>Ga0070698_100002798_pt1 | contig 19220 bp, 17 predicted proteins | sample KBSK1502metaG_FD_65477 | JGI IMG/M metagenome (GOLD analysis project Ga0070698, IMG submission 65477) | Corn, switchgrass and miscanthus rhizosphere microbial communities from Kellogg Biological Station, Michigan, USA - KBS K1-50-2 metaG | ecosystem: Host-associated > Plants > Roots >...
GACCCACCATATCGCTCGCGCCCTCATCGCCCAGCATGCGGCGGGCGCGTGCGCGAGGGCGCCGCGCGCCGCCTCCGAATTGCGGCTCCTGCGAGGCGCACATGCGCGTACGAAGCCGCGATGTGGAGATCTTGCTCGGCGACATCAGACCCACCATATCGCTCGCGCCCCATCGCCCAGCATGCGGCGCGCCCGCGCGCGAGGGCGCCGCGCGCCGCCGCCGAATTGCCGCCGAGCTCATCGCCCAGCATGCGGCGTGCTCGAGAGGCGCCGCGTGCCGCCGCCGAATCGCGGCTCTTGCGACACCTGCGCAATTCGCGGCTGCCCGGCACACAGTGTCGTCTTCGGAATGGCGCCGCCGCCCGCGATACCCCACAGCGCAAGAAGCCGCGCCTCACATTCGTACGCCATACTCGAGGCGTGAGAGTCGTCGTCCTAATCGCCGCTCTGTTTGGCTGCGGACGGGTCGGCTTCGAACGACTCGGCGCCGGCGGCGACGACGACGACGCCAGCTGCACACCGTTCGAGCTGAATCTCCCGATGCCCGGCTCCGCGCCGCGACCATCGCTCGTATGGACGGGCTCGGAGTACCTCGTCACCGTGCTCAGCGACGCATCGACGGCAGGGATTCTCCCCGTCTCATCGAGCGGCGACGTCGGCCAGGTCACGCCGTACGGAGCGAGCCTGCTCGATAGCCAGTCGATTGCATGGACTGGCTCGCGCGTAGCAGTCACATGGACGCAAGGTACGAGCCAGTGGTTCGCATTCTACGATCCGGCAACGCGAGCCCTAGGCTCCCCGCAACAACTCGCCACGAGCAACAAACAGAACGCACGCGTCATCTGGACCGGCGACCGCTTGCTGTTTGCGTCCTTCGACACCACCGGCGGCGTCACGTACTGGGAGAACACGGCGGACGGCGCCTCGATCCTCGGCGGCACGATCACGTACGGCAACCTCAGCACGTTCCTGCACTGGATCGCCGCGACACCGACCGGCTACGTATTCGCGCTCGACTCTCCGACGGGACTTTTGTTTCAGCCATTCACCGGCACGTTGGTGAGCGCGATACCGGCCGTGGGCCCCTTCGGCGGCATCTTGCTCGCGACCCCGAGCAATAACGCGATCGCCGTCGAGTGGAGCTATGGCAGCCAGGTGCAGTTCTTCGACTTCGGCGGCAATGCGCTTGGTCCCGCAGGCGCGCTGCCATTCGGCACGGGCATCTCGACGATTACGGCTGCACCAAACGGTTATCGCCTCACCGGATACCCAAATACCGTGACCACGACCGTCATGACGATGGTGGTGGATGCGCAGCTACAGGTCGTGGAGTCTCCATCGAGCCTCACCTCGTTCACCGCCACCATGGGAGGCTGGCCGAGCGCGATCGAGACATCGGAGCGCATCGGCTTCGCAACCAGCTTCGATACGACCGTGCTCCTCGTCCAGCGCTGCAAGTAAACTTGGCGCGAGACCTGCTAGAGTGCAGCGCAGATGCCGAACTTGCTCGCGATGTCGTTCGAGGGCGAGCTCGCGCCATCGTTCACGTTGCATTGCCTCGCGGAGGGACGCACGCTGCCCGATGGTTGGGGCCTGGGCTACTACCCCGCCGGCGAGCCGACCGCCGCTGTGCTCAAAGAGCCTGCGCCGCCGCAAGGCTCGATTCGCAGTCAGCTCGCACTCGCGTGGGAGCAGGTCGCGTCGTCGTTGTTCGTGCTGCATATTCGCCACGCGACCTGGGGCGCACTGTCGGATGCCAACACGCAACCGTTTGCGCGCGCGTGGGGGCGGCGCGATTGGCTGATGGCGCACGCCGGCAGCCTCGATGCGAAGCTGCCTGAATTCGCCGGGCCGTTTGAGCCGATTGGCTCGACCGATACCGAACAATTGTTTTGTCGGCTGCTGAATCAATGCGTCGAGCGCAACTGGCGCAGCCTCGGCGAAGTGGATGTCGATGTGATGGTGGGGTGGCTCGCCGAGCTCAATGAGATCGGTGGGCTCACGATGTGTTTGACCGACGGTCGCGATTTGCTCGTGCATGCGGATCGGCGCGGCGTGCCACTGTGGCTCGGTCAGCTCGCGCCACCGTATGACGTGATCGCGTTTGGCGATGACGACCTCGGCGTCGATCTCACGAAGCGCGGCGCGAAGGCGCGCAAAGGCGTGGTCGTATGCACCGAGCTGCAGTATCCGCGCGAAGGCGATGCACAGCGCGCGTTGACCTGGCGCCAACTCGCGCCGGGGCAGCTGCTGATCGTCCGCGAGGGCGCCGTGATCGCCGAGCGTTCGACTGGCGGCGCACTGACGACACCGAGCACACCGCGCATGCCCGCGAAGGCGCAACCGCGCACGTTCGACATCGTGCACAAGACGATCTATCGCTACGCGCAACCGATCGAACATTCGCAGCACATCCTGCGGTTGACGCCCGTGCACGATCGCCTGCAGCGGTTGCTCGCGCACGAGCTCGTGGTGTCGGTGCAAGGCAACGCGCGCGAGTACGATGACGTTTTCGGCAATCGCGTGCGGCGGCTGATCGTCGAGTCGCCGTTTACCGAGATGGTGATCGAAGCAAAGAGCACGGTCGAAGTGCTCGATGTCGAGCCGCCCGGCTTTGGCGGGCTCAAAGTGAAATCGATGATTCCGCTCGTGTGGATGCCGTGGCAACGGCAGGTGCTCGATCCGTTCCTGCTGCCGATGGAGCTACCGGAGACCGAGCTTGCCGAGCTCGCCGAATACGCGATGAGCTTCGTCAAGCGCAACGACTACGACTTGCTCGACACACTGCTCGATATCAATCACTCCATCTTCAAGGAGTATCAATATCTGCAGGGCTCGACGACGGTGTTCACCACACCGTTCGAGGTGTACGCGAATCGACGCGGCGTGTGTCAGGACTTCACGAATCTCATGATCTGTCTCGCACGGCTGTTGGGCGTGCCCGCGCGCTACGTCTGCGGCTACATCTATACGGGCCCCAAAGCAGTCAATCAGGCGCAGAGTGAGGCATCCCACGCGTGGGTGCAGCTCTATCTGCCGCAGATGGGTTGGAAGGGCTTCGACCCGACGAACGGAATCCTCACGCAAACCGACCACGTGCGCGTCGCCGTCGGTCGCAATTACCTCGACGCGACACCGACGAGCGGCACGATCTTCGTCGGCGGCGGTGGCGAGACACTGTCCGTGGACGTCAAGGTCGAGCCGCATCAAGTATGATCGAGTAAATGCTGGGCCGGTTCGCTGTACTCGCGCTGGCAGTCGCGGGTTGCGATCAGGTATTCGGCATCCGCGAAGTCGCGACAAACGATGCAGCGCCGGATCCCATGCGCGTCACGGGACGGTTTCACCAGCTCTACGCGATGAACGACACGCGCTTCGCGCCGCGCGTTGGCGAACGCATCTATCCGGTCGGTTCGATCGCGTTCGACGCGATCCTCGATGACGAGAGTCATCCCGCCGTCGACTATCAGGCCGACGGCACATTCACGTTTTCGCTCGTGCACGAGGGCCAAGCGTATCGCCTCGTGTTTACCGTCGACGGCGTACGCGGCGAGATCCAGCACTCGGCGACTCAGTTGCGCCTCGCGACTCTCGTCGCCGGTCGGCCCGATCGACTTGCGGTCACAGCGACGACCGTTTCGTTGCCATATCCGCTGGCGACCGCGACGAACCTACCGGCTATCATCGCGACGACCGGCGTGTACACGTTCTCGAATACGAACATGTTCGGGCCGACGGTCACGTTCGACTGGCGACTCTCCACGCCGGCGCAGGGCGGCGCCACCGGCATGCTCGATGCGAGCAAGTACGACCGCGCGTACGCGCTCGAGTTCGTCACCGATACGACGTCGATCCCGAACACGTCGTGGTCGAGGATCGCTGCAGTGTCTTCGGCGTCGATCACGCAATCGCAGGGCTTCACGGCGATGTTGCCGCAGCCCGCTCCGGTCACGCGCAACACGTGTGCGCGGTTTTCCGCTTCCAATGTTGCCGAGTACAACCGCATCGCGAACGCCGCGCCGCGCGCGTTTTCGTATACGTACGGCAACTGGGTGCTGTGGATGGTTCCGGCGCCCGACGTCCTCGGGATTCCCGGCGCGATGTACGTCGGTCTCTGCACGTTCAGGCCCGTTCGCGACGTTGATGTCGCGCCGACGTTTTACGACACCTTCATCGGCACGACGCTCATCGTGCAGTCGTTCGCGGCCGGCTACTTCGACGTCACGTTGCCCGGCGCGACGGCACTCGTCATCCCGAATGGCACATCGCGCTTCCACAAAGTCGAGCGCGGCAACCCCGCGTCGTGCACATCGGCGAAGGAGAACATCGGATCGAGTGTTGGCATTCCCAGTGGGTTCTTGCTCGACGGCGTCGCACTCGACACCGATGGCAAACAGATCGCACTCGATCTCACGCACGACGTTCCGCTAGCGTGGCAGCTCGGCGCCGACGGCCCTGTCGACGCGTTCAACGTAAGCTTGCATGAGCTCACCATCGTCAACGGCGCGACGACAAACATTGCGCGCCTTGGTATATCCGTCGCCGGTACGACGGCACGCATCGATCCCGCCTTTCTCGTGCCGGGACACAGATACATCATCGCGATCACGGCGCAGCTAGGTCGACCCAACGTCGCACAAGGTGACTTCGAGACGCTCGCTTTGCCATGGGAGAACTCGGTAACCTGGTCGCACTACTTTGAGGTGAAGGCGCGGTGACGCACGAGATCTTGAATCTGCACGAGCTCGAGACGCTGGCCCAGACACGCCTGACGCAGCTTGCATGGGATTACTACGCGAGCGGCGCCGACGATGAGCGCTGCGTGCGACGCAACCAGGAAGCGTTCGCCGAGCTCGCACTTTACTATCGCGTGCTCGTCGATGTTTCGCAGCGCGAGCTCGCGACGACCGTACTGGGTCAACCTTTGGCGATGCCGATCCTCGTCGCGCCGACAGCGTTTCATCGCCTCGCGCACGACGATGGCGAGCTCGCGACCGTGCGAGGCGCGGGCGATGCCGGCACGATCTTCGTGCTGTCGACGTTGTCGAACACCGCCGTCGAGGAGGTCGTCGCCGCGGCACGCACGCCCGTCTGGTTTCAGCTCTACATCTATCGCGATCGCGGCGCGAGCGAAGCGCTCGTTCGTCGCGTCGAAGCCGCCGGTTGCCGCGCGCTCGTCGTCACCGTCGATGCGCCGCGCCTCGGCCGGCGCGAGCGCGATGTGAAGAATCGCTTCGCACTGCCGGCGCATCTCTCGATCGAGAATCTGCATGCGGCCGGCTACGCGAAACTTCCGACGAGAGAGCGCGAATCCGGTCTCGAAGCATATTTCGCCGAGCTCCTCGATCCGAGCCTGACGTGGGAAGCGATCGGTTGGCTGCGCTCGATCACGAAGCTGCCGGTGATCGTCAAAGGGCTCGTGCGCGCAGATGACGCGCGCCGCGCGGTCGATGCAGGTGCGTCGGCGATCGTCGTGTCCAATCACGGCGGCCGCCAACTCGATGCCGCACCAGCCACGATCGAGGTGCTCCCGCGAATCGTCGATGCGGTCGCCGGCGCCGCCGAGGTGCTGCTCGATGGTGGCGTGCGCCGCGGCAGCGACGTCATGAAGGCGATCGCGCTCGGCGCTCGCGCGGTGCTCGTCGGTCGGCCGATCCTGTGGGGCCTCGCCGTCGACGGTCGCGCCGGCGTCGCGGGCGTGCTCGCGATGCTGCGACGCGAGCTCGATCTCGCGATGGCACTGTGCGGCTGCCCGACGATCGCGAGCATCACGCGTGACTTGGTGGCACCGTGATGTCAGACCGACGACGTAGATCAGCGGGCGATGCGGATCTACTTCGTCGGCAGCCACGCGACCGGGAAGACCACGCTGTGCCGGTATGTCAGCCGTCGCTACGGGCTACCGATGATCAGCGAGGTCGCGCGCGCCGTCCTCGCCGAGATGGAGACCGGATTCGATGCGCTGCGCACGGATATGGATCTCGTCGCCGAGTACCAGGAGCGCGTGTTCATGCGGCAGGTTGCCGTCGAGAAGCTGCACGAGAACCGCTTCGTCTCGGATCGCGCGTTCGATAACCTCGCGTATGTCGCCGAGCACACGACGAACGCGTCGTCGATGATGACCGACCAACGCTTCCACGACTACATGACGTGGGTGCGCGAGGGCATCGTGTTCTTCGTGCGGCCACACCAGTCGCTGCTCAAAGAGGATGGCGTGCGCGCGGGTGTGTCGTGGGAGTCGGTGCTGCGCATCGATGGCATGGTCAAGCTGATGCTCGAGCTTCACCAGATTTCGTATCTGCCGCTCGAGAGCGTGTCGATGCAGGAGCGCGTGCGCGCCGTCGAGTTCGTGCTCGGGCGCTCGGGGCTGCACCCCGCCGTCGACCGACCGCGCCGGCAGACGATTCCGCCGCCGATGACGCCACCGATCAAGCCAACGATCGATTCGTGGCCGTACGCTGTCGTCGACCACGGTGATCACGAAGCGTGATCCTCGTTTCCGTTACCACCAGGCGATGGGCGACGCGCCGCGCTTCAGCGGCTTGATCACCTTGTGACACTCGAACGGGCTGAGCGTCAGACGCAGATCGTACGCGCGCCCGTGCTCGGCATGACGCGCGCGGATCTCGGCGCGCGCGCGCTCGCCGATCCGGTGTTCGTGCGGCGAGTGCCGCCGCGTGAAGCTGGCCGCGCTCTGGATCAGTAAGAACGCGCCCGGGACACCGAACGTGTAACGGCTACTGTCGACGGGGTAGCACGACGCGAACGCGATCGGATACACGACCTCGCCGCCGACACGCATCCGCCAATCCGCGCGGGGAATCGAACGGCGCACGGCCTCGCGGTCCTGACCGGTCTCCAGCATGCTGAGGCCGACCACCAGCTCGCCGACCGTGCGCGCGAGCTGCCCAAGCGATCGCGCCGCATCGTCGGCGAGCTCGACCACCGCGCCGTCGAGCGCCGGCAGGCGATCGCGGAGCGCGCGATAGCACGCGTCGAGGCTTTCAGGGCCGTCGTAGCGCGCGACGGTGTCGATCTGCGAGCCCGCGGCGAAGATGCAGCCGCTGCGTGCGACCACTGCATCGAACGCGTTCACGATCGTCCCCACCGTCTCGCGAGCGGCACGGGCGCGCGACCGCGATCGATTCCGATCACGGGTGGCAGCCCGCGGATCCACGGATACGAGGTCTGCAGGTCGTACGCGCCGGTCTCGCCGATGACGATCAAGCTCCCCGGCTCGAGGTTGCCGGTGGCGACCAGCGTGTCGCACAGCAAGTCCGATTCGAAGCAGTTCGCGCCGAAGATCGCGTGCCGGCGACGGCCCTTCGTCGCCACGGCCTTGACCGGGTGGTGCCAGCGCGACGGCATCAAGTGCTTGCCGGCATCGACCACCGCGATCGGCGCGTAGTCGCGCTGCTTGCGGGTGACCACGCGAGTCGCGAGATATCCGAAATGTTCGACCAGCGCGCGGCCCGGCTCCACGATCAGCGTGGCCTGCCGCCAGCGCCGCCGCCGCAGCCAGTCGGCGATCTGCTTCGCGAACGCGTCATCGGGCAACAGCGCGACGTCGGGTCCGACGCTCGCGCTCGGATAGCCACCGCCGATGTCGATCCACGGATCGCTCGACGCGTGCGCGAGCACGTCCTCGATCTGATCGCTCCATCCGGCGAGGGCCGCGAGGTGCTTGCCGGCGTCGCGATTGTTCGTGCCGACGTGGAGATGCACGCCGGAAAACGCCAGGCCCGCGCGCGCGAGTCGCCGCCGCGCCGACGCGAGCTCTCGCTGCGAGAACCCGAACCGCGACAACCGCTCGCCGCGATAGTCGGTCGCCAGTCGGGCGGACAGCCGGGGCGTCGCACGGCGCTTGCGAGCGAGCGCGATGATCGCGTCGAGCTCGTCGAGCGAATCGACCTGGATGCGTACGCCGAGGGCGAGTGCACGCGCGAGCTCGGCGGGTAGCTTGACCGGGCCGTTGAACAGGATGCGCTCGGGGCGGTAGCCGTCCACGACGGCGAACTCGAGCTCGGGGCCCGAGACCACCTCGGCGCTGAGGCCGAGCTCGCGGATGAGGCGAGTGACCGCGGGCAACGAGTTGGACTTGTACGAGTACGCGATCTCGATGCGCTCGAATCGGCACTGCCACGCGGCGGCGAACTGCCGTGCGCGTGCACGGATCCCGGCGAGGTCGAGCACGTAGAACGGCGTCGGATGCCGGCGGGCAATGGTCGCGATCGTGCGCTCGATCGTCATGACGGCAGCCGCCAGATCTCGACGGAGTGCGCCTGATACGCCCGCATGCGGTTGAGCACGCGTCGCGTCTTCACCATGCGATCCACGCACGCCGCGTGGAGTGCGGCCGGGACTCGCCGTCTCCGGCAGCCTTCGATCACGCTTTCGCGGACTGCGCGCTCGAGCTCATCCTCGCCGACCACCGCGAGGTCGCGGTGACCGAGCGCGTGCAGCTCGAAACGGCGCTCGAACAGCCTTCGCCAGCGATTCCAGCCGACGACGGGAGCCGGAGAGAACCCGACCGCGCGCTCGACCTCAGCGCGCAGCGAAGCGGGCGGCCGACGCGTCATGTAGAAGTTTGCTGCGCACAGGTAGCCGCGAGGCGCGAGCACGTTCGCGACCTGGTCGAGGGCGCGCTCGCGGTCCGTAAAGAACCCGAAGCAGCAGCCGGCGAGAGCGTGCGTGAACTGCCCGGGCGCGAACGCGAGCTCGCTGACGTCGCCGACAAAGTAGTCGACGCGCGACGACAGCTTCGCGGCGGCTGCTTCGCGCCGTGCCACCCGCACCGCCGGGCGCGAGATGTCGAAGCCCTTCGCCCGACACCCCGTTGCGAGCGCCGCCACGCGCGACGAGAACCCGGTCGAGCACGCCACGTCGAGCACGCGGCTGCGCGCGGTGATGTCGGCACCGCGGATCCACGCGTCGAGCGTAACGGTCGCGCCCGGCGGCGTGTTGCGCTGTCCGACAAACGCGACGAAGTCGGGATACGACATCGTTCGCACGTCATGCAGCGAGGTGCTCACGAGTCGCTCCGCCGTGTCGCGCACAGCACGAGGAAGTACGGTACGCGCGACGCCTTCTCGACGAGCACGATCGGTGCCTCGGCGACGAGCGGCTGCGGCTCGTGCAACATGTCGAGCGCGAACCCGGCGGCGATCAGCGCACGCACGTAGGTCTCGACGGTGCGCTTGAACGTCAGGGTCTTGGCGATCACGGTGTTGCCGGCGCTGTCGTCGCGCGTCTTCTCGATCGGTCCTTCCGCGAAGTACAGGCTCGTGACCGCAAAGTCCTCGAACACCCAGCGCTCGCCGTTCCAGTTCTTACGCCACCCGCCGCTGTCCTTAAACGGATGCGGCACAGAGAGGATCAGCTTGCCGCCCACTCGCAGCGAGTCACGCACGCGCGCGAGCGCGTCCTCGAAGTCCTCGATCCAATCGAGCACGTTCAAGCACGTCACGAGATCGAAGCTCGCGTGCTCGGCGAGCTCGGATAGCGACGCCTGCTGATACGTGATGTGCGGTCCGGCGTTGCGTTCGCGCGCGATCGCGAGCATCGCCGGCTCGGGATCGCTGCCGACGACCTCGTAGCCCTTGTCGGCGAGCATCCGCGTCACCTCGCCCGAGCCGCAGCCGATATCGAGCGCGCGAGCTCCCGCGCACGCCGGCGGGATGATCTCCGCGAGCAACGGATCGAGCAACAGCGAGTTGAACGACGCGTGTGTGCGCTCCTTGTCGTAGGTCTGGGCGATCGCGGCCAGCGTGCCGTGCGTGCGCTCGGTCGTGGTCGTGTTCGGGTCGCCACAGATCGGGCACGCCGGGTGGCGGTCGAGCTTGCTCGCGAGCGGTTGATAGCTCGCGAAGTCGTACATGACGCGGCGGGCGAACGTCGTGGTGTCGAGGCCGAGCAGATGCCGGATCACCTCGTTGGCCTGCACGGCCGCGACGAAGTAGTTCATCGGGCCGTAGCTGGCTGGCTTGCGAACGCCGAGCAGCGGCCGGCGCGACATTCCGACGCGCGCGCACTCGAGGCAGCCCGTGTGCCCCGGCACGACCATCGGCCCGATCGAGGCGTAGCCTTCTACGTAGCCAGCGCTCGAGTGGGGAATCCCGAGCGGGATCGCCGCGCACGACAGCCAGCGCGTCACGTCCACGGGAACGTCGGCCGAGAGCACGATGAAATCGCAATCCGCGAAGTGGCGCGTCACGAGCTCAGGCCCATCGAAGCCGCGCGGCACGGTGCGAACTCGCAGCTCCGAATTGAGGGCGCGCAAGCGTTCGCTCGCGACCTCCACCTTGCGGCGACCGAGGTGGGTCTCGTTGTATAGCGTCTGACGCGTGAGGTTCGAAAGCTCCACGACGTCGCCGTCCGAGATCACGAGCTCGCCAACGCCAGCGGCGGCGAGCTGCACTGCGACGTTGCTTCCGATGCCGCCGACACCGATCAGGCCGACCCTGCTCTCGCGCAGGCGCTGTTGCGCTTCGTCGGCTTCGAGTCCGAGCAGGTCATAGTAGAGGAGGTGGCGCGCGTAGCGAGTGTCGGGATCGATCGGTCGAGCGAGCAAGCCGGCGCCGGCGAGCTCGTCGATCAGGTCTCGTGCCTCGTCGGAGGCGACCCCACGGTCGACGAGCCACCGCTCGATCTCGGTGCGCGGCTGCGGCGCGGCGACGTGGCGCAGCAGCTCAGGAAGGTACGGCGGCGGCCGCTCGATCACCGTGGACAACGGCGGCAGCTGGCCGACGCGGACCGCGTCATCCTCCAGGTACGCTGCGAGGTAGGGCGCGAGCTGGAGATCTTCATCGGCCATCAGCATCCTCCGTCTTGATCGCGACCCAGCCGGCGAAGCATAGGTAGCGCCAGAAACATTCGACGCGCGAAAACCCGGCCTCGCGGAGCAGCCGTTCGTTGTGCTCGGCGGTATGCGGGACGAGCACGCCCTGGAGCGACAGCCGCTTGCGCTCGATCTCTTCTTGCGTGTAGCCCATCGAGCGCTTCGTCGAGTGGTAAATGTCGACGAGCAGGTCGTCGGTCTCGCGATCGTGACCGGCCAGCTTCTCGACGAGGATCAGCGCGCCGCCTGGCAGCGTGGTGCGCCACACGTCGGCGAGCACGCGCGCGCGATGGACGGGCGGAACGAACTGTAACGTGAGGATGCTGAGGGTCAGCGACGCACGGACCGGCGGATAGGTCGTCCGGAGATCGTCGTGGCGGATCTCGACGCGACCGCTCGCGATCGCGTCGGCGAAGCGCTCGCGACATACCGCGAGCATCGGTGGCGAGGTGTCGATGCCGACGAAGCGGTTCGCCGCGCCGAGCATCTCGAGCAGGCGTGCCATCGCCGCGCCACGCGAGCAACCGAGGTCGACAACATCGGTGTCCGCTTGCGCGAACCGCGAGCCGATCTCGAACACAAGATCTCGCATCGTCGCGAGGTCTGGGATCGATCGCGCGAGCATGTCGTCGAAGACCTCGACGACAGCGTCGTCGAACTTCCACGCTCCATCCGGCATGTGGCCCAAGGAACTGGGCGGCTTCGAGTCGAGCATGGCTTCCGCGTTTACAAACGCCGTACCCGGTGTCGCCGCCGACAATCGCGCGGTTGCGAGGCCGCGATGCGGCGCGTGCAGGTAGCAGGTCGCGGGCAGTGGCGAACACCCGCGGGCACTGAGTCATCGAGTACGTGATAGGCAATTTCGATTGTGTTGCTTGCGACCGACTCTATAGTGACGATGATGCGCGCCATTCGCGGAGCGATCTGTGTCGCGTCGAATACGTTCACGGCGATCGAGTCCGCGGTGACCGAGCTCGTGACCGTGCTCGTCCACGAGAATCGGCTCGCGCTCGACGACATCGTGTCGGCATTGTTCTCGCTGACGCCGGACCTCAACGCGGCGTTTCCGGCGCAGTTCGCGCGCGAGCTCGGTTGGAGCAACGTCCCGATGATGTGCTCGCAGGAGATCGACGTGCCCGGGGCGCTGCGTAAGGTATGTCGCGTGATCGTACACGTGCACGGCCGCGAGCCCGCGCGCCACGTTTATCTGCGCGGCGCGGAGGTGCTACGCCCCGACTTGCTTCACGCGCGCGCCAAGGTACTGCGAAGCTAGCGCGGTCTCGACGACGACTCCTTCGACGACCTCGACGCGGTACGCGCCCGCCGCAGGTCGCGACGTCACCACGTTCGCCAGCTCGCCATCGACGAAGTGCAGCGCGGCTCCGTCATCTGCCGCAAACCCCGCCGGCAAGCCGTCGCGGATCGCCTGGTGAAACGACGGGCGCCGCAACGCCTCGCTGTCGTAGTGCACGCTCAGGCTGGCCCGCACAAGTCCGAGTCCGTTGCGCATCGGGCGCATGTCGCCGAACGAGTCGGAGATTCCCGCTTCGAACCAGCACAGCGCGCCGGCCGACAGTCCCGTCAACACGATCTCGGGACGCCGCAGGATCGCCTGATCGAGCCCGTGCAGGCGCCACAGCGCGAGCAGGTTCGCCGTGTTGCCGCCGCCGACGTAGATGATATCGATCTCGCGGAGGAACGCATCGAGATCGAGGATCTCGCGGCGAAACAACGGCAGCACGAGCGTCCTCGCGCGACGTTCGAACGCGGCATGGAAGCGCCGCATGTAGCCTTCCGAATCACCGCTCGCAGTCGGGACGAAGCACACCGTCGGCGTCGCCTTGTCGACCAAACCGAGCACGTAGTCGTCCAAGAGCGGGTTGTCGGGTTCCTCCGAGAACCCGCCACCACCCATCGCTACGATCTGTCGCGTCATGACAGCTCCCCATCCAACTCACGTGCCAGCCAGCCTCGCTGCAAGTGGCGCGAACGTGGTGCCCTCGTCGTCGACCCCGGCGTAGCACCCTTGGGCAGCGACCGTGCAGCCCAGCAGTACTTCGATTGATGTCGTCGCGTTGTCGGAGATTCGTCGAACAGGCTGCAGGCTTGTAGCACCACCATGGACACTCTCGTGAACTACGAGGCGCGCGCTCTCAGGTTCTCCAACCACGAGTACCTGTTCCGGATCCTCGATGCGCATGCACCGGGGAGTGGGGCGCGTTACGACATCACGAACATCGATCAAATCTCGATCGGACGCGGTGAGCCGGGATGCCGTCGCGACGGGACCACGCTGTTCATCCGCTGTACTGACCCGTACATGTCGTCGGTGCATGCCACGCTGATCCGCGACCACGCGCACTGGATCTTGTGTGACGAGGGGTCGCGCAACGGCGTTCTGGTCAACGGCTCGCGTCAAGCGCGAGCGATCGCGCTCGAGCATGACCTGATCGAAGTCGGACGCACGTTCTTCATGCTCGGCAACAATCGCGGTCTGCCCGCATCCGATCTCGAGCTGACGGCATCGAGCTCCGACAGCGAGCTTCAGACCCTCGACCCCGGCCTCACGTGCGCGTTCGCTGAGCTCGCCCAGCTGAGCCGCTCGACCGCCCCGATCCTGATCACCGGACCTTCGGGCAGCGGCAAGGAGCACGCCGCACGGTTCATCCACGCCGTGTCGGCTCGCACAGGCATGCTCGTCGAGGTCAACTGCGGAGCGTTCGCGAATGGAGTGCTCGAGAGCGAGCTGTTTGGACACCGTCGCGGCGCGTTCACGGGCGCGGTCGGCGATCGCGCGGGACTGATCTCGACGAGTGATGGCGGAACGCTCTTCCTCGACGAGATCGGCGATATGTCGCCCGCAGGGCAGGCCGCGATGCTGCGGGTGATCGAAGATCACCGCGTACGCCCGGTCGGTGCATCGAGCTCGCACCCGGTCGATCTTCGCGTCGTCGCTGCGACGCACCGTGATCTCAAGGACCTCGTCGAGCGCGGGACGTTTCGCGACGACCTGCTGGCGAGGCTATCCGGCGGCGAGCTCGTCCTTCCACCGCTCGCCGAGCGCAAGGTCGATCTCGGGCTCTTGATCGGGGCGATCGCGCCCGGCATCTCGCTGACGAACGCGGCTGCGCGCGCGTTGCTCGCCTATGGCTGGCCGCGCAACATTCGCGAGCTCGTGCGAGTGCTCGAGCGCGGTCGCACGCTCGCCCCGACCTCAGAGATCGCGCTCGCACACCTAAACATCGCCGCACCCGAGCGCAGCACGCGCACCGATGACGTTCGCGCCGAGCTGGTCGCGCTCGTCGAGCATCACCAAGGCAACGTGTCGCGAATCGCGGCAGCGCTGGGCAAGGCACGTTCGCAGGTGCAGCGCATTCTCAAGCGGTACCAGATCGAGGCCGCGCGCTACCGGATCGATGCGCGGAACGAGCGTCTGGCTGATTAGTTGGAGACGTCATAAAATTCGAGCCCGCCACCAGTCACTTGGGTGAGCTGGTCGAGCTCGACCTTCTTGATGACGAGCAGTCGCTTGGCGGCAGGTGGCTTGGTCTTTTGCTTCTTCGTGATTGTCTTCTTCATGAGAACGCGCTGTTCACATGATGTGCCAGCACCCGCCGTGGCGAGACGCCGAGTTAGCCGAAGTCGCCGACGATCTGGTCAGTGGCAGCGACGAGCACATCGATGGCATCGGTGCACCTACCAGCTGGCGATACTGAGCTGACGACGCGCATGCGCGACGAGCAGCGCTGCTTCGCGCTCGAGCTCGAGCAGATCATCGTCGGCAGGTGGCGAGAACGAAATCGGCGGCGCTTCGCCGAGCGATGGCACTGGGAGCCGATCGTAATGAATGTTCGCGCGGCCGTGCCCCGATTCCGGCATCGTCCGCCGCGTCTCGCCAGGCGCTGGGCCAAGTGCAAGCAGCTCGACGCGTACCGCGCGCGAGCCGTGCGCGACCGATGATGCGAACGCGCAACCCGGTCGCGCGCGTGAGCACCGTGAGGTCATCGCGCGCGACGAGCTGTTTGTGATCGTGCGCTGTGATGAGCTCGACGGCGCGGTCGGCAAAGGCGAGCGCGAGTGCGCCCGATGCCGCGATCAACGTACCGTCGATGAAGACGGGGTCCCAGCCGACGGGCCGCACGTCGTCGGGTGTGGAGTCGTGCGCCGCGATCGCGGCGAGCTGCTGCGTGAGCGGAACGCTCCATCGCGCGGCGATCGGTTCTTGATCCCAGCGCGATGGCTCGCTCGCGCGAACGGCACGAACTTGGCCCGCGCCGAGCCGACGGTCGGCGGAGGCGGTCGCGTCGGAAACGAACAGGCCCGCGCGACACAGCTCGCGATGCGGAAGCACGGCATCGCCGAGGGCCGCGGCGGGTCGTACGCACCGGCTGCGCGACCGGCGTCACCCGCGGCGACATCTGCGCGCGAGTAGATCGTGCCCTTGTCATCGACGAGGTACGTCGCGGCGCCGGCGTATCCACTGCGCGCGACGATCGCTTCGGTGAACAGGTCGCGCAGGCGCAGGTTGGCGATCGATGCATACTCGCGACGCGCGGTGCCGAGGAGCGCAGCCGTTGCATCGCCGTGCGCGAGCACCCACGCGACGGCGACCCCTTGCCGGCCGCGACCCATGCCACGCCCTGCTCGTCGATTGTCGCAGCCAGCGGCTTGGGCGCGCCCGCGACGACGCGGCGGGTGCAGCTTTCGCCTTTTTCTTCGCAGAGTTTTTTCGGGGCCTTCTTCGCCATATCGTGGGCAAAGACGTTGGGATCGCGCTCCCGTCGACAGCCAACCCACTCCCGATCGAATCGCGCGGCAGTGATACCCTGAATAGGTCGTGTCGGACGAGGACGCTGTGGAGACTGTCAGCGACACACCGCGAGCTCAGGTAGCGGTCGATCTTCAGCTGCCTCCGCGGTTCGTCGTCAAGGCACTGCTCGGCGAAGGCGGCATGGGCAGCGTCGTGCAGGCCTACGATCGCATGCTGCTGCGCGATGTCGCGATCAAGATCCTCGGTCGCGAAGTGCGCGACGACGTTCGCGTCGGCACCCGATTTCTGCGCGAGGCACGCGCGGCGGCGCAGCTGCGCCATCCCGGCATCGTGCAAGTCCACGACGTCGATCCCAATGGCGGCTACATCGTCATGGAGATGGTGCGCGGCGAATCGCTCGCGGCGCGGATCTGGCGCGAGAAAAAGCTGCCCGTCGATCAGGTCCGCAAGATCGGTGCGGTGATCCTCGATGCGCTCGCGGCCGCGCATGCCGCCGGCATCGTCCATCGCGATGTCAAACCGGCAAACGTGCTGCTCGGCGAGAACGGCGAGATCAAGCTCGCTGATTTCGGCGTCGCGTATTTCCTCGACAGCGAAGTCACGCTGCCGGGCACGCGCGTCGGCACGCCGGCGTACATGGCGCCGGAGCAGCTGCGCGGCAAGACGGTCGATGCGCGCGCTGATGTCTACTCGGCTGGCATCACGTTATTCGAGGCCGCGACGGGTGAACGGCCGAGCGACGACGAACCCGAGACCGAGCCGTTCGCAACGTTTCTCGCGGCGACCGGCGATCGCGTGCTCGCGCGCGCGATCCGTCGCGCGATTCGCGAGCGGCCGAACGATCGATTTCCCGACGCGCAGGCGTTCCGCGCAGCACTCGACTCAACGGACATGTCGACCGAGCCGGTGCGCAAGCTGCGCCGTCGCACGTGGCTGTTCGCCGCGATCGTCGCTGCGGTTGTCGCCGCGGCGGTCGGCTTCTATTTCGTGCAACAAAGCTCGCCGGCAGCGGCGACGGCGCATCCCGCCGCGTCGCAGCAACGGACGATCGCGCTGTTGCCGTTCGTCGATAAGACGAAAAATCCGATGCTCGACTTTGCGGCGGCGGGTCTGCCGAACCTGCTCGGCCTCGAGCTGCACGATGTTGGCGACGTCAAGGTCGTCGGGTACTACCAGCTGCTCGGCGTCGCCGGTGACAACGCACCGCGCGACGCCTGGGTAGCAGCCGCGAAGCAGCTCGGTGCGGACGTGCTCGTCACCGGCGAGATCACCGGCATCGGCGATAACGTACACGTCGCGATCAACGTTGATTCGATCGATGGCAAACGCATCCAGTCCGTCGAACGTGACGCGCGTGTCGAAGAAGTTCCCGAGATCGTGCGCCGCACATCGCCCCTGCTCGCGAAGATCGCGCTCGGTCGCGAGATCGCGTCACCGGCGACGAAGCCGACGACGTTCGCAGCCGAGCGCGAGCTTCAGCTCGGCATCGCCGCACTCGATCGCGAGCACCTCGAGCAGGCACGGGAGCATCTCCAAGCCGCGATCCATCACGCGCCGGATCTGGCGCTCGCGCACTACTACCTCGCGATCACGCACACGTGGAACACGCCGCCTGCCGAGCCCGCGCATCAAGAAATCGCGAAGGCGCTCGCGACGGGCAAGCTCGACGCCGCGCAGCGCGGCATGTTGCGAGGCGTCGCGCGTATCGCGGAGCTCGATTACGTGCGCGGCACCGCGATCCTGCGCCCGCTCGCCGAACAATTCCCGAAGGACCGCGACATCCTCTATGCGCTGTTCGAATGTCTCTTCCACGGCGGTCATCCCGCGGAGGCGATGAGCGTGTACCGGCGCATCAACGCGCTCGCACCGAAATTCCGGCTCGCGCTCATTCACCTGTTCACGTTCTACGTCTCGCACGCGGATGACGCCGGCATGGCGTGGGCACTCGATCTCAACGAAACGACAGGGGACGCATACGCGCCGATCTTCGAGCCGGAAGTCATGATGGCGCGGCGCGACTACGCCGCAGCGATTCGCCTGCTTTCGGAACAGATCGGCAAGCTGAGCCATGACTACGGCCGGCAGCTCGAGGAGGTGCTCGTCCAAGCGTACGTACTTTCGGATCAGCTCGATCTCGCGATCGCGCTCGCGACGAGGGTCCACGACGCCGAGCCGGCGCGCCTGCAAGATGCGATGCTCGCGTTCGCGACGGTGCGCGGTGATCGCGCCGCTCGGCGCACGTGGTTTGACACCGCGATGCGCGACCTCGCGACGAGACCGATCGGCCCCCCGCGCGCGTTACCCGGCTTCGCGCTCTCGAACGCACAGTTCGCGGCGGCATCTCCCGACGAGCTGCGCGCGATGGCAAAAGCGCTCGACGACGCCGTCGTACCGACGTACGAGCGTTCGCTGAATCTGCAGATCGCGCAGACGCTGTTCGCAGAAGCGCTCGGCAACCACGCACGCGTCGAGCAGCTCGCGAAGAGCCCCTACCCCGAGGTCAACCAACTCGCTGCCGCCGCGCTCGCGCGCCAGAAAGGCGACTACAAAGCGGCGATCGCAGCGATGCGCAACTCCATCGCCGCGACGGGCGACGCGCGTTTCCTGATCACGCAGTGGTGGAAGCTCGCGAGCGATCTGCGCAAGGCGAACGATCGCGAGGGTCTCGTCGCCGCATGCGATGAGGTGATTCGGCCGCGCCTGTTTTCGTGGGCGTGGGCGAGCACCGTCGGCGATTGCCTCGCGTGGACAGGCGAAGCGGAAGAAGCGCTTGGTCACAAGGACAAAGCGCGCGCCGCATGGACGCGGCTTACGAAGTTGCGCTCCGCAGCGCCACCGACAGATCCACTTCTTGCCGCCGCGAAGACCGCGCTGGGGCGACTCCGCAAATAACTTCTACGGTGAACGCTCCGTTGATCTTCCCTAACGCCAAGTCACCGGCGTGATATTGACTTTTTAGGTGACTCTCGTGTCGGACCGCATCTAATGTAGGCTCATGGGCGACGAGCTAGAACAACGCCCCGTCGAAGCCGCGCCATGGCACGCGGCTCCAGCACCGGCACATCACGCCGAGCCCGCGCCGATCGCGCAGCACGTTCCATCGGGACCCGGTGGTGGAGATCCGGACGCGATCTTCCAAGCGGTCGGGCATTTCACCGATGCGCCGGCGCAACAACAAGGTGGTGGTGCTCCGGGCTCGCAGGCCTCAGCCGACACGCAGAAAGTGCTGCAGTACATTCGTGCGCAAGCTCGTCTGATGGCGAAGAAGCCGATGACGATCGACAAGGACTCGATGTTCTACCAGCGGATGTCCCAGCATTATCTGAAGGACTATCTCGCGAACCCAAATCCGCAGACGGGTCAGGCCGCCGTCGACAAAACCGGCGCGCAAATGGATCCCGCGAAGGCCGATCCGAACGACTACTGGGAGAACAACGTCGGGGAGTGGAACGCACACGAGGTGCCGTCTGGCCTGAAGCTTTTGCTCGGTGACGGCGCGCCCGATCACATGGGCGCCGCGACCGACGCTCTCTCGAAAGAGAACCGCGCGCACTTGCCGTATCTCGATGTGCCGCAGCTCGTCGGTAACGCGAACACGAATACCGGCAAAGA
>Ga0070698_100002799_pt1 | contig 19217 bp, 15 predicted proteins | sample KBSK1502metaG_FD_65477 | JGI IMG/M metagenome (GOLD analysis project Ga0070698, IMG submission 65477) | Corn, switchgrass and miscanthus rhizosphere microbial communities from Kellogg Biological Station, Michigan, USA - KBS K1-50-2 metaG | ecosystem: Host-associated > Plants > Roots >...
TAGCCGGGCGCCTGAGGTCGCTGGTCGAGCGGATCGAAGCGCTCGACCGCGCGCTCGTAGAGCACGGAGTCGTGCGCCCAGAGGTTCTCCGTGCCGAGCGGCAGGCGCGTCGCCAGCCCGACGACGAACATCCCCATCGCGATCCAAGCCGGCGGAACGCGAGGCACGCTCAGGGAGCTAGAACGCGAGCGTTGCAGGGACGCGCGCGTCCTCATGCGAGACGCTCGACGAACGCGGCGGGAGAGAGCACCGGCAGTCCTCGCAAGGCCAGCAGATCCCGATCTCCGGTGACCAAGACGGCCGCGCCTACCTCCGCGAGAGCCAGGAGATAGTCGTCACCGGGGTCGCGCGAGCGCCGCGGTGCGACCAACGGATCTTCCAGCGTCGTTGCGGTGCGGCTGAGGAGGTCAACGAACTCCGTGGCGTCCTGCTCGGTGACCCGTGACCGTAGCTTCGGATAGGCGAGCGCTCGCCGGAGCTCGGCGAGGAGACGTTCAGACACGACGAGCTCGAACTCGCCAACCAGCCACCTGCCGACAAGGGCTGCCGGACTTCCGGAAGATGAGAGCAAGGCCGAGATCAGGACGTTCGGGTCGAGGACGGCTCGGCCCGCGGTCACCTACGGCGCCGCGGTCGCGTCCGGTGCTGGGCCTCGAGCGCGAGACGCATCGCCGCGTCTTCGCCGAGGCGGTTCTTCGCCCAGATCCGCTCGAGTAGGTCCAATCCGAGGTCGCGGCGCAGGGACTCCTCGATGACCTCGCTGTCGCCCTTGCCCTCTCGCGCGGCGCGGACCTTGACCGAGCGGAGGACGTCCTTATCGAGCGTGACCGTCGTGCGCACCTTCGTCATGTTCGCATCTTAGCATCAATGTGCAGATCCGTATTCACGAGGCGGTCGTCGCCAGCGCGGTGCACAGTGTCGCCGGGGCTGCTCGATCCGGGGCGTCCGCTGCTGAGCGCACGGCCGTCCGCTCGCCGCATCACACCGCCTCGCGGCTGTCACTCGTCGGCGGGCGGCGCCCCGCCGCGCCCGGGCGCGGTCAGCCTCGCGCACACAGGCCTCGCTGAATCTCCTTAACAAAATAGGTAGCGGGGCCCTGCTTTTCGGGCCTGGTCCCCGTGTCGCATGGATTGAGTGCGGTCCTTCTCGGTCACGCTGCGGTCTGCTTGACGGCGATTGCGCGCTAGTCAATGGCCGTCTGGTTGACGGCGATTGCGCGCTAGTCAAGGTAGATACGCGGTGGTTAACTTCTGCTAGGTTGCTTGACCACCACGTCACATAGGAAGCGCGGGAAGAGGCGCGAGGAACTGCAATGGCGGTCGCAAGTACGGCACTCCGAGTGCGCGCTGACCAGTTCACGCTCCTCCTCGCCGTCGTCCTGAACCTGTGGGACGAGACCTATGCGACCGGAGTGCAGCGAGAGTGGCGGCGGAAGGTCCCGGAAGAGCAACGATGGTCGTAGTGACCAATGTGGGAATGAAGTCCGTCGACATCGTCATCATCACGGTCCGTGAGGACGAGCATCGCGCCGTCCTGACGCGAATCCCTGGTAGCGTCGACTCTGGGCGGACCAATCGAACTTACAGCCGCGCGACGCTGCCTCGGCAACAGGGCGGCACTCTTTCGGTAGCGGTGGTCAAGACCGCAGAACAAGGCAACAGCGCGGCTCGAAGCACTGCTCAGGATGCAATAGAAGACCTGCATCCGCGGTGGATCTTCCTCGTCGGTATCGCAGGGGCCCTGCCAGAACCCGAGATCGCCCTGGGCGACGTCATACTCGCCAACAGGCTCCACGCCTTCACCATCGGAGCGGCCACTGAGGGTGGGCTCGAGTTCGCTGACCAGGGTGCGCAGATGCCGCGATCGGTTGAGAACCTCGTCGCTGGCCTCGTCGCCTTCGAGCCACTCCTCGGCGGCTGGGAGACAGAGGATTCGATCCGCGTACCGCGACCCCGCGTTGACAAGAAACGCGTCTATGGCCCTACGTCTTGGAGGAAGAAGGTGCGCGACGCGCTCACCGTCAGCGCGCCGCGTACGGTCCCGCAGGCTCACGGTCGCCCCGTCGCCACGACCCCCTTCGTCGTCAAGAACGCGGAACTCACAGCCGGGTGGCGCGCGTCGGCACGCGATGTCGCGGCGGTCGAGATGGAGCTCGAGGGTGTCTACGCAGCTGCCCGACGGGCCGATTGTCCGGTACTGATGATCCGAGGTATCAGCGATATCGTGGGCCTTGCACGAGATCCGGCCTGGACCACTTACGCGTGCAATGCCGCCGCGTCCTTCTGCTTGGCCCTACTGCACAACGTGCCCGCGTCGTACCTCCCACTCGGGCAGCAGAGGCGAGACGGCTCGCGCGGCGTCGCAAGCCGCACCAACCGTGCGTGGGCAGTGCTCGACACCGAAGCAGGCCGATCGCAATTTCGGTCGGACATATCGGGCAAGGTGTCCCAGATCGTGATTGAAGATGGGGAGCCGGCGAGTGTCACGGATGACGAGGGGGCATCACTTGCCATGTCGCCAGATGGATCGCTACTGGCCATCATGATCGGGAGGACTCTACGCATCTCGACGGTCGGCCACTCGGGGACGGTTCGCCCGTGGGAGGACTTCGACTTTGATCCGGATGAAGAGATGCCCGAGGTCCGAGTCCGCGCCGTCGCTCGAAAGGGGGACTTGGAGGTCTGGTGCGCGGTTGCGTACGGAGATCGAACGCGATTCGCTAGCCTGAGCCGGTCAATGCGGCCAGTTTGGCACGAGGCCAAGAACCCCAAGGCGGCTCAATACGCCGCGTTCTACGGGTCGCGCCTGGTACTCGTGACGGTTGATAGGAGCGATAGCGGTCACGCGCGTTGCAAATGCTGGCAGGTGCCACTCAGACCTGGGGCCGATGCGGCCGAGTGGGCCCCGATCGGGCGTGACCCTAGAACAGTCACAGCGATCGATGCGGCCAGAGTGGGCCGGCGAACCTACTTGTGCCTCCTGGCAGGAGTCGCGGATGGACGTGAAGGAGAGACCACGGGCACAGATTTGCTTGTGCTGTCAGCCGGTAGCACCGATCTTCTCGTCGAACGACTGGATTCAGTCTACGAACACGTTAGCGTGGTTCGACACCCTGAAGGGGATCCCGAGACCCTGTGCGTCCTCCTCGCCAAGAGAGGGGAGGACAGGGCCTGGGAGTCTCGAATGCTCCAGAGGCCGGGAGCCGCAACTTGAGCCAACGTCAGTCCGTTCTTGATTTCATCTCACGCCAGCTCGGCCCACGGGATCTCATTTGGGGGGGACTGAGGGCGGACGACATCGAAGCCATCTCGGATCTTCCGCAGGTTGCCGGCTCGTTCTCGATCATCGGGGGGTACGACCGAGGAGGCGCTGTCCCCAGCCTGGATTTCGAGGATCTGACTGGCGTGAGGCCGGACTTGGACGCCTGGGACATCGAGGACCACCTTGACACGCCTGCGGCGCACGAATTCAGGGAGGCAATACTTCGCCGCCTGGCCGAGCCCACCGCCCTCCTGCCCTACCGCTCGTCGCGATTCCTGTCCGCCATCCTGTTTTCTCGACGGGACAGATGTCGAGACCTCGGGCTGTTCGGTTCGCATCAGGCGATGTTCGAACACAAGCCCTGGGTCGAAACGATGGTCGCGGGCTTGGGCATCCCACACGTCGCGTGGATGTACGTGGCGGACGAAGAGCAGCCGCTTGCGCGACGGCTGCTATCTGAGGGACCGCTGATGTTACGTGCGAGCCGGTCGTCCGGCGGTGCCGGCATCTTTCGTGTGGACGGACCGGACGATCTGGCGAGGCACTGGCCTCACCAAGCGGAAGCTTTCGCCAGCGTCACGCCGTTCCTCGAGGGGGCTATTCCGATCAACGTCGCGGCCACGGTATGGCATGACGGGGTGACGCTGTACCACCCCTCAGTGCAGCTCATTGGGATCCCCGAGTGCACGACAAAGCCCTTCGGCTATTGCGGAAACGATTTCGGGCTCGCTCGAGAAGTAGACCTTTCGACGCTGAACGCTATTGAGCAAAGTGTGGTTGCCCTAGGGCGCTGGTTACGTCGGTACGGCTACCTTGGCACCTTCGGCGTCGACTTTCTCCTGCACCGTGGTACGCCGCTCTTCACTGAAATCAACGCGCGTTTTCAGGGGTCGACTCACGCATCCAGCCAGCTTTCGAGTGAGGCCGGCGAGAGTTGCGTCATGCTCGATCACATCGCGGCCATGCTCGGCCATGATGCGCCCGCTGGGCGCCCTCTGCGCGAGATCGCCGCGACCGTTCCGGCTTTCGCCCACCTCGTGATCCACTGGGCGGGACAGCCGGCCGTCATCGACAGCGCCAAACTGGTGGCCGCTTCGTGCGCTCTAGCCGCCCAGTGCCGGACAGACGTGGCCGCGAAGCCAGAGGTCACTACTGAACCCGGCGGAGTGGTCGCGCGTATCACGGTGCGAGAGCGGATCACGAAGACGGGCTTTGAGCTCGTCGAACCGTGGCGCTCTTCGGTGGAGTCTTGGACTGGGACGCTGAAGCCGAGTCGGCTGTACCCAGAGACCGGCGTGAGTTTGAACAGATGACGAACCGCACACACGTCCAGCGAAACACCGCGGCACCATACCAGTCCAAACAGGACTACCTCCGGTCGTTGGACTATCACAACCGGATCTGCAACATCGGTACCGGTGAGCTCCAGCCTTGGCTCACCCTGGTGATGGGAAGCGGGTGCACGTCATCGAAGAGCCAAGCGGATGCGCTACTTGGAATGGCGTCAGCGCTGGAAGCGGCGTTAGCTGACTTGCGGTACGAGAAGCGGTTCAACGGTGGGCGAACCGTTGATGGCGTCCCACTGTCTGAAGTCGTAAGGCATTTCGCAGAGGACTTGATCGCGGACCGCCTCCGCATCGGGAGACGCGAGTCGTCCGGCGTGCCACGGACGAAGCTTCCGGAAGAAGATGAGTGGGTGGCTCACGTCTTCGTCGCAGCGGCACTGCTCACCAAGCTGTACTTCGAGATCAAGGCTCTGAGCAACGACGCTCCGCGGAGGCCCGACCACGGCGATGAGGCCCTGCTCAGTCCAGATTCGACTTCGTGGTCGACGCTGAAAGAGGAGTTCATCGATCCATGCCGCGAGGTCTTGAAGAGCCTAATGGTTCAAACCGCGCGGATCGCCGAGCGCCTTGGTGCTAACGCTGTCGATGAGGTCGGAGGCACCAATGGAGTCAACGAGACCGTCGTCGCGCTCGTGAAGCGCACGATCGAGCTGGTGAGTCCCGGCGACGAGAAGCCATTGCGACTGAGCCTTTGGGATCTCCAATCGATCGCTGAGTTCGCTTGGCTCTCGCTCACGGCCACTACCAGCTTCAAAGATGGAGAGAGCGTCTACCCAGGCTGGGGCGATCTCCTGCTGCACCTCAGCAACTACGACGCCGTCGACGAGGGACGCGTGGGGATGCCGATGTTCAGGACCATGAGCGCCGCCCAGGAGATCATCCGGAGTCGCTACGAGAGCATCACCAGCACCTCGTGGATGGCCAGCCCGAAGGGGCTCTACACCGCCGCAGCGAAACTGCTCGTTGCCGAGCAAAAGCTTCGCAATTCGTTGCCTAAGGCAAGCCCCGACCAGGATGAGTGGGTCGAGCCTCCGTTGCCCGCAGCGTTCGTCACTTCTTTTGACCTCGAACTCGAACTGGCCCTGCTCCGAGAAGAGAGGCCGTTCAGCATCGCCCTTCCGGTTCACGTGTACAGCCCCGGTAATGTCGCTACGTCCTGGCTCGCCATACGTGTTCCGCGGGTGGCACCTGCCACGGGGACGGAACAGTCGCTCAAAAAGCTCATTGAACCTGAAGAAAGCCAAGTGCATGTCCTGGGACGGACAACTCAGGTAGATGGCCCGCTTGTCGTCCGCCTCGCAGGTTGCCCCTTGATCAAGGTGCCCAAACTTAGCAACGCTCCGAAACTTCGTGGGGAGCTGGCCGAGTTCTTCGCGGCGGAGTTGGCGGCAGAAGCCGGTTCGATACCGCAAAGCGATCCGCGCCCCTTTGAAAGGAGAGTCAAGGACCTCACGAACGCACTGTTTCTTGAACCCGCTGTCGTCATCAGCGAGCATGACGCGATCCTGCAGAACCTACTGGATCTGCTGCCGACCGACGACAGTACGAGCGAGATGGGTGCAGACCAGAGTTGGAGCGGCGAAGCCGACGGACAGCGCATTCCGAAGCGACTGGGGCTGTATCCAGCGGTTACACGGGGGACTAGGCGTTGGTCCCGAATCTGGATGCTCCTGGGGGTGCAGATACGCGATAGCGCGGTCCGCCAGAGGATAGCGACGCTCGTATCTGCAGCCCTCCGATCGGACCCGCCGATGAGCAGCGGTCGGCGCGGAGTCGCGGTCAACGAACACATCACCGAGTTGGAACAGGATCTCCTCCTCTGGAACGGGCTGAGCGTCGTGAAGTGCGATGCCGCCGACTTCGCACTCGACTTGGCGCACTACACAGCTCATCTCGATAGCAACGTGCCATTCACGAGCGGCGACTGCGGAGTCAAGAATGCGTTCCCTTAGCGAATGGCGGGCAGCGTTCGAGCGGGCTGACCGCTGTCCGTATGTCGGCCCGCGTCCGCAGACTGCCAGCGATAAGGATTTGCTGATCGGACGTGAGCCGGATATCGAGCGCATCACTCGCGCAGTGCTGGACCGGCCACTCGTGGTGCTACACGGGTACTCGGGATGTGGAAAGTCGTCGCTGCTGCAGAACGGTCTCTATCACGCCTTGCCGAAATCTGGCTATAGGATGCTGGTGGCGCGGAACTGGGGGGGCCCGCCGGCCCCCTTGGTGGGCCCAAGCGAAGATATCGAGAATCAGGTCGAACGGTACCTCGCACGCGCCGTGAAGCTGACACACGAGGATCCGCGGGCGCCGATTCCTGTCCCAGACGACATCGAACTCGACAGCATTGTCGAGCGTGGTCAGTTAGGCCGCATCCTCGATGAGCGCTTCAGGGATGCAGGGGTCGTCGTTCTCGATCAATTTGAAGAACTGCTCCGCCAAGACAATGGCACGACCGCGAGCGCCATCATCCGGTGGATCATCAAGAGTGGATACCAGCATGACACGCATTACGTGATCTCACTGCGTACGGACAGCCTGCATCTCCTTGATCCGCTTCTCCGCGGAGTGAAACCGCACTCGATGGATCGCGTATTCGTCTCCGAGCTCACCGACCCCCAAGCTATCGAAGAGGTGATCCGGACCACTAAGGCTGACTCAGATTCTGAGATTACAGACGGGGCCGTCATCGAACTCATGAGGCTGTGGAGGGAGCACGAACCCAAACCACGACTCCTAGACCTGCAGGCTACGCTCTACGCGCTGTACTTCCTGCGCAAGACCAGGAGCTCACTGGAGCCAGCCGGCGCCCTCGTGACGATCGATGACGGCGCGGTCCGTGAGCTCGTCGGGAAGGCAGGTCCCGGGCAAGATCCATTCAGGTTCGGCCTGCGTGACGCGATCCGCCTGAAGATGAGCCACGCTGAGGATGCGTGCCGGCATCATGGACTCGACGAGTACCTGATTTGTGGCGCGCGGGAGATGGTCCGACGGGCCGCCCCCTTCTTGTCAAGCAGGGATTTCAAAGTTCCAGTCGACGAGATCGAACTGGCCCGGAAAGCAGTCAGCCGGGAGTTGGGGGTCTTGGAGAGCGCCCTTGTCGACGAGCTCGATTCGGGCGCGAGTCGCGACGACGGCCCGCGGCTTGTCGATGACACCGTGACCGAGATGTTTCGTGCGTTCCGGCGGGCCGACGACTTCCTGTCAGTTCGACTCCCGAGACTTACTCGGCGCGAGAACTCGGCTACAACCCCCCGGCCTGCCGCGGCCGCTCAGGCAGGCCGGGTCTCAGCCCGCGACGTTCCGACCGCGGGTCCGATGATGGGCTCAACGGCGACTGCCACCCTATTCGAGGAGATCCGCCGCGTCGTTTTCGCCATCGAGTGGCTGCAAGCGTCCGAGATCGTCAGGAGGGATCCAGACGGGACACTTCTGTTGGTGCACGACGGATCCGGTAGCGCGCTCGGGGTCTGGGCACACGCAGACGAAACGGGTCCTAGGTACGCGCTGCGCCAGCTGACCGGAGCGCGCGGGGAACAATACATGTGGGAGGCTGTGGAGATCCGCAGCGACGAGGACGACGAGTACGAGGTGATCGCGAACCTAAGCTGGCGAGACTGCAGGATCTTCGGGGCGCGGTTCCACAAAGTCGTGTTCGTGAACTGCGACTTCAGGCGCTCACAATTCGAGTCCTGCTCCTTCAGTGGCACGACCTTCGTGAACTGTCTGCTGGACGACGCAAACTTCGAGCGCTGCGACATTCAGGGGCCCGTGAACCTGAAGCCCGAGACGCCTGAGGCCGAGTACACCCTGAAGGCAACGCCCGTTGGGCCGAGCTTCACAGTAGCGACCACCCCGAGTGAAGCTAGGTTCTTCGCTCACTACCCTCCCTATCCACAAGTCAACGGCGAGAGGGCTCGATTCTTCTCCGATACTTCGGGCGTAGCGGCCCAGCCTGGGGGTCAACCACCCGGGGATCTCGGCGAACTCATTTGTCACTTCGTCACGGGACCCGAAGCAACCACAGCCGAGCTCGCTTCGGGCGAACCGACAGTACTCAAGCGAACCCCGGCAAGCGGCGGAGTGGCCATGGTCGGCGGTCGGCTCTGCATGTTGACCATCTATCGCTGCAGGTCAGTAAAGGGGGGATCCTTCGCGTTCTATTACGTTTCAGGCAGCGGACTCGACATCGTTGAACAAGATGGCGGCACTGTCGAGATCTACGATGCTGCTATCCGTGGAATCTCGGTCTCACGGGACCCAGACCGAAGCGCTGATCGTCACTCCCAACCGGATTCCTTTGCTTTGAACGTGAAACATTCGTTCTTGGCTAACGTCTACTTCGCGGGCGAGTCGGCAGGATCGGCGACGATCCAGGACTCTCGAGTGCTGATGCTGATTAACGCGAGCGACAACGCAAAGAACCAGGGCTTCAGGGTGCAGATCAAGAACAGCCGGTATCAGTTTCTGGTTAACACCGACGAGCCGGATGACAAGTCGGTGGAGGATTCGCGGCAGGAAGCAGCAGATCGATACTTCGATCCCGTCGAAGGGACGGACTCGAGATTCGATGTCATGAACGGGAGAAGGCTCGCGGAGGGCCTCGAAAGGATGGACTACCGCTCCCATCCGGAGGAATGGGAAGAGGAGCAGCGTGAACGGTGGGCACTGGCGCGGGTCAGCGTCCAGGCTCGCGAGCGCGGTCGGCGGCCGGGGGGGCCGCGGGTCTGGAATAGGTGACTTGGTGAGAGCAAGCGGTTTCACAAGGGATAGCAACGCCGCTAGTTGTCTCGATGACCCGTCAGCCCACGATGAGGAGATCGGCGCTGAGGTACGCAGCCCCGCACGTGCGTAGTCGCCGATCGGCAGGCGCGCCTCTTGCCCAGCGGTCTCGCCCGATCGGCAGCCCCCTCACGGATGAGCCCGGAGCGCCCCCCAAACCGCTAGCTGCGCCGCGCCGCACCTCGCTGGCCGACCTGGCGGCACAGAGGGGGCTCCGATAGCCCGCATTTGTGGCAACCCAGATGAATACCTAACGGGAAACGATCTCCTCCAGCAGGGCCATGCGCACGAAAAGAGCCTGATCACTCTGCCAGAACATCCGCATCCGTTGATCACGTCGGGCTGATTGGTCAATCTCGTCGATGATCGGCATCGGTGACAACACGATGGACCGCGGTGGGAGCCTAGAAAGTGCCTCGGTCGTAAGTATCAGGCGCGCGCGCTCGTCCACGGGAAGAGACGCATGAGGGATGCCGGCGATATATAGGACGTCGATGTCATCGAGTTCCGGCAACGCCCGATGGTCCGATATGGCCACGAGCGGGGGCGGGATGCACTCTGCGGCGCGGTGACTCGGAGCCGCGATTATCGAAAGTCGGGCCGGACGCCGGCGGACAAACAGCTGGACCAGGCTTCTGACTGCCCGCATTCGGGGGTCTCCGCAGATAGCCACCCGAAGGCCCGAGATCGGACCGAGGGCCGCCTCGATTGCACGTAGGTCGATCAACGCCTGGGTCGGGTGTTCTGCGCTGGGGCCCTTATCGCCCGCATTGATGAAGGCGCTGACGCTGTGTTTAGCAATCATCTCGCGATCTATGGGACAAGCCGGTCGCGATACAACGATGTCGGCCATTCCCGACACGGTCCTAAGCGTGTCTTCGAAGCTCTCAGTCATCGAAACGGGGCTGTGACGAAGCTCGAGCACTTCGATCGGTTGCCATCCCAGGCGAGCGGCTGCTGTAGCGAAGCCCACGCGCGTCCGAAGGGATGTCTCCAGAAAGAGCAGCGCGACGACTCTCCTTGTGCCGTCACTGCCAGGCTGGAGCGACCGACTCAAAGCTTCGGCGCCATCCAGGATTCGATCGATGTCGACGTCGCGGAGATCAGAGATGGAGAGGAGATGCGAATCCATCACACCACCTCGGAGCGCCTCGCTGAAGCACAGGGGACGCGCAAGCATATGGCAGCCTGTCGGAGCGAAACGGACTCAACTCCGGAATCCTGTCTCGCTCGAGGACGGCTCGGACTCCAGCCAGCTGGCCCGACAGATCCCAAGCGACCATCAACATTGAGCGGACCTCGCGGGCCGAAGAGAAGCCGCTGCCTGCCTGATGAGGGCTCTTGCGCGACGAGGAACGGCGCACGTAGACCGCATTCGTGAATGGTCGTCAGACTGTCACTCGGCGGGCGATCGGTGGCACCTCCCGGGATCACCTGGGGTTCATCGGCGCCTCTGGACTTCGCGTGCTTTCAGACCGAGGCCGCGGAGCCCTGGGACCGTCAGATTGCCGATGACACCGTGGAACGCGTCGTGGAAGCCCGGATAAGCTGACTCCATTGCGCTAAGTCCATCGCAAGAGTACATATTTACGCTCATGGCTCTAGGCCCTTTCACCTCGAGCAACGGGTGACTTCTGGGGAGTCCCCGGCTGGGCTGCTGCCGGTTCCGCGTGCCTCCAACCCGGTCACGGAGACCATCTTGGGACGCCGAAGCACTCGCGAGCAGTTCCTCGATCGGTCGATACCAGGCGCGGTGCTGATCGAGATCGTTCGCTGCGGTTTGGCGGCGCCCTCGTCGAAGAATGCGCAACCCTGTCGCCTTCATATCGTGTCTGATCGAGCGGTCCTCGGTGACTTGGCCGACGCCGTGGAAACATCTCGGGGAGCCGATTCGTACGTGCCAATGGACCCGCTGACCGGGAAACCACACCCCGATTGGCCGTCAACCGTCGCCTTGTCCGCAGGTGTTCTCCGCGCGGCCGCTGCCGGCATCTTCATTGAGAATCGAGGCTCATTCAGCAGGAGCCGGCGGACTCTGATCGAAGGTATTCGGGAGGGCCGGATCGGATCACTGATCGCATACGGTTTCGAGATTCTCGGCATCGGCGCGGCGATCGAGAACATGTGGATCGCCGCCGAGGCATTCGGTGTCAGAGGCTGTTACATGGGCGATGTCGTGATTGCCGAGGAGGAGATATCTCGACGCCTCGGCATGGAGAAGGACTTGATGGGCGTGCTGGCGCTGGGCTACAGCGATGCAGCGCTCGGCCATCGTCCGGTGACGCAAATGCCTTTCGACGCAGCGCACGCGGTGTGGCACGGTGCTCCTGGTCCTTGAACTGAACCGCGCTACGCCGGGAGGTCGTCGTAATAGCCGCTTTCGTCTGGGAACGTGAGCGTGTTGTGGTGACATGGCACACACGGCGGCCCGAGGTGCATGCCGTACCGCGCGACGATTTCCGTCGCACGCAGGTACACGTCTTCGAGCACGCTAACGGTAGGCGGTCGCTCGGCTCGCAGGGGCGTGGCCGGATCGGGACGGAATGGGCTGAGGACGGGCTCACACCCCCGGCGCGCGAGCTCTTCTACGCCAAGCAGGGTTTCCTCGACGCTCTCCAGCCCCACAAGTAGCAACGACCGCACGCGTCCGGCGCCCAGGGCCTCAACGGCCCTGTCGATGAACGCGAAATACCCTGCCCGCCCCATCTTCGCCTTCGCCGGCATGACTCGCCGCGCGCGGCTCTCGTTGTACAGCTCCATGTTCGCGTAGAGGGCATGCACGCCTATGCGCGCTAAGTGCGCGGGATCGATAAGGCCAGGCATCGGCAGCATCATCACGTCGACGTCCGTGCCTGGGAAGGCGGCGCAGACCGCCTCGTAGACCTGATTCTCGTAGTCATAGTCCGTCGGGCGGGGCGTGCCTCCGGAGATCAGCACGTGTCGCGCTGGGAGACGTCTGTCGGCAAGCGCAACCCGAACGGTTTCTATAAGGCCCGCAATCGACCTGCGCTGATAGCCGGCCTCATAGGGAATGTTGCAGAAGTGGCACGCAACCGCGCAGCCCCCTATGGGCGAGATGCGGATTCGATCGGTGTGGGTAACGCCGTACGAGACGTACGCCTCGCCATTCTCGTTGAAGTGGTCGTGAAACTGAGGCACTGGCACCGGCGTGGCGGGTATCTCCAACGGCCCAGCACGGACCAAGAAGCCCTCACCCACGTACTCGAGGACGGCCGTCGGTGACTCAACAAAATTGGGGTTGAAGTCGTGAATTGGAGCGTTCACCCAGATATTCGGGTGCAGCCGGAGCCCAATCCCGGATGTACTGGCGTATTCAGCGAGTGTGAGGGGAGCCTTTGGGTCGTCAGCGACAAAGGCGTCGCGCGCTGCCCTGCTCACTGCAATGCCCTCGGTCATGAGGAGGATCTTCAGCTTCTGGATTTCACTGAGCATCAAGGCCTCCTCGCGCGGCCCGCAGATCCACCTCATGGACTGCAGACAACCACCTCAGGCCGGGGCGTGCCGCGACCGTCCTATCGGCGCCGCTCCCAGTCGGCTGGAGCATATCTTGCGCTCCTCGGGCCCAAAGGTGAGCCTGCTCGGGATCGGCCACTGCCTGTCCTTCCTCGAAGACAGTTCTTCGATAGTGCTGCGGAGGACGGCACGGTGGTTCTCTCTACGCGAAAGCCGTCGCCTTTGGTCGTTCGTGCACCACGACCCCGGAGGTAGAACTCGGAGCCCAGTGAAATTCCCCGGTCGGTCTGAGACCTTCAGTCCACCCGGAAGAGATTGGTCAGCAGTGCGGTGACGCCGCGGAGCGGTGGGATGTTCTCCAGGCCCCGATCGATGAACGGCGTGCCGTTGGTTCCCGCGGTGAGCAGCTCGTGTGCATGCCCGTGTGACGGCTCCGCGAGCACGTGCGCGACACCGCCTCTATGAGTGTCGGAAACTCCAAACCTGCCCTTCGAGCAGGCAACGAGGGGCTCTGCGCTAGGCGGCGTGTAGCACGAGATCGACCTCGCCGCGCGCACTGGACTGTCCGAACAGTCGAGTCTGGCTGTGTTCCACAGGACGGTTCCGACGCACTAGCTCATGGGTCGGGAAAGCCGCGCGGAGTGACGACCGCGTGGCGGCGTAGGTGACGGGCTCGTCGGAGGTCCGGACGTAGACGGTCGCATCGCGTCGACAGAGTCGCGCGCTCTGCATGAAGACGCGGGTCAGGAGGGTGCCGTACGCGATCTGGTCCGAGAACTTTCCGGCGTGCGGCCCGCGAGGCTGTCGCGCGGCGGTGGGAGGACCGCCAAGTAGCCAAATCCGCAGCCACTGGTCGTAGTGGTAGTTCGTAACGCCGTAGTACGGGGGCGAGGTAAAGAGCAGTCGCGCCCGGGGCGCGGCCTCGCTCAGTCTCGCGAGCAAACGCGTGCTGTCGCCGTAGCGAATCACACTGCGTCGCGTGTGCGGGATGCCACGTGCGTAGCGCCAGGCCACCTTGGGCTCGATGAACGTCACCGGATCGAGCCGCGGGGGTCGCATCTCGCGATCGGCCCACCAGCGCATCGCGTAGTCGGGCGACATCGCCTTCGTCTGTCGCATTTGGTTGGAAAGGGCGGCCCCCGCTTTCCCATGCAGCGAGACCAGCAACAGCGCCATCAGCGTGCGATCGACACGATCGTTTCGCCAATTGAGATTCTTGCGCGCGGCCAGGAGGAACCGCCGCACGGGTGACGAGAAGGCGGCCGTGAAGAAGGGCGGCAGGCGCCCGGCCGCATCGCCGTATCTGGATTCCATGCGACCGATCCGGTGCAGCCGCTCGAGTACCTTTTTCTGCGGGGCGGGATGGACCTTGGTGCGCGCGTATACCCAGCCGACCGGGTGCAGTTCGACGCCGACTCCGACCCGGTCATGGATTGCCGCGGAGAAGATGCTCGTGCCCCGCCCGGCGAACGGATCTAGGATGCTGTCACCGGGCTCGCTGTACCGGAGCACCGTCGCGTCCGCGAACGCAGCCGGGAACATCGCGTAATAGGGACCAAGCCCGGCCCAGCGTCGCTCGGCGGTCTGGTAGCCGCCATCACGCCGGTCTGCGCAATGGGCGCAGGCGTCGAGCATCGGCTCCGTCCTCCTGTCGGGCATTACGCGCTGATCCGTTTAGCTGGCGCGCACGAGCGCCCGTGTGAGCTGCTCGAGCACTTTCGAGCCCAGGTGCAGCGGAATCGCCGCCTCGGCATGGGCCGCGACGATCGCCGAGACCGCGTTCGGGTAGCGCGCCGACGCGAGAAGATCAAGCAGCGCGCACGCATCGCCGAGGCGCGGATAGCGTCCGAGATCGTCACGGTCGAGGTCGGCTTGCTCCGTCGTCTGAAACGGGACCGTCGCGACGATCCGCGAGCCGCGGGCGCTCTTGTAGAAGAACTTCCGACCGAAGTAGGTGTCCTTCCCGTATGGCTTGTGACTCTGCGAGAACACGACTCGCTCCTTGATATACGCGTCGGTGAGGAGTTGCAGCGAGCGCAGCGGGAAGCGTTGCTCGCCGGGATCCTCACTCTGATCGATCGTGTCGAAGTGATTGACGAAGGTGCCGGACTTCTCGATCCCGAGCAGCAGCAGCTCGCGGTGCCCGCTGCCGCGTAGCGCCGCGGCCAAGCGCATGAGTTCGGCACGGATCGTCTGGCTGATCCAAGCCGGATGACCGAACACGGCGAGCGGTCCGTCGACAAAGAATGCCATGTCGTCGATCACGTCGAGCAGACCGCGGCGCTCGAGCGCACGCAGAAGATCGACCAGGAGCAATCGCTCCCAAACTTGACTCACCTCACCGAGGGCTTCGAGATTGCTGGCTTCGTCTCGGAAGCTCTCGTGGATACGGAGCGCATCCGTGGAGTAAATGGCACCCTCGCACTGCGGGCACGTCGACACGCCGGGCCCAATCCGTAGTCGGTTCGTGCAGTCGCGCTCGACGTAGGGACAGGCCTGATCGCTCGTGTCCGCCGGACGGAGCGCGAGCATGACGTGATACGTGTCGAGCAATGAAGTCGGGTCGTCCTCGTCGAGCTGCTTGTGTAGGAGCGCCTCGTAGAGGGCGCGTCGGAATGACTCGCGGGCCGAGCCACCAGAGGCGAACACGATGTTGGCACCTGGCAGCGCCTCCTCGATCGAGGCCGTCTCGTGAGTCGTGCGGAACGCCACGGGATCGATCGGTCGGTCTTCGTCGAGTGCGTCGAGCTCCGCGAGCTTGATTACGACCGAGGCGATCGCCAGGTAGCCGACGGTCGCGCCTGGGTAGCCCGTTCGCGCCGGGGCCTCGGTGTAGCTCCCGTCGATAGCCACGATGAGCTTCGGTCTCTCGCTGGTCGCCAGTGGGGCGCCCACCGAGTGCAGGGGCGTCGCCTCAGGCTCCGTAGGACGCGTCCGCACCATTCCTAGGAGCGTGCGCACGCGCTCGGACTGGGCGATGCGCTGCAGGGACGTGTGGTGCGCGTACTCGCCGTCGTACGGCATCTCTAGCTATCCGCGCTGAAGCGATCGACCTGCACTGGTACGACGTAGGGGTTGGAGAGCGTCTTGACGCGTAAGAAGCCACGATCCTGTGCGCGCAGGATGCTCTTCTCGAAGTCCGCGAAGTCGTAGAACTTGCGGAGCTCCTTGGTCTCGTCGGTGTTGTTCAGATGCCCAATGAACCAGTTGGCGGTGTTGCGCAGGATATTCGTCTGGATGGAGCTAACTTCTTGCGTGGCGTAGACCAAGCCAATGTGATACTTCGCCCCTTCCTTCGCCGTCCGCACCCATACGTCGGAGAAATTGGCCTCCGCCGCGGCCGGCAGGATGTTGTGTGCCTCCTCAACGTAGACCAGGATCTCCGACGGCTGCCGCCCTGCGCGGAACGCGGCCTGGTTCCGATCGAAGATGCGCTGCGCCACTCGCGCGGCGTTCACTCGATTGAGGTTGTAGTCGCCACTCGACTGGTCGACGATTACGAGGCGACCCGCGATAAGGTGCTGATAGATCTCTTCCGCGTAATCGACGGTGGTCTGATCGGTATGTTGCGCTCGCGCGCGGCCTACTAGGCGTGCGCCATTGGCCTGCGCGAACATCGCAAGGATCTTCTTGAGGTTCTCGTCCGCCCACGAGCCGGAGGTCGACTGCGCGATGTACGCGTTGTCGAATGCGGCGAACCCGGAGGTGCGGTCCTCGATGAACTCCTGAAGGCCCTTGGCCGCCGCAGCGAGTTCGTCCCAGGTTGGGTTCGGCTTCGCGAGGATCGTCGCCGACGACGCGTACACCTGCGGGCTCCTCCCCTGACCTGCGTTCATCGCCGTTAGGAGCCCGTTGTTGAACAGCGAGGCTGTGATTGGCCGGAGGTTCGCCGGCGCATGCAGCCCCGCTTGCTGCAAGAGGGCACGGTAGAAAAGCACCCGCCGGCGGTGACGAGTCTGCTGGCCCTGGTCGGCGTCGGCCGCCAGATCCAGCGAGACATCGACGAAATTCTTGACGTAGATCGAAGTCTCTTCGCTGAGCAGCCTGTCGATGATCGCCTTCCCGTGCGCGAGGTTCGCATCGACGTGGAAGTTCAGCAGCATCAGCCGACGCTCGGGATCATTGGGATGCGGGATGATTCCGTACGTCACGACGTCTTGCTGCGACGCCGCGCGCTGTGCCGGCGGCGCGGAGCGCCACACGTTCTTGATCGCGTTGGGGTTCGGCGAATCCGTGTTGGTGTCCTGAACGTTGTCGTTCGCGTACTCGCCATCCGGGTCGAAGACGATCTGTCCGATGTGCACCGGGTCGTCCTGCCAGCGCATCCCGAAGATCGACTTCAGGACGACCTTCGTCGTGTTCGACTTGCCCGTGCGGGTCATTCCGAAGAGCGCTGTCTTCTGCCCGAGGAGATCGGTAGGTGTAATTGCCACCTCGACGCCCACTTGCTGGAACGCGCGGTTGGTGGACGCGTAGCGCACGCGTCCAAAGTGCACGAGCGCGCCGGCCCTGGCATCGTGGCGCTGCGGGTCGCGGAAGTTGACGATCTTTTCGAGCGCATCGCCGCGCGGCTTGTAGACCTTGAGGCCGCGGTTGGGGTAGTAGTTGCTCAGGTCCGAGCCAAATGACAGGCGGTAGCTCGCGGTGCCGTCGGCCCCGGTCATTGGTGCGACGAAGAACGTCCCCAGCACACGGGCGCGCACGCCGGCGTAGCTGAGCACATGGCTCGTGGTCGCGTCCATGACCGTCCGGTCGTCCCAGTTGCGATCGAGCGCGCCCGACACTCGTTGGGCTGATTCAACTCGTACGCGCAGCGCTTCGTCGGCGTTCGGGAGGTCTGCGGCGTCGAGGACGCGAAGCAGGATCACCGAGGAGTCTTCCACGCGGACATCGAAGGACTGCTCGGGCTGGACTCGTGTTGCGATCAGGAAGGAGAGGGCTGGGATCCCGCCCACGTCTCGTCGGTGCCGGTCGTGGATCTGGACCAACGCCTCTTCATAGCCCAGCGAGTACACCTCGCCGACATAAGCGGCCGACTCCACCAAATCGCTGAGCAGCGGGCGGGCGGCATCGACATCGGCAGGGAGCGGCGCGGCCAACGCCGCCACAGCCGCGCGCACGACGCTCACGGCAGCTCGCGGTTGCTCATCCCGCCCTCCACCCGCCTAGCGTCCTGTCCTGAGGGGTTCAAGCCTACCGCTCCACGATATATCGCAATAAACAGGATCCCCGCCACGATCCGGGCACGCGACCATCGCTATGGAGCGGATCGACGGTTCGTCCATGCGGAGGCGGTCGAGGAACGCAGCGGACCACTGCACGGGCGGGCCGCGCAAGGCCGGCAGACACGATCGCCGGTGACCCGAAGAGGGCTGTCGTCAACGCGACGGGACCCCGGTACCTACCGGGGGTCCCGTTTCCGCGCGGCTCCAGCGTGCGCACGGTCCGGGCGATGCCGCCCTCGATCGCGCGGACGCTGACCTGCGCCCTGTGGGGTCTGGACGCGGCGCTCGTCACGGTGGAGGTCGACGTGGCGAACGGCCTGCCCGCGTTCACGATCGTGGGGCTGCCGGATGCCGCGGTGAAAGAGGCGCGCGAGCGCGTCCGGGCCGCGATCCGCAACTCCGGCTTCGAATTTCCGCTACGGCGCGTGACCGTGAACCTGGCCCCGGCCGAGCGCAAGAAGGAGGGCACCGGGTTCGACCTCGCGATCGCGCTGGGGATCCTGCGCGCCAGTGGCCAGCTCTCGGTCGATGTCGCCGAGCTCTGCCTGGGCGAGCTCGCGCTCGACGGCTCGACGAGGCCGGTCCGCGGCGCGCTCGCGCGCGTCCGCGCCGCGACGCTGGCCGGGATCGAGGCCGCGATCCTCGTCGCGGCGGACAGCGCTGGCGAGGCCGCGGCGCTGGGCGCGACCGCGATCGCCGTGACGACGCTGCGCGAGGCGGTCGAGCACCTCGAGGGGCGCGCGCGGCTCGCGCCGACCCTCGCCCCGCCGCCCGCGATCGCCGATGCGCCTGGCTCGGACCTGGCCGATATCGCGGGGCAGGAGACGCCCAAGCGCGCGCTGGAGGTCGCGGCCGCGGGCGGGCACAACCTGCTGCTCGTCGGCCCGCCGGGAACCGGAAAGACCCTGCTCGCGCGGGCCTTCCCGTCGATCCTGCCGCCGCTCGATCCGGACGAGGCGATCGTCGCGAGCGCGGTGCACAGCGTCGCCGGTCTCCTCGATCCTGGCCGCCCGCTGCTCTGCGCGCGGCCGTTCCGCTCGCCGCATCACACCGCGTCGCGCCTCTCGCTCGTCGGCGGCGGTACGCCACCGCGGCCCGGCGAGGTGAGCCTCGCCCACGGAGGCGCCCTCTT
>Ga0070698_100002800_pt1 | contig 19195 bp, 17 predicted proteins | sample KBSK1502metaG_FD_65477 | JGI IMG/M metagenome (GOLD analysis project Ga0070698, IMG submission 65477) | Corn, switchgrass and miscanthus rhizosphere microbial communities from Kellogg Biological Station, Michigan, USA - KBS K1-50-2 metaG | ecosystem: Host-associated > Plants > Roots >...
CCGCCCTCGGTCATCAGAGGCGCGGCAAGCCGGGCCATGCGGATGAAGGAATGGCAGGAAATGTCCATCGCCTTGGCGAAGCCCTCGGCAGAGCAGTCGAGCAGCCCGCCGCGCAGGTCGTCGAGCGGCGCGAAGGCGATGGAATGGACCAGGATGTCGAGCTTGCCCCAGCGCCGGCGGATCTCATCGAACACCGCCTCGAGCTGGCCCGCCGCGGCGACGTCCAGCGGAGCAGCGATGGCGGCCTCCAGCTCGCGCGCCAATGGCTCGACATGGGGACGCGCCTTGTCGTTCAGCCAGGTGACGGCGAGATCGGCGCCGACGCTGCGGAACGCCTTGGCGCAGCCATAGGCGATCGACTGGTCGTTGGCGATGCCAACCACCAGCGCCTTGCGGCCGGTCAGGACCGGGCGGAGGGTCTCGTTCATGTTGTCCTCAGGCGATGGCGGCGGCGGCGCTGGCTCGCCGCGCGGCGGCCACCAGCACCGCGACGGCGCAGGAAGCGAGGCGGGTCAGCAGCGAATCGGCGCGGCTGGTCAGGATGACGGGCACCCGGGCGCCCAGCACGATGCCGGCGGCATCGGCGCCGGCGAGAAACGACAGGCTCTTGGCCAGCATGTTGCCCGCCTCGAGGTCGGGCACGATCAGCACGTTGGCGCGGCCGGCGACCGGCGAGACGATGTGCTTGATGGCGGCGGCATCGAGACTGATGGCGTTGTCGAGGGCCAGCGGGCCGTCGAGCAGCGCGCCGGTGATCTGCCCGCGATCCGCCATCTTGCAGAGCGCCGCCGCCTCGACCGTGGACGGCACCTTGGGATTGACCTGCTCCATGGCGCTCAGGATCGCCACGCGCACCTCGGCGACGCCCATGGCGCGCGCCAGGTCGATCGCGTTCTGCACGATATCGACCTTTTCCTCGAGCGTCGGCGCGATGTTCACGGCGGCGTCGCTGATGATCAGCGCATCGAGATGGGCCGGCACGTCCATGACGAAGCAGTGGCTGATGCGGCGCGCGGTGCGGATACCGGTGTCGCGCGCCACCACGGCGCCCATCAGCTCGTCTGTGTGAAGGCTGCCCTTCATCAGGGCCTCGGCGCGGCCCGTCTTGACGAGCTCGACCGCCTTGGCGGCCGAGTCGTGACTGTGCCTGGAATCGACGATCTCGAAGGCGCCGAGATCGAGGCCGGCGCGGCCGGCGACGTCGGACAGGCGCGCCACCGGACCGACCAGGATGGGCTTCAGCAGGCCGAGGCGTGCCGCCTCGACGGCGCTCTCCAGCGAGACGGCGTCGCACGGGTGCGCGACGGCCGTCGCCATCGCCGGATGCTTGCCGGCGACCTCGATCAGGTGATCGTACTTGGCATGTGGCCGGACGCCGGCTGCATCAGGCATGGGCTGCTTTCAACAGTTGGGGGCCGGCCTCGACGCCGAACAGCGTCTCGACGCGCCCGAGGCGCAGCAGGCCCTCCTCCGGCAGGGCGCCGCGCGCACCGAGCACCTGCAGCAGGGCATCGAGCGCGGTGCGGCGCGCGTCCTCGCTGTCGGGCAGCAGCCGGGGGATGGCGCGCACCGCGCGCTCTTCATCCAGGCGGACGAGAAGGTACTGTTCCTTCAGGCACGCCTTGAGCTCGGCCATGCTCATGCGGTCGTTGACCTGTTGCATGGCGCGGATCGCCTGCAGGGCGGCGAAGCCGCGTTCGTCGACGCTGCGCTCCGGCATGCGGACATAGATCAGGGCGCGCAGCACGGCCTGCGGCAGGCCGCCGACCTCGAAGCGTCGCTCGAGTTCTACCCGCATCTTGGCCTCGTCGGCCTCGCGCACGAGGTCGCGGTCGATCCGCTGCTTGCTCGGCGCATGCTGGGTGCCGAGGCCGACCATGGCCTGCAGCAGCGGCGAGCCATAGACGCCGAGGAACATCGCCTCGGTCATGGCGTCGCGCGTCTGCTGGTAGCTTTCCCACCAGGTCGTGATCCAGGTCGAGGCGACCTGCTCGAGCGTGTGCAGCGGATTGTCGGCCGCGACCGGCCTGCGGGCCGCGCGCACGGACTCGGCCAGCGCCTTCACCGGCTGCATCATCGGGTTCTTGTCCGAGAACATGGTGAAGCGCAGGCGGTTGGGATGCATCTGCCGCATCGCCTCGGCCGATTGCTCGGTCGTCATCGCCCGCACCGCCGGCTGGGCGAGCGTGCGGTAGAGGCCGTGGTTGACTTCAGAGACGCGGGCGACGGCGGCGAAGCGCTGGTTGTCCTCGTCGCTGTTGGCGCCGAGTGCGCGGATGTCGTCCAGGGTGCGCCCCTCGAGGCGGAAGAGATATTTGCCGTGGATGAGGTCGCGATGCTCGGTGGCCTTGTCGACCTCGTCGATCACCGCCTCGTAGAGGCCGGGCGGCATCAGGTCGATCATCTCCATGCAGGAGGCGAACTCGGCATGTTCCTTGGTCGCCACCTTGCCCGAGACGAAGATGCCGAGATGGCCGATCGTCTGGTGCAGCGTGTAGACGATGGTCTGGCCGTTGGCGACGATCTCGTCCTCGTGGCCGTAGAGGTCGGTGATCCAGCCCAGCGCCTGCTGCGGCGGCGTGATGTTGTCGCCCCACGAGCACAGCACGATGATCGGCGACTTGATGTTGCGCAGGTCGACGCGGATGCCGTCGGACGTGTGGATCTCGCCCGTGGTGAGCTTGTTGCCGACGAAGAGATTGTCGGCGATCCACTGCATCTCGCCGGCATTGAGCAGCACCGGGCTGCCCCACCAGGTCTCGAAATCGAGGAAGCGATGGGCCTCGGTATCGACCTTGGAATAGACGTTGTAGACCTTGCCCCAATAGGTGTTGGCCGGATTGAGCGATTCGAAGTTGGCCACGAGGTTGGCGCCGTCGAAGATGCCGTTGCCCATGTCGCCGGTGAGCGCGGTCAGCCAGGTGCCGCCCAGCGCGCCGCCGAGATAGCGCATCGGATTGCGGCCGCGCACGCCCGCCCAATAGGACAGCGGCGAGCCCGCCAGCAGGATCGGACCGACGAGATCGGGCCGGATCGCCGCCATCATCATGACCTGCCAGCCGGCCTGGCAGTTGGCGACGATGACGGGCTTGCCCTCGGCCTCGGGATGGCGCGCCGCGACCTCGGCGACGAAGGCCGCTTCGGCCGCGCACACGTCCTCGATGGTCTGTCCGGGCATGGGCTGCGGGAAGAAGCCGACGAAGTAGCAGGGATGGCCTGCCGCCATGGCGACGCCGATCTCGCTGTCCTGCTTCATGCCGCCGATGCCGGGTCCATGGCCGGCGCGCGGGTCGATGACGATGAAGGGCGGCTTGGCCGGATCGACCGGCTTGTCGTCGAGCGGGATGATGCGCACCAGCACGTAGTTGACCGGCCTGGGGAGGGTGCGGCCGTCGAGGATGGGATCGAACTTGAAGCTGAGCACGTTGGGCGCGTTCTGGGCATTGTGCTCCAGGCTGATGTTGCCGCGCTCGCGCAGCAAGTCGAGGGTGAGGATCGAGCGCTGCCAGGCGTCGACCCAATAGTCCTGGACGAAATTGAGGTTATGGGTCATGGGCACTCCGATCGAAAATGTGGATCAATTGCCAAGTCGGCGGCACGTCGGTCTGATCTGGCGCGGCCGGGCGATGTCGGCACGTGAAGATTTGATGGCAGTGACCGCGACCGTCCGTCGGCGAGTCGCTTCAAAGTTAGCGAGGCCGGGGGAACGCCGCTTTGACTTATCGCAAGCCTTGGGGTGATGCTGCAAAGTTCATGAGCGCTACTTTGCCGGAGAAATTGTCGCATGCGCATTCTTGCCCTGGCCAGTTTGCTGGCGATTGCGAACATCAGTAGCGCCCATGCCTGGTGGTCCTACGCTCAATGGGGCCTGACCGAATCGGCGCTTCTCTCGGCGAGCAGCGGGCAGGCCATGCCCTGCCGGCCCGACGTGCCGGTCTGCGCCGCACCGCCGGGTGGGATGGCTCCTAGCCTGTTCGTCAACAGTATTACAATGATCGGGATGCCGGCTTCCGTATCCTTCGCCTTCGACGGTCAGCGCGGCCTGGTGCAGACCTTGGTGCTTTTTCCCAACGCGGATCCGGCCTTGCTGTCCAGTCTGCTCCTCGGCATTCACGGCAAGTCGGTCGAAGATCCTTCCACCACGCCACCGACGCAAACCTGGCGCGACGAGCGCAAGGGCACGATCATTACCGTCGTGCCCGTCGCTCAGGGCGGCCGGCTGCTTTATCGGCCTACGACATCCCGGTAATCGGGTTGCCTTGAAGCCTATTTGGCTGTTCCGGAGGCTTTGCCGAGGGTGCATAGCTTGTCAGGATCCAGGATTACCACCTCGTCACCTTGCACGAGGCCGATGAGGTTCCGCTTCTTGAGTTTGCCGATCGAGCGGCTGACCGTTTCGATCGTCAGCCCGAGGTAGTCGCCGATCTCGGTACGGGTCATATGCAAGGACAAAGGCTGCGTCGGGATATGCCGGTCGCGGTAAAGAGCGCTGAGCTCGCTGAGGAAGTGGGCAACCCGCTCCGTCGACCCGAGCCGGCCCAGAACCAGCATCGCCTGGCCTGACTGCTTCAACGCCTCCGAAAGCGTCTCTGACACCGCCGTCGCAAGGTCAGGGTGCTCGACTGCGAAGGCATCGAACTTGCGCCGGTCGAAGCCACAGGTCTCGACATCGGTCAGGGCCTCGCCTTCGAAAGCATAGGTGCCGGCTGTCTCCAGGTAGCCCACGCAGTCACCGGGTACCCGCAGTGCAACGATCTGACGTCGCCCATCGTCCAGGGAGCATGACACGGCGACGATCCCCTTCCTGATCTTGAAGAACGATCCGATCGGATCGGCCGCGCGAAACAGCGTCTCGCGCTTCTTCCACTGGCGAATGCTGCCCAGGGCAAGCAGCCGTTCGAGGCGCGCGTCGTCGAGAGGCTTGCAAAGATTGAGGGATCTGCCCGGACACCGATCGCAGGGCAGCGAACGCCGCGGCAGCGTTGGTTGCCGGAAACGATCTGATCCCGCCATCCATGCAGGCTATCATATGATCAGCCCAGCGCGAACGACAGCACAGCGCCACTACTTGTGCTTACGTTCCGTCGCCGGCACACCTCCAGTGGCGATGCGGCGGTAGCCAAGTGCCTTTCGCAGCACCTCGAAGATCACGGCCGTGGACCAGCCGAACATGAGCACACCGCACATCGCGGTCGCTGGCCCGAGCAATCGCCATCGCGCGACGGGAATGACATCGCCGTAGCCGAGCGTCGTGTAGTTGACGAAGGCAAAATACAGCACATCCGCTTCGGCTGGAGCAGCCCCGACGATTGCATATGCCCACGCCCACACGAACACTTCGAGCAGGTGTGCGATCATCAAGACCGACACCGTCGCGACCATGGTCGCGATCAGCACCAGGGAGGGCCACGCGGCCGCCTTGGCGCTGACCAGCTGCGCAACGCGCACCACCACTGTCATGACGGCCGCATGGATCACGATGCAGGCGATGCTCGCCATGAGACCCGTGAGAGTCTGCGCCATCGCGTTTGGTGCCCTTCAGTGAAGCACTGGTCAGCGCTTAGGCAACTTGGCGCGCTCCGCGACGATGGCCCGATCGATGACCGTGAACAGGTAGGCTTCCGGCGCCAACGTGCAGCCGCCACGCACCAGATAGGCGAGCTGCGCGCCACGTTCATCATCCGGTATCAAGACGTTGCGCTGGCGCGCCGCGTGATCGGCCAGGAAGGCGGCTAAGGCCTTCCGCTGTTCCACTGGCATGGCGTGCGCTTCGCGGCAGGTGACGTAGGCGGCCCCGTCAAAAGTCAGGGGCGTCGTTTGCGCCAGCGCGGCGGGAGCAATCGCTGCGGACGCGATGAGGGCGGCTAGGGTTCTGCATGTCATGGTCGATCTCCTTCACCTCGGGCGGTCCATGGCGCTGCCGCCGATATATCCCACGGCGCCGCCGATCAGGCCGGCGCCCACGACCTGGCCGAAACTGCCACCCGCCACCATGCCGATGCCCGATCCCAGCGCGGCGCCGGTCACGGCGCCCTTTTGCGGTGTCGTCATGTTCTCGCAGCCGCAGGCCAGGCCTGCGACGGCAACCAAGGCTATCAGTCTGCCCATCGGTCTCCTCCGTTCGTCCCGTTAGTCCTCAAAGCCGCTTCGAAAGTGGTCTCACGCCACGATGGGGGGCTTCTTGGCCCAATCGTAACCACCACGCGCATGCCGATAGCCGTAGTCGAAGAGCGCGCGCATGTAGGCCGGATCGAATGGCGCGAGCAGCTGTTCATTGAAATCGCGACCTATGTAGGCGAGGTTGTAGTCGATGCCGTCGCGGCGCGTATTGTCGTAGATCCGCACGACATCGTTGTAGCCGCTCGACGTGATCATGGTGTCGATTGCGCGGCCAACGATACCGAGCGTGCGCCGCTCCACCTTCGCCCATTGGGGATCGAGGCGGCCGTTGCGGATGACATAAGCGCTGGCCGTGAGCACGCGTTGTCCTGCCGTCATTCGCCGGCGTCGCTGCGCTGTGAGCGCCGTGGGATAGAGAAATGTCTGCGCGAACGCGCCGCCGTCGACGTGCATCTCCTGGTGCGGCACCCCCTCCAGGGTGACGTCGAACATCGTCGGCGGGAACGCGCCGGGAATCGCCGCCGAAGCCAGCAGGATGCTGCGGATCGTGTCGACCGCCCGTGGGTGACCACTGCTCGCTATCGCACCGATGTTCCAGATCACCGGCTGCTGCGCGTCGAGGTCGGTGGAAGTAATCAACAACAGGCGCCCGGAGTCGTAGGCCCGGGCGAATTCGACGAGCATCTTGTCGTCGATGTAGCGCGATATGGTCTTCAACAGCGGCTCGTTGTCGGCCATCGCATCGTTAAACAGCGCCGCCGTCAGGCCGCGCGGGGTCAACACCTTCTCAGGCGTGAGGCCGGTATAGACAGTGCGCAATTCGCCATCATAGTGCGGGCCGAGAAAGGCGAACGGTGCGGTAAGTGCACCGGTGCTGATGCCGGTCACCAGCTCGAAGGTCGGGCGCGACCCTTGTTCGCTCCAGCCACAGAGCAAGCCTGCGCCGAAGGCCCCGTTCTCGCCGCCGCCGGAAATGGCAAGAAGCTGCCACGGTGGCAGATCGGCGACCGTCGTGACGCCGAGCGCCCGTTGTTGTCGTTCCCCAGCGCGCGCGAACTCGGCCTCCAGCGGCGCTATCTCGAGGGCGGGGAAGAAGCGCTCGTTTTTCAGACCGAGCACTGTAGCGTCGCGAACGCGCCCCGAGGGAACCGGAGCGCCACGATTCAGGTCGGCACATCCCTGGGAACTGCCGGCAGCAACGACGGCGACAGCGCTGTTGAGCAGAGAGCGCCGCGACAGGAGGTTGGTCATGCGCACGGCGCCATCAGTATTCCTTGGCCACGAAGCGCCGTCCCTCGAGCGACGATTGGTCGTCGTACCTTCTCTTTTCGGAGCGCTCGGGCAGCTTTGCCTTCGCCCGTTCGATACGTTTGTAGGGAATTTTCGCCAGGATGTGCGCGATGGCGTTCAGCCTTGCCCGGCGCTTGTCGTTGGAATCGACGATGTACCAGGGCGTCTCGTCAGTATCGGTGTATTCCAACATGACATCGCGCGCCCTCGAGTAGTCATACCAGCACTTGTAGGATTCGAGGTCCATCGGGCTAAGCTTCCACTGTCGGACCGGGTCCTCGATGCGCGCCATGAAGCGGCGTTTCTGCTCCTCTTGCCCGACCTCCAGCCAGATCTTGATCAGGCGCGTGCCGCCGTCAACGATGAACTTCTCGACGACGGGGCAGAGCTCGAGAAAGCGCTTGTACTGCTCGGGCGTGCAGAAGCCCATCACGTGCTCGACGCCCGCGCGGTTGTACCAGCTGCGGTCGAAGATCACGATCTCGCCGCCGGCCGGCAAGCGCTCGATGTAGCGCTGCATGAACATCTGGGTCTTTTCGCGGTCTGACGGCGCGGGCAGCGCGACGATGCGGAAGACGCGCGGACTGACCCTTGCGGTGATCGCCTTGATCAAACCGCCCTTGCCGGCGGCGTCGCGTCCCTCCAGGACGACGATGGCGCGCTCTTCGGTGGCCTTGAACCAGTCCTGCAGGTGGCAAAGCTCGACGTGGAGCTTTCTCAGCTCCTTCTCGTAGACCTTGCGTTTGAGCTTTTCCTTGGTGCCCTTGGCCATTGCCATTCCCGCTCCCCCTTGGCGCAGACTAACGGGCATTTGACGAGCGCGCCTTTGACTTTGGTCAAAGACGGGTTCAGGAGAATAGTGGTGCGTTCGAGCTAGGTAGAGGCGACTCGCGGTGCGCCGCAGCCACGTGTGCTTGACTTAAGGCAAAGTCGACGCGGGCGGGCAGCCCTAGGAGAAATCTCTACTTCGTCGTTGGCGGGGAGCTTCGAAGCATGCAACTTGTGACACGCCTACTAGCGCTTTTGGCAATAGCATGGGCGATGGCTGCTCCATCGGCGCAAGGGCAGCCTACGCAGTCCGCCTTGGCCGTCCTCGTGCAGCCCGCCGAGACGCGTCCGCTGGCCGGGCAGCGCGAGTTCATCGGCCGCGCCCAGGCGGTCGACAAGGTGGACCTGCGGGCGCGCGTGCAAGGTTTCCTGGGGTCGCGCAAATTCGCCGACGGCGACCTGGTGAAGGAGGGCCAGCTCCTGTTCCTGATCGAGCCTGAACCCTACCAGGCGGTGGTCGAGCAGAGGGAAGGGCAAAGGTCCGCAGCGGCCGCCGCCCTCATCAACTCCGAACTCCAATTCAAACGAGCTGAGGAACTGGCGCGGACGAAAGTCGGCACCGAGGCGGTGCGCGACACAAGATTGGCAGACCTCGAGCAGGCCAAGGGCGCCTTGAAGGAAGCCGAAGCGGCGTTGCGCGACGCCAGGATCAAGCTCTCGTACACCGAGGTCAGATCGCCGATCAACGGGCGCGTCGGGCGCGCTGCGGCGTCGCCCGGCAACATCGTCGGTCCCGAGACCGGCATCCTCGCGACGGTCGTCGCCGAGCAGCCCATGCGCGTGGTCTTTTCCGTGACCCAGCGGGAGCTGCTGGAGGCCCGGCGCGGCGGCTCGTCGGGCGGCTCGCTCAAGGCGCGTATCCGGCTGGCCGACGACAGCCTTTACGACGAGGAGGGGACGCTCGATTTCATCGACGTGCAGGTCGACCCGCGCACGGACGGTCAGACGTTGCGGGCGACGTTCCCCAACGCCAACCGCGCGCTGACCGAAGGCCAGTCGGTGCGGGTGATCCTCGAGGAGAAGAAAGCTGCCGAGTTCGTGGTCGTGCCGCTCTCGGTGATCGCCAACGACCAGACTGGGCCGTACCTCTTCGTGGTCGGCGCCGACAACAAGGCCGAGCAGCGGCGCATCAAGCCGGGCATCGAGCGCGACGGCATGATTGCCATCGAGGAAGGCGTGAAGCCGGGTGAAAAGGTGATCGTCCAGGGCCAGCAGCGGGTGCGGCCGGGCATGGTGGTGGCGCCTGAGCTCGCCCCGGCCTCCGTGCCCTCGGCCCAGCCGGTGCGGTGAGCCAGTGACGATCTCCTCACTGTTCATCCGCCGTCCGCGGCTCGCCTTCGTGATCTCTGCGGTGATCACGATCGCAGGTCTCATCGCGATCCAGGCGCTGCCGGTGGCGCAGTTCCCCGATATCGTGCCGCCGCAGGTAAAGGTCACCGCCACCTACACCGGCGCCTCCGCGACTGTCGTCGAATCGACCGTGGCGCAGGTCATCGAGGGCGAGGTCAACGGCGTCGAGCGCATGATCTACATGAAGTCGACGTCGGGCGGCGACGGCAGCTACGCGCTCACCGTCAGCTTCGCCGTCGGCTCCGATCCGGACCTCAACACCGTCAACGTCACCAATCGCGTCAATCAGGCGCTGGCCCGGCTGCCGCCGGAAGTCCAGCGCAACGGCGTCATCGTCAAGAAGCAGTCGTCGGCGCTGCTGCAGCTCATCGCCGTCCATTCCCCCAAGGGCAGCCGGGACGGCCAGTTCCTGTCGAACTACGCCACCATCGAGATGCTGGACATGCTGAGGCGCGTCCCTGGCGTCGGCGATGCTGTGCTGTTCGGCCCGCTCGACTACGCCATGCGTGCCTGGGTGTCGCTCGACCGCATGGCCAGCCTCGACATCTCGACCGACGACATCGTCAAGGCGATCCAGTCGCAGAACATCCAGGCGGCCGTGGGCCGCGTCGGTGCGGCACCGCTGATGGGGCCGGTCGAATTCGAGCTCAACATCACCACGCAGGGCCGGCTGTCGAGCATCAAGGAGTTCGAGGACATCGTCGTGCGCACCAACGCGCAGGGCACCGTGGTGCGGCTGAAGGACGTGGCGCGGCTGGAGCTCGGCGCCAAGACCAGCGATTCGGTCGGGCGATACAACGGCAAGCCCGCGGCGGGCATCCAGATCTATCAGCTGCCGGGGGCGAATGCGCTGGCGACAGCCAAAGGCGTGCGCGAGGCGCTGAAGGAGCTCGATCCGTTGCTGCCCCAGGACGTCGCCTACGACGTCATGTACGACACGACGATGTTCGTCGAGTCGACGATCGAAAGCGTCATCCACACGCTGTTCGAAGCCTTCGTGCTGGTCGGCATCGTGGTCTTCGTCTTCCTCGGCAATCTGCGCGCGACCCTGATCCCCATCATCGCCGTGCCGGTCGCCCTGATCGGCACCTTCGCGGTGATGCTGGCCCTGGGTTTTTCCGCCAACACCGTGTCCCTGCTGGCGCTGGTGCTGGCCATTGGCATCGTCGTCGACGATGCCATCGTCGTGGTCGAGGCCGTCGAGCATATCCTGGAGACCGAGCCCGATCTGACGCCGGCCCAGGCCACGGAAAAGGCCATGGGCCAAGTCACCGGGCCGATCATCGCCATCACCCTGGTGCTGCTCTCGGTCTTCATCCCGACGGCGTTCATTCCGGGCATCGCCGGCCAGATGTATCAGCAGTTCGCCGTGGCGGTCTCCGCGTCGATGGTGATCTCGGCGCTGAACGCGCTGTCGCTCTCGCCGGCGCTCTGCTCGCTGCTCCTGCGCCGGCGCACGAAGAAGGGCGGTCTCATCGCCCGCCTGCACAAAGGCATCGACCGGACCCGCGACGGTTACGTCCGGCTGGCGACGCCGCTGGCGAGGCGGTCCATCATCGCTGGGCTGCTCGCGGTGGCCTTCATCGTCGCCACCGGCGGCATGGCGCGGATCGTGCCGACGGGCTTCTTGCCCAACGAGGACCAGGGCGCCTTCATGGGCGAGATCCAACTGCCCGATGCAGCGTCCACCAACCGCACGTTGGCGGTCGTCGAGCAGGTCGAGGGGATCATCGAGGGCAAGCCGTGGCTTCAGAACCTGTTCACCGTCAGCGGCTACAGCATGCTGGACGGCCTGAACCTGCCCAACCGCGCCTTCTTCGTTGCTGCCCTGAAACCGTTCGAGGAGCGCAAGTCGTCCGACCTGTCGGTCTTCGCGGCGTTGAAGCAGGTCAACGAGGACTTCCGCCGGATCGCCGCCGCAACCATCATCCCTTTCAACCTGCCGCCGATCATCGGTCTCAGCACATCGGCGGGATTCGAGTTCCAGCTCGTCAGCCGCACCGGCGCGTCGCCGGCCGACCTGGCGGCCACCGCGCGCGGGCTGGTCGTGGCAGCGCAGAGCGAGCCGGCCCTTGCGAACGTCTACACGACCTACGGCGCCTCCACCCCGCAGATCTACCTCGATCTCGACCGCGAGCGCGCACAGATCCTGGGCGTCGAGATCTCCGAGGTGTTCAATGCCCTGCAGACGTCGATGGGCGGCTACTACGCCAACGACTTCAACCTGTTCGGCCGCACCTGGCAGGTGAAGATCCAGGCCGAGGCGGCGGACCGCCGGTCGGCGCGCGACGTCTATCGTGTGCGCGTGCGGACAAAGGAGGGCGAGCTCATCCCGTTGCGCACGGTCGCGGAAATCCGCCTGGTGACCGCACCGTCGCAGGTCATTCGCTACAACAACCTTCGCTCCGTCACCATCAACGGCGGGCCCGCGCCGGGTTACTCGTCGGGCCAGGCGATCCAGGCGATGGAAAGCCTCGCCAAGCGCGTCTTGCCGCCGGGCTATGGTTTTCAATGGACCGGAACGGCATTCCAGGAGAAGGCGGCCGCCGGCCAGACCGGCGCGATCCTGGTACTGGCGCTGGTCTTCGCCTACCTGTTCCTGGTCGGGCTCTATGAAAGCACGGCCATTCCGATGGCGGCGTTGCTGTCGATCTCGGCGGGGCTGTTCGGCGCCATGGCCGGGCTGCTGCTGAGCGGCCTGGACAACAACCTGTTCGCCCAGATCGGCATCGTCGTGCTGATCGCGCTCGCCGCCAAGAACGCCATCCTGATCGTCGAGTTCGCCATGGAGCAGCGGCGCCAGGGCAAGGACATCGTGCACGCCGCGACCGAAGCCGCGGCGCTGCGATTCCGCGCCGTGATGATGACCTCGTTCGCTTTCATCTTCGGTCTGGTGCCGCTGGTGATCGCCACGGGTGCCGGCGCGGCGACACAGCGCGCCGTCGGCACCGCGGTGTTCGGCGGCATGCTGGCGGCGAGCTGCCTCGGTATCTTCATCATCCCCGGCCTGTATGTGCTGTTCCAGACCCTGCGCGAAAGGATCAAGGACCTGCCCGAACGGCTGGCGGCCCGCCGGAAGGCATCCAAAGCGTCTTGACTGCCGGTCAGCCCTTCTCGTTGATGCGTGCCGCCACCCATTGATCGACGGTTCGATGGGCGACGATCGGCCCAAGATCGGCTTCGGCTCCCCGCCTTCGCAGCGAGTCGGCCACGTCGTCACGCAATTCGGCAAGGCGTACGGCAATGCCCTGGCGCTTCATCGCGGCCGCGAACGTCCTCAGGGTTGCCAGTGCCGTGACGTCGATGGTGGGCACCACGGAACAGTCGATCACCACAGTCTCGACCGGCAGCTCTGCTTGCGATACGAAGTCGAGGAACTGGCGCCGGATCTGTTCCGCATTGAAATAGACCCACGCGCCGGCGCTGCGTAGGACCAGCACGGAAGGCGTTTCCCGCGCCGCCGGATACCTCGCCTTGTTCACGTAACGGCCGCTCGCCGGGTCGCGCGCCAACACCGCGACAGCCGGCCGCGACGCCCGGGCGATCAGCATGACAAGCGAGCCGATCGCCGCCAGCAACAGACCCTGCAGCGGACCGAACGTGAGGACGCCCAACAGGGCGACAAGCGCAATCGCGAATTCCAGGCGCGAGGCGGCCTGCAACTCGCGAAGCTCATCGACTTTCACGAGATGCTTGGCGGCCATCAGGATGATCGCCGCGAGAACCGGCTCGGGCAGGTTGCGGAACAGGCCGGTGAAAAAGGCGAGCGTAAGCGCTACGACGGCCGAGGTCACGACGAGTGCGACCGGCGACGTGGCGCCGTTCATGTCGTTCACGGCCGTCTGCGACATGCCGCCCGCTACCGGGAAGCCGCGAACCAGCGCCACGGCGATGTTGGACGCGCCGAGGGCGGTGAGTTCCTGCGCCGGATCGATCTCGTAGCCCCGCTTTTGGGCAAAGCTGCGGCCCACCGAGATGGCCTCGCTGTAGGCCAGCAGGAAGCAGGCAAAGGCGGTGGGCACCAGATCGCCGAGTTCGGCCATCGACACCGGCGGGAGGCCAACGGCCGGCAGGCCCTGCGGCAGGTGGCCGACCAGATGGACGCCGGTGCTGCCGAGGTCGAACCAACCGGTCGCAGCGATCGCGGCGGCGACCACGATCAGCGTGGTCGGCCGTCCGGGCATTGCCCGTTCCAGCAACAGGAAAAGCGCAATCGCCAGCCCGCCGATGGCCAGGGAGGGAAGCGAGGTCTCGGGCAGCAAGGTCCCGACGTGAAGCAGGCGGGCGAAGAAATTGCCGCTGCCCCCTTCGAGGCCCAGCAGCTTGGGCAACTGCGTCGAGGCGATATAAAGGGCAGCGCCTGTCTTGAAGCCCGTGACGACCGCGTCGGAGAAGAAATAGGCGAGGTTGGCGAGGCCCAGGAAGCGGCCGCCAAGGGCTATGACGCCGACCATGAGAGCGAGGGCGCCTGCCAGGGCCGCCATGCGCGCCGGGTCACCGGCGCCAAGGGCGGCAATACCGGCGGCGACGGCCAGCGCGAGGGCCGAGGTGGGACCCACAGCCAACTGGCGGCTTGTCCCGAACACGGCATACGCCAGCCCGGCGGCGAGATAGCAATAGAGGCCGGATACCGGCGCCAGCCCGGCCAGCGAGGCATAGGCCAGCGATTCGGGGATGACGAAGGCGGCCAGCGACAGGCCGGCGACGCCGTCGGGACCCAGCCGCTTCAGCGAGTAGCTGCCGAGCCACTCCGTTATGGGCAGTATTTCCCGCAGCCGCATCGCTTCTCCAGCTCAGGCTGCGTCGAGGAGCAGCTCAGTACCGTTGCTCCGCCAGGCGGCGGCCGGCGATCGACGCCCGGTCGTCGTACTTCTTCTTGTCCGACCGGGCCGGCAGCTTCACCTTGGGGTGATCGACCTTCTTGTAGGGGATCTGCGACAGGATGTGCGCGATGGCGTTCAGCCGCGCGCGCTTCTTGTCGTCGGAATGCACGATGTGCCAAGGCGCATCATCAGTGTCGGTGTACTCGAACATCGTGTCGCGCGCTCGCGAGTAGTCATACCAGCGCCCGTAGGACTCGATGTCCATCGGGCTCAGCTTCCACTGGCGGATCGGATCGTCGATGCGCGCCCTGAAGCGCCTGTCCTGTTCCTCCTGGCCGACCTCCAGCCAGATCTTGATGAGCCGGATCCCGCCGTCGATGACGAACTTCTCGACGACGGGGCAGAGTTTGAGAAAGCGCTTGGTTTGCTTGGGCGAGGAGAAGCCCATGACGTATTCGACGCCGGCACGGTTGTACCAGCTCCTGTCGAAGATCACGATCTCGCCGCCGGCCGGGAAGCGCTCGACATAGCGCTGCATGTACATCTGGCCCTTCTCGCGATCGGACGGCGCCGGCAGCGCAACGACGCGGAAGACACGCGGGCTGACCCGCTCGGTGATGGCCTTGATCGTGCCGCCCTTGCCCGCCGCATCGCGCCCCTCGAGCACGACGATGACCCGCTCGCCGGAGGCCTTGATCCAGTCCTGCAGGTGGCAGAGCTCCTCCTGCAGCTTCCGGAGCTCCTTCTCGTAGACCTTGCGCTTCAGTTTTTCAGGGGCGTCCTTGTTCGACATTCGCGTCTCCTCGGGCGTTTGGCATCGATCAAAGGCCGGTCCGGCAAGCCTATCCGCCGAGCGCCACCGACACCAGCACAAGCCCGGCACCGAGCAGCGCGACTCGCCCGTCTCCATTCCATGTCTGTCCCGGCCCCGCTTCTGAGCACATACTAGACCACAAAGCTTGCCAGCCGGGTCCTTTGATTTCGGTCAAAGACGTGTGGCGCGACGGATGCGAAAGAGCGCAGGCAGAACAGAGGTCCGACATGAAAACGTCGACCGCCCACGACTACGCAAAACCAGAATACAAATCGCTCGACGAGCGCCGCGCCCAGGGCAAGGCGCCGCGTGAGGCCCTCCTGGGGGAGGTGCACGGCCATTTGAAGCCCGCCAAAGATCGGCGCGACACCAAGGTTCCAACGCTGTAGTCTTTCACAACCGCGGGGCAGCCATGGCCGACGATATCCGAGTATCCTTGGACCGCGACTCCATAAGCCTTTCCAGCCGCCGCAGGATGTTGGTCCTGTCCGTGGCCACCTTGGCCATGGTCGCATTGCCGGCGCAGGCGCAGACCGAGCGCAAGCCATTTTCGTCGGAGGAGCTCGATCAGATGTTGGCGCCGATCGCGCTCTACAACGATGCGTTGCTGTCCCAGGTCCTGATGGCATCGACCTATCCACTCGAGATCGTCGAAGCGGCGCGCTGGTCGCAGGCGAATGCAAGTCTCAAAGGCGATGCGGCGGTCACTGCGGTTGCTGAAAAGAGCTGGGATGTCAGCGTCAAGTCGCTCGTGGCCTTTCCCCCCGTGCTGTCGCAGCTCAACGAACATCTCGACTGGACCCAGAAGCTGGGCGACGCGCTCATTGGACAGGAGCAGGACGTCGCGGCCTCAATCCAGCGCTTGCGCGCGAAAGCGGCTGAGGCGGGCAGTCTGAAGAGCGGCAAGGAGCAGACCGTCACCACCCAGAGCCAGGGTAGCCAGCAAATCATTGCCATCGAACCCGCCGACCCGCAGGTCGTCTATGTGCCAACCTACGACCCGAACACCGCCTATGGGCAGTGGTCCAATCCGAGTTATCCGCCGACCTACTATCCCACGGGCGGCGCGCTGCTGAGCGGCCTTACCTGGGGTCTGGGCTTTGCCGCGGCCGGCGCCATGTTTGGCGGCTGGAACTGGGGCGGAGGCGGCGGCTATATGAACGTCAACGCCAGTCGCGCCGTGAACATCGATCGCAACTTCAATCGGGCGAACGTCGGCACCGGCAACCGCTGGCAACATGACGTCAACCATCGCAAGGGCGTTGCCTACCGTGACAGTGCCACCCGGCAACAATACGGCCAGGCACGGCCGGGTGCGGACCAGCGCCAGCAGTTCCGTGGTCAGTCTCAGCGGCCCGGCGGCGGCAACGTCGCCAGCGCGCGGCCGGGTGCGGGCCCTGGCGGTGGACCGGGGGCGGGGAATCGGCCGGGCGGAGGCGCCGGCGGAGGCAATGTCCAGCGGCCCGGTGGCGGTGCTGGTGGAGGCAATGTCCAGCGGCCCGGCGGCGGTGCTGGCGGAGGAAATGTCCAGCGACCCGGCGGCGGAGCCGGCGGCCGGCCGAGCGGGGGCAATGGCCTCTCCGGAGTCAATCGCGGACAGCAGGTGAACCGCGAGGCTCAACGCGGCCGCGCCCAGCAACAAAGGGCGGCAACGTCGCGCGGTGGCGCGCGTGCCGGAGGCGGAGGGCGCCCGGGTGGCGGCGGAGGACGGCGATGAGGGACCTTATACGGCGCGTCTTGTTGGCGGTTGCGCTTTGCCTCGGGTTGTCGGCGGCGCCCTTGGCGCAAGCGCCTCAATTGCGCGGCTTCCCCACGCCGGAGGCGGCGGCGGATGCGCTCACGGATGCCATACGCAAGAACGACGACAAGGCGCTCGCGGCCATCCTGGGGTCGACGTGGCATGAGTTTGCACCCGGCAGCGATCGCGACGACGACGAAATCCGCGCCCAGTTCCTCAAGGCCTGGGACGAGAGCCACAAGATCATACCGGAAGGCCCCGACAAGGCTTCCGTCGGAGCCGGCACCACCGGCTGGATCGCGCCGATCCCGATCGTCAAGCAGGGCAACGAGTGGCGCTTCGACGTCGAGGCAGGCCGGAAAGAAATGCAGGCGCGGCTGATTGGCCGCAACGAGCTGGCGGTCGTGCAGACTCTGCTCGCTATCGTCGATGCCCAGCGCGACTATGCCGCGCTCGATCCGATGAAGGTCGGTGTTCCGGTCTATGCCCGGCGACTCCTCAGCAGTCCGGGCCGCAAGGACGGGCTGTACTGGGACAGCAAGCCCGGAGAGCCGGAAAGTCCCCTCGGCCCTCTGGTCGCCAAGGCGCAGCCCGGCGAGATCCAGGAGTATGGCTACTACGGCTATCGCTTTCGGCTGCTCTACAGCCAGGGCCCGGCTGCGCCGGGCGGCGCCTATGACTATCTGGTCAAGGACCGCATGCTGGGCGGGTTTGCCGTGATCGCGTGGCCTGTCCGATACGGCGAGACCGGCGTCATGACCTTCATGGTCAGCCACAACAGCGACGTCTACGAGAAGGATCTCGGCCCCGACACCGCGCAGGAGGCTGCCGCGATCAATACGTTCAATCCCGACAAGGAGTGGGAAAAGGCCGACATGACGCCTTAGCGCACCGTCGGCATCGCCTGCCTGCGAAAGGAGCGTCGAGATGGCCAATCCATCCTATGACCTGACGCGCTTGACGCTCGCGGTCCTGTTTATTGTCGGCCTTATCGTTGCAGCCTTCCTCGTCCTTCGGCCCTTCTTGGCGGCGACCGTATGGGCGACCATGCTCGTGATCGCCACCTGGCCTTTGCTACTTAAGGTGGAGGCCGCCCTGGGCGGGCGCCGCGGATGGGCGGTTGCACTGATGACCGTCGTCCTGCTGGTTCTGGTCATGCTGCCGCTGTCGATGGCTATCAATGCCATCGTTGCGCATGCCGACCTGATTGCTACGCTGCCGGACGCCGCTGCGAATTTGCGAGTATCCCCTCCACCGGCTTGGCTCTCCGGCATCCCCCTGCTAGGCGCCCCAGCCGTGGAAGGATGGCAGCGCCTTGCAGAGAGCAGCGCGGAAGATATCGTGCAGCTACTGCGTCCCTATATCCGCACGATCACTCAATGGCTCATCGATGTCGTGGGCGGTTTCGGAGGGGTCGTCGTGCACCTTCTCCTGACCATCGGGATCGCCGCGTTGCTCTATGCAAAAGGGGAGACGACGGCCGACTGGTGTCGAGGTTTCGGTCACCGGCTTGCCGACAGGCAGGGCGAAGAGGTCACCATCCTTGCAGGTCAGGCGATACGCAGCGTGGCGCTCGGTGTCGTGGTCACGGCGCTCGCGCAGTCTCTCGTTGCCGGCCTCGGCTTGGCCCTCGCAGGCGTGCCGCAGGCGGGGTTACTGACGGCCATCACCTTGCTCCTTTGCATAGCCCAGCTCGGGCCTGCGCTCGTTGTTGTCCCAGCCGCGATCTGGTTGTTCGCATCAGGGGCGACTTGGCCCGGGATCATCCTTGTTGCCTTCGGTGTACCGGCGCTCGTGATGGACAATGTCCTCCGTCCCATCCTGATCCGCCGCGGTGCCGACCTTCCGCTGTTGCTCATCCTGGCCGGTGTCATCGGCGGCCTGTTGGCCTTCGGCTTGCTTGGCCTGTTCCTGGGGCCGGTGATACTGGCCGTCACCTATACGTTGCTGCAGCACTGGATTGCCGCGGCGAAACAACAGGGGGCGCCTATTCCCTAGAAGATGCGCTTCCCTTCAGTCGTGGGTCGCGTATCGGTGCTCCCAATCCCTGCAGATCCGAAATCCGCGCCAACGCAAAATCGTCGGGCAGAAGATCCAGGCGCTCAAGTGCGCGGTCCAGAAGCTCGAGCTCCTTCAACAAGGCGGCGTGACGCGCCTCAAAAAGGCTCTGCACGAGGTTTTCGAGCATCGCCCTGAGGCGCCGCGCGACCTGATAATTTTCGGCTCCGTACA
>Ga0070698_100002802_pt1 | contig 19186 bp, 28 predicted proteins | sample KBSK1502metaG_FD_65477 | JGI IMG/M metagenome (GOLD analysis project Ga0070698, IMG submission 65477) | Corn, switchgrass and miscanthus rhizosphere microbial communities from Kellogg Biological Station, Michigan, USA - KBS K1-50-2 metaG | ecosystem: Host-associated > Plants > Roots >...
CAGGGATCTTCTTCTAATTGCTTATGACCAAGCTGAAGTTTACGATTGTCCTTATCAATACTCAAAATAACGATATCGATATGCTCACCAACTTTTGTGTATTCACTTGGATGATTGAAACGCTTTAACCAGCTCAGGTCACTGATATGGATCATACCTCCAATGCCCGGAGCAAGCTCAACAAATACCCCATAAGGAGTAATGTTTTTCACTAAACCCTTATGACGGCTCTCAACTGGGAATTTAGTTTCAATATCATTCCAGGGATCAGGTGAAAGTTGTTTGATAGACAGACTCATCTTACGATTTGCCTTATCAAGCGTTACGATCTTAGCTTCATGCTCATCTCCTAGTTTGAAGAATTCTTTTGCATTGATCGGAGTATTAGCCCATGTAATTTCACTTACGTGAACAAGACCTTCAACACCTGGCTGAATTTCCAGGAATGCACCGTAGTCTTCAATATTCACTACACGGCCTTTTACAATATTTCCTTCAGCAATTGTTTCAGGCAACACATCCCAAGGATGCGGAGTGAGTTGTTTTAAACCAAGGCTGATACGTTTTTTCTCATCATCAAAATCAAGCACCACTACGTTGATCTTCTGATCAAGTTTCAATACTTCAGAAGGATGTGAGATACGTCCCCATGAAATATCTGTGATGTATAACAAACCGTCAAGACCACCGAGATCCATAAATGCACCGAAGTCAGTGATATTCTTCACTGTTCCTTCAAGCACCTGGCCTTTTTCAAGCTTGCTCATGATCTCTGCACGTTGTGCTTCAATATCACTTTCAATAAGTGCTTTGTGAGATACAACAGCATTCTTAATGGCTTCATTAATTTTCACCACTTTGAATTCCATTGTTTTTCCTACAAACTGATCGTAATCTGTTACAGGCTTCACATCAATCTGTGAACCCGGTAAGAATGTTTCCATTCCAAATACATCAACGATCAATCCGCCTTTTGTTTTGTTAGTAACAAGACCAGTGATGACCTCACCAGTTTTGTGTACTTCAACAATGCGTTCCCATGCACGGGTAATACGGGCCTGGCGACGGCTAAGATTCAGATGACCTTCACGGTCTTCTTTTTCCATTACCATTACTTCCACTTCATCACCTACTTTCAATCCCTGCAAATCGCGGAATTCATTTAATGAAACAAGACCATCGCTTTTAAAACCGATATTCAATACAACATCAGTTTTTGTAACACCAACCACCAAACCTTTGATCATTTCACCATCTGTAATTTGTACGAAAGTGTCATCATACACTTTCTCATACTTTTCTTTTTCTTCTTTTGTGTAAGAAGTAACGTTACGTTTGTCAACACTCCAATCGAAATCATCATGAGCGGAAGGAGGAGCCGCTTCAACAGGTGCAGTTGTTGTCGCTGTAGTTGCCTCTCCCGAAGCTTCGGGACCGGCAGACTCCTGTGCATCAGCGTTTAGTTGTTTAAAATTCAAATTGAAAAACATGATAAAATATTCCGGAGGGTTTTTAAAATTCCGGGGCGGCAAAGATAGGGCAAATAGTTCTGAGTTAGGAGTTCAGAGTTAAGAGTTTTTTGATGATGGGCCCAGCTTTAAGGCCTTGATTTGGCAGCCGTTGCGTCGCACTTTTGTACGCCTTGTAATCCTATTCATCTATCGTGAGTCGTGAATCATCAGTCGTGAATAACCCTTCATAAGATTTGAGATATCTCACGATTCACGTCTCACGTCTGACGAAAAAGCTATCGCTTTTGCTGCCACCCACCCACTCGTCCATGCATGTTGAAAATTGAACCCACCGGTAATACCGTCAACATCCAATACTTCACCTGCAAAGAAAAGGTTTGGATTTTTTTTACTCATCATTGTATTTGCATCTACTTCATTCAATTTTATTCCACCGGCAGTCACAAACTCTTCTTTAAACGTTGTTTTGCCTCTTACTTCACATTCATAACTACAAAGATTTTTTATAAACATGTTTTGTTCAGTTGATGGAAGATCAGCCCATCGCCATTCACTTTTTATTCCTGATTGTTCTGCAAGAAATTCCCATAATCTTGATGGTAAACCAAAAGAATTTTTATTCATTACTTTTTGCGAAGCATTAATATTTCTCAATTCATGGAATTTCTTCCTAAGAGTTTCCTCATTATACTCCGTTAGCCAATTAATATTAATTCTTAATTCATAATTTTTAATTTTTAATTCCCTTGCCCCCCATGCACTTAATCTTAAGACTGCAGGTCCACTCAATCCCCAATGTGTAATCAGTAATGGCCCTTCTTGTTCAAGCTTTGAATTTTGAATCTTCACCCTGGCTTTTTCTACACTTACGCCCATCAATTTTGTGATCGGATGTTTTGGCAAATTAAAAGTGAATAAAGAAGGAACTGGTTCTTCGATCGAATGCTTCAATTCTTTTAACCATTCAAACATAGATGATTTTGGATAACCACCCGAAGCAACACAAACGAAGTCTGATGTATAGTGTCTGAGGTCTGATAATTCAATTTGAAATTTTCCTTTATCATTCCCGATAGCTATCGGGATCAGATTTCTGACTTCAGCATTCATAAGGATCTCCACATTGTAACGATTCGCTTCTTTCAACAGACAATCAATAATAGTTTGAGAAGAATCAGTAACAGGAAACATTCTTCCATCTTCTTCTGTTTTCAACTTCACTTCTCTTTCTTCAAACCAGTTGATGGTATCCTTAGTAAAGAATTGATGAAAAGCTTTTTTTACAAAATGCTGGCCTCTCGGGTATTGCTTACTCATTTCAGCAATATCAAAACAGGCATGAGTAACATTACAGCGGCCGCCGCCACTTACTTTTACTTTTGAAAGAAGCTTATTGCTTTTTTCGATGAGCATGATTTTTAACGATGGATCCATTCGTGCAGCATTTACAGCACAAAAAAAACCGGCTGCCCCACCACCAATTACTATAAGATGTTTTCCCACGGCGCAAAAATATAAGTTGAAGGGCTAAGGCCCTTTATTTAGAATACATATTATTAACCCCATCCGCCGCAGCGGATGGGGTTATGAAAGAGATTCCTCCATTTGGGCTTTAGCCCGGTTAATAATTTCATTGACCCATAATTATTAATTATTATTACAGGTACATGCTATATGCCATCCTAAAAGTTATAGTGCGTCTTGCTGCCAAAATTTTCTGCAGAAAGATCATCATCAATAATCGTGAACTGCTGAAGGAAAAAGGCCCGATGATACTTGCCTGTAATCATCCCAACTCTTTTCTTGATGCAGTGCTGATGGACATTCTTTTTGAACAACCTATCTGGTCATTAACCCGGGGTGATGCGTTTTTAAATAGTACAGTCAATAATATTTTATTCAAATTAAAAATGCTGCCGGTTTACCGCCCCAGTGAAGGCGTAGAAAATCTTTCTGAGAATTATAAAACCTTTGATGCTTGCATTGAACTTTTCAAACGCAATGCAGTTGTGCTCATCTTCTGCGAAGGACTTTGCGTGAATGAATGGCATTTGCGTCCGCTAAAAAAAGGAACAGCAAGGCTTGCTTATAAATGCCTGCAGGAAAATATTCCGTTGAAAATTTTACCAGTTGGCATTAACTATAGTTCATTTCAACGATTTGGAAAAAATCTTTTTGTAAATTTTGGAAGCTTGTTTTCTGTAAATGATTTTGATAAAGATTTAAGCGATGGAGCTTTTAACCAGGTTTTTAATAATACACTGCAACAGGAACTTCGACCGCTTGTTTATGAAATAGAAAAAACAGATAAGCAAAAACAAAAGGAGTTATTGGAAATAAAAGTATCATTGTTTCAAAAATTTTTATTAGCAATACCTGCCACCATTGGCTGGATTGCTCATCTGCCATTTTATTTACCAATAAAAATATGGGTGCATAAAAAATATAATGATACAGGGCATTTAACTGCAATGCAAATTGTTTTATCACTTTTTCTTTATCCGCTCTATCTTTTGTTGCTCATTCTTATTTTATTCTTTGTTTTAAAAAGCTGGTGGGTGTTCTTGCTTCTTTTCATTCTTCCATTTACTGCGTGGAGTTATGTGCAGGTGAAGGGGCAATTGGATGAGTAAAGTTGTTTCAACCATACGGTCATTGTCGTAAATTAAAATTCATACATTTAAATTACAAACATTATCTAAAGCATTCATGAAAGAGGAAACATTATTAAATTATTTCCTAAATAAAATATCTGTTGAGGAATTAGCTGAGGACTTTGAAAACATGAAAAAATGGAAACTTCTTTTAGAAAATAGTGTTGATACCTTTGACATCAAAGATCTAAAAATCTAACATTGGCTCCTATGAATCTCCTCCCCATACAACGAACTCTCTCCGAAAACGAGGTCTTTGCCGATAATCCTTCGTGTAAGGAAACTCTCGGTATGTGCATCGAATTTTATAAAAGAGTTGGATTTATGCCGCCATGGATCTGTTATTACGTAGAAGAAAATAATGAATTGGTTGGCAGCGCTGCATTCAAAGGAAGACCAATTAATAATACAGTAGAAATATCTTATGGCACAATGGAAACTCACCGCCAAAAAGGTATAGGTACAAGGATCTGCAAACAATTAGTTGAATTATCACTCTCAACTGATCCATCAGTAAGGATTACCGCAAGAACACTTCCTGAAAAAAATTATTCGACAAGAATTCTGGAGAAAAATAATTTCATTTTGCTTGGCTTTGTCACTGATCCGGAAGATGGAGAAGTTTGGGAATGGGAATACAAAAGAAAGGATTAAGCCATCACTTCATATTCGCTGAACAGATTCACATTTGCTTTTTCGGCAGCTTCAATCGGAGCATAATCAGAAAGTATATCCGCAGTATTTTTTCTTACACAAACATCATGTTCAAAATGTACTGAAGGTTTTCTGTCCTTTGTTCTTACGGTCCAGCCGTCTGCTTCAGTGTACACTTCTTTTTTTCCAAGGTTGATCATTGGCTCGATGGCAAGTACCATTCCTTCTTTTAGTTTAGCGCCGCTTCCTCTTTTACCATAGTTTGGCACCTGGGGATCTTCATGTAAGTTTTTTCCCAACCCATGCCCTACTAATTCTCTAACTACGCCATATCCATATTTCTTTTCGGTGTGCTCTTGTATCGCAAAAGAAATATCACCGATCCGGTTACTTGTAATCGCTTTATCAATTCCTTTATACAAAGATTCTTTTGTCACTTTTATCAACTGCATCACCTCCTTTCCCGGATCACCTATAGCAAAAGTATATGCATGGTCGCCATGCCAGCCATTTAAAATCACGCCAATATCAACTGAAATAATATCACCCTCTCTTAACTCCTTTTTATTGGGAAAACCATGCACCACCACATCATTTACCGAAAGACAAGAGTTGAATGGATAACCGTTATAATTAAGAAATGAAGGCACGGCATGATGATCATGAATATATTCGCCGATCAATTTATCAAGTGAAACAGTAGTGATGCCAGGCTTAAGGACTGTTGCAACAATAGAAAGTGTTTTACTTACAAGCAAAGCACTTTCCCGCATTTTTTCCACCTCCTCATTGGTCTTTATAATGATCACTTGCGAGTCCCTGGTTTAGGAAAATTTAAAATTAAAGTATTTAAGGACGAAGCAATCTCCTCAAATTAAAGAGATCACTTCGCAATATTACATACAAAATTAATTAAAGATTTGTTCTGTGGCTCGTGAGTTATCAAACAGATGCTTGTGTAAGCGTTTGCCTTCCCTGTATTCTTCCGCTTTTCATCAAACCATCATATTGACGCATCAATAACTGTGTTTCTATCTGCTGTAAAGTATCAAGGATCACACCTACCATGATCAACAGTGATGTACCGCCAAAGAAGTTTGCAAAGTTTGGCTGAACTTTTCCAACCAGCTGAACAATGCCAGGCAGAATACCTACAAATGCAAGCAATACTGCACCCGGAAGAGTTATTTTATCCATGACCGCACCAATATAATCTGCCGTCGGCTGTCCGGGTTTAACACCAGGAATAAATCCATTATTCTGCTTCAGGTTATCAGCAATTTGTTTTGGGTTAAATATTAATGCTGTGTACAAATAGGTAAAACCAATTACAACTGTTGAGTAAACAAGCATGTACCAAATATTGGTATGATTGGAGAAAATACGGGCGATACCTTTCGTAGCATCAGCATAAGAAAATAATGTAGGCAGGAACATGATAGCTTGCGCAAAGATGATCGGCATTACACCGGCGCTGTTTACTTTAATAGGTAAAAACTGTCTTGCACCTGTGAATTGCCTGTTGCCACCTGCTATTTGCTTTGCGTAATTCAAAGCGATCTTTCGGGTTCCCTGTATCAATAGTATACATCCAAGGATAATTCCTATAAGAATAAATATTTCTATAATAAAAATTAAAATACCACCGCCTGAACCACCTGTAGATCTTGCAGAAAATTCCTGTACAAGAGATTGTGGCAACCGTGCAAGAATACCCACCATAATGATCAATGAAGTACCATTACCCAATCCTTTATCAGTAATTTTTTCGCCCAACCACATTACAAATAAGGTACCTGCTGTAAGGATGATGACAGTAGTGTACCAGAAATATTCCTGGAAACCCGGAATTCTACCACCGGTCTTTGTCATCTCATTTAAATAAGTAACATAAGCAGATGCCTGAACCAAGGTAACAGCTACAGTAAGATAACGTGTCCATTGATTAATTTTTTTCCTGCCACTATCACCCTCTTTTTGGAGTTTCTGCATTTGAGGTACAAGCACTGTCATCAGCTGCATAAAAATTGATGCAGAGATATAAGGCATGATACCTAATGCAAAAATGGATGCTTGTGAAAATGCACCACCGGCAAACGTATCGATCAAACCAAGTATTCCTTTTTTGGAATTTGACATTTGCTGTGCAATGGTATCAGGATCAATACCGGGTAACACTATATGTGCACCTACACGGTAAATGAATATTAATGCAAGAGTAAAAAGGATCTTGCTGCGCAATTCCTCAATGCTCCAGATATTTCTAAGTGTTTTAATTAATTTTTTCACAGATGCAGAGCGATTTAAATAACATTAAAACAAAAAAGACGCATTTAACATGCGCCATTGCAAGTTACGGAAAATCAGTAAAGAATCTCTATTGAGCCACCTGCCGCTTCTATCGCAGCTTTTGCTTTTTCACTTACGGCATTTACTTTAAAAGTAAACTTACCCTTAACTTCCCCGTTTCCTAAAATTTTTACTTTATCATATTGGGCGATCAATTTATTATTGTAAAGGTTCTCGACTGAGAATTCTTTAATGCCATACTTTTCTGACAATAGATCAAGCTGTCCAAGATTTAATACTTTATATTCAATACGATGAATATTAGTGAAGCCACGCTTTGGAACACGACGCTGTATAGGCATTTGTCCGCCTTCGTGAGCCATCTTTCTTTTGTAACCGGCACGGCTTTGTCCACCTTTATTACCTTTTGTAGATGTACCCCCATGGCCAGAAGCTTCACCGCGGCCTATTCTTTTTTCTTTTTGTGTTGCACCTTTTGCAGGTCTTAATTCGTGTAATTTCATTTTTATTGATTTTGTACTTAACGGGGAATCACCCCTCGCTTGTTAATGTGCTAATATGAAAATTTGCAAATGTGCAAATCAATATTCGAAAACCATTTGCACATTGGCATATTTGCTAATTTGCTAATTCCTCCACTTTCACCAGGTGATTCATCTTACGAACCATACCGAGTATTTGCGGAGTAGCTTCTACTTCTTTAGTTGCATTCATCTTATTCAAACCAAGAGCTTTCAAAGTTTTCTTCTGACGTTCCGGTCTGTCAATCGGGCTTTTTACTAAAGTGATTTTTATCTTTTTCATATATACCCCCATTCCGCCTCCGGCGGAGAGTTTTTTATATCCTCCGCTTTTAAGGAGGTTTAATTTATTCTGATGAATAGAGAATAGAAAGCTGAAGTGTGCGACGCAACAGAAGTTCAATAGTAGCCCAACTGCTGGTTACATATCATCAACTTTATTTTAAAGAACTAATCAAAACTCAAGGATAAAACCAATCTAAGTCTCTCCGCCTCAGGCGGAGGACAGGAGGTTTATCCGTTGAATACTTTCTTCAATCCTAATGTTCTTGTTTTAGCAACTGAGATCGGCTCACGCAACATTGCCAATGCTTTGAAAGTTGCTTTTACCACGTTATGCGGATTTGCAGATCCAAGTGATTTAGCTAACACGTCAGTTACACCAGCAGCCTCAAGTACTGCTCGCATACTGCCACCGGCAATTACACCTGTACCATGCGCAGCGGGTTTGATCAGAACTTTTGCAGCTCCTTCTTTTGCCCACTGATCATGAGGAATAGTGCCGTGCATTACCGGAACTTTTATCAAGTTCTTTTTTGCATCTTCAATTCCTTTGGTAATTGCTTCCTGTACTTCTTTTGCTTTACCCAAGCCATGACCAACAACACCGTTCTCATTTCCTACAACAACCAATGCAGAAAAACTAAATGAACGGCCGCCTTTTGTTGTTTTTACAACACGGTTGATGGCTACCACTTTGTCTTTCAATTCAAGGTCGCCGGCTTTTACTCTGGTTAAATTAACTTTTGCCATTTATAACTATTTGCGATTTTAAAATTTAAGTCCGCCTTCTCTTGCGCCATCAGCTACTGCTTTTACACGACCATGATATAAATATCCACCACGATCGAAAACCACTTCTTTCAAGCCAAGCTCTGTAGCTTTTGCTGCGATTGCAGAACCAACCAATTTGCTTTTCTCTGATTTAGTTCCTTTTTGTGCAGCAATGCTTTTTTCTTTTGAAGAAGAAGCAGCAAGTGTTTGACCATTTACATCATCTATTAACTGAGCATATATCTCAGTATTACTTCTGAAAACAGAGAGACGTGGTTTTGCAGCAGTACCGTTAATTTTTTTACGGATACCGAAACGTATATTTTGTCTCCTTGCTGTTTTTGCTTTCGAATTCATATTTATATCCCCCATCTCCGCCACAGGCGGAGAGTTTTTGATGACTCTGGATTTTGCCAGAGATTTAATTTTTTTTAATTAAGAACTTACCTCCTAAGTTCTCCGCTCAGGCGGAGGACAGGCGGCTTTACTTACCAGCAGCCTTACCTGCTTTCTTACGAACAAACTCACCAATATAACGAACACCTTTTCCTTTGTATGGTTCAGGTTTACGTAACCCACGGATCTTTGCAGCAACTTGTCCTAATAACTGGCGGTCGATACCTTCCAAACTTATTGTAGGGTTCTGACCTTTTTCCTGGGCAGTTACTACTTTCAATTCTTTAGGAATTTCGAAAATGATATTGTGCGAATAACCTAAAGAAAGATCAAGTACATTGCCCTGGTTGCTGGCTTTAAAACCAACGCCGATCAATTCAAGATTCTTTTTATATCCTTCAGTTACTCCTTTGATCATGTTAGAAGTTAATGAACGATATAAGCCATGCAATGCACGATGACGGATCTGGTCAGTAGGGCGATCGAAACTTACTTCATCATCTTTTACTTCAACCGTGATATCACGATCAATAGCTTGTTTCAATTCCCCTTTTGGACCTTTTACAGTCAGCACACCATCATTACCAACTGTAACGGTGACGCCTTTTGGAACTGCTACTGGTTTTCTACCTATACGAGACATAAAATCTGTTTATCGTTTTTAATTTATTGTTTATCTTTTCTGACCGGTCAGCCTGGTATAGTTTGGCTTAATGTATCAGAATTTTCCTCTTAATCCTTTTTATCCAGATAATCCGGGTTCTAATACACATAACAAAGAACCTCACCACCTACATTCTGCACTTTTGCTTCTTTATCAGTCATCACTCCTTTCGAAGTAGAGATGATTGCAATTCCCAACCCGCTTTTCACACGGCGAAATTCATCTGGCTTTGCATACGTACGCAAACCCGGGCGGCTGACTCTTTCGAGACTTTGGATAGCAGGTTGCTTGGTTTGTACATCATACTTCAAAGCGATCTTGATCACGCCTTGTTTGCTGTCATCCTCAAATTTGTATTTAAGAATGTATCCCTGGTTGTACAAAATTTCTGTAATCCTCTTTTTTAAATTAGATGCCGGAATTTCTACAATACGATGTCCTGCCATTTGAGCATTACGGACTCTTGTTAGAAAATCTGCTATAGGATCTGTTACCATAAATATTTTAATTGATCAGTTTCTAATTTTTTTCGTGAGACGTGAATCGTCAATCGTGAAGTGAACTTCATTCATTGGAGTCGTACTCACGTTTCACGACTCACTATTCACGGTATTACCAGCTTGCTTTTTTCAGCCCTGGAATTTTTCCATCCAATGCCATATCACGCAAAGCGATCCTTGAGATACCGAAATATCTTACATATCCTTTCGGACGGCCGCTTATTGCGCAACGATTCTTCAATCTTACTTTTGAAGAATTCTTTGGAAGGTCATCTAATGCTTTCCAGTCGCCGGCTTTTTTCAGCTCTTTACGTTTCTCAGCATACTGAGCCACCATTCTTTCTCTTTTTTTCTGCCTGGCTTTTACTGATGTTTTTGCCATAGTTTAATTTGAAAATTTGAAAATTCGAAAATTAGCAAATTCATTTTCCCATTTGCTAATTTGCATATTTGCTAATTATTTTTTTATGTCTCTAAAAGGCATTCCCAGTTCTTTCAGCAACTCATAAGCTTCTTCATCGGAATTAGCTGTTGTCACGAAAGTGATATCAAGACCGGTAATGCGATTTACTTTATCAATGTCGATCTCAGGAAAAATGATCTGCTCTGTTACACCCAGTGTATAGTTACCACGACCATCAAAAGATTTTTCATTTACTCCTTTGAAGTCACGTACACGAGGTAAAGCAACTGCGATCAGCCTGTCAAGGAACTCATACATTTTCTCACCACGAAGAGTAACTCTTGCACCGATCGGCATTGCCTTTCTGAGTTTGAAATTCGAAATGTCCTTTTTAGACATTGTAGATACAGCTTTCTGTCCGCTGATCGTAGACAATTCTTCCAAAGAAATATCAACAAGCTTCTTATCAGTTACAGCGCCATTCACGCCGCGGTTCAAACAAATTTTTTCCAAACGCGGAGCCTGCATCATTGTTGAATAACCAAATTTCTTTACCAGGGCAGGAACAACATCCTTTGTATATTTTGTTGCTAACCTGGGTTTATATGTTGTCGTACTCATAATTCAATTTTATTTTAACCTCAGATCTTTTCGCCTGATTTTTTTGAAATGCGAACTGTCTTTCCATTTTCTCTTTCTCTTGTCACTTTAGTACCAGCTTTTTCCTTAGAATCATACAACATCACATTGCTGATATGGATCGGCGCTTCCATTTTCACAATACCACCTTTGGTGTTTTGTGCAGAAGGCTTGCTGTGCTTTGTAACGATGTTTACACCTTCCACGATCACACGGCTTTCATCTACCAGTACTTTTTTAACTGTACGGGCTTTGCTTGTGTCTTTATCATCACCAGCGATCACTACCACCTTGTCGCCTTTCCTGATGTTAAACTTCGGTTTGAATCTATTTTTCATACCCTAAATCCCTAAAGGGACTTTTTGTTTTTAATTATTTAAAAAATCTTTTATCATCAACTTCCCAATTCCCCTTTAGGGGTTAGGGGTTTTACAGAACTTCCGGTGCCAATGAAATGATCTTCATATATCCTTTATCACGCAATTCTCTTGCTACTGGTCCAAATATCCTTGTACCTCTTGGTTCATCGGATTGATTCAACAATACAACTGCATTATCATCAAAACGGATATAAGAACCATCTTTACGACGCAGCTTGTTTGTTGTTCTTACAATTACTGCTTTTGTTACTGTTCCTTTTTTAATACCGCCTGCAGGTAATGCATCTTTCACAGTTACTACAATTGTATCGCCTATACCTGCATAGCGCTGACCACTGTTTCCCAACACACGAATACATAATACCTCGCGGGCACCACTGTTATCGGCTACATTCAATCGGCTTTCTTGCTGGATCATTTTCTTAAGCTTTGAGCTCTTTCCGCCTTCGGGGGATGAGCAATTATTACAATCTTTTTATCCTTTTCTACGACTCATAGCTCACAACTCATGACTCGTAGCTCTTTCTTACTTCACTTTCTCAACTACTTCAACCAATCTCCAACGCTTTGTTTTACTAAGCGGACGGCTCTCCATGATCTTTACTGTATCGCCGATGCTGCACTCATTCTTTTCATCGTGTGCATGAAACTTGGTAGTCTTCTTTAAGAATTTTCCATACATGGGGTGTTTTACCTTTCTTTCAACTGCAACAGTAATGGTCTTAGCCATTTTGTTGCTGGTAACAACACCAGTTCTTGTTTTTCTCAAATTTCTTTCTGCCATATTTATTCAGTTTGGAGTTCAGAGTTCAGAGTCCAGAGTCGGACTCTGAACTATCGACTATGAACTAATTACTCTTCTGATTGTTTTTTCTTTAATTCAGTTTTTAACCTTGCTATGTCGCGACGAAGACCACGGATGCTCACAGGATTTTCCAATGGAGAAATAGAATGAGCAAACTGAATTTTCTTCAACCGTATTTCATCTTCTCTAATACGTGCCACTAGGTCTGTCTCATTAAGACCGTGAATACTTTTTACAAAATCTAATTTCTTTGACATTGTATGCCGTTTTAATTCTTTTATAGATTAACCACATCTCTTCTTGCGATAAACTTTGTTTTGATTGGCAACTTACCCGCTGCAAGTGATAATGATGCTTTTGCTACAGCTTCAGTTACTCCATCCACTTCAAACAAAATGCGACCAGGCTTTACCACAGCAGCCCAAAACTCAAGGTTACCTTTACCCTTACCCATTCTCACTTCAAGTGGCTTACGGGTAATTGGCTTATCAGGGAATATTCGGATCCATACCATACCCTCACGTTTCATTTCACGGGTCAATGCCTGGCGTGCAGCTTCGATCTGGCGATCAGTGATCCAATGCTGCTCTAAAGCCTTCAATGCGTATGAACCAAATGCAATGGTTGCTCCTCTCTTTGCATTGCCTTTCATACGGCCCTTTTGCATTTTCCTGTGTTTCGTTCTTTTCGGTTGTAACATTTGAAAAAGCTTTTAGCTTTTAGCTTCGTCAGCCTCAGGCGGACTATGCCTAAAATTGTTATTTATCTTTTTTATCTCGTAGCTCGTAGCTCATAGCTCGTAGCTTTCCTAATTAATTTCTTCTTCCGCCTCCGCCACCACTTCTACCTCCACCAGATCCACCACTTCTTCCACCTTGACCTCCGCTTCTACCGCCAGGGCCACCACCACTTCTTCCGCCGCCGCCGCCTCTTGGACCGCCACCACCACCTCTTCTATCTCCGCCACCGCCGCCTCTTCTGTCTCCTCCACCGCCGCCACCTCTTCTATCATCTCTGCGGTCACCGCCTCTGCTATCCATATCCCTTCTTTCTCTTCTGTCACTTACATCACTCTTGCCGCCTACAAAATTTGGATTCAGATCTCTCTTCGCAAGCACTTCACCTTTACAGATCCAAACTTTGATACCGATCTTTCCATACACAGTCAGTGCAAACACGTTTGCATAGTCAATATCCATACGGAATGTATGTAAAGGCACACGACCTTGTTTTATTTCTTCAGTACGTGCAATCTCAGCACCACCTAAACGGCCAGCTACTTTTACTTTAATTCCTTCAGCACCCATACGCAGTGCAGAAGCGATCGACATTTTAATTGCTCTTTTATAGTTGATACGGTTCTCGATCTGGCGGGCAACTGTGTCAGCAACGATCATAGCATCCAACTCAGGACGACGGATCTCAAGAATGTTGATCTGTACATCTTCCTTATTAGTAAGTTTCTTCAATTCTTCTTTGATCCTGTCAACTTCACCACCACCTTTACCAATGATGATACCTGGCTTAGAAGTGTGAATGGTAACTATCAATTTACCCAGTGTTCTTTCAATAACGATCTTTGAAATACCACCTTTGTTGATACGGGCATTCAGGTAAGTTCTGATCCTGTTGTCTTCAATCAGCTTACTGGCAAAATCTTTTTTGCTGCCATACCAGTTGGATTCCCAACCGCGGATGATGCCTAACCTGTTACCAATCGGATTTGCTTTCTGACCCATGTTGTTTTTTTAAATTCCATCCCGATAGCTATCGGGATTGATTTTTGTTATTTTGATTTCTTTGTTGTCTTTTTTGTTTCGCCTTCTTCTTTTGTTGCAGTTTTTTTAGTTGCTCTCTTTTTTGGCTTGGCTTCATCTGCTGCTGCAACTGCTTCTATTTCTGCTGCTATTTCTTCAACTTCTTTCTTGTGCTCTTCTTTAATAACTTCTTTTATCAACTCTTCAGTTACAACTGGTGGATAATCTACAATTAGAGTTACATGGTTGCTTCTTTTGCGAACACGATAACCTCTTCCTTGAGGAGCAGGACGCATACGCTTTAAAGTTCGTCCACCATCAACCATAATAGTCTTTACAGTCAACTCATGCACATCACCATTCTCATTTTTTTGCTTCCAGTTGTTGATGGCACTAAGTACCAGCTTACGCAATGGCACAGCCGGGTGCTTAGAATTATGTTCGAGTATTGCTAATACTTTATCTACTTTTTTACCACGAATAAGATCAGCCAGCAAACGCATTTTGCGTGGCGACGTGGGATAGTTTCTGAGTTTTGCTACTGCTTCCATTTTACTTTGTTTCTCGTTTTTCGTTTTTTTAGTTTATCGTTTTCTACAACCAGAAACAATAAACCATAAACTATAAACATTTTTTATGCTGCTGCTTCTACTTTCTTACTTGAGTGTCCTTTGAACTGGCGGGTTGGCGCAAATTCACCAAGCTTGTGTCCCACCATAAATTCTGTTACATAAACCGGAATGAATTTATTCCCGTTATGAACCGCAAAAGTGTGTCCTACGAAATCAGGAGTGATCGTTGAACGTCTGCTCCATGTTTTAATAACACCTTTTTTAGATTTTCCTTCATTGATAGCAAGAACCTTTTTTTCAAGATATGATGCTACGTAAGGACCTTTTTTAATTGAACGTGCCATTTATTCTAGTTGTAATTTTTATTTATTGGCTTTGAGTTTCGAGTTATGAGCTTTGAGTTTTACTCGTAGCTCATGACTAATATCTCACAGCTTTATTTTGTTATTTTGCTTCCGTTCTTTCTTTGAATGATCAACTTATCACTTCCTTTTCCTCTTGTTCTTGTTTTTTGTCCTTTTGCATACTTACCAGTACGGCTTCTTGGGTGACCACCTGACGCTTTACCTTCACCACCACCCATCGGGTGATCAACCGGGTTCATTGCAACACCACGATTACGTGGACGAATACCTCTCCACCTGTTACGGCCAGCTTTACCCATACTTTGCAAAGCATGATCACTATTACCAACAACACCAACTGTTGCATAACAATTGATCAATACTTTTCTTAATTCACCACTTGGCATTTTCAACACAGCATATTTATCTTCTTTGTTTGTCAACTGTGCTGATGAACCTGCGCTTCTTGCGATCTTTCCGCCCTGGCCCGGTTGCATTTCAATATTATGAACCATTGTACCAAGAGGCATATTCTTTAACATCAAAGCATTTCCAATTTCAGGAGCGACATCATCACCACTTGAAATTGTCATTCCAACTTGTAAACCTTGTGGAGATACGATATATCTTTTTTCACCATCAGTATATTCAACTAAAGCAATAAAAGATGTACGGTTTGGATCATACTCAACAGTTCTTACAGTTGCATCCATTCCTTTTTTATTTCTTTTGAAATCAATGACCCTGTATTTCTTTTTATGACCACCGCCGATGTAACGCATTGTCATGTGACCGGATGTATTACGACCACCTGTTCTTTTCTTTGTTTCTACCAGGCTTTTTTCAGGAACATTGGTGGTAACTTCGGCGTAAGCGTTGCCTATTCGCCATCTTGTTCCTGCTGTTACCGGTTTAAATTTTTTAAGTGCCATTTCTTATTTTTTTGCCCCTATCCCCTAAAGGGGGATCGGGAAATTCTACATTCTATTTTCAACTTTTGCGGTAGTTGAACTACCATTCTTTATGTTTTCGCCATACACCCCTTCAGGGGGATGGGGGCTTAAATATTGGAATACAGATCAATTGTTTCACCTTCAGCAATTGTTACAAATGCTTTTTTGAATGATGATTTTTGACCAGCAATAAACCCGGCTTTTGTATACCGTGTTTTACTTTTTGCCGGAGCAACCACTGTATTCACATCAGTAACCGTTACACCATAAAAATTCTCAACAGCTCTTTTTATCTCAAGCTTGTTTGCTTTTTTATCAACACGAAAAGCATAACGACGCAATTTCTCTTGTTGGTTATTTGCTTTTTCGCTTAAGATCGGCTTTATCAATACATCAGAAAGTTTCATTGCTATTCATTTATTTTTTGTCACCCTGATACCGACAAAGTCGGTAGAAGGGTTATGCTTCGGTTTCAGTTTCTGCTTCAGTAAAAATCTTTGCAGCTCCTTCAGTTAATATCAATACATCCGCATTCACAACATCGTAAGTATTCATATCACTCAACAATGTTCCTTTTACAAATGGAACATTGCGATAGCTCAGGTACACATTATCATTATACTCCGGCATAACAAACAATGCTTTCTTACCGTATACCTCCAGGCTGCTGAGCATATCAGTAAAGCTTTTTGTTTTTGGAGCATCCAACGACATATCTTCTATAACTACGATCGCATTATCTTTTGCTTTAAAAGAAAGAGCAGAAATTTTTGCGAGGTCTTTTACTTTACGATTCAGTTTGATATCATAACCATGCGGCTTAGGACCGAATACCGTACCACCACCTTTGTATAACGGGTTACGAATATTTCCTTTACGGCTTCCACCAGTGCCCTTCTGGCGATGAAGCTTGCGGCTTGCACCATGTACTTCAGCACGGGTCTTCACTTTATGTGTTCCCTGGCGTTGTGCAGCGAGGTATTGCTTTACGGCAAGATAAACGACATGCTGGTTAGGTTCTGCGCCAAAAATATCATCAGGCAATTCAACCTTTCTGCCGGCTTTCTTTCCATCTATTTTTAAAACATCTACTTTCATTATCTATCTTTTTTCGCAGAGACAAGACATGCCTTGTCTCTACCATGGAAAATTATTTTTGAATCAAAACAATTGAACCGTTATAACCTGGAACTGATCCGCTAACCAGGATATAATTTTTCTCAGCAAAAATCTTAACCACTTTCAATCCCTTCATTTTTACTCTGTCACTACCCATGCGGCCACCCATTTTCATTCCTTTCATCACACGGCTTGCATCAGATGAGTTACCCAAAGAACCCGGAGCTCTTTGACGATCATGCTGACCGTGTGATTGTTGACCTACCCCATGGAATCCATGACGTTTAACTACACCCTGGAAACCTTTTCCTTTTGTAGTACCAATAACTTCAACTTTGTCACCTTCAGAGAAGATGTCAACAGTTACGGTTTCACCAATATTTTTTTGAAGAGAAGTGTTGCGGAATTCTTTTGAGAACTTTTTGGGAGATGTGCTTGCTTTAGCGAAGTGATTTTTTTCTGATTGATTTGAATGTTTCTCATTCTTATCGCCAAAAGAAAGCTGGAGAGCTTCATAGCCATCATTTTCTTTGGTCCTTACTTGTGTAACAACACAAGGGCCAGCTTCAATGATCGTGCAGGCAGTTTGTTTACCCGAGGGATCGAAGATGCTGGTCATTCCAACTTTTTTCCCAATAATACCTTTCATGTTTTTTCAATTTGTGCCTGCAGGATTATTGGGACATACACTTGTTTCGTGAGACACGAATCAAGGCGTCAATCCCCGTTTGCCACCGACCTTTTCTTTTTGTACAGAAGTACCGGCAGTAAACAAACCCTGAATGGCTTGTTTTTATACCCCCAACCCCTAAAGGGGAGTTGAGAGAGTTAAATATCAGAGCTCTTTTCTCCTCTATATTTTCTATAGAGAGTTGAGAGATGATTAAAAATTTTTTATAAGAACTATCCAACCTAAGTCACCCCTTTAGGGAGACAGAGGGTTGGGTTGTACTACGCTTTGATCTCAACCTCTACACCGCTTGGCAGATCCAACTTACTCAGCGCATCAACCGTACGGCTTGAAGAAGTGTAAATATCCAACAGGCGTTTATGCGTAGCGAGTTGGAATTGTTCACGACTCTTTTTGTTTACGTGTGGTGAACGCAACACAGTAAATATTTTTTTGCGTGTAGGCAAAGGAATTGGTCCCGTAACGACAGCACCGGTGCTGCGCACTGTCTTTACGATCTTTTCAGCAGATTTATCTACCAGGTTATGATCGTAAGACTGTAATTTGATTCTGATTCTCTGCGACATGAGTAAAAATCCCCATTTGAATTTGGGAGCGCAAAGATAGGGGGATGATGCTTATTGGGCAAAGATTTGGAAAAGAAATTTTTATTCAGATTATCTATAGAGTAATCCCCACAAAAAACTGCCAAGCCTGGCTCTTCCATTTATCCTGGTTATCTATTCCATTGATATCGGTTAAGCCGATCTCATAACGTGTGCCTATATGAATTAGAGGGAGTTGCAACATGATACCACCCAAAACAGATAGTTCTCCTTTTTTAAAAATATCCTTTGGAGTCTTAACGCTATCGACCGCCTCACTTACCAGCATTCCCCATTGCGGACCGAGTTGAAGCTTTACTCTTTGAGACGGGCCAAGATCAATGTTCAATAAACCAGCAAGTTTTACATAATCCAGTTTTGCTTTTTTCTGTTCCCCTTCTAAAAACAGATCATCATAAATAACAGTAATATCGTCTGACTGTTCTGCTGATGTTTGAACAAAATTCAATTCGGGCTGGATACCGAACTTTCTTGTGATATTTATCTGCATGAAGCCACCTAAGAAGTAATTATAATTAAACTCGTCTTTGAATGATTTACCATCGATCTTATTCAAATTGAGACCGCCCTTAAATCCCCAGCGAAACAACGATTCTTTTTCAGATGGGTCTTTCTTCTTTTGAGAATATGCGTTAAAGCAAAGTGCGGATAAGAATAATGGCAGGATCAGTTTTTTCATAATAGATTTTAATTA
>Ga0070698_100002803_pt1 | contig 19185 bp, 21 predicted proteins | sample KBSK1502metaG_FD_65477 | JGI IMG/M metagenome (GOLD analysis project Ga0070698, IMG submission 65477) | Corn, switchgrass and miscanthus rhizosphere microbial communities from Kellogg Biological Station, Michigan, USA - KBS K1-50-2 metaG | ecosystem: Host-associated > Plants > Roots >...
TATCAGACATCACTGGAGGCGGCATTGCGCTCGGTTCCGGTGCGACGGCGGGCGTCGACTATTCGTCCACGGGTTTTGGCGCCGTGCCAGCGACACAACGAGGTGCAAGGTGAGAATAGTTCTGGCATTGGCCGTTGTTGCCGTGTCGGTGTCATCGGCATGTGCGGCGCCGCCGACGGGAGGGCCTTTCCGATTGCCTTTGCTCTGCACCAGGTCGGGAGAGAAAATCTCGGGCCTCACCAAGATTTGCTACTATAGCTGCGCAAAATCGGAAGGTGCCATGACCGCGACGACGTACGAGGATTGCCCGCGTTGGACGGCGCGCTGGCAGTTGAACCAATCCGCGCAATTCGGCCCAAGGGAAAATCCACGGTAATTCAAAAGCCGAATTGCGAACTCCACGGACAGTTTTTGGACTCGGCTATTGTTGCACCCGCTACGCGATTGTCGAATACTGGCCGCGCTACGATCCACGCGGCAAGCGCAGCGCCGACTGTCGATGACGGCTGCGCTACGATGCAACGATAAAGACCAGGGCCGACGCCCATGGAGGAAGACCAATGTCATTCTACCGAGGCATGACTTGCGAGAACGTGACCCTCAAAGGCGACCAGGGAACTCCGATTACCGCCTACGTGGCCAGGCCTTCCGGCCCTGGCCCGTTTCCGGGTATGGTGCTTGTCCACCATCTCCCGGGCTGGAGCGAATTGTACATCGAGACCACGCGCCGCTTCGCGCATCACGGCTATCTCGCGATCTGCGCCAACCTCTATGAGCGTGTGGGCGAGGGCAATCCGGACGACGTCGCGGCCAAAGTACGCGCCGAGGGCGGCATTGCCGACGCCCAGATGGTCGGCGACACCGAGGCCGCCGTGAAGTGGATGCGCGCCGAGCCCAAGCACAACGGCAAGGTCGGCCTGTTCGGCTCCTGTTCCGGCGGCCGGCACGCCTTCATCTATGCCTGCCAGAAGAAGGACGTCGATGCCTGCGTCGAGCTGTGGGGCGGGCGCGTGGTGATGGGCAAGGAGGAGCTCAATGCCAAGACCCCCGCCGCACCGATCGAGATGACGAAGGACCTCTCCTGCCCGCTGCTCGGCCTGTTCGGCAACGACGACCGGGCGCCGCCGCCTGAGCAGGTGAACCAGCACGAGGCCGAGCTCAAGAAGCACGGCAAGAAGCACGAATTCCACCGCTATGACGGCGCCGGCCACGGCTTCTTCTATTGGCACCGGCCGCTCTACCGGCCCGAGCAGGCGATGGATGGCTGGAGCAAGGTGTTCGCTTTCTTCCGGACCCATCTGGCGAAGTAGGAGGCCCGGACATGTGCACGTCCATCATCGAGATCGCGCGCGCCGAGGGCATGGCCAAGCGCGGCGACGACTGGTTCGCGCTTTCGCAGGCGGTGGTTGCCTATGACCACGCGCGCCATGCGCCGCTGGGCGACGTCATCACGCTCGACTTCATCAACACCGGCCTCGACCCCGGGGCGCGGGCCGGCATCGAGCTGACGCTGGAGACGGCCAAGGAGCTGCGCGCCGCTCTCGACCGGGCGATTGCCGCCGCCGAGTTCGAGGAGGCGGAAGTGAGGGGCAAAGGAGCCGTTCCCAGCCTTGTTCGGGCGGCCTGACACGCGAGAGGGGCGACCCGCGGTGGTCCTGAGCCTCGGCCCGCTGTCAGCGCACGAACACGATCTCTTCCAAGCTCTGCAAAGGCGCCCTTGGTCCGTCGTCGCCGAGCCCTTCCTCGCTGCCGGCCAGCGGATCGACGCTGACGAGCTTGCCGAAACCGATCCCGCTGCGTGTCTCGATCGAGCGGATCGAGACTTGCGTGGCGACCTTGAGCTGCGGCGACGTGAAGGCTCCGAAGACGAACTCCTCCTCGGGCTGCAGGGTTGTTTCCTGGGTCATCTGGTAGCCGGTTGCGCACAGCTTGCCGGTCTCGTCGTGGATGAAAGCGATGATCTTCCAGAAGCCGATCGGGATGCGAACGCCGTACATCTCGGGGTCGCGATCGTCGAAGTACGGCCCGGTGAAGACCGAGATCTTCATCTCGTCTTCCTTGGCATGGCCCAGCGCATAGTCCTCGAGGGCGAGCCAGATCGGCGCATTGAAGGCCTGCATCTGCGGCGTCGTGTTGGTGACGTGCATCGAATCTTCGTTGCCGCGCTTGGCCGTCTTTGCGTCGCCCCAGCCCGGATCCTCGCGCCGGGTCATGTGACCGCGGCTGAATTTCGGCGTGTTGCCGTAGCATTCGTTCATGATCTGCTGCGCCTTCGGTATGCGCGGATCCCATTTCCACGCCACGCGCGCGCTCTTCCTGGATTGGTTGCCGTCGATGTTCACGGCGCTGAAAAAGCACATGCGGCGGCTTCGGCTCATCACGACCGAGTAGTGTTCGTAGCGAAGTTCGGTCTCGGATTTACCGTTGTCGTCGAAGCTGAGCACGTCGTCTGCATGGCGATCCACCGACGGCAAATCGACGACCATCTTGGTCTTGCCCAGGAAGTCCGGCTGGTAGCCCTCCCGATCGCCATAATCCTCGGCGACCGCCTCCGTGCCGGGGACAAAGCCGCTGTCGCCGGCCAGTTGGGACGGCACCGCCGGGTAGCGTCGCGGCGCAACCATGCCGCCCGCCGCTCCCCCGAGCGACACCGTCACCGTGAGGGGAATGGTAATGCTGGCGCTGCCGCCGTCCGCCGGCTGGCGAAACCGCGACGCCCCGCGCAAGGCCATGCCTGGCGGCGCTGGAATACGCGCAGGCGCCGGCGGTCGTACCGGCCGGCCGGTCGATTCGTTCGAATCGGCACGGCACCATGCATCCTCCCATTCGATGGGCTGGGCCTTGGCGCCTTCGTCGAACTTGACCTTCGCCGCGATCACCCGCTCGTCGCGCGCGAGCTCGCACGCCGGCACGCCGAAGTTGGATTTCAAATAGACCCCGCCGAAGTGCAGGGCGATCACCTGCCCGGTCGCGGCATCAAAGACGGCAGAGCCCGAGTTGCCGCCCAAGGTGGAACTATCGTGCGCGGCGGCGAGCACGTTGTTGCCGAAGCTGTCGACCCGTTCGCGCGGCCGCAGCTTGCCGGGCTGCAGGCGCTTCACGTAGTACACCCCGTCGAACACCTTGTTCTGCACCGCCGCATCGTTACGCGGGTCGAACGCCGGATAGCCGATCACCGCGACATCCTGGTCGACCATGTCCTGCGGATTGCGCAGGGAAAGCGTGAGGGGGACCTCGGCCGGTCCGAGGCCCTCGACGCGCAACAGCGCCATGTCCCAAAACGGGTGAATCATCACCACGTCGACGACCTTGAGAAACAGCTTGTCGGGTCGATCGCGCTCCTGCTTGAAATCTATTCCCACGGCAGAGCCCGGCTTGAACGCAATCGTGCGGATGCCGAGCCCGTCCGAGAAAATCCCGGCAACGTGCCGGTTGGTCATCAGCAGATCGTTGCCGACGACAAAGCCGGTCCCGGCATAGGGCAGCGTCGGATGGCCCGGCAGCTCGATGCGTCCAACCGACGGAATGACCCGAAGAAGACGCTGCTTGATGGCTGCGTCGGTTTCGAAATGCGTCCATAGCGGGTGGCTGATGTGGAAGTCACCGCCGATGATGTCGATGGCCGGCCGCTTGTCCGGAATGATGATGGCCTCCAGCGCAAACTGCTCCGGAGGCGTGAGCTCGCGACCCGTGTTGATCTTTTGAGCCGCTGCCTTGGCGGCGTCGATTTCATGCGGCATAGCGGCGCTGCGCGTCGCGATGCCTTCCAAATCGTCGCGGGTGTCGGCCATCGCTTCGAGACCGCCGGTTGGCGAGACCTGGCGGAGGAATTGCTTGGCTATTTCGGTGCGATCGTGAGCCATGCTGCGCGCTCCCTGTTGCGGCGACCGATATCGCGCTTCGGCCGAAGACTGCCCTTCGACCGATACTAGGCACAACCCTCAAGTCATGCAACCACAAGTCGCAGATTGTCCGATCGCTAAACCGGGTCGAGGCGAAGCTTTGCCCGCTTTCCGTACAGCCCGGCGCCGCCGGAGACTGGCAAAACTGCGCCGATCCCGATCGGCTCGGCGGAATTTGCAGGGGTTGACCCGGCAACGCGCTCCCCCCTTGATGTCGGCGAGCTTATCGCCTTAGTCCTGGAGCCTGAAGCATCGTAAGACGTTAACGCGCGGAACTCCCGGGCCAACCGATCGAGGTGCCATGTCGACCGATCAAGCTCAGAGCGCGGCGGCACTGCCCGACGACGTCGTCGCCGAGACGCCGTTCTACATTCCGGCGACGGGAACGGCGACCCGGCCGCGCCGCACCTTGAAGTACGGCGACACTTTTGCCGTCGTCGACACCTACGGCGACATCGGCGCTTCCGCGGGAGACGCCGACGGGCTGTTTCACGACGACACACGTTTTTTATCGCATCTCGAGCTGCTGGTCGATGGCCAGCCGCCGTTGCTGCTCGGCTCCAACTTGCGTGACGACAACAGCCTGCTGTCGATCGACCTCACCAATCCGGACTTCTACGTCGATGGGCGGATCGTGCTGCAGAAGGACCTGCTGCACATCTCGCGCACGATCTTCCTGTGGCGCGATGCCGCCTATCAGCGGCTGGCGGTGCGCAATCACGGCGACCGCAGCATCGCTCTCTCGCTGGCGATTTTGTACCGAAGCGATTTCGCCGATCTGTTCGAGGTCCGCGGCCTGCACCGCCCGCGCCGCGGCGGCACCACGCAACGCGTGATCGGCGCCGACCGCGTGCTGCTGCTGTACAGCGGCCTCGACGGCGCCTCGCGCAGCACCACGCTGACCTTCGACCCGCCGCCCAGCGAGCTCGCCCCCGGCAAGGCCGTCTATCGGCTCGACCTGGCGCCGGGAGAAATGCGCCCGATCTTCCTGGTCGTCGGCTGCAATCAGCCGGCCGACCGGCGCCCCGTGGGGTTCACCAAAGGCCTGCTGAGCGTGCGGCGCGAACTGCGCGAGGACACGCGCGAGGGCACGACGGTCGAGACGTCCAACGCGCTCATGAACGAGATTCTGTGCCGGGCCGCCGCCGATCTGCAGATGCTGATGACCGAGACGCCCCAAGGTCGTTATCCCTATGCCGGCATCCCCTGGTATTCGACCACGTTCGGGCGGGACGGCCTCATCACCGCCTTGCAGATGCTGTGGTACGATCCCGGCGTGGCGCAGGGCGTGCTGCGCCGGCTGGCCGCCTATCAGGCCACGAAGATCGATCCCTTGTCGGATGCCCAGCCGGGCAAGATCCTTCACGAAATGCGCCGCGGCGAGATGGCCGCCCTGCACGAAGTGCCGTTCGGGCTCTACTACGGCAGCGTCGACGCCACGCCCCTGTTCGTCGTGCTGGCCGGCCTCTATGGCGAGCGCACCAACGACCTCGAGACGGTCGCCGGGCTGTGGCCTGCCATCGAGGCGGCGCTGGGCTGGATCGACGGGCCGGGCGATCCCGACGGCGACGGCTTCGTCGAGTATCGGCGCGCCACCGAGCTGGGGCTGCTCAACCAGGGCTGGAAGGATTCCTACGACGCGATCTTTCACGCCGACGGCCGCCTGGCCGAAGGCCAGATCGCGCTGGCCGAAGTCCAGGGCTACGTCTTTGCCGCCAAGACGGTGATCGCGCGCTGTGCGCGCCGCCTCGGCCGGGTCGACGACGCGCGCCGGCTCGAAGACGACGCCAAGCGGCTGGCCCGGCGCTTCGACGCGGCGTTCTGGTGCCCCGAGCTCGGCACCTACGCCCTGGCGCTCGATGGCGCCAAGCAGCCCTGCCGCGTGCGCACCTCCAATGCCGGGCAGCTGTTGTTCACCGGCATCGTGCCGGCCGAGCGCGCCGCTGAGGTTGCGGCAGGCCTGCTGCAGCCGCACTTCTTCTCGGGCTGGGGAATTCGCACCGTGGCCAAGGGCGAGGCGCGCTACAACCCGATGTCCTACCACAACGGTTCGGTGTGGCCGCACGACAACGCGCTGATCGCGCTCGGCCTGGCGCGCTACGGCCTGAAGCGACCGGTCGAGCGGCTGTTCAAGGCCCTGTTCGACGCCGCGACCTACATGGACCTGCGGCGCCTGCCGGAACTGTTCTGCGGCTTCCAGCGCCAGCCCAGCCGCGGGCCGACCCTCTATCCCGTCGCCTGCTCGCCCCAGGCGTGGGCGAGCGCCACGCCGTTCTCGCTGATCGAGGCCTCGCTGGGGCTCGTGCTCGATCCGCGACACCACGAAGTGCGCTTCTGCAATCCGGGACTGCCGGCGTTTCTCGACGAGGTGACCTTGCGCAATCTGCGGCTCGGCGATTCGAGCGTCGACATCAAGGTTCGCCGCCACCGCGACGACGTCTCGCTGGAAATCCTGCGGAGGCACGGCACCAAGCTGCAGATTTCGCTCGTCTCGTCGCGCTGAGGCGCGGCAACCCCGCCCCGGCGCGAGGAGTTGATCCAACGGCCCGTGGAGGCGTCGATGTGCAAGAGGTTAGCGATTGTCCTTCTGACGATGGCGTTCGCCATTGTCGCCGCGGCGGCCCAGACGACCCCGACCGAAGGCGTCGGAACGCCGTCGGTGACCGTCCTCGACAAGCAGGAAGTGCAGGGCATTCTCGGCCGCGACGTGCGCAGCACCGCGGATGAGAACATGGGGCGGATCGTCGACGTGCTGGTCGATGGCGCAGGCACCGCCCGCGCCGCCATCATCGACTTCGGCGGGTTTCTCGGCGTCGGCAGCCGCAAGATCGCGGTCGACTGGAAGGCGCTGCATTTCGTTCCCGCCGCCGAAAAGCGATATGGCATCGTCCTCGAACTCACGCGCGATCAGGTGAAGCCCGCGCCGGAATACAAGGAGGGCAAGCCGATCGTCGTGCTGGGGGCATCCGGCAACCTCGAAACCCTGCCCTAGCAGGCCGCCGGTGACGGAGACCCGCCCTGCTTCGCCGCCCCACCCCTCGCAGCGCAGCCTGGGGAGGCTCGACTGGTTCGTCTTCCTTGTCGCCGACGTGCAGACCGGCTTCGGCCCGTTCGTCGCCGTTTACCTGACCACGCAGCACTGGACGCAGATCGACATCGGCCTGGTGCTTACCGTCGCGGGCCTGGTCTCGCTGTTCGGTCAAATCCCGGGCGGAGCGCTGATCGATGCCGTCCGCTCCGAGCGCGTCGTCGCCGCCATCGGGGTCTCGATGATCGCCGCTGCCGCGCTGATCTACGCGACGTTCCCGATCTTCCCGGCCGTGCTGCTGGCGGCGACGATGCAGGCTGCCGCGAGTTGCGTGGTGGGGCCTGCCATTGCGGCGATCAGTCTCGGCTTGGTCGGCCATGCCGCGATCGGCGAGCGGTTCGGCCGCAATGCGCGCTTTGCTTCGATCGGCGCCGGGCTTTCAGCCGGCGTGATGGGCGCCGTCGGCTATTTCTTATCCGCCCAGGCGGTCTTTTTCGTCACCGCCGCGCTCTTGATCCCCGCCCTGTTCGTGCTGCACGGCATCGATCCCAAGGAGATCGATCCGGAACGGGCTCATGGCAACCTGTCCGAAGAGCCGGCCGGCAAGCCGCGCGCCGACCTTCGCAGCCTTCTGCGTCAGCGGCCGCTGCTGGTGTTCGGCTGCTGCATTCTGCTGTTCCACTTCGCCAACGCGGCCATGCTTCCCCTGATGGGCAGCGTGCTCACGACCCGCTTGAGCCAATTGGCGCCGGTGCTGATCGCCGCCTGCATCGTGGGGCCGCAGCTCGTCGTGGCGCTGTTCTCGCCGTGGGTCGGCCGACAGACGCAACGCTGGGGGCGCCGGCCGCTGCTGATCGCGGGCTTCGCCGTCCTGCCGATCCGCGGATTTCTCTTCGCCGTGGTGACCGACCCTTACCTCTTGGTCGTCGTCCAGCTTCTGGATGGGCTGACAGCCGGCATCTTCAACGTCATGGTGCCCTTGACCGTCGCCGACCTGACGCGCGGCACCGGACGCTTCAACCTCACCCAGGGCGTGGTCGGCACCATGATGGGCGTGGGCGCCGCGCTCAGCCCGACCTTTGCCGGCTACCTGAGCGACACGTTCGGCAGCCCGATCGCCTTTGCCGGGCTGGCGGCCATCGCGGTGGTCGGCCTGGCGACGGTCGGGCTGCTGATGCCCGAGACCCGGCCGGCCCAAAGCCCAGCGGACGCCGAGGCTAGCGGCCGTCGTAAGCGTCCTTCAGCCGCTGGATGTCGATCTTCTTCATCTTGAGCATGGCCTTCATCACCCTGTCTGCGCGGTCGGCATGGGAGTCGGCCATCATGTCCTGCAGGCCGGCATAGTTGACCTGCCAGGACAGCCCATAGCGGTCCTTCAACCAGCCGCAGTCGCGCTCCTCGCCGCCGGCGACGAGCGTGTTCCACAGCCGGTCGATGTCCTCCTGGGTCTCGCAGTTGACGTAGAACGAGATCGCCTCGCTGAACTTGAAATCGGGGCCACCGTTGATGGCGACGAAATCCTGGCCTTCGAGCTTGAAGGCGACCGCCATGATCGACCCTTTCGGCCCCGGGCCGCTATCGCCATAGCGCGATCGCGTGACGATGCGCGAATTCTTGAAGATGGCGGTATAGAAGCCCACCGCCTCCTCGGCATTGGCGTCGAACCACAGGAACGGCGTGATCTTTTGCTGGATCGCCATCAATCTTCTCCGCCTCGCGGTTTCGGATCGAACGCCACGACAACGTCGCCGAGGGCTGGCCGTTGCAGCGGTCCTGCGATCTGGTACGGACCTGCGGCCTATGCTAGGTCGCCACGGTCCGATGAGGAGCGAGCGATGGCGGGCAAGATCTATGTCGGTGTCGGCGGCTGGACCTTCGAGCCGTGGCGCGGGACGTTCTATCCCGAGGACCTCACCCACAAGCGCGAGCTGGAATATGCCAGCCGCAAGCTCACCTCGATCGAGATCAACGGCACCTACTATTCGAGCTTCAAGCCGGCGAGCTGGGCCAAGTGGCGCGCCGACACGCCCGACGGCTTCGTCTTTGCCATGAAGGCCTCGCGCTTTTGCACCAACCGGCGCCAGCTTGGCGAAGCCGGCGACTCGGTGGCGCGCTTCGTCGGCCAGGGGCTGGTCGAGCTGGGCGACCGGCTGGGTCCCATCAACTGGCAGTTCATGGCGACCAAGAAATTCGATCCGGAGGACATCGAGGCGTTCCTCAAGCTGCTGCCGCGCGAGGCCGGCAAGCTGCCGCTGCGCCATGCGCTGGAGGTCCGTCATCCGAGCTTCAAGGATCGGCGGTTCTACGATCTCGCGCGCAAGTACAATTCCGCCATCGTCTACGCCCACGACGAGGACTTCCCGGAGATCGACGAGCCCACGGCCGACTTTACTTACGCCCGCCTGATGGGGGCCGAGGAGAAGGTAAAGACCGGCTACAAGCCCGCCGATATCGACAAGTGGGCCAAGCGCGCCAAGGCGTGGGCCAAGAGGGGCGACGCCTTCATCTATTTCATCTCGGGCGCCAAGCTGCGCAATCCGGCCGCCGCCCAGGCGCTGATCGCAAAAGTCTGATGGTTCAGCCCTTCCCTCCTGGCATGCGCGTCGAAGACGTCGAGACCGACGGCGCCACGATCCATGCGAGGGTCGGCGGCCAGGGGCCTGCGGTCGTCATGCTGCACGGCTTCGGCGATACCGGCGACATGTGGGCGCCGCTCGCCAGGGCGCTGGTCGCCGATCGCACGGTCGTCGTGCCCGACCTGCGCGGCATGGGCCTCTCCTCACATCCCGACCGCGGTTACGACAAGAAAACGCAAGGCCACGATGTCGCGCGCGTGCTCGACAGGCTCAAGATCGAGATCGCGGACCTCGTCACCCACGACATCGGCAACATGGTGGGCTACGCCTTCGCCGCGCAGTTTCCGGCGCGGGTCACGCGCTGGGTCGTGATGGACGCGCCATTGCCGGGCATCGGACCGTGGGACGAGATCCTGAAGAGTCCCGCCCTGTGGCACTTCAATTTCCGCGGCCCCGACGTCGAGCGGCTGGTGCAGGGCCGCGAGCGCATCTATCTCGACCGCTTCTGGAACGAGCTGTCGGCCAAACCCAAATCGATCGACGAGGAAACCCGCCGGCACTACGCCGAACTCTATGCCCGGCCGGGCGCCATGCACGCAGCGTTCGAGCAGTTCGCCGCCTTTAGCCAGGATGCCGTCGACAACAAGGCGTTGGCGGCCAAGGGCAAGCTTGCCATGCCGGTGCTGGCTATCGGCGCCGACAAGTCGTTCGCCACCACCCAGGCCGACGTTCTGGGTTTTGTCGCCAGCAAAGTCACCGCGCAGGTCATCGCCAACTCGGGCCACTGGCTGATGGAAGAGCAGCCGGCGGCGACGGTGGCCGCCATTACCGCGTTCCTGCTTCAGTCGTCCTGAGCGAAGCGAAGGACCTCATCGCCAGTTGCCACGGGAATGAGATCCTTCGCTTCGCTCAGGATGACAGTGAAATGCTAGCCCTTGACAGGCGCCGCCTCGCTGCCTCAAACTTAACCCTATGGTTAACTATCAAAATGCCGTTCTCGACCGCACCTTCGCCGCCCTGGCCGACCCGACGCGGCGCGCCCTGCTGGCCCGGCTCGACGAGGACCACGACCTCTCGGTGAGCGAGCTCGCCCGGCCGTTCCCGGTGTCGCTGCCGGCCATCATGAAGCACCTCGACGTGCTGAGCGACGCGGGCCTGATCGAGCGCAGCAAATCCGGCCGGACCGTGACCTGCCATCTCAAGGCCGCGCCGATGGAGCAAGCGATGAACTGGCTCGCCCGCTATGAACGCTACTGGACCGAGCAGCTCGATCGCCTGGCCGCCTTTCTGGAGGAAGACTCATGGCAACCAAGCCCAGCCTCGCCCTCAAGCGCCGCTTCAAGGCGCCGCCGGCGCAGCTCTACCAAGCCTGGACGCAGCCGGAAAAAATGATCCGCTGGTGGGGCGTCACCGGCCACGAAAAGACGCCCATCGCCGAAACCGACCTGCGGGTCGGCGGCGGCTTCCGCGTGCAGTTCTGGACGCCCGACGGCGAGCATCAGAGCGTGAGCGGCGTCTATCGCGAGGTCGTGCCCGACCGCAAGCTGGTCTTCTCGTGGGCCTGGCAGAGCACGCCCGAGCGCGAATCACAGGTCACCGTCGACCTCAAGCCGGACAGTGACGGCACGATCCTGACCCTGACGCACGAGCAGTTCTTCAACGACAAGGCGCGCGACGATCATCGCCGGGGTTGGATTATAGCCCTCGACAATCTCGAAAGCCTCTTCCCATGACAGCCGACCTCTACCGCACCCCCGTCGCCCTGAGCGACGCCGGCCGCCAGGCGCGGCTGTTCGACGGCCTGCCGCACGACGTCGGCAGGCTCGCCGCGATCGTCCAGGGCCTGCTGATCCACGAGCACGTCGCCCCCGCCTACGGGGTCACGCTGAGCCGCGAGCAGCACGCCCAGGCGCATCTGCGCGCCGTCGAGAAGATGCTCGAGACCATCGCGGCGCAGGACAAGCGAGCGCTCCCCGCCGCCCGGCCGGAGGGCGAGCGCGTCGTCGGCGTCTGCCGCCATTTCACGCTGCTGCACGTCGCCATGCTGCGCGCCAAGGGCCTGGCGGCGCGCGCGCTGCGGCTTCGGCGCCTATTTCGAGAAGGACAAGTTCGTCGACCACTGGGTGACCGAGTACTGGAACGAGGCCGAGAAGCGCTGGGTGCTGGTCGATCCCCAGCTCGACGCCCGCCAGCGCGAGCTCTTCAAGGTCACGTTCGATCCGCTCGATGTGCCGCGCGACCAGTTCCTGATCGCCGGGCCCGCCTGGGAGCTCTGCCGCGCCGGCAAGGCCGATCCCCAGGCCTTCGGCATCCTCGACATGCACGGGCTGTGGTTCATCGCCAGCAACGTCATCCGCGACGTGGCCGCGCTCAACAACCACGAGATGCTGCCCTGGGACGTCTGGGGCGCCATGACCCAGGACGACTCGGCCATCGACCTCGCCTTGATCGACCGCCTGGCTGAGCTGACGCGCGACCCCGACGTCAATCTCGACGCCCTGCGCTCGGTCTACGCCGACAAGCGCGTTGCCGTGCCCAATACGGTGTTCAATGCCGTGCTCAACCGTCCCGATCCCGTCCCCTGAAAGGAGCCGACCATGCAAGCACATCAAACCGTCTCGCGCGACGAATGGCTGAAGGCCCGCCGCGACCTGCTCGCCAAGGAAAAGGCGCTTCTGAAGGCGCAGGACGCGCTGCGCCAGGAGACTCGCGCGCTGCCCTGGGTCAAGGTTGAGAAGGAGTACGTGTTCGAGGGGCCGGATGGCCGCGAGACGCTCGGCGAGCTGTTCGCCGGCCGCAGCCAGCTCATCGTCAAGCACTTCATGATGGGCCCGGGCTGGCAGGAGGGCTGCCTCGGCTGCTCCTTCGGCGCCGACCAGTATGACGGCGCGGTCGTGCACCTCGTCCACCACGACGTGATGTTGGTCGCGGTGTCGCGCGCGCCCTATCCCGAGATCGCCACCTACCACCGCCGCATGGGCTGGCACTTCAAGTGGGTGTCGTCCTCCGGCTCGGACTTCAACTACGACTTCAACGTCTCGTTCACTGAAGCCGACCGGGCCGAAGGAAAGGCGCTCTACAACTTCGAGCCCCGCCGCGACGTGGCCGACGAAATGGCAGGCATGAGCGTCTTTTACAGGGACGACCGCGGCGACATTTTCCACACCTATTCCGTGTTCGCCCGCGGCTCCGAGCAGGTCGCCGGCGTCTACGGCCTGCTGGACGTCACCCCCCGGGGCCGCAACGAGCCGCCCGGTGGCAACCTGACCCACTGGGTGCGCCGCCACGACAAATATGAGGAAAAAAGCCGATAATTCCTGCTGCCAAGGGCGAGCCGGATCGGTGTAAGCTCGGGCCTGCAGAGGAGAAACCGATGCCCGCACTCTCGCTTGACCACTGGAATGTCTACTGCAAGGACCTCAAGGCCACCGTGCGCTTCTACGAGCGCTATGTCGGCCTCAAGGACGGCGACCGGCCGCCCTTCAACTTCCCCGGGGCGTGGATGTATGCCGGCGACAAGCCGATCCTCCACCTGGTGTCCGAGACCGGCCGCAAGGACCACGGCAGCGGCGCGATCGACCACGTCGCGATCAACTGCGCGAATATCCGCGGCACCATCGACCAGCTCAAGAAGGACAAGATGCCGTTCGAGGTCAGGAAGGTCCCGGCGCGGCCGTTGCAGCAGGTCTTCGTGCACGACCCCGACGGCGTGATGATCGAGCTCAACTTCTGGCACGAAGCCGACGTGCCGGAAATCGACAAGTCGGACAGCCTGCCGGGAGCGCGGACCAGGAAGAAGCCCGCCGCGGCGAGGAAGCTGGTCGGCGCGAAGTAGTCTTTGCCGGAGCGCGGGCCTCCAGGCCCGCTCATCTCGTGCTCATGCGGACCGCGCGCGTCTCGCGCGCCTCATGAGCGCGCAGGATGCGCGCGGTCCGGAAAACCATGAGCGGGCCTGGAGGCCCTCAGGCGCATGTGAATGCGCCGAGTCCGGCAAGAGGTCACGCCACCTTCCACACCTGCACCGCCTTCTCGTAGCCCTTGATCGGCAGCGGGCCGAGATCGGCGGCGCCGTCGGCGCCGGTCGTCGCCGCGTGGACCGAGGCCGAGACGAGAAGCCGCGCGCCGGTCTCCTTGGTGAGCTGCTCGAGGCGCGCCGCGAGGTTCACGGTGTCGCCGATCACGGTGTATTCCTTGCGTTGCGGCGAGCCCACCGTGCCGGTCACCGCCTGGCCGATATGAATGCCGATGCCGACGCGCAAGGTCCTGTCCGGACGATTGCGGTTCCACGCGTCGACGGCGTCCAGCATGTCGCGCGCCGCGGCCAAGGCATGGGGCGCCGCCTGGGCATCGTCGAGCGGCGCGCCGAACAGGGCGAGGAAGCCGTCGCCCAGGAACTTGTTGATGATGCCGTGGTGGCGGTCGACGATGTCGATCATCTCGGCGAAGAAGTCGTTCAGCAGCGCCACCGTCTGGTCGGCTGGCCGCAGGCGCGTCATGGCGGTGAAGCCCCTGATGTCGAGGAACAGCACGCACACTTCGCGCATCTCGCTCGGCGGGTCGGTCTGGGTGGCGAGCAGCCGATCGACCACGGCCGGCGAGACGTGCTGGCCGAACAGGTTGGTGATGCGGTCGCGCGCCGCGGTCGCGGCCACTGACTTCTCGAACTGCCGGCGCAGGCTGCCGGCGACGATGCCGGCCACGATGCCCGCGGCCAGGAGCAGGATGCTGCGGCTGAAATGGTAGACCAGCGTGTTCTCCGGCTTGTCGGCGAAGGCCACCAGCGGCATCAGCCAGACGGCGAGCACGGCCTGCTCGACGGCAGCGACCGCGCCTGTCCATAGCGACAGCCAGAAGTCGAGCCGCAGCGTCGACAGCAGGATGAACAGGAGATAGAGCATCGGTGGCCAGTAGCCGAAGACCGTGGTCGGCTCCATGTGGTGGCTGAGCTCGAAAATGACGACGCTCGGCAGACTGGTCTCGATGAAGGCGTTGGCGAAGCGTGCCGGCCTCGGGAAGTCCTTGTCCTGGGCGGCGCGCCGGCGCAGCACCAGCAACACCACCGCCTCGTACAGCAGGAACGGCCCAAAGCCCGCCAACGGGACCCAGGGTTCGAGGCCGCCGCGGAACATGCGCTGGGCGAACCCGGGGAACAGGGTGACGGCGCTCAGGGCGGCGACCAGCAGGATCGCCAGGATGACGGCGAGAACCCGCACACGCTGGATCTCGCTGCGCATGATCTCGCGCCGGAGCGCGTTGGCATAGCCGTCTGAGGTCGCTTCGACCATCGCCCGCCAACCTACCGAGCCGGCGCAGGCTCCACAACGGCAGGTGGGGATGCTAGGAACGGCTCATGCCGGTGAGGGAGATCGCGCGCGAACTGCAGGGCAAGGCCGCCAACCTGGCGCTGCGCATGCCGATTTCGTGGGTCAATATCCTGGCCGGACCGCCGGTGACGGTCGACGGCCGCACCCTGGATGCCCGCACCCAGTGGTTCCTGCAGTTGCTGGCGCGCAGCGGCCAGGTGCCGATCGAGACCATGAGCGTGGCCCATGCCCGCGCCGAGTTCGACGCTTTCCTGCCCCTGCTGGCGGGCAAGGCCGCACCGGTGGGCGAGATCCTCGACCGCACCATCGACGGGCCGGCCGGCCGCCTGCGCATCCGGATCTACCGTCCCGCCGGCAACGTGGCGCGGCTGTTGCCGACCATCCTCTATTTCCATGGCGGCGGCTGGACGATCGGCAGCCTCGAAGCCTACGACCTGCCGTGCCGCTTCTTTTGCGCCCGCACCGGCTGCGCGCTGGTCGCCGTCGACTATCGCCTGGCCCCCGAGCACAAGTTCCCGGCTGCCATCGACGACGCCGTCGCGGCCTTCCGCTGGCTGGCGAGCGAGGCGATCGCGTTCGGCATCGATTCCGCGCGCATCGTGATCGCCGGCGACTCGGCCGGCGGCACCATCGCCGCCGTCGCCGCCCGGCTGTTGCGCGACGAGGCGCGGCCGCCCTGCCTGCAGTGGCTGATCTATCCCGCCACCGATCTCGCGATGGAGAGCCCGTCGTACAAAAGTTGCGGTGAGGGTTTCCTGCTGACCCATGCCGGCATGACGTGGTTCCGCAGCCATTATCTCAACGACCTGAGCGAGACCGACGACCCGCGCGCCTCGCCGCTGCACGCCAACGACCTTTCGGGACTGCCGCCGGCCTTGATCTACACGGCGGGTTTCGATCCGCTGCGCGACGAGGGCCATGCCTATGCCGAGCGGCTGTCGGCCGCCGGCGTGAAGACCATCCATCGCGAGTTCGACTCGCTGATCCACGGTTTCGCCGGCATGCGTGGCGCCCTGCAGGCGGCGGCGCGGGCGATGGACGACATGGTGGCCGGCCTGCGCCACGAACTGGCACAGCTTGGACGATGAGAGCGGGACGTTGAGCATGGACGAGGAGACCACCGTCACGCCTGAGCAACGCGAGCGCTCGGGCCGGCGCGAGCAGAACAAGGCGGAGAACCGCACCGCCCTGCTCAAGGCCGCCCGCGCGGTTTTCGCCGAGATGGGCTATGGCGCGGCCAGCGTGCGCGACATCGTGCGCCGCACCGATCTGGCGTCGGGCACCTTCTACAACTACTTCAAGGACAAGGACGAGATCTTCGAGGCGGTGGTCGGCGAGCTGACCGGCGAGCTTTTGAAGCGCCATCGCGAGGGACGCGGCAAGGCCACCACGGCCGAGGAATTCTTCCGCCGCCACTACGCGGTCTATTTCGAGTTCATCGTCAAGGACGCCGAGCTGCTGGCCTTGGCGCGCAAGAACTTCACGGCCATCCGCACCCTGCTCGACAAGCCCGACGTGCGCGCGCTGGCACTGGCGCTGAACGAGGACATCCGCGGCGCGCGGGCGCAGGGCATCCTGCCCGATGTCGACGTGTCCTACCTCGCCGCCTCGATGGCGGGCGTCGCCTTCGAGATCTCGATGGTCATGGTCGCGCGCGACCCGGTCGACCCGGTCGCCGCCACCGAGTTCGCCACCCGCCTGATGATGGGCGGCATCGACCGCGTGCCGCGCCGCTCGTCGTCCTGAGCGAAGCGAAGGACCTCATCGCCGCTTGCCACGGGCATGAGATCCTTCGCTACGCTTCAGGGCGGGGTTTACCCCGCCCGAGATGACAGTCTTGCTTTAACGACGGCCGTAGATCGCCGGCTGACGCTTAGACTACGCCCCCTGCACGATCGGATTGCGCAGCACGCCGATCTTTTCGATCTCGACCTCGCAGACGTCGCCCGGCTTCAGCCAGGGCTGCGGGTTGCGCGCCACGGCGACGCCGGAGGGCGTGCCGGTGATGATGATGTCGCCCGGATCGAGCGTCATGACCTTGCTGAGCTCGTGCACCAGAGTGGGCACGTCGAAGATCAGGTCGTCGGTGTTGCTGTCCTGCATGACCTGGCCGTTGACGCGGGTCATGATGCGCAGCGGCGCGCCGCCGGGCGGCAGCTCGTCGGAGGTCACGATGTCGGGCCCGAAGCCGCCGGTGCCGTCGAAGTTCTTGCCGAGCGTCCACTGGCTGCCCTTGAACTGCCAGTCGCGCACCGAGCCGTCGTTGAAGCAGGCATAGCCCGCGATCACGCCCAGCGCCTTGTCCTTGGCCACGTTGCGGCACTTCCGGCCGATCACGATGGTGAGCTCGGCTTCCCAGTCGAGCTGATCGGAGTGGCTGGGTCGAGGCATCTTGCCGTTGTGCGCCACCAGCGTGTTGATGTAGCGGCAAAACACAATCGGATAGGGCGGGATCGGGCTGCCGGTCTCCTCGGCGTGCTTGCGGTAGTTGAGGCCGATGCACAGGATCTTGCCCGGGTTGGGGATCGGCGGCAGGTATTTGGCCGACTTCTCCGACACCGCGGCGCCGGCCTTGGGCTTGGCGCAGGCCTTGGCGACCTCGGCCTGGAGCTTCTTGCCGCCGGCCAGGATCTCGACGACGGACTTCGGTCCGCGCGGCATCTGCTTGGAAAGGTCGATGATCTTGCCGTTGCCCGTCTTGACGCCGACGGCCGGCTTGCCGCCGCTCATGATTGTGCAAAGACGCATGCTGTTCCCCCTTTTTTCACTGAATTCGGTCGGGCCGTAAACTCCTCCGTCCCACACGGGCGGTCAAGCGCGACGCGCTCTGATAGGCTCGCGGCATGCGCAGCCTGCCGTTCTTCGCCGCCCTCTTCCTCGCCTTCCCCGCCGCCGCCCAGCTGGTCGTGCCCTTCACCACCCCGGATGGACGGGTCGCCTGCACCCAGGGCCAGACCGGCATCGGCCGGCCACCGGATTGGCGGGCCATTGCCGATCCCGACGGTCCCAACGGCTGGGCGCTGGCGGAAATGGCTGGCGACCCGACCGACCTGCGCTTCCCGCTGTGCATTTCCGAGCAGGCGGTGACCCGCGACCTCGATGCGACTCTGCGCTTCAAGCCGCTCTCCGGCACCCGCGCCAGGGTTGCCGGCCTGATATTCCGGGCGCAGAGCGCCAACGACTATTACGTCGTGCGGACCAATGCGCTCGACAACTCGGTGCGCCTCTATCGCGTGGACAAGGGCAAACGCAGCCAGCTCGCCGGCAAGGAGGCGCCGCTTGCCTCCGACAAATGGCATTCGCTCCGGGTGATCGCGTCCAACGACCGCTTCGAGGTGGCGCTGGACGGCAAGCCGGTGTTCGAGGTCACCGACCGCAGCCTGCCGCAGGCCGGCGCCATGGGCGTCTGGAGCCAGGCCGACAGCGTCACCCACTACGGCTCCCTGCTGGTCGGGCCGCCGCTGCGCTGAAGCGCCGCCGGCGATCAGACCAAGCGAGAGCGCGGTCTCCCGGCATCGACCAGGCGGTGGACGTCATGCAGATCGGCTGCGACGTGCGTGCAGAGTCCATGGATCTCGTCGGTCGGCGGCACCAGGTCGGGGACCATGATCGTCATCATGCCGGCGGTCGATGCCGAGCGGATGCCGTTGTGGGAATCCTCCAATGCCAGACAGAGCTCGGGCGCCACGCCCAGCCGCTCGGCCGCCTTCAGGAAGGGATCGGGGGCGGGCTTGCCGTTGGCGTAGTCGCCGTGTGCCACGACGCTGTGGAAACGCTCCGTCAGCCCATGCGAGACCAGATTGCGCCGAACCCTGGCATGCGAGGACGACGTGGCGATGGCCCGCGGCAGGCGCAGCTCGTCCAGCAGGTCGAGAAGTTCGACCGCGCCTGGCTTCAGCGGCAGCCCGGCCGCTGCGCGCACCTCGAAGTGCCGCCGCCACGCGGCAATCAACGCCTCAAGCGGATAGTCCGCGCCGTAGTACTCCAGCAGGAAACGGTGGTTCACCTCCCGGGACCTGCCGACCAGCTGGTGGAAGACGTCGCGGCTCATGGCGCAGCCGACTTCGGAAGCGGCCGACAGGATCGCCTCGCCGTAAAGTCTTTCGCTATCGAACAGCAGCCCGTCCATATCGAAGATGACGGCTGCCGGCGGCCGCGGAAGTTTCATCGCGTGTCGCTAGGGGCGCGCCGTCCGCTTCAGCGGATAGTCGCGTGTGCCGACAATCGTGATTTCCGGCACTTTCCGGTACAGCGGATTGCGCACAAGCCTGGGTTCGCCTCGGCTTTCGACCACGTAATAGGCGAAGCCGCGCAGGCGCCTTACGGGCTCGTAGTCGGCGTGGCCGGGCAGCGAG
>Ga0070698_100002804_pt1 | contig 19185 bp, 14 predicted proteins | sample KBSK1502metaG_FD_65477 | JGI IMG/M metagenome (GOLD analysis project Ga0070698, IMG submission 65477) | Corn, switchgrass and miscanthus rhizosphere microbial communities from Kellogg Biological Station, Michigan, USA - KBS K1-50-2 metaG | ecosystem: Host-associated > Plants > Roots >...
TAAATGTAAAAAATAGTTTGGAAACTTTGTCAGTAAGTAATTAACACCGGCGGAGAATAAAAATGAGAATAAAAACCCGCAGCTTTTTTCAGGAAGGATAAGGGTCAATCGTTTTCAAAATGAAAGTTGTTTTACCAACGGCTTCATTCAGGGATTACAGATTAAACTTTTCCTGGACTGCGGGAGTTTTTTGGGGTAAATAAAAGAGCAGGGTAAAAGGTGTCCAATAAGAGTGGCAGCAGGTGTTCAATAAAATTTGAATACACATGAGAGTAACAATAGAGAACGGATTAGGTTTTAGTCAACCAGGTATTGTATTTTAATGAGCCCGCTGCCCTTATTGGAACGGCCTTAAATATTGTAAAGAACTATTTAATAATAATTTTTCCGGATTCACTCATCTCATCATTCTTAAACACCTGGTAAGTATATGTTCCTCTTTCCAGGCCGTTTATCTTTTTATGATCTCTTTCATTCATTTTATAGTGGATCATGATCGTTCCCTGTGGGTCGAATACAAAAAAATCAACTTGTGTATTCTCTACATTTTTTACATGCATCATACGTTTCAGCATGTCAGGGTATATCTTAACTTCTTTTTCCCTTCTTGATGTTTTGGTCTTTTTTGCATCAGCAGAATTTATATTTTCTGTTACTGAGCATGACTGGGCTGAACCCAGTAACAATGCCAGGCCTGAAAACAGAGATAATTTTTTAAAGTAAGTTAGAGTAGAGTTTATTTTCATATAGGTTCGGATTGGTGACAGAATTAAAAGTAAAGCGGACATCGCAACTGTCGCAAGGCCCTTCGGTTTGGCGAATTGTTTCCATTCAACCTCCAGCCGAAACGCAGAATAGTTGAGAAGTAGGAATCCATTTCTTTGGAATCACCACGCTGTCTGCCAATAGTAGCTCTTGTGATATTGCGAAAAGGCTCCCTGTTGTGTAATTGATAGGCAATGGGTACATCTGCCGGAGCCAGGTATTGTGAAAAGTAAATTGGGTCAATATATTTTGTACTTACATCATCAATATAATCTGTAAATGTTTTACGATGCAGTATTTCTAAACCGATATACATATTTTCTTTGATATAATATTTAAAACCACCACCCATTGGAATTTCAAGCTGTGTAAGCTTGTATTCCTTTCTATCAGGATATTGCGACATTCCCTGCCCTTCCAAACGAAGAGGTTTTAATTCCACCAGTTGTTTTACATTCAGGTTATTCGGATCAGGATAATAATAGCCTTTAGGATTAAAATGGAACATACCAATACCTGCAATACCATAAGGTCTTAATTTGCCCAGCAGATCGCTATATTGCTCCATCCAAACAGTGGGATATAATTCAATACCAAAGTAAAGCTCGCTGATCTTTGACTGAAAGTATTGATTACGACGCCATCTTGAAAACTCACGACCACCGGCAAGATCCACTTCATCATCACTTCCTTCAAGAAATGACTGATTATATGCCAGCCTGAAGCCAAGCCATTCAGCTGGATATATATTTAAATATAAGCCTTTTGAAAATTTTGTAAGAGGAAAATCAAGGTCACGAATAAATGGTTTACCAATACCACGGGCGCCGCCAAGATCTCCTAAAAAGAATGATGGCCCGAGCCCGAGCCCCAGTTCATATTTTCCATCACCAAAAGAAATGGATTGTGAATTGGACCAAAGTGACAAAGACAGTAATAGAACCGTAACTAATGTACGGGTAAAGTGTACAATTGCTCTCATAGATACCAGATTTGTGTTTTTCGCCGGAACGTTAATTCCGAAATCAGGATTTGGACTGGTGACTAAAGTAGAAAATAAATTTCTACTAATCAATGACGAATAGCGGGTATTTTTATTGCAATGCAAAGAAGAAGTTTTTTTACGCTGTGTTTCTACGTGAAGCTTTTCTTGTCATCTCAATATGCGGTATCCCATCATCTAAATACTCTTCACCAATGGAAAAAAAATCAAGTGATTCATAGAATTTTTTGAGATAAGCTTGTGCACTTAATGTGATGGAAGTATTTCCAAAAAGCATTTCGCAATGCTCAATTGAGCGGTCCATTAATTCTCTTCCTAAACCGGAGCTTCTTTTTGAAGGGGAAGTAACGACACGGCCAATTGCAGGGTCGCTATAGACAATTCCTGGAGGTAATATTCTTGTATAAGCAATTAAATTACCATCTTCTGTTCCTATCAGGTGCCAAGCTAACTGATCTTTTCCATCAACATCATTATAAACACAGTTTTGCTCTACAATAAACACCTTGCTTCTAAGCTGGAGAATTGCATAGAGTTCGTCAAGGCTTAGCTCATCAAATTTTTTTAAAGACCATTCCATTCCTCACAAATATTTTCTTCCATGAAGATATTAATCTTACTGAAGAAGGTCCCAAAAACTGTAATTTTAAAAAAAACATTTTATGGCAGTAAAAGACCTTAGTCATGCACATAATCTTGTAAGTGACCTGTTCCGATGGCCTACATCAAAAGAAGATTGGGAAAAATTCAAGCTTACTGATGAACAGGTTACATTTTTTAATGAAAACGGGTTTCTTGCGGGTGTAAAAATGCTCGATGTTGCACAGATAAATTTTTTACGGAATGAGCTTTCTGAGATCGCTGATACTAATCACCCGGCCCATGACCTATACTATGAGTTTCATTCTAACGAATCACCAGACCCTTCTACAATATTATTTCATGCATTAGGAGCATGGCGTATTGGCCCCGGCTTTCATGATGTGTTGTGGAATCCACGGTTTCTTGTTGCAGCAAGCCAATTATTAGGTAATGTACCCGTTCGTTTCTGGCACGACCAGCTTTTTTGGAAGCCTGCAAAAAAAGGTGGAGTAGTAGCATGGCACCAGGATTATTCTTATTGGACAAGGACGAAACCTGTGGCACATCTTACCTGCTGGTGCGGGTTGGATGATGCAACAAAAGAAAACGGTTGTCTTCAATACATAGCAGGCAGTCATCGCTGGGGTTTATTACCTAAGCCTGTGCTTGCAGGCGATATACAGGGCATAAAGGATTTTTTAAATGATGAGCAGAAAAAACAATTTGATAATCCCAAATTTGCTGAAGTAAAAGCCGGTGAAGCTATTTTTCATCATTCGCTTACATTGCATGGCTCAGGAGAAAATAAAAGTGATAAGCCAAGAAGGGCTTTTGTTATAAATGCTTTTGCCGATGGAGTAACTTCGGATTCTAACGAACCATTGCTTGAAGGAGTTCCTGTTGTGCCAAAAGGAGAAAAGATGCAGGGGCAATTTTTTCCATTGTTGTATAATCCACAATAATCAGTAATTATTAAGATAGTTAATATCCATACTTGTCTTTCCATAACAATTTCAAAAATTTTCTCAATTCTTCTTCTCTTGCATTTTTTCCCGGGTCATAAAATTTTGTTCCGGACAATTCTTTGGGTAAATATTCCTGCGGTGAAAAATTGTTCTCATAGCTATGTGAGTATTCATAATCTTTTCCATAACCAAGATTCTTCATCAATCTTGTTGGTGCATTGCGAATATGAAGAGGTACAGAAAGATCGCCGTGTTGTTTAACTGCGCTTGAAGCACTGCCAATAGCAATGGTTGCGCTATTACTTTTTGCACTCGATGCGAGGTAAATAGCGCATTGAGATAAGATCAAACTTGATTCAGGGTATCCTATTTTATTTACTGCTTCAAAACATGCATTAGCTAATACCAGCGCTGTAGGATTAGCATTACCGATATCTTCACTTGCCAGTATCACTAATCTTCTTGCAATGAATTTTACATCTTCCCCGCCTTCGATCATTCTTGCCAACCAGTAAACAGCGGCATTAGGATCGCTGCCGCGGATTGATTTTATAAATGCTGAAATAATATCATAATGCTGCTCGCCACTTTTATCATATAATGCAATTCGCTGTTGAGCAATATCCATTACTTTTTTATCAGTTAATTCTTCGCCTTCTTTCAATACATCTGCACAAAGCTCAATAAGATTTAAAAGCTTTCTTGCATCGCCCCCTGAGATGGTGAACAGTGCTTCGTGTTCTTTGATTTGGATATTTTTCTTTTTTAACCACTCATCTTTTTCAATTGCCTGGTGAATTAATTTTTTCAGATCATTTTCATTGAGAGGTTTCAATACATAAACCTGACAGCGGCTAAGCAATGCCGCATTTACTTCAAAGGAAGGGTTCTCAGTTGTTGCACCGATCAACGTGATAATTCCTTTTTCAACTGCGCCAAGCAAAGCATCCTGTTGTCCTTTATTGAAACGATGGATCTCATCAATAAATAGAACAGCGCCGGGCTTTGTTCTTGATTCTTCAATTACTTCTCTTACATCTTTTACACCTGAACTGATTGCACTAAGCTGGAAGAAGGGAACTTTTAATGTATTAGCAATAATGTTAGCAATTGTGGTTTTCCCAGTGCCTGGTGGTCCCCACAGGATCATTGAAGGTATCTTGCCATTTTCAATGGCTGTACGCAGAATACTTTTCTTACCGGTCAAATGATCCTGGCCTATTAATTCATCTAATGTTGCCGGGCGAATTCGTTCTGCTAATGGAGTTTGTTTCACTATTTCAAAGTAACGAAAAGAATGCCGAATAGAATTATAGGTGTAGAACACTTCGCTTCGCTCGGTGCAGGCTGTGTGTCGCAAGTAAGCTTAATAATAGTAATGAAGTTTGACTCAAATTTTTTTTGTGATATAGATAAATGACTGACCTGAGTTCCCCTTTAGGGGACAGGGGTTTATTGAACATTGGCTGCAAGAAATGCCTGTATCTTATTAAATGAATCAGTAAGATTGGCGCCAACCCATCCATGACCTTCAGTTGGATAAAAAATATATTGATGAATTACACCGGATATCGTCAGCTTATTATTTAATAAAACTGATTGGGAAGATGAAACGACAATATCAACACCGCCATGAAGTATCAAAGTTGACGGACTTTGATTCGTTACATAATTTAATGGCGAGGACATTTGATAGGTCAAAGGTTGAGTTGTTGGAGTTCCCCCAATGACGCTTGTTAATAAAAGAGGTACAAGCGGACTGGTAGGATTATTATACATCTCAGTAAGATCAGTGGGTCCAAAAAAATCAATGATCGCTTTTACTTTGACAGGATTAGTCTGTTTATAGCCTTGCAACAAAGCAAGATGGGCGCCGGCGCTGGCGCCAACTAAAGCAAATTTATCTGAAATGCGATATTCTGTTTTTTTGTCATAAATAAATTGAACAGCTGCTTTCACATCATTTTCCTGTGATGGAAACAGATCCGGTGAATTGGCAAGACGATAGTTAATATTAAAGATGGCATATGTTGGTTCTCGTTTTTTCAGGCTATCAACATATTGGTTAAAATCTGATTTATCACCGGTGTTCCATGCGCCGCCGTGGATCATTATAATGACTTTTGTTGTAGCAGAACTCGTGTTTGCCGGCAAATAGATATCCATTTTTTGCTGAGCATTGGAGCCATAGGAAACATTCATCATGGTTACTGAGTCGTCTTGTGGTGTATCATTTTCCTTTTTACAAGATGAAATAAGAATTGCCAGGAATAATATCAACAAAAGGGAATTCCGCATGGAGTAAGATTTTTGTAAAAATAAATACTTGAAGCTAAGATTTGTTCAGATGGAATTATTTTAACAATATCAATCTTGTTTTAATTCGTGGCTTCCGATGGAATTGATCATTGAATTTATTAAGTCTGTATTGGTTCTTCGCAAATATCTTTTTAATGTAAGCTGGCAGATAAAAATAAAAAGGACTATAGCCAGCAGAAGAATAAAGATCAGTATTGTTATCATTATTGCTTTTTTATATTGAGAATAAGTATAATCATCGATCTCAGATAGCATATTGACAAAAGCATACCCTATACCCGTAAATGAAATGCCATTAATGATGGTTGAAAAAGTATGCCACCCACTTTTTGCTCCTGTCAATAATTTTCCCGGAAAGCATTTTGTCATTATTGCAAGGTTAATGATGCTCTGGATCATCAAAAAAAGAATTACGAGAGCAATAAGAATAGCTATTGGTTCATAAGAACTACGCATCCCCTCTTCGAATATTTTCACAAATACAAAAGTACTGCCTATAAGCAGTACATAATTCATTATTCTATAGATCTTCCATTTTACAGGGATCATAGAAGGTTGAAGTTTTCAATCTAAGCTAAACATTTTCGTTCTGCATTTCAAAATCAAACTGCTTGCGGCTGGCATTATAATTAATATGACTGCGCAGCCAGTAAAGCCCATACAAAATGCAGAAATGAAAGACCAGCATTATAGAAGAAATAACCAACCCGCCCAGGAAAAAGATATCAAGTTTATAAAATGGCGTTTCTATAGATTTTGCTAAAGCCTGTACATTCCTGAGATCTTTAAAAAAGAAACCAAAGAGAAAAGCGATCAATAAAAAATTAACGAGGAAGATGCGGTTAAAATTCTTTCTTTGTTTTCCTGCAATGATCTTATCTGGGAAATTATTACCGATGAGAATAAATGTGAATATTGGCAACCCTGCTATGAAACCAAAAGCAATTGCTTGCAAAAGGAAAATAAAATCTCCGCTTAATAAACCGATCAATGAAAAGAAACATTGGAATACTGCCAGTATTAATTGAATGCCGCAAATAATACGCAATAATATCAGCCAGAATTTTATCATTGCTGTTTTGCTGTGGACTTTATCTGCAATTCTATCAATTGCTTTTCATCAATAGTTGAAGGAGCATCGAGCATTACATCACGGCCTGCATTGTTTTTTGGAAAGGCAATAAAATCACGAATGCCTTCACTGCCGCCAATAATAGCACAAAGCCTGTCAAAACCAAATGCAATGCCGCCATGTGGCGGGGCGCCGTATTCAAAAGCACCGAGTAAGAAACTAAACTTATGTAGTGATTCTTCTTTGCTCATTCCTAATGCTGCAAACATTTTTTCCTGCAGGTCTCGTTGATAGATACGAATCGAACCACCGCCAACCTCATTCCCATTCAATACCATATCATAAGCATTGGCTTTGATATTGGCATAAGGATGTTTTAAATATTCAGCAGCATTCTCAATAACGGGGTTGTTATTGATCATTATTGAAATATCAGAAGGTTTTGGCGAAGTAAATGGATGATGACGTGCCACCCAGCGATTTTCATCCGCATCGTATTCAAACAAAGGAAAATCTAATATCCATAAAAGCTTGAATTCATCCTTTTTACGAAGACCAAGCCGCTCCGCCATTTCAAGACGCAATTCGCTGATCGCTTTTCTTGTTCTTTCTTCGGGGCCGGCAAGTATCAATACAAGATCACCTGCAGATGCATTGCAGGCAGCAGCAATTGCTTTCAATTTTTCTTCATTGAAAAATTTATCCATGCTGCTTTTAAATGTTCCGTCCTTATTGCATTTAATAAATCCAAGTCCACCCACGCCGATCTGCGGTCTTTTCACCCATTCAGTTAATTCATCTGTTTGTTTACGACTATATTCGCTGCAGCCGGGAACTGCAATTGCAACAACTGTTTCGGCATTATCAAATACGCCAAAGCCGGACCCAGAGATCAATCCTGATGAATCTTTTTTATTTGTATAAACTGAAGATGGTTTTTTAAGATTGAGCAATTTCATCTCAAAACGGATATCCGGCTTATCATTTCCATAATTCCACATGGCATCTTCCCATGTCATCCGTTCCAGTTTTTCAGAATAGTCAATGTTCTTTACTTCTTTGAAGATAGATTTTACCATCCCTTCAAACATATCCAGGATGTCTTCCTGCTCAACAAATGCCATCTCGCAGTCTATCTGTGTGAATTCCGGCTGACGATCTGCACGAAGATCTTCATCACGAAAACATTTTACGATCTGGTAGTAACGGTCGTACCCGCTTACCATTAATAATTGTTTGAATGTTTGCGGTGATTGCGGCAAAGCATAAAATTGCCCGGCATTCATTCTTGAAGGAACTACAAAATCTCTTGCGCCTTCAGGAGTTGATTTAATTAAGAATGGTGTTTCAATATCCATGAAGCCCTGCTGATGAAGATAATTTCTTGTTGCACGGTTTACGGCATAGCGCAGTTCAATATTTTTCTTTACAGCATTTCTGCGCAGGTCAAGAAAGCGATATTTCATTCGCAGGTCGTCACCGCCGTCTGTTTCATCCTGGATTGTGAAGGGTGGAACAGCAGATCTATTTAATATCTTAAATGATTTTACCAGTAGTTCGATATCACCAGTTGGAATATTTGGATTTTTATTACTTCTTTCATGAACTATTCCTGTTGCCTGAATAACGAACTCACGACCTAATGGATTTTCATCCAACTCCTTGTTCAATTCTTCGCCGAATAATAATTGAGTGACCCCATAACGGTCACGAAGATCAATGAATGTGATAGCACCAAACTTTCTTACTGTTTGCACCCAACCAGCAAGTGTTACTTCGTTGTTTGCATTACTAATTCTTAATTCACCACAAGTATGTGTACGAAACATTCGATTACAAATTTTAGATTTGGGTCCCGATGGCTATCGGGATCGGATTTTGCCGAACAGAATTCCAAAAGTTGAACGGAGTCCTTCGCTTTGCTCTGGATAAACTTGCAAGTAAAGCCAGATAGCAACAACTCAGCTGGCCCCTAAAAATTCAACGGCGGCAAAGATAAGGACTATTCAATGCCTTAAGAGTTTGGCAGTTGAGTATATTTGGGAACATCATGGCCAAACTTTTTCAACAATTTTTTGACTGGATATTTAATGATAAAGCCGGATATAAAATTGCTTCTGAACCGGAATTATTAATTCCACCGGAAAATGCGAATGAGTATGCTGCTATTATTTCCCGTGTAATGCCATATTTTGGAAAGCTTGGCGATGCGAACAAACAAAGATTTTTAAAAAGGGTTTATAATTTCAAAAAAGGAAAGTCATTTCATTTTCAAGGGCTGAACCCATCGGAGGAAGTGGAGATATTAGTTAGCGCTGCTGCTGTACAAGTTTCGTTTGGGCTAAAGAATTATCGTCTTCATTTTTTTAAAGAAGTATACATATTATCTGACGCATATCAGGCTTTAAACGCGAAGGAGATGTTCATTGGTCATGTATCTCCAACGGGAATTTATATTTCATGGAAGCATTTTGTACAGGGCTTTGCAAATTATAATGATGGAGTAAATGTTGCCTTACATGAAATGGCACATGCCCTGCACCATGAAAATTTTATCCAGGAAACGGGTATTGATTGGGATTTCAGGCAGGATTTTGATAAGCTGCCTGCAATATTTGGACCGCTGATGACCCAGGCAATAGTAGAAAGGAGAAGCTATTTGAGAGGTTATGCGTTCACGAATTTTCATGAATTTTGGGCTGTAAGTGTCGAATATTTCTTTGAAAACCCGCAGGAGCTAAAAGATAATCTGCCTCAATTATATGCTATTTTATGCGATACGCTAAACCAGGACCCGTTGCATTTGGATGAACTTGTGTTAGTTGAATAAAAAAAAATTTTGAAGGACGTAATTTTCCTAACTCTTATTTCGTTTTTGAGTCATTAGTATTTCTACCCAAAGGCATCGTAAAGCTTGCAATTTGAAAGCCGATTATATATTTTTAAAGTTCCGAACCCTACAACATGCTGTCATTCTTTAGAAAATTAAATCATTTTTTTGCTCCGCAAAAACTGGAAGCTCCAACCCAGCTTGCTATAGAAATCCCTGTAAGCGAAGAAATTTTCAATAGGTATGCTTATATCATCAGCAGTCGCATTCAATATTTCAATGAACTTTCAATTGAACAGAAGCAGAGATTTGTAAACCGGGTTCACAATTATATTCAGCAAAAACAATTTCACTATATCGGTCTTGAGCCAAAAGAAGAGATCCCTGTTCTAACAGCGGCTTCTGCTGTGCAGGTAACGTTTGGATTAAAGAGTTATATGATGCAGCATTTCAAGAATATTTATATACTGGCTGATGCGTACCGGATGGATAATGATGAGGAATTGTATATCGGTCATGTGGCGCCTGAAGGGATCTATCTTTCATGGAAGCATTTTTTATTTGGTTATGCAGATAACTCAGACAATATAAATGTGGCTGTACATGAAATGAGCCATGCACTTTTATTCAATAACTATTTTGCCAAGTATGGGGTTGATAAAAATTTCAGAGCCAACTATGAAAAATTTTCAACGACAACAGGACCTATACTTGCCGATGTAATTACAAGGAGAAAAAGCTATTTGCGCAATTATGCGCTAACCAATATCCACGAATTCTGGGCAGTAAGTGTAGAAGCATTTTTTGAGAACCCTGTAGACCTTAGGACAAATATGCCTCAATTATATGATGCGCTTTGTCGTGTACTGAACCAGGATCCGCAAATACCCAATAAAATTCTAAAACCCGAACTATGATAACTTTGACAATTCTTTATTTGTGTAAAAAGTATTTCTTTGACAAGAAAAAGAAGACCCTTCTATTGGTACCTTCTTTAAAATAACAGGCAGAAGCAATTGCTTCATGCTCACGGGGGATTTAATAATTGCTCAACAGTTTTTAAATCCCTTTTTATTTTTTGATAATTACATCGTTACTACCTGCTCACTTCTTTTTTCCTTTGGCCGCTGGATGATATAATACCAGGCAAGAACAAATACACCCATAAGGAATGGGATCATAGCCAGATATTTTCCTTCATACGCTCCAAACAATTTTGTTTCATCAAAACCATAAAATTCACTGATCATCCAATAACTGTTGGCGCTGATCCAAAAAGCAACGGCGAGATTATGTGCCAGTTCAGATGTTATATTCCTTGTGCGATAAGCGATATAAATAGCAACTGCAAGTGTGGGTATGATCATGGCAATGCCAAGTGGCCGCCAAAGCATACACCAGCTTATATCTTTAAAAAGCCAGAACACTATATGTAAATTTTCTAAACGGCGGAACCGGGCCGGTATGCTATAAACATTTTCTGCCATCTCATTAATTTTTTCAGGTAAAATCAAAAGTAATTAATGCAATCATATTTATCGCATGAGAATTTTGGAGAATCTTTTTATGTCTGCTTCGGGTAAAATTTCTTTTCCGGAAGCGAGATGTTCAGCTAATTGTTTTGCAAAGAATGGAGATAATGAACATCCTTTTGTTCCCATTCCGTTTAATATGCCGATGTTTTTATAAACAGGATGAAAGCCAACAAATGGTCTGCGTTCAATATTTGCAGGACGGATCGACGCTTTATGATCTACAATTTTGAAAGGAACTTTTAACCAGGTTTTTAATAGTGATCCAGTTTGTTGTCTGAATTGTTCGGTTGGTTTGTCATCAGTGAATTCCCATAAATAATTTGAGCCGATCCAATAGAGGCTATCTTCAATGGATGTAAGCATCATTCCTTTTTTGAAAATATTTGTTGAAGGAATGTCCGCAGATTCGATAAGTATTACTTCACCTTTATTTAATGCGAACGGAAGATTTTTAAAAAAAGGGTTTTGAGAAGAGTTGATTCCATCACAGAAAATAATTTTTTCTGCTTTTATATTTTTATAAATGACTTCAGTGTCTAAATGGGTTAATTCTTCGATCTCAAAATTTTCTTCCAGTATTTGATTATTTAATAAAAGTTTTTTTCTCCAGGCAGGGAGAATTTTTTCCAGGTTGACAACATAACAAGGATCAACTTCACCAAATCCAAAATCATAATTAAATGTTTGCTGATATTGCCATTGATCTTTTGGGTGAAATAGGAAATCTGCACTCCCTTTTACTCTTTCATCAAAAGCAATTTTCATTTGCGGGGTAGGGTGGAAGTCGATCAGGCTTTTTTGTTCAATAACATTAGTTCCAAGCTCTTCCCCTAATTCTTTATAGGCTGAAACAAGAAATTCGAACAGTTCATCAATCATCCATGTTTTTACAATTCTTCTGCCAGTTACGGGATTGATGATGCCTGCTGCAATTCTTGAGGCTGAGTTGGGTTGATTGTTATCAATTACGACAAATGATTTATTTGCTTTTTGCAGATAATAACTTATCCATGTTCCGCAAATTCCCTGACCAATGATGAGATATTCGACTTGCATAGATTTCAAATATAAATGTTCAATGCTCAATGATCAATTTTCAATGTTCATTTGCGAAGAGACCTTATTGAAAATTGAGCATTGTTAGTTGAGCATTGAACATTTCCTTATTCAACATTAATGCGAATCCCTTCCGAATGGCTGCTAAACTCAGGTGCATACATGCATTGAATACTTGTGATCCCATTGCTGAAATTACCTGTATGCGTAACGGATAATGGGTATTCAAATACATACGTTCCTCTTCTCAGGTAATTAAAAAAGAAATTAGTGCTGGCATCTTTAGTGGTTTCATAATATCCCAAACCGCCTTGCCATTTGTAGCTGCTTAAAACATTTACCGGCTCCAGGCAAGAAGCCCGCATATCTTTCATGTGCACATACTCCATATCACGATCTACCCGTAACTCAATTCTTACTTTTATTTTATCACCCACTTTTACGACATCACCTTCTTTTATTGGTGTAAGTGTAGGTCCACGATCTGTATTTTTTTCAACGAAAAGCTTTTTATCGAGCTTAAGAGGAGTAGAAGCGGTAGTTATTTTATCAAGATCCTGGAAGTATTGCCAATAAACACCTCCCCATGAAGTAGAAGTATTTGTTTGATTATTTAATGGCTGAATTGTCAAATTGATATTTCCCATGTTAGGAGTGATCAATGGCCCATTGATCGTTTTTTTGAAATATCCTGTTCCAGCTTCTTGTTTATTATCTGCTGAACTAATTGTTGTGTTGCCTAATTTAATTTCAACAATGGATTCATTGTTTAAAAGATCCGTTCCCTGCAATAATAAAGCATAACATGCTTCAGCGGTTGCCTTTGTAGATTCCCAACTATTCGTTTGTTTGTTTTTCAACAACCATGTTTTCAGATCATCCACTGTTTTTGGGTCTTTGCCAATTTCACTAAATGCCTCGATCATCAATGCTTGTGTTTCGATCGGCGCCTGGTACCAGAACCATCCACGGGTATTTTCTTTCCAAAACATACCCATCTCTTCATCTTTAATACTTCTTTCTTTTAACGATGCAAGAATTTCTTTTGACAGATTTTTGAATTTTTTATCATTCAATGGTGTCGAAGAAAACCGTTGTGATATCAAAGCGATCATTCCCTGCATGTATTTGCTTTGTTTTGTCCAGTATTTTTCGGTTTGAGACCAAAAATATTTAAATGCTGTATTAACTTCTTTTGCAGGCTCCATTTCAATAAAGAAACTCCGCATGTATAAATACTGGATCTGTGTATAACTGATATTCTGTTGTTCAAGGGATATTTTATTTTTGACCAGATAGTCATGGTCCTCTTTTATTTTTTTATCGAGATAAGGGATCGCAAGGTTGACTATCGGTTCAAGCTTTTTTACATCAACACCCAGTTTTTTTAAATGCCCGATACCTGTAATTATATATTGAGTTATGTAACGATCATCAGGCCCGCCTTTAAACCATACAAAACCACCATTAGGGCTTTGCATTTGTTTTAATTTTTCATAGTTACTGTTCAGTTCGCTGCTCATTTTAACCATATCAAAAAGCAAGGCGATATTCTTTTTTTGTTGTGCTTCGGTTTTTGCTTGTAAAACCCAGGGTGTTTCTTCAAGCAACACCGCTTTTAACTCCTGGTTCTTTTGAAGATTACTTAATAATGCTGCTGTATCTTTTGTATTCCAGCTTTCAAATATTTGTTTAATGCGTGGCGAACTGTTTGCAATTTTTGAAGCCAGTGCATTTGCATAAAAACGATTCCATGTTTGTTCCGCACACTCATAAGGATATTCCATTAAATAAGGCAGTGCCTGTACAGCATACCATGCAGGGTTGCTGGTATATTCAACCGTGAGAGATTGATGCTGTAATGTTTCAGAATTACCCGAGGTCAACAGTTTTTCAAACCTGAAATTTTTTGTTTGCTGACCTCTTACATTTAGAGGAAGTGTTTCCGTTACCAGCATGCGATTAGTAAGTACAGGCATTGCTGCTTCTTCACCATCGCTTACATCACCGGCTCTTGCGACAATACGCCATATTAAAGCTTTATCAAATAAGAAAGGAACTTGTAAAGGAAATGTTACTGCTTCGCTTTGTCCCGCTGCTACAGTGAAGTATTGGTTTGGATAGATATTATTGAACCAACCACTCACTGATTCATTTGTGGCTGCATCGAACAATTGCAATTCGGCCTGGCCGGTTAATTCTTTATCAGTAAGGTTTACAATTTTTGCAGTGAATTCTATTTTATCGCCTTCTCTTAAGAATCTTGGTGGGTTTGGTTGTACCATTAATTGTTTTTGTGTAACAATTTCTTTGGTGCTATAACCAAATGCAAGGTCTTTTGTATGTGCCAAAGCCTGGAACTTCCATTTCGTTAATGCTTCCGGTATGGTAAATGAAAATTCGATATCGCCATTTTCATTTGTATTCAGATGCGGATAAAAGAATGCAGTTTCATTAAAATTTTTCCGGATCTTTATTTCTTCCTGCTGTGATTTTTTCTTTCGGGCCTCTTCTCTTTTTCTTTTTAATTCTGCGGCTTCTTCAGGTGCGTTTTGTTCTGTATCAAACTGGTCAGTTAATCCATCTCCATCTGAATCTGGTAGTGCAACTCCTGCTTCCATGAGCATCTCGGCTTCTGCTTCTGATTTTAAAACCGGTTTTGGTAATCGCATAAGCCTTGGATTTCTGCCTAAAAGATCACCATATATAGGTATTCCATATCCCTTCGAGGTCATAAACAGATCATCATAATCTTTTTCTACAGACTTTTTTTCTTCATTAATATATTTTTGTATTGATTGGAGATGAGAAAAATTTTTCGAGCTTTCCCAGGAAAATGTTTGCGAATAATTGCGCCAGATAAATGGTTTTATCCAGTTATGCGGATAGAACTGATCAAGAGATGCATCGTACATAGATGCTAAAATTTCTGCTGCTACCTTTTCTTTTTTATATCCTGTAATTTTTATTTTCCAGTTCTCAGTGCTGCCCGGTAAGGTTTTATCTCTGAATGTTCCATATTCAATTTTTAATTCTTTATTTGTCCATGGAACAGATATTGTTTCGTTAGCCTTATAAAAGCGGTTGTGCTTAACAAAAACCCAGCTAACTCCAAATCCTCCTCTGTCAGCTTCAGTTACTGGGAATGAAAAAGCTTTCTTTTCATTATTCAATGTTTGAAAATTATAATTGTATAAAGGGTTTGTTTCATCTTTTGGTTTATCAATAAGATGGATGATAAACAAATTATCTGCTGAAGTTCCTAATTCAATTTTTGCTGATTGTCCCGGCTCAGTTATAGTGGTACGGTTTCCGGTCCATAAATATTCTGACTTATTTAATTGAGTTTTTTTATCATTAATAAGCTCAATGAACTGAACATCTTTTACTTCTTCACCATTTTTATCTTTTGTTTTTATATCTATTTGATAAAATCCGGGACTCAGTTTTCCTTTTTCCACCGACCAATCTCCATTTGTTTTCGACGAATCATTTTTTTCATACGAAAATTGTTCTTTTGACCAATTCCTGAAATTAGATTCATTTTCATACTCATCATTAGGAAAATTCCTGATGTATTCTTCCTTTGTCATTATAAATTGATCAGGCCTGTCCCAATATCGTTCACGGATCAATCTTTTTTCTTCTTTGAGCTTAGTAAAAACAACCTTGAGCCTGACAGGTTCAAATTCTCCGTTCATGTTTTCTGTATGTATATAAATTGATCTCAGGCTATCAATAGTAATCGATGCAGGAATATCTGTTTTAAGTATTAAAGATTTATAACTGACCGAAACTATTTTCTCCCCGCTTCTTGTCTCTCCGTTTATATCTGTTATGTCAGCATAGATCTTATAGTCAAATACCGGGTCTGTTTTTTTATCGATCTTCAGATCTGGGATTGCAGCAAACTCAATATAGAATTTCCCTTCTTTATCTGTTTGAGTTTCTCCATGTGCTATTTCCATTGACTCTGCAGGTGGCAACCACCAGCGGCGGGATAACCAGGGATAAAGAAACCGCGGTTGTCTTACTACACGGTATTTTACTTTGGCTCCGTCAATATTATTTCCGGCATAGGCTTTTGCCAGTCCTGTAATTTTTATTTTATCATTTACTTTATAAACACCTTTTATCGGCTCATAATCTACATAGAACTTTGGTCGTTTATATTCTTCAACCTTGAATCCTGCATAACTATAATCTCCGGGTGTCTGAATTGAAAAAGAACCATTAAGACCAGATGCTGGTAATTGAAATTTTCCATCGAAAGAGCCGTAAATATTAGTAGTTACTTTAATTGAGTCGATATATTGATAGTTTGCATCAACAAGAAATACTTTTGTTGAATAACCTTCTTTTACAGCCGGGTTGTTTTTCTTTTCATTTTTATCAAAAGCAATTCCTTTAAAATAGACCACCTGGCCGGGACGATAAATGCTGCGATCAGTAAAAAGATTTATTGTTGTTATTGGTTTTGGCTCCTGGATAATTGTATTACTATAATAAACATTCTCGTTGTCATCTAAATAGAGACTATCATTGTTATATAATATATCAAGTGAATAATAATTAGGTCGATGAACGTCATCTTTTTGCAGTTTATCAATCCTGAAAAAGCCATTTGAATTACTGGTGAAGGTTGCTACTTTTTCTTTTGTATATTTTGATTGATTATAATCGTATTCCCGAACCCATACCTGAGCTTTTGCATTACTTAAAGGCTGGCCGGTATTACGGTTCAAAACGAAATAATCATAGCCATTATGGATATAACTAATGTTAGATACATAGAACTGCCTGGCGCCAAGTACAACTTTTTCACCTGAAAAACTTTCATTGTCAGATGCGATCAAAAAATATTTATCGGGCGGAAGTGCTTCTGCTTTTATTTCAACACTATGTACCTGGTAATCGTTGGTGGCTGGTAAATTGACTTTCCAGCTTTTAACCGGTTTTGCATTTGTTAAAGCAATCCAGTACTTATCATCTGCCTGGCTTGAGTATGGTTCACCAGGAGTTTCGTTAGCTTTTATAAGTCTTAAGTACAGAGGCCCGATATTTTTATATTTTACCAAAACCCTGAAAGGCTGTTCGGGAATATTTACTTTCTCAACATTAAAGAATAAAGACTTTGCATGTATTTCTTTCAATAAGTTGAAACAATTTATTTTTCCTTCTGAAGAATCTTTTTGTTGCAGTACCTGTTCGCAGATCTGTTTTGCCTTTAATTTTTCAAAGCGGTAAGTCGTATCACCAAAGGGGTTGTAGCTTGCCGCCTTTTCATTATAGTAGCTTGCCATAAGATACCATGCCTGGGATGCGGCCGGCAGGTTTTTATATTTATTGGCAACATATTTAACTGTATTGAAGTAAAGTGTGTCTTTTTCAGGATGCGTTGAATTCTTTCGTACGAATTCGAGCCTTTGCAGGTCAACATCAATAATAGCATCCGGTTTTTTATCATTGAGATGGAAAGCAATGATCTTTTGATATATCAGCAAAGCATTAAGAAAAAGCGAGGAGGTATCCTTTGTTGGAAATTTTGCATTTATAAATGCAGCGGCCGGATCAAAAGCTGTAGCCTGGTTTATTTCAAATGCGTAAGCCGGTTTAGGAATATTCCTGGGTTCATAACTAAAATGATTGAGTGCCCTGTGTGCTAACAGATCATATAATGTGGGCCTGAGATGACTTACATTGCCTTTTCCAATAATTGCCTTGTATTCATTAAGACTGATCTTTTGTAATAGTTTTTCTTCTTTTATCGATTCAAGAAACAACTCGCTTATCTTTTTTTGAAAATCTTCTGTTCCCCATGTTTTAATATCTGTCTTGTTAAAATTCTCAGTTCGGGTTTGGCCATATCTTCTGAAACCGATATGATTTCTATAGTATGTTTGGTATTGTTCTGCTAAAAGACTTTTTAAAATTGATTTGACAGGTTCTTTGCTTTTTTTGATTTCATCTTCAAATTCCTTGATTGTTTCGACCTCATTATCTAATTCAGTTTCATTTTGCAATCCCGCCATGAACACAAGAGCTTTTATCATTTGTGCATCCTGCTTTTCTTTTTTAGCTAACTGGTAAATTATTTTGACATCCTTAAGTGCAGATTCGTATAATTGTTTTTCCAGAAATGCTTCTACCTTTTTCCATTCCTTATCATAGTTTTTCACAGGAGTTTGGGAATAGCCGCTCGTAATAAAAACAAGTATAAAAACTGTCACCGATACTAAGGTTTTCAATGGTTGCATCAACATGCCGTTAAATTTTTTTACAAGATAATACTATCAATGCTCTTGAGATGCGTAAGGGAATGATTTTTCATAAGTGGTAATGGTTCTCTTAAATCCACGATGGAAAATTCCAAACTTCAAATAGATATAAAATCTTAAAACTTCAATCTAAAATTCAATAGTTAGCCTTTAACGTTTTTTTACCTACCAGTGGCACGTCGTTGGAATATTCAGTACAACAACAAAATTGTTCACCTTAAATACAAAGTATATGAAGACAATTTTTACCCTTTTACTTAGCTCACTATTCTCACTTTCTTCCATGGCTTATGACGGTACCCGCCTTACCGTTACCAGTGTTAGTAATAACAAAATGTTCGTTGAAGTTGATGGTCGCAGGTATGATCTCAATGCACATACGGTTACGATCACCAACATTCGTCCCGGAGTTCACAACGTAAGAGTTTTACGTGAAGTAAAAAGAAAGAAAGGATGGAACATCGACATCTGGGCCAAAAAAGAAGATGTCATTTACAGCATCAAAGCAACTTTAAAGAATGGTTATGACTTCGACATCGTGGTGAACCGTTTTGGAAAAGTTATGATCGATGAACGCAGGATCGATGATACTGATGACTGGTATGATGATGATGACGATTATTATGATAACAACGACCGCGACAGGAATTGGGATGAAAACCCTGCCAATCGTGATGACAAAGACTGGGATAATAATAGAAATGATCGGAACGATCGTGACTATGATAATGACGCTGATGACCGTAACGACAGAAATGGAAAGATTGATCGTGATGATGA
>Ga0070698_100002805_pt1 | contig 19173 bp, 16 predicted proteins | sample KBSK1502metaG_FD_65477 | JGI IMG/M metagenome (GOLD analysis project Ga0070698, IMG submission 65477) | Corn, switchgrass and miscanthus rhizosphere microbial communities from Kellogg Biological Station, Michigan, USA - KBS K1-50-2 metaG | ecosystem: Host-associated > Plants > Roots >...
GGCGGGCCTTTACGGCCCGCCGCGAAGAAACTCCTCGAGCGCATCCTTCGTACTCCGGAATGCCAGCTCGTCCCACGGGATCCGTTCCGGCTCGAACAGCTGCGCTTCGAGCCCCTCGTCATCGCAGGCGAGGCAGCCGCCAATCGACGTTGCCGCGAAGGCAATGATGATCACCGCGACTCCCGGGTAGGAATAGACGTTGACCAGACGGTCGAGACGGATGTCGAGGCCGCACTCCTCGCGTGCCTCGCGCAGCGCCGCGTCTTCCACGGTTTCTCCGCGGTCGATGAAGCCACCCGGAAACACCCACTTACCGTAGCCGGGCTCGATCGCTCGCTTCACCAGAACGATGCGCCCGCGCTCGTCGGTGATGATCGTGCCGACCGCGACCTTCGGGTCGATGTAGTGCACGAAGTTGCATCGCGAGCAGACGAGGCGCGCCGGCTCGGTCGCCTTGAGCAATCGTGATTCGAGGGTGCCGCCGCACTGCGGGCAGAACCGGAGGGCCTCGTTGAACACCGTATAATCTTGCTTCATGTCCATTCTGAAAGTCGCGCGCATGGGCCATCCGGTCCTGCGTGAGTGCGCGCGGCCCCTCGACAAGTCCGACCTCAAGAGCGCGGTCGTTCAGAAGCTGATCGACGACATGATTGACACGATGCACGAGTACCACGGCGTCGGCCTAGCGGGACCCCAGGTGCACGAAGGACTGCGCATGTTCGTCGCACTTCTGGATGATGAGCCCGACTCGAAGAGCCCGGCGGTCGTCGTCATCAACCCCGAGATCATTCCCAATACACCGGCGATCGAGGAAGGATGGGAAGGCTGCCTCAGCATCCCCGACATCCGGGGAATGGTGCCGCGCTACACGGACATCACCCTGAAGGCGATCGACCGCGACGGCCGGAGCGTCGATCTGAAGTTGAAGAACTTCGCCGCGCGCGTGGCGCAGCACGAGACCGATCACCTGGACGGCGTGTTGTTCTTCGATCGGATGAAGTCGATGCAATCGCTGACGTTCCTGGACGAGTACTCACGGTTCTGGGCCAAGGATGAGGATTAGAGAGACTGCGCGGCGCAATCGAAGAGCGAAGCGTCGCGGCCAAACGACCAAATCGCGAACGGCGAGGTCATAGAATCACCAATCACTAATCACGAATCACAAATATAATCTCCTCGCTCCGTGCTCGTCACAGAACCACCGAACATCACACTTCGAAACGCGCCGATCACGCCGTTCGACGGCGCAATCGCCGCTGCACGCACGTGTTACTCGCCGCGCGTCATCGCCACGGCTGAAGTCACTGAGAAGCAGCGCGACACGATCGGCGCGCTTACGTTCGACGCGGGGCATCACACGGTCTACCAGCACGCGAGCTTCGAGTTCGGGCTCGAAAACATCTCGCGCCAGTTCGTCTGGACCTTCCTGCACTCGTATCCCTTCTACAACTCGGAGCAGTCCAGCCAGCGCTACGTCAGGCTGAAGGAACCTCGCGCCTTTGTGCCGCCGATCTCCGGCGAGGCGCTCCGTGTCTACGAGTCGGCGATTGTTCGCGCGTGGGACCGCTATGCCGAGCTTTCGGTGCTCCTGAAGGACGACGCCTTCGGAATTCTCAAGGAACTGCGCTACGTCAGGCCGACGACGACGCCTGAACGGCTGAAGCAGATCGAGCGCGATTCCGAAAAGCGTGCGATTGAAACGGCGCGATACGTGATCCCGATCGCCGCGTTCACCTCGATGGTGCACACGATATCCGGCATCGTCCTCCACCGCCTCTACCGCATGGTCAACACAGGCGACTCGCCGTACGAGACGCGCATGGTGATCGGCGAGATGGTGCGTCTGGTGAAGGAATGGGATCCCCTCTTCTTCGAGAAGGTCGGCCTCGGCCCGATCGACGGTGACGATGTGCCGGAGGGACGATTCCCGAGTCCTTGCGGCAACGGTGACCGTTACGCCGCGGCATTCGATGCGCGGTTGAACGGCCGCTGGTCCCGTCTGCGTGATGCCTCGCCAGAGGCGGAAGAGATCATCGCGGACTCGGTGCGATCGGTGTTCGGCCTTACGCAGGCCGACATGAGCGATGACGAAGCGCTCGACCGGGTGATGAACCCGGCGCAGAATCGCTACCGTCTCGACGTCCTCGACGTCTCGCATCACTCCCCGCTGATGCGATCGCTGCACCACGTGACCTATGTATTCGAGAAGCGCCTGAGCCACACGGCCGACTCGCAGGATCAGCGTCATCGCATGGTGCCCGCGTCCCGCCCCCTGATGACGTTCACGGACACGACGGCGCCTGACTACATCACTCCGCGGCTGATCGCCTCGAATCCTCGCGCGCGGGCCGTGTATGACTGCGCGATGCGCGACGCGTGGACCGCGAAGAACCGGCTGCTGGATCTCGGCGTGCCGCTCGAGTTCGCCTTGTACGTCCTGCCCAACGCGAAGACGCTGCGTTTCGTCGAGTCGGGATCGCTGCTTGCGCTGCTCCACAAGTGGACGCTGCGCACCTGCTTCAACGCGCAGGAGGAAATCTTCCTCGCGTCGATGGACGAGGTGGATCAGGTCCGCGCGGCGCATCCGCGCATCGGACGGCACATCGGTCCGCCATGCGTCATTCGCAACGGGCTCGTCTCACCGCGCTGCACCGAGGGAACGCATTTCTGCGGCGTTCCCGTCTGGCGCGACTTCCCCGCGGTGGTCAGACGTCTGTAGACCGACTCGTGATCCTTGCCTGGCTGGTTCACCTCTACACCGCGAGCAGCGCGGTTCTTGCGTTCCTTGCCACACGCGCCATCGTCGAGTATCGCTTCCGGGACGCGTTCTTCTGGCTCGCGGCAGCGCTCGTCATCGACGCCACCGACGGCGTGCTCGCGCGCGCCGTTCGTGTGTCTCATCGCATTCCCTGGTTCAACGGCGCAAAGCTTGACGACATCGTTGACTACCTCACGTATGTGTTCGTGCCGGCGTTGTTCGTCTGGCGATCGCTGCTCGTTCCCGACGCGTGGACGCTGCCGGTGGCGGGCGCAATGCTGCTCTCGAGCGCGTACGGGTTCAACCGTGAAGACGCGAAGACCAGCGACCATTTCTTCACGGGATTCCCGTCCTACTGGAACATCGTGGTGTTCTATCTCTTTGTCGTGCGTCTGACGCCGCAGGTCAGCGCGATGGTGCTCCTCGGTCTGGCCGCGCTCGTTTTCGTCCCGATCAGGTATCTCTATCCGTCGCGCACGCCGAGATGGCGCGGTGTGACGCTCGCTCTCGGGATCGTCTGGGGCATCGTGATGCTCGCGATGCTGTGGCAGCTACCGGTGGTCTCGCGGGTGTTGTTATGGACGTCGTTTGTATTCCCCCTCTACTACGCGATCCTGTCGCTCGCGGTCGGTCGGTCGTCGATGCCCGCATGACTGTTCCGGTGAAGCCGATCGCAGTTCATGCGTTCAACCCAGGACCGATGACCGGGCCCGGCAACACGACGTGGCTGATTCCCGGCCGCGTCCCGACGCTGATCGACGCGGGTACCGGCGAGCCACAGCACCTCGACGCGCTCGAGGTGGCTCTGGCCGGCTCGCGACTCGCGCAGGTGCTGGTGACGCATAGCCATGTGGACCACGCGTCGGGCGCGGAAGCCATCGCACAGCGGATGCCGCACGTCCGTTTCCTCAAGATGCCATGGCCGGAACACGACGCCGCATGGCGTGTGCGTTGGGAGCCGTTGACGGATGGCGACGTTGTTCCGGCGGGCGACGGTGTCTTGAGCGCCGTGTACACGCCCGGCCACTCTCCAGATCATCTCTGCTTCTGGAGCGAGGAGGACCGGCTGCTCTTCTGCGGCGATCTCGCGTGGAAAGGATCGACGGTCGTCATTCCGCCAAGCCACGGCGGGGACGTGTCGGCCTATCTCGCTTCGCTGGATCGCATCCTCTTGCTGGCGCCGGCGAAGATGCTGCCGGCTCACGGCCCCGTCATCGAGCAGCCCGCAGAGCTGCTCCGCGCATACATCGAGCATCGCCACGTGCGCGAGCAGCAGGTGCTCGACGCGATTCGCGCCGGCCTCACGCATGTCGATGAAATGGTGTCGCGAATTTACCCGACCCTCGAGCCGCCGCTCGTGTCGATGGCCGCCGAGAGCGTTCTCGCGCATCTGATGAAACTCGAACGCGAGGGGAAGGTCAGCTGCAAGGCGGATCAGTGGACCACAAAGACGATCTAAGCGTCTTTGTGGTCTTGTGGTTAAATTCGTCACATGAACGACGTCGTCGACTTCATCAACGTCAACCGCGATCGCTATATCGACGAGCTGAAGCAGTACCTCGCCATTCCCAGCATCAGCGCGCTGCCGCAGCATGCGGCCGACGTGGTGCGTGCCGCCCAGTGGACGGCCGACGCCATTGGCAACGCGGGGCTGCAGAACGTCCGGCTCATCGAGACGCCAGGCAACCCCGTGGTGTACGGCGACTGGCTGAACGCGCCAGGCAAGCCGACGATCCTCTTCTATGGCCACTACGACGTGCAGCCGGTCGACCCACTCGATCTCTGGACGACGCCTCCGTTCGAAGCGACCGTGCGCGACGGCGAGATCTATGCGCGCGGTTCCGCCGACGACAAAGGCCAGGTCTTCATGCACATCAAGGCGGTCGAAGCGCACCTGAAGAAGGCCGGCCGCCTTCCGTTGAACATCAAGTTCTTCATCGAAGGCGAGGAAGAGGTCGGCAGCGTCCATCTCGATGACTTCATCAAATCGCACAAGGACGAGCTCGCGGCGGACGTCGTGGTCATCTCCGACTCGCCGATGTTCGATCGCGGCATTCCGTCGATTTGCTACGGCCTCCGCGGTCTGACGTACTTTCAGATCGATCTGCGCGGCACCAAATCGGATCTGCATTCGGGATCGTTTGGCGGCGCGGTCGCCAACCCGGCGTTTGTGCTGGCGAACGTCCTCGCGCAGATGAAGGACAAGGGCAACGGCCGCATAAAGATTCCCGGCTTCTACGACGACGTGCGTCCGCTGAGCGACGCCGAACGGGCGGAGTGGAAGAAGCTGCCGTTCAACGACACGCGGTACCGCAAAGAGCTTGGCGCGCCGAAGCTCTGGGGCGAGAAGGGTTATTCCACGCTCGAGCGCGTGTGGGCCAGGCCGACGTTCGAGGTGAACGGCCTGTTGTCGGGATTCACCGGCGAAGGCGCGAAGACCGTCCTGCCGGCCGTGGCCATGGCGAAAGTCAGCATGCGGCTCGTGCCGGATCAGGATCCGAAGAAGATCGGCGATCTGTTCGAGGCGTACGTCAACAAGGTCACGCCGAAGACCGTAGAACTCAAGGTCACGCGCATGCACGGCGGGAAGCCGTGGATGACGGAATTCGACAACAAGTACGTACGCGCCGCCGGGCGCGCCATCGAAAAAGGGTTCGGCAAGACGCCCGTCTTCAACCGGGAAGGCGGTTCAATTCCGGTCGTCTCCACGTTCCAGGAGGAGCTCGGCCTCCCGAGCGTGCTCTTCGGCATCGGCCTGCCGGACGAGAACGCACACGCGCCGAACGAGAAGCTCGATCTCGGGAACTTCCACGGCGGCGTCATCGCGTCGGCGTTCCTTTACGAGGAGATCGCAACCCTCGACAGCGACGGGCATTGAGGCGGGTTGGTCTATAACGAGGTCGAGAAGCGAGGTGGTGTGATGACAGTCCTCCTCACGGCAATATTCGTGATCGCGGGATCGCTGTCGTATGTGGCAGGCCAGGCGAAGTTCATCTCAGTTGACGATGATCCTGTGCTTGGCAACCCCAACGCCAAGGTCACCATCATCGAGTTCGGCGACTACCAGTGTCCCTCCTGCAGACTGTTCTGGAGGGAAGTCGAGCCGCGGTTGAAGAAGGAATATATCGACCCGGGGAAGGTCAAGCTCGTGTTCAGAGACTTTCCGATCCAGCAGATTCATCCGGAAGCGACGATTGCGGCGATGGCCGCCCAATGCGCCGCCGACCAGGGGAAGTACTGGGAGTATCACGACAGGATCTTCCGGCAGCAGGATCGAGGCTCCGACGACGTGGTCCGGTTCAAAGCCGCCGACTTGAAGAAATGGGGCGCCGATATACGACTTGATGCCGCGGCGTTCAATGCGTGCATCGATTCGGCGCGCCACCAGGACGAAGTCGCCAAGGACTATGCGGATGGTGCCGCTCTTGGCATCCAGGGCACGCCCATGTTCTTCATCAACGGACGCGTTGTGGCCGGGGCCCAACCGTTCCCGGTCTTCAAGAAGCTCATCGACGAAGAATTGACGCGATAAGCGCGCGGTTTGTTACAAAAAAGGACATTCGCAACCCCGCTCGCCCGGACGTGGGCGGGCGTCGACGCGGGTGTATATAATGGCCGCGTTTTCAGCAATTATCGTCGTCGGCTCGCGTCGGGTACCAACGTCTCGGAACCTTAGGTTTGTTCACAAGGAGGCTCTGATGAAATTCGGGCGATCGGTCTGGTTGACCATCGCGTTGCTCGCGTTGCCCCTCGTCGCGCACGCGCAGGATGCGACGTTGTTGGGCACAGTGAAAGACAACACCGGCGGCGTTCTGCCGGGAGTCACGGTAACGGCAATAAACGAGGCCTCGGGAATCTCGTTTGTCAGCGTAACCGACGAGCGTGGCCTGTATCGTCTCCCTGTCCGCGCAGGGGTCTACAAGATCAGTGCGGAGCTCACGGGGTTCACCACTGCGGTCCGGCCCGGCGTAGAGCTGCTGCTCGGCCGCCAGGCTACGCTGAACTTCGACCTTCAGGTATCGAATCTGCAGGAAACGGTGACGGTTACGGGCGAAGCGCCGCTGCTCGACACGAACAGCTCGACCATCGCCAGCAACATCGACCCGCGGCAGATGCAGGAGCTGCCGATCAACGGCCGCAACTGGATGGACCTGACGATGGCCTCGGCTGGATCGCGCACGAACGCGTCGAGCGAGGTGCCGCAGGACCGGCAGGGCTTTTTCCAGACGAACGTCGACGGCCAGTCCGTGACGCTGACGGTCTGCTGCGCGCAGAACCAGCCGCGGTACAGCAAAGACTCGATCGCCGAGTTCCAGCTGACGACCAATCGCTTCGACGCCACTCAGGGACGGACGATGGGCATGATGGTGAACGCCATCACCAAGTCCGGCACCAACACCTTCGCTGGTTCGTTCGGCAGCTACTTCCGACGGGATAGCTGGAACGCCAAGGACTTCATCCAAAACCGCGTGCTCCCGTATAAGGACACGCAGGTCAGCGGCACGCTCGGCGGGCCGATTGTGAAGGATCGCATTCACTTCTTCGCCAATTACGAGTACGAGCGCAATCCACAGACGTTCACGTTCGGCGGCCCCAACGGTCCGTTCCCGACCGCCGGTCCGAACATCAACCTGAACATTCCCGCCAAGTACAGCCTCCAGCAGGGTGGCGGCAAGGTGGACGTGCAGTTCAACCCGCAGAACCGGTTGAGCGGGCGTTATAGCCATTACAAGAACCTGCAGCCGGTGATCGCGATCAACTCTCCAAACACGACCCATCCGTCAAATGCAAACGCGAACAACCGATTCGTCGATCAGTACTTCGCGACCTACACGCAGGTCCTGAACAACAACACCATCAATGAAATCAAAGGGGGCCTGAACGCGAACTACTACACACTCGAGCCACTCGCCGGGTGGGGGACGACCGGCGCCCGCCGGCCGCCTGAGACGGCCAGGATCCTCGAGGGCGTCACAAGCGGACGTGAGATTGAGGGTGGTGCGCCGTCGATTCTCTTCTCCGGCTACACGATTGGCTCGCCGACCAATAATCCACAGCGCACTGGCGAGCGCAACTACCAGATCCGCGACGATTTCTCGACCGCCTTCGAACTTGGCGGACGGCACGACGTCAAGCTCGGCGCCGATTTCATCAAGTACTCGATGGCTCAGGGGTGGTGCAACTTCTGCGACGGCCAGTTCACGTCAACGTCGGTGCCGCCGGCCAACCTCGAGCAGTTGCTTCCGGACTGGCGCGACGCGTCGACCTGGAACTGGGCGGCGATGTCGCCTCTGTTCCGTGATTACCGCGTTGCCATCGGCAACATGTCGTACGACGTGCACCGCGAAATTTACGCGGCGTGGTACCAGGACGACTGGAGGGTTGGGAGCAAGCTGACGCTGAATATGGGCGTTCGCTACGACCTCGATCACGGGGCGCAGGGCGAGTTCGTGAAGTTCCTGCCATGGCTGTCCGGCACGCGGCCGACCGACAAGAACAACCTGGCGCCGCGACTCGGCTTCGCGTACTCGGTGAATGACAAAACGGTCGTCCGCGGCGGATGGGGCCTGTTCTTCACCCAGCTCGAAGACGACGCGCTGCATCAGTCGTACGTGCTCACGCAGAACACCACCATCACGATCCCGAACAACGGGCGCGCCGACTTCGGCTCGAATCCGTTCAACGGAGCTAAACCGACCTACGAGCAGGTGCTCGCGAGGGCGTGTGACGTCGTGAACCTGCCGTTCAACTCGCCGAACTGCTTCCCGCGTTCGATCGGCAATGGCTCGGAGGTTCCCTTCGGCGCGCACGAGACGTCGTACAGCCACATGGCGTCGATCGGCATGCAGCACCAGCTGGCCGCGGGCGTGGGCATCGATACGAACTTCGTGTTCACCGGCGGCCGCGCGGAAGAACGGCGCCAGAACGCCAACAGCTCGATCAACCCGGCCACCGGAGCGAACTATCCGGCCACCGGCCCGACCACAGACCTGGCACGTCTGCCCTTCCCGTCATGGGGCCCGATTGCCGCCGAGATCATGAACGGGCGTTCCAACTACTACGGGTGGGAGAACACCTTCACGAAGCGGTTCAGTAACCGGTGGCAGGGGAACGCCACTTACACCCTGTCCCGGTTCTATGATGACGGCGGCATCGGTGGATTGACCGGACCGTACGTCACGACCCTCGATCTGTCGGCGCCGATCACCACGACCCTGACTCCGTACGCTGGATCGGTGGCGCCGGACATGGGGCCGCTGTACCAACTGACGGCCAGCGACCAGCGCCACCGTGCAACCTTCAACGGCATCTGGGACATGGGGAAGGGAGTGCAGCTCAGCGGCCTGTATTTCTTCGGCTCGGGCGAGCGTCGCAACACGAGCTGGGGCGCCGATCTGCGTAACACCGGCGGCGCGAATTACAGCATCCTGACACCGGCTGGCACGACCGCAGCCTCGTTGGGCGCTCTATGCAACTGCACGGTCAACGGCCAGACGACGGCTGATGGCAGGTTCCTCCTGGACCGTGCGCAGCTCGTGGGCAAGCCGATCCACCGTGTGGACATGCGCATCCAGAAGCGCATCAACCTTGGCGGCCGGCGAAACCTCGAGGGCATGGTTGAAGTGTTCAACATCTTCAACCATCAGAACTACGGGTCCTATACGACGACGTTCAGCAACGCGGCGAACTACGGTAAGCCGTCGTTCAACTCTGCGACGGCGTACCTCCCGCGTATTCTGCAGTTGGGAGTCCACTTCACGTTCTAGAGAATCGAATCAACTCCCAACCTCCAACTTCCAACTCCCAAGACGCCTTGGGAGTTGGTTCTTGGGAGTTGGGGGTTGAGTTACTCGAGTCCGAAGGCGAGCAGGACGTTCCCGCCCCTTCCATTCCCTAAGCCGGTATAACCGGATCCGACGAAGATCATTCCTCCGGCCATGGTCGGCCCCGGAGCGCCCATCGCGCCACCCTTCGCGGCTACGCCGTTCACCGTCGTGAAGTCGCGAAGCGTGTCGTATTCCCAGACCTGCTTGCCATCGCTCGCGGCGAATGCGCGCAGCACGCCATCGGCGCCTCCCGAAAACACAACACCAGGGATCACAGTGAGCGCTGCCGTCTGGCCGACCTGTCGCGGCGGCGTGAAGGGCGCGATCTTCGCGACCCATGTGCGCTCCCCCGTCCGGAGATCGAGCGCCGAGATGCCGTTGCTGCGCGTGCCGAAATACGCCTGCCGATCGTCCGCGGCCCCGCCGAAATTGATTTCACCTCTTGCGAGCTTGTCGACGAGCGTGGCCTTCCAGAGGATGGCACCGTCACGCACGTCCTGCGCGAACACCTCGCCGCTTTTCTGTCCGGAGACGACTATCGTGCGGCCGTCAGGCAGGGTCCGCATGATCGAGGCCGATCCGAAGTCGTAATCCGGTCCGATATCGGTCGGGCAGTTCTCGGACGGATTGTTCACCTCGCATCCGACGAGCCACGCATCGTTCGCGGTGTGCTGGACCGACCAGCGAACCTTGCCCGTGTCGAGATCGAGCGCCATCACCGCGTCGGTCGTGCTCGGCACCGGCGGCTTGCTGTACGCGTCGCCGGTTCCGAGGTAGATGGCGTTCCGTGATTCATCGATCGTCGGCGACGCCCAGAGGCCGGCGCCGGATGGCGCGAAGAGCTGGACGCCCCGCGAGTTCTTCCGCGTCGGCTTCGGCTCGTCCGGAATGATGTACGTCTTCCAGAGTTGCTTGCCGGTGTCGGCATTGAGCGCGACGAGGCTGCCGCGGAACGTGCAGCAGGGATAGTCAAGTCCGCCGCCTGCTGCTTCTTCGCGCGAGGCGAGCGGCACGTAGAGCCGGCCCTTGAAGAACGTCGGCGCCCCGGTCACGGCCGCGAGTGGATGCGGGTCGACGCTGACGATCCAGAGCGGCAATCCGCTCGCCGCATCGAGCGCGTACACGTTGCCTCGGAGGTCGCCGAAATACGCGGCATATGCCGTCGATCCGTGACCCTTCACGGGACCGATGTTGATCGCGTTACGTACCCCGGCTGCTGCCTGAAACGACCAGTAGACGCACCCGGTTTTCGCGTCTATCGAATAGACGTAACCGGTGTCGACGCCGATGAAGATTCGCCCCGCGGCAACGGTCGGTTGGCCGTACATCGAGGCTGCGTTCGGAAAGCCAAACGCCCATTTCAGCGTGAGGCTGGGCACCTGCGCCGCGGTAACGCCCGCGGCCTTTGCGGTCTGGAACCGTGCGTTGGTCGCATCGACGCCCCAGCCGTTCCACGCCGCGCCTGTCGCGGGATCCGCCAACCTCGAGCTCGCCGCGCACTGGTTCGGCATCGACTTCGCCGCACCGGCAGGGATGCTGCCAAGCTTGCGCCCGCCCACGAACTCGGCGAACCCGCGTTTGATGTTGTCGGGTACATCCACTGCGTGTGCGGGTATCGGGTTGTTCGTGATCGCGGCGTACACAGTCTCGGGGGCCATCTTCTGGAGCGTGGCGATGTCGGGCGCCTGTTCGGCGCCGGGAGCGCGCGCGACGCCCGCGTTTCGATGGCACGTTGCGCACCGTTCTTCGAACTGGCGGATCGTCCCCGACGCGGTCTGGGCGAGGGCGCCGGATGGGCAGAGGAGAAGCGCGACCAGAACGCCGTTGGACAGTCCGAAATGCATCCTCATGGGCGAAATCCTTTGAAATTGGTGTGATATCTTACTTCGCCACAAACCACATTTTCGCCTCTCTCCGCATGTGGGAGAAGAACGATCACGCTATGACAACTGTGCGATTTCGGCGCGGCGGCTTCGTCTGTCTGTTGGTGCTTCTCACAACACTTCCGTTGCTCGGGCAGCAGGGCGCACGTAACGGCGAATGGCAGGCCTGGGGCGGCGACGGAGGCACGAGCCGCTATTCTCCGCTCGCGCAAATCAACCGCGACAACGTCAGGAATCTTCGCATTGCGTGGACGTGGAGCTCCGACCGTGTCGGCGGCGCGGCAGAGGCGAGAAGCGAAACGACGCCCCTGATGGCGAACGGCAGGCTCTTTTTCACCGCCGGCCGCGATCGGGCGGTCGTTGCTGCCGATGCCGGCACGGGCGAGACGCTCTGGCAGTGGAACAACGACGAGGGTGAGCGGAACGAAAAGGCGCCTCGTAGAGGTTCGGGCCGGGGAGTCGGTTACTGGACCGACGGCCGTGACGAGCGCGTGTTCACGATCACGCCCGGCTTCCGCCTTGTCGCGCTCGACGCGAGGACGGGACGTCAGATCCCGGGATTCGGCCAGGGGGGCGTCGTCGATCTGTTCAAGGAGCTCGATCCGACTGCGAATCTGACCGGCACGATCGGCAATTCGTCTCCTCCTGTGATTTCAGGCGACACCGTCATCGTCGGTCCTGCGCTGGCGCAGAGCGCCCGTCCGATGTCCTACAGGAACACCAAGGGCAACATCCTGGCGTTCGACGCGCGTACCGGGAGCAAGCGATGGGACTTCCGGACGATTCCACGCAAGGGCGAACAGGGCTATGAGACGTGGCTGAATGGCTCCGCGGAGTACACGGGCAACGCCGGCGCATGGACGCCATTCACCGTGGACGATGAGCTCGGATATGCCTACCTGCCGGTGGAGGCGCCGACCAGCGAGTACTACGGCGGCCACCGCCCGGGCAACAACCTGTTCTCATCGAGTCTCGTGTGCGTCGATATCAAGACGGGCAAGCGCGTCTGGCATTACCAGCTCGTTCACCACGACATCTGGGACTACGACATCGTCTCGCCGCCGATCCTCGTCGACATCAACAACAACGGCAGGCGCATCAAGGCGGTCGTGCAGCTGACGAAGCAGTCGTACGCGTACGTCTTCGATCGGGTCACGGGCAAGCCGGTGTGGCCGATCCAGGAGCGGCCGGTTCCGCAGAACGGCGTGAAAGGCGAGTGGACGTCGCCGACGCAGCCGTTTCCAGTGAAGCCCGCCCCATTCGATCGCGTGGGCATTTCAACCGACGATCTGATCGACTTCACGCCGGAGCTGCGAAGCGCGGCGATTGATGCGCTCAAGCCGTACCGGCTCGGACCGGTCTACACGCCCGCGTCGCTCATGGAAGCCCCGGATGGAACGAAGGGAACGATCATGCTGCCGGGTAACCGGGGCGGATCGAACTGGAATGCCGGCGCCGTCGATCCGGAAACGGGTTTCGTCTACGTGCCCTCGATCACCAGAGCGACGCTCCTTCAGCTGATCAAGGACCCGCAGAGCGAGATGGATCTCGTGGCCACCGCGCTCGCGCCGCCGCTGCCCGCGGTCGATGGCCTGCCGTTCATCAAACCACCGTACGGCCGCATCACCGCGTATGACATGAACAAGGGCGAGATCGCGTGGCAGATTGCCAATGGCGATACGCCCCCGGCGATCAAGAACAATCCGAAACTCGCCGGCGTGACGCTGCCGAGGACAGGCAGCCCGTCGCATGCCGGTGTTTTGGCGACCAAGACGCTGCTGTTTGCCGGAGAAGGCGACGGGGGCATGCCGATGTTCCGGGCGCTCGACAAGAAGACGGGGGAGATCATCTGGGAGACCGAGGTTCCGCAGGGCGCGCAGACCGGGCTTCCGATGACCTATCTCTTACGCGGCAAGCAGTACATCGTCTTTGCGGCGGGCGGCGGGGCCGGACGCACGGCGCAGCTCGTTGCGTTCACACTGCCCGACGTGACCCAGCAGACGCGCTGAAGAGTCATAGAGGCTCGCTGGCCGCGCGGTCACCGTACTTCAGGGAGGGGCCGAAGGTATGATTACGACGTTCTACAGCTGGAGAGGTCGACTATGAAAAGAATGTTCGTACATAGCGCTGTGCTGCTCATTGGTGTGGCCTCCGTTGTCGTGGCGGCGGGCCAGCAGCCCCAGACGCGACAGGTCATCGACGTCCAGAAAATCGCAGACAACTACTACGTGTTGACCAGCTCCACGCCCGGCAACGATGCGACATTCAGTGGGGGCAACGTCGGTGTGTTCATTACGAATTCCGGCGTTGTCCTCGTCGACACCAAGCTTGCCGCATGGGGCCAGACGCTCCTGGATCGGGTCAAGTCGATCAGCACCAAGCCGGTGACGACGATCATCAACACGCATACGCATGGCGACCACACCGGCAACGACGACAAGTTCGGTACGACGGTCGAGATCATCGCGCAGGACAACACGAAAGCCAACATGGCCAAGATGGATGCCTTCAAGGGCGACAAGGCCCAGTTCCTGCCGAAGCGCACGTTCCGCGACAAGCTGTCAATCGGCAGCGGCAACGAGCGAATCGACCTGTACTACTTCGGCGCCGGGCATACCAACGGCGACGCCTTCGTCGTGTTCCCGTCGCTTCGCGTCCTGCAAACCGGCGATCTGTTCGCGTGGAAGGATGCGCCGCGCATCGATCGCGCCAACGGCGGGAGCGGTGTTCAATATCCGCAGACGCTCGCGAAGGCCGTCGCGGCGGTGAAGAACGTCGACACCGTCGTGCCCGGACACAGCCCGCTCATGACGCTCAAGGATCTGGAGGAGTATCAACGCTACACAGCGGACCTGCTCGCCGCGGTGCAGTCGGCGCGCAAGGCCGGCAAGAGCGCCGACGACGCCGCGGCGTCGATCAACCTGACGGACAAGTACAAGGGGTACAAGTCAGAGCGCGTGAAGCAGGCCGTGCAGGATATCTACGACGAGCTGAACGCAACATCGGCGAGGTGAGCCAGACGTGTTACGCGCGTTCCTGTTCTCGGGCGCCGTCATGCTCGCCATATCGGGCTGCAGGCTCGCGCCAGCCGCGACGACGCCATCGGAGAAGGCGTCGCAGCTCAAATTCACCGGCGTCTGGATCGCAGTAGGCACGTTCGATGACCCGGCCGGCCCGCCGCCGTGGTCCAACACTCCGTGGCCCGCCCAGCCGCCATTTACACCGTGGGGCGATGTCGAATCCCGCCGCCTGGCCGACATCAAGAGCGTCGTGCCCTGTCAGCCGGGCGGGCCGGTCTTCTTCATGAGCGGAATCGGTCTGTTCCCCATTCAGATCCTCGAGGCGCCGGATCAAATCGTCCTGCAGGCCGAGAACATCGCGATGCCAAGGCGGATCTATACGGACGGGCGAGGCCATCCCGAGGATCTGGATCCGAGCTGGATGGGTCACTCGATCGGCCGGTGGGAGGAAGACGTGCTGATCGTGGACACGGTCGGCACAAACGGCAAGACCAGGGCGATGAACGGTGTCGGCGCCAATGCGGGGGTCAGCATCGAGGACAAGGATCGACGGTTCCCCGCCAGCGACGAGTTGCACCTGGTCGAGCGCCTCCGGGTGGTTGCCGAGGGGGAGATCCTGGAAGATCAAATCACCATCAACGATCCGAAGACGTACACATCGCCAATCACGCTGAAGCACTATTGGCAACGACGCCCCGACTTCAACATGATGGAGTACTACTGCGGGGAAAACTTACGGCCACAGGACGAAGCCAATTTACCGACCGGTGAGACGAGGTGACGCATGAAAGCCGCAATCGTGGGACTGGTCGCCGCTGTCGCCGTCATGTGGGCGCTGCCCGCGCCGGCGCACCATTCGTTCGCAGGCTTCGACCGCACCAAGGAAGTGACGCTGCGCGGGTCGGTCAGGGAGTTCCAGTGGAACAACCCTCATGCGTGGATCCAGATCGTGGTCGTTGACGACAAGGGCCGTCAGACCGAGTGGTCGGTCGAGTGCGGCAGCCCGAACATGATGGCGCGTACCGGTTGGAAGCGCACCACGCTGAAGGCGGGTGACAGCGTCGTTGCCGTGGTGAATCCGCTGAAGGACGGCCGTCCCAACGGCGCGCTCGTCAAGATCACCTTGCCCGATGGCAGCGTTCGAGGTCCAGGTGACGCGCCGCCGCCTCGGCCTCTCGGGTCGGCGAGGAGCTGAGCACGTTCGACGCTGGCGTAGAGGCCGACCTTGAGGTCGGCCTTCCGCTAATTAAGCGCTGCAACCCGACGGCGGAGCGTCTTCACGTGCTCCCAGATCTGGTCGTGCTCCTCGCGCGCTTCCTTGTCCATCTCGCTCATGCTCGATAGCTTCAGATACGTCTGGAGATCACGCAGCGCGCCGGTGACGTCGTTCAGGTGATACGCAAGCAGGCCGCGATCGCGGAGCTCGCTGAGCGCGGACGGCGTGAGCGCCACGAGGAGCTCGGTGACGTTGCGTGCCTGGGGGAACGATCGCATGTGGACGTAGATCCGTTTCAGGTTGAGCAGCATGCGCACGATGATCTCGCGCCGCGTGGCGGGCGCGAGCAGCGACTTGCTGAACGCGATCTCGCTGCCGACGTGCTTCTGCAGCAGCACGCGGCAGTCGTGCTCGGACAGCAGCGCGCCGCCGTGGAACGGATCGATGATCAGCCCTCCGCTCGCGCGCTTCCCGACGTCCGGGCAACGGACGAGAAAATGCCCGGGGAAATTGATGCCGTTGATGTGCAGTCCCGCGCGCCGCGCTACTTCCATGTAGACGAGGGACAGCGTGATCGGAATGCCTGTGCGCCGATCGAGCACCTCGTTGAGACAGCTGTTGCGGGGATCCTCGTACCGCTCGCGGTTGCCGACGAATCCCTGTTCCTGAAAGAGGTAGGCGTTCAGGGCGCGAACGCAGGAGAGCGTCGAGCGATCGCCGGTGTCCTCGACGTGCGTGGCGATCGCCTTGGCGGCGGCGGCGCCCATGCCATCGAGCTGCGCGACGTACGGCTCGGGGACCAGGCGGGGATACTCGATGCTCGCGATCACCAGGGCCGCATGCGCCAGCGCCGTCCCCGGAGCGTTCGAAGCTGCCGTCAGCGCGTCGACGAGGTGTTTCTGCATAAACGCTCCAACGCAGGGATCGTCAGTGCCTGCAGCCCGTCCACGACCAGCTCGGCGCCCGTGAGCTGATCCGCTGGGTAGCTGGTCGTCACGCCCACACAGCGTAACCCGGCTCCACGTGCCGATTCGAGCCCCCACACAGAATCCTCGATTGCGACGCACCGTTCCGGGTCGAGGTTGGACCCGGACACCTGCTGCAGTTGCTTGAACGCCAGCAGGTACGGCGCGGGCGACGGCTTGCTCTCAGGCGTGTCGCCCGATGCCACGATGGTCGTGAACAGATCTTCGAGTCCCGCGCCTTCGATGATGTCGACGATCTCGTGGCGCAGCGCCCCCGACGCGATCGCAATCGGCACTGCCGCCGCCGCGGCGCGGATGAACCCAGCCGCGCCCGGGAAGAGCACCTCGCCGCCGTTGAGCATCGTCTGCAGCTTCTTGCCCTTGCGCGTGACCAGCGCGGTGATGTGCCTGTCGCTCATCGCCAGCGCGCGATCCCTCGCCAGTGCGGCGAACATCCCGACATCGTCGTAGCCAAGGTAGCGCGCAAAGTATTCGGCGCGGTCGAGCGTGATGCCTTCCTCGGCGAGCGCCTGTTGAAACGCCCTGAGGTGCAGTGGCTCGCTGTCCGCGATCACGCCGTCGAAGTCGAAAATGACCGCCTGCAGCGGCGACGTCACGCTCCCTCCGCCGGAGGCGCCTTCTCTCCAGCCCGGATAGCCACCTTGAGCCGGTTCGATGCCGGTGGATACGGACACTCCCAGGTCGGGCTGTACGCGCACGTGGGGTTGTACGCGCGGTTGAAGTCGATGACGTAGAACCCGGTCGATGTCGGCTTCAGATCCAGATAGCGTCCCGCGGAGTAGGTGTCGGTCCCCGTCGTGAGATCCGCGAACGGCACGAAAAGCGACGTGATTTGCTGCGTGCCGTTCTCGACGAACGCATCAAGCGTTCTGGGCTCGCCCTGCAGCGTGAACTCGAGGACGCCGACGCGCTGCATCTTCCGCATGGTCCCGGTCGACGTCGGCATGTCGAACACCGGCCGATCCTTCGACAGCCGCAGCGCCGCCGGCACGCTGAATGCGGGATCGATCGGAAAGTATTTCAGCGGCAGGATCTTCGAGCGCTTTTCGACGGGGATCGGGCTATCGGGATCCTCGCTGAAGGAGCGGTCCTTTTCGGCGCGCGCCTGCTCGATCTGCGTCGCGGAGCCGGCATCCTCCGGGGCCGAAGGACCGGACGTGCAGGAGGTGATCGCGACCGTCGCGAGGACGATTATCGACAGAGTAGGGCGGGTCCTTTCCGCCTTCGCCAAGGCTTCGGCGGACCGCCGTAGCGCAAAGCGCGGAGGCTGGTTGGACCCGCCGGACCTTTTGGACCTGCCGGACCGTTTGAACCCGCCGAACTCGAATGGGAATAACACTAGCTAAGAATATAACCGCCCCGCATTACCGTGGCATCGGCAAGCGTCCGCCTCAGCGCGACCGTGTTGATCGGGGCTGCCTTGAGCACGCGGCGGAGCGCGGCAAGCAGCGTTCGCAGCATGTCGCCTTCCGCCATGGCGGCCAGCGCGTTGGCCGCTGCCGCCTGAATCCGCTGCGCGGCGTCGTTGACGAACGTCCGGGCGGCCGCCTCGTGCAGCGCCGCGTCCCTCCGGCGGGACTTCACCGCTTCGCTTGCCCGGAGCACGGCGCTTTCCGCGGCGTAAGTATCGATCAGTATGTCGGCCACGGCGCTGAGCACTTCCTGCTCGTCGGTCAGCTTCTGCCCGTAGGTCTGCATCGCGGTGCCGAGCACCATCAGGGCGACCTTCTTGAACGCCGCCACCGTGCGCAGGTCGGTTTCGAGGCCTTCGGTGTCGCCTGACAGCGATGGACCGGAAGGAGAGAGCAGCTCATCCTGCAGCCGCTTTGCCGCCGGAATCAAGCCGATGTCGCCCTTGAGCGCGCGGCGGATCAACATTCCGGGAATCAGCAGCCGGTTGATCTCGTTGGTGCCTTCGAAGATCCGGTTCACGCGGGCATCCCGATAGTAGCGCTCGGCTGGATAGTCCTTCACGAAACCGTTGCCGCCGTGAATCTGCACGTTCTCGTCGAGGACGTAGTCCATCACCTCGCTGCCAATCACCTTCGCGATCGAGGCCTCGACGGCAAGCTCCTCGAGGGCGGCCGCGATCGCAGGGCCTCCGCTGTGGCCGCTCTCCGCCACGGCCGCGTCAATCAGTCCAGCGGTCCGATACATCAGGCTCTCGAGCGCGTAGGTACGCGCGGTCATCTCGCCCAGCTTGTACTTGATGGCGCCGAACTCGGCGATCGCCTGGCCGAACTGCTTTCGTTGCTTCGCGTACTTCGCAGCCTCGCCAATAACGGCGCGGCAGCCGCCGCTGCACATCGCACCGAGCTTGAATCGCCCGAAGTTCAACGTGTTCAGCGCCACCTTGTGGCCCTTCCCAAGCTCTCCAAGCAGGTTCTCTGCGGGCACCTTCACGTCCTGCAGCAGGATCGGCGTCGTCGACGACCCGTGCAGCCCCATCTTGTGCTCTTCGTTGCCCGACACGACGCCGAACG
>Ga0070698_100002806_pt1 | contig 19173 bp, 18 predicted proteins | sample KBSK1502metaG_FD_65477 | JGI IMG/M metagenome (GOLD analysis project Ga0070698, IMG submission 65477) | Corn, switchgrass and miscanthus rhizosphere microbial communities from Kellogg Biological Station, Michigan, USA - KBS K1-50-2 metaG | ecosystem: Host-associated > Plants > Roots >...
CCTCGGATCACCCATGCCATCAGCAGACCGCAGGCCAACGGCCACGTCATCACCCAGCAGGAAGCTGAAACGAAACGCGACTCACGTGGTGACTACAGAACACGAGACCGGGACACTAGGCGGCACGAGGCGGCACCAGGCGGCAGGCGGCACTCGGCGCCGTCAGGCGGGCAGCGCGGCTCTCAGGTGGCGCAGCTGGCGCTCGGCGTGCGCGTGCGGCACGCTGTGCCCGCTGAACGGGTACACGGCGATGTCCTTGTCCGCCGTGATCTCGTTGTAGGCGGCGAACACGGTGGACGGCGGGCAGATGATGTCCATCAGGCCGACGCTGAGCAGCGACGTCGCCGTGATCCTGCGGGCGAGCAGGGCGCAGTCGATGTACCGCAGGGTGTTCAGCGCGGTGTCGATGAGCGCGACGTTCTCGGCGAGGAACTCGGGGATCTCCGTGTACGGGGCGTGCGGCGCGAGCGTGATCGCGCGCTGGATGTCACACAGGAAGGGCATGTCCGCGTGGCACACCGCCACCGCGTCGCCGTGCAGCGCGGCGGCCGCGAGCGCGAGGCCGCCGCCCTGGCTCGCCCCGCTGACCGCCACCACGACGTCGCGGCCGGCGAGCTCGAGCGCCACGTCCACGGCGCGCGCCGCGTCGGTGAACATCCGGGTGTAGTAGTAGTCCGCGGGCGTCGTGATCCCGCGGGTCATCACCTGCGCGTTCTCCGGCCCCGTCGACTGGTCGGGGGTCGCGCCGAACGTCCAGCGGCCGCCCTGGCCGCGGCTGTCCATCACGAACACCCCGTAGCCGAGCGCGGGCAGCAGCATGTGCTCGGCCGGGGCGCCGCGGCCGCCGCCGTACCCGATGAACTTGACCACGACGCTCGCGGGCTCGGCGGCCGGCCGGATGTACCACGCCCGCACGGGATCCCCGCCCGCGCCGGAGAACTCCACGTCGAACACCCGGAACGGCCGGTACACGTCCGGCTCGTACGGCGTGAACGCGGCCGGCTGAGCCTGCGCCCTCGCCAGCTCGAGCCGCTCGGCCCACCAGGCGTCGAGCCCGGCCGGCTCACTCGTGTCGGTGCGGTACTCGCGAAGCCGCTCCAGCGGCATGTCATACCAGGGCATACGGCTGTTTCTATCACTGTCCCGGCGGTCGCGTTGGCTACCGCGTTCCGGATTCGGTAGACTGCATCGGCGCCGGTACGGCAGACTTGGGCGCGCCCATGGGGTATGGGGTAATTGGCAGCCCGACAGGTTCTGGCCCTGTTAGTCTAGGTTCGAGTCCTGGTACCCCAGCTTCTTCGTGGCACGGATGGCCTAATGTGGCCTCCGTGCCACGTTTGTTTTCCGCACCGTTTCGGACGTTTCTGGCGATCCCGGGAGACTCGGTGTGCTGATCCAGGCCTGCCTCAACGGCTCCACCACGCGAGCCGAGCACCCGGCGGTCCCGCAGACCCCGGCCGAGCTCGCCGCCGAGGCCCGCGCCTCGGCCGCCGCCGGGGCGGAGTCGGTCCACCTGCACCCGCGTGACCCGTCCGGGGCGCAGACCCTGATCCCTGACCACGTGCTCGCCGCGGTGGCCGCCGTCCGGGCGGCGAGCGGCCTGCCGGTCGGCGTGACCACCGGCATCTGGACGGTCGACGGGGACACCGCGCGCCGGATGTCCCTGGTCGAGCGGTGGACCGGGCAGGACAGGCCGGACTACGCCTCCATCAACGTGAACGAGCCGGGCACCGACGCGCTCGCCGACCTGCTGACCAGCCTGGGCATCGAGATCGAGGCCGGCGTCTGGACCGTGGAGGACGCGCGGCTGCTCGGCGCGAGCTCGTTCGGCGGCCGGGTGATCCGGGTGCTGCTCGAACCGGTCGACTGGTCACCGGAAGGGGCCGTCGCGACGGCCGCGGCGGCGTCGGCGGAACTGACCAGGCTGGGGATCGAGGCGCCACAGCTGCACCATGGGTACGGCCTGGCCACCTGGGATGTGATGCGGGCCGCGGTCGCGAAGGGGCAGGACATCCGGGTCGGCCTCGAGGACACGACCGTCCTGCCGGACGGCTCTGTCGCCAAAGGGAACGGCGAGCTGGTGGCCGCCGCCGCCCGGCTGGCGCGCGGGGCGTGAGGTGGGCCGGGCGCCTCGTGTTGGCTGCACTCCCTCGGAGGCGGTAAGGTATTTCCGCTCGGCCCCGTCGTCTAGAGGCCTAGGACGCCGCCCTCTCAAGGCGGTAACGCCGGTTCGAATCCGGTCGGGGCTACCAGCATTTCCCCCTCAGTGGGCAGTCTGCCCGTGCAGCACGCCGAGCGCCACACGCGGCCTCGCCGCTGCCGCCGCCGTGTATGATCGACCGCGTGTCGCGGTGGTATAGGCGCTTTACGCTGGCTCCGGGTGGGGCCGCGCGTACTGGCGTGCGCTTATCACCCCCCGGAGCCAGCTAAAGGACGGGGCAGCGACGTCCCGTCGTGAATGACAGGGCGTAGCTGGCTCCCGGCCGACACGGGCGGCGGCGTCGCCCGGGAGGAGAAGACCCCGATGTCACGCGTCAGGGATACCCGGATCGTCGGCTACGAGCCGCTGCTGGCGCCGGCGGCGCTGCTCCACGAGCTCCCGCTCGGCACTGCCGAGGCGGAGACGGTGGAGCGCACGAGGGCGGAGGTCCGCGCCCTGCTCGACGGCGCCGACGGCAGGCTGCTCGTGGTCACCGGCCCGTGTTCTGTGCACGACCCGAAGGCGGCGCTCGACTACGCTGCCCGCCTTATCGAGCTCCGTGACCGGTACGCCGATGACCTGCTGATCGTGATGCGCGTGTACTTCGAGAAGCCGCGCACGGTCACCGGCTGGAAGGGCCTGATCAACGACCCGGGCATGGACGAGAGCTTCGACGTGCACCGCGGGCTGCGCGCCGCCCGTCGGCTGCTGCTTGACATCCTGGGCACCGGCATGCCGGTCGGCTGCGAGTGGCTGGACCCGATCACCCCGCAGTACATCGCCGACGCCGTGACCTGGGGCGCGATCGGAGCGCGGACGACGGAGAGCCAGGTGCACCGGCAGCTCGCTTCCGGCCTGTCCATGCCGGTGGGCTTCAAGAACGGCACGGACGGCGACGTCCAGGTCGCGGTGGACGCGTGCCGCGCCGCGGCGGCCGGCCACACGTTCTTCGGCGTCACCGAGTACGGTGCCGCGGCGGTGGTCACGACCTCGGGCAACTCCGACACGCATGTGATCTTGCGCGGCGGCCGCGGCGGCCCGAACTACTCGGCTTCGCACGTGGACAAGGCGCTGGACCTGGTCGCGGCGGCCGGGCTGCCGCGCCGCCTGATGGTGGACGCGAGCCACGGCAACAGCGGCAAGGACTACCGCCGCCAGCCCGCCGTCGCCGAGTCGCTGGCGGAGCAGATCACCGCGGGTGAGCGCGGCGTTGCCGGCGTCATGCTGGAAAGCTTCCTGGTGGCGGGCCGCCAGAACCCGGGCAAGCCGGCGACGCTTACCTACGGGCAGAGCGTGACCGACGCCTGCATGGACATGGAGATGACGGCCGCCACCCTGAAAACCCTCGCCGCATCGGTGGCACGCCGCCGCCGCTCCCCATCCCTGTTATCCCGAACGTACGCGGCTGACTCCCCGGCCCCGCCGTCTGCGCGACGGGCCGGACGCTCGCGGTCCTCCGAACTGGCGGTGTGGCCCACAGGTGCGAACCTATTGGCGTTGTGGGCCACATCGCCAATGGCGGGCGGCGCGGGGCCGCGGTGACTAGGATCCGGGAACCGCGGGAAGGCCTGCGATCGCGGCGTCGATGCGGTCCTGCGGCAGGTCGTAGTCGGTCATCTCGCCGGACAGGTACAGCTCGTAGGCGGTCATGTCGAAGTGGCCGTGGCCGCACAGCGCGGTGAGGATCACCTTCTCCTCGCCGGTTTCGGCGCACCGCTTGGCCTCGTCGACTACGGCGGCGATCGCGTGCGACGGCTCCGGCGCAGGCAGGATGCCCTCCGACCTGGCGAAGGTCACGGCGGCGGCGAAGCATTCCCGCTGCGGCTTGGCGACCGCCTCGAACAGCCCGAGCTCGTACATGTGCGACAGCAGCGGCGACATCCCGTGGTAGCGCAGTCCGCCGGCGTGCACGGGGGCGGGGATGAAGGCGTGGCCGAGCGTGTGCATCTTCAGCAGCGGGGTCATCCCGGCCGTGTCGCCGAAGTCGTACGCGTAGACCCCCCGGGTGAACGACGGGGCCGCGGTAGGCTCGACAGCCCGGATGACCGGGTTCATCCGTCCGGCCAGCTTCTCCCGCAGGAACGGGAAGAACAGCCCGGCGAAGTTCGACCCGCCGCCGGTGCAGCCGACGATCAGGTCGGGTCCGGCCTCCTCCCCGGCCAGCTCGAACTGCGCGAGCGCCTCCTGGCCGATGACGGTCTGGTGCAACAGCACGTGGTTGAGCACCGAGCCGAGCGCGTACCTGGTCTCCGCGCTGCCGCCGGCGGCTTCGACGGCCTCGCTGATCGCGATGCCGAGGCTGCCGGTGGAGTCCGGATCGTCCGCGAGCACCTTCAGGCCCGCGTTGGTGGCCCGCGACGGGCTCGGGTGCACCGTCGCGCCATAGGTCTGCATCAGCGTCCGGCGGTGCGGCTTCTGGTCGTAGGAGGCGCGGACCATCCAGATCTCGCAGTCCAGGCCGTACTGCGCGCAGGCGAACGCCAGCGCGCTGCCCCACTGGCCGGCGCCGGTCTCGGTGGTGAGCCGCTTGGTGCCCTCGCGCGAGTTGTAGAACGCCTGCGGGACGGCGGTGTTCGGCTTGTGCGACCCGGCGGGGGAGACGCCCTCGTACTTGTAGTAGATCCGGGCCGGTGTGTTCAGCGCCTTCTCCAGCCGCCGCGCGCGGAACAGCGGGGTAGGCCGCCACAGCTTGTAGACGTCGATGACCTCGCCGGGGATGTCCACGTACCTGTCGCCGGTGACCTCCTGGCCGATGAGCTCCATGGGGAACAGCGGCGCGAGGTCATCAGGTCCCACCGGCTGGCCCGTGCCCGGGTGCAGCGGCGGAGGCGGCGGCGCGGGCAGGTCCGGGATCATGTTGTACCACTGTGCAGGAATCTGCGACTCATCGAGGATGAACTTCGTTCGCTCGCTCACTCGGGCCTCCGTCTTTGGATCTGGTCTTTGCTCGCTGCCAAGCACCATATGATGCCTGGCTGGCGGCCGGATAGTGTCAGGGCATGCCTGATGTGCCGGAACTGTCTCCAGCGGTCCGCGCCGCGCTCGCAGCGGGGCGGCCCGTGGTGGCGCTCGAGTCGACGATCATCTCCCACGGCCTGCCGCGGCCGGCGAACCTCACCGCGGCCAGGTCGTTCGAGCAGCTGCTTACCGAGGCCGGGGTCACGGCCGCCACGATCGCGGTGATCGACGGCGTGCCGCGGGCCGGGCTTGACGACGCCGGCCTGGAGCGGATCGCGCTGGACGAGTCGGTGGTCAAGGTGAGCAGCCGGGACCTCGGGCTGGCGATGGCCGGGAAGCGGACCGCCGGCACCACGGTCGCGGCCACCGCGGTGCTGGCCGCGAAGGCCGGGATCCGGGTGTTCGCGACCGGCGGGCTGGGCGGCGTGCACCGCGGCTTCGCCGAGTCGGCCGACGAGTCGGCGGACCTGACCGCGCTGTCCAGGACGCCGATCACCGTGGTGTCGGCGGGCGTGAAGTCGATCCTGGACATCCCGGCGACCCTGGAGCGCCTCGAGACGCTGGGCGTGGCGGTCGCGGGCTACCGGACGAACAGGTTTCCCGGCTTTTACCTGACCGACTCCGGTCAGGATCTCGACTGGCGGCTGGACACGCCGGAGGAGATCGCCGCCGTCATGGCCGCGCGGGACCTGCTCGGCAACGAGTCCGCGCTGCTCATCGGCAACCCATTGCCGACGGACAAGCAGCTCGACCCGGAGCTGCACGACCGCGTGCTCGCCGAGGCGCTGGCCGCCGCCGAGACCGCGGGGATCCACGGAAAGGCGGTGACGCCGTTCCTGCTCGATCACATGCAACGCGCTACCGACGGGGCGAGCGTGCTGGTCAACCTGGAGGTTGCCCGCGGCAACATCACGCTGGCCGGCCAGATCGCCGCCGCGTGGGCCAGCCGGGGCCCCCGGCCCTGACGAGTGCGGCGGGGGGTGCCCGTTGCCACGGGTGCTAATCGTGGGAGACGTGATCAACGACGTGCTGGTGCAGGCGCCGTGGCCGCTCGCGCTCGGCGACGACAACCCCGCGGTGATCAAGAGCCGGCCGGGCGGGTCCGCCGCGAACCAGGCCGCGTGGCTGGCCGCGCTCGGCCTGGACGTGGTGTTCGCCGGCCGGGTGGGCGCGCCGGACGCCGAGTACCACCGGCAGGAACTCGCCAGGTTCGGCGTCGAGCCGCGGCTGGCGGCGGACGAGTCGCTGCCCACCGGGGCGATCGTCGTGCTCGTCGGACCGGACGGCGAGCGGACGATGATCGCCGACAGGGGCGCCAACCTGCGGCTGTGTCCCGCCGACGTCCCTGCGGCCCTGCTCGATGACGCGGCGCTGCTGCACCTCACCGGCTACTCCTTCTTCGAGCCAGGGCCGCGAGCGGTCGTACGCGGGCTGCTCGCCGAGGCAGCGCGCAGGGGAGTGCCGGTCACGGTCGATCCCGGTTCAGCGGCCTTCCTCGCGGCACCCTCGACCGGGCCGGCCGCGTTCCTCGGCTGGACCAGGGGCGCCGCTGCCTGCTTCCCCAACCTGGACGAGGCGGCCGTGCTGACCGGCACGGACGCGCGTACGGCGGCGGCCGATCCGGTCGCGATGGCGGCCGTCCTCACCAGCTACTACGGCGCCGTCGTCGTCAAGCTCGGCGCGGATGGCGCCGTGTACGCGACGACCGGATCGGCGTCCGGGCGGGTCGCCGCGGTGCCCGCCGCCGTGCGCGACACGACGGGTGCGGGAGACGCGTTCTGCGCGGGGTTCCTGGCCGCATGGCTGGGCGGCGCCTCGCTCGCGGTCGCGTGCGCCGCCGCCGCTACGACCGCCGCTCGCGCCGTCTCCAGCCTGGGCGGCAGGCCTGGTGGCTGAGGGAGGTCCTTGAAAAATGAAACATAATGTCTCAAGCTCCTGTCATCGCCGAATGACGTGACTACGATCGGTTTCGTGGGGAAACGGGCCAAGATGCCGGCGACCTGGATGATGCCATCGAGGCCCAATGTGGCGCGGGTCTACGACTACCTGCTCGGCGGCAAGGACAACTTCGCCGTCGACCGGATCTACGGCCAGCGGATCGCCGCGACGATGCCGGGGATCGAGGCGGGCGTGCGCGAGCAGCGGGCCCTGCTCGGCCGGGTGGTCCGCTACCTGGTGGGGAACGCCGGGATCAGGCAGTTGCTTGACATCGGCGCCGGGTTGCCAACCGCGGAGAACGTGCATCAGATCGCCCAGCGCGTCGACCCGGCCGCCCGCGTTGTCTACGTGGACAACGACCCGATGGTGCTCAGCCACGCCAAGGCGGTGCTCGCGGAGAACCCGCGGACGGTCGTCGCGGAGGGGGACCTTCGCGATCCCGCGGGAATCATCGGCCATCCCGTGGTGAGCGCTCACCTGGACTGGAGCCGGCCGATCGGGCTGCTGCTGTCCGGCGTCATGCACCAGATCATGGACTACGAGCAGCCGGCCAGGCTCACCGGCGAGCTGATCGAGGCGCTGCCGTCCGGCAGCTACGTGTTCATCCATCACCTGCTCGACCTTGGCGACCCGGCTGCCGTCCAGCTGAAGGAGTTGATGACCAGGGCCTTCGGCCGGGTCGAGTTCCGCACGCTCGACCGCGTGCGGGAGCTGTTCAGCGGCCTTGAGCTCGTGGAACCCGGCCTGGTCCCCGTTCGCGACTGGCGTCCCGACGGAGCCCCCGCCACGGGGGAGGATGAGCAGCCCGGGCCCGGCCTGGGCTGCGCCGGGGTCGCGCGGAAGCCCTGAAGAGCTGTTCCTGCCACCTGGCCCTCCGGGCCATGTCCAGAAGGCACCGGCGATTACTGCCAACAGGCTCCATTGCGGCGCGATCTGGCCGCCTGTTCACGCCTAGGCGGGCTTCAGGCGGATTCCAGCGACATGTACAACCGGACGACGGTCCCGTTCTCGTCAGAGTTCAGTTCGACCCGATCGCAGACTTGGTGCACGAGCCAAAGACCGTGCCCTCCCGTGGCGTTGGGCGGCGGCGGCTGGCGACCCACCGTCGGGTCGGCGATGACCCCCCGGTCGCGGATCTCGCAGACAATCTCGGTCGCGTCGGACCTGATCTCCATCGACCCGGTCGAATGGGCATGCCGGACAGTGTTCGCGGCGACCTCGCTCACGGCGATCACGAAGTCGATGACACGTGCATCGGACAGACCGGCTTTCCTGGCATGTCGTTCAGCCAGGGCGCGTACCTCCGACAAGTTATTCGTGTAAAGGAAGGGCATGTCAGGCTTTCGCCACGGGGGGAGAGCGCGGTGTGCCCGGCGAGGAACGGGCAGGCCGTGTCGTCGGACCTGGTGTCGTAGGGGACATGGACGGTTGTAGGGACAGATCATAGCCGCGCTGGCTACGCACGTGCTTCCCCCGTTACCCGGTGGCAAACTCTGTATCACGGAGGCGCCACAAGGCCGTTCTGAATACTTATTCTCCTCAGCCGACGAGCGTCTTGACCGCCGCCGTCATCTCCGCGACCGCCTTCTTCGCGTCGGCGAAGTACATGCTGGTCTTGGGATTGGTGTACAGCTCGTTGTCGATGCCGGCGTAGCCGGTGCCCATGGAACGCTTGACCACGATGATCGACTGCGCCTGGTCCACGTCCAGGATCGGCATGCCGGAGATCGCCGAGCCGGGCCTGCGGGCAGCCGGGTTCGTCACGTCGTTCGCGCCGATCACGAGCGCCACGTCCGCCCGCGGAAACTCCGGGTTGATCTCATCCATCTCCTTGAGCTGCGGGTACGGCACGTTCGCCTCGGCGAGCAGGACGTTCATGTGACCGGGCATCCGCCCCGCGACCGGGTGGATGGCGTAGCTGACCTCGATACCGCGGGACTCCAGCAGCGCCGCCAGCTCCGCGACTCCGTGCTGCGCCTGGGCCGCGGCCAGCCCGTAGCCGGGCACGATGATGACCTTGGAGGCGTAGGCGAGCTGGATGGCCGCGTCGTCGGCGGCGATCGACCGGATCTGGGCGTCGCCGGCCACCACCGCCGCGACCGCCGTGTCACCGGTGCCGAAGCCGCCGAGCATGATGTTGGCGAGCGACCGGTTCATCGCGTCGGCCATCAGCTTGGTGAGAATGCCGCCCGAGGCGCCGACGAGCGCCCCGGCGATGATCAGCGCCCAGTTCTGGATGACGAACCCGGCCATCGCGACCGCGGTGCCGGTGAACGCGTTGAGCAGCGAGATGACCACCGGCATGTCGGCGCCGCCGATCGGCAGCACCATCAGCACGCCGAACGCGAGCGAGGCCAGCACCACCAGCAGCAGCGCGGGCAGGCTCGCCGTGGTGAGCATGAACGCCGCCGACCCGAGCGCCACGACGATGAGCGCGAGGTTGATGACCCGGCCGCCCTTGATCATCACCGGCGAGCCGGTGATGAGGCCCTGGAGCTTGCCCGCGGCGATCAGCGACCCGGTGAACGTCACCGAGCCGATGAGCACGTCGAGCACCGTGAAGACCGTGGTGCTGCCGAGGACGCCGCCCGGGGCCGACTCGTCGTGGATGTAGCCGTAGATCGCGACCAGCGCGGCGGCGCCGCCGCCGACCGCGTTGAACATGGACACGAGCTGCGGCATGGCGGTCATCTGCACGGTCCTGGCGGACCACAGGCCGACCGCCGAGCCGAGCAGGGCGCCGACGATCAGCACGGTCCAGCCGACTGCGGTGACGGTGCCCTCGTGGATCAGCAGGACCAGCGTGGCGACGACCGCGATCACCATCCCGGCCGTCGACACCTGGTTGCCGCGCCTGGCGGTGGCCGGCGAGTTCATCAGGTGCAGGCCGACGACGAAGCACGCGGCCGCGAGCACGTAGACGAGCTGGATGCTGTTGGTGAAAGTGCTCATGACCGCACGCTCTCCCGCTGCTCCGCCGCGCCGGCGGCCTCGGCCGGCTGGGGCGCTGGGGCTGCCTTGACGGGCGCGGGTGCGGCCTTACGGCGGAACATCTTCAGCATCCGGCCGGTGACCACGTAGCCGCCGACCACGTTCGCGGCGGCGAAGAACGCGGCTACGAACGCGAGGATGTAGCCGACGGCGTTGTGCGCGGTCAGGCCGATGAGCAGCGCGCCCACCAGCACGATCCCGTGGATCGAGTTGGCCGCCGACATCAGCGGCGTGTGCAAGGTCGCGGGTACCTTGCCGATGACCTCGATGCCGACGAGCAGCGCCAGCACGAAGATGGTCAGGTCAGTTACCAGCGCGGTCGACATCGTCGGCTCCTCCGGTTCGGTCGGCGGGACGCAGCAGCTTCGCCACGGCCGGGTGCACGACCTGGCCGTCGTGGGCGACGACGACCCCGGCCTGGACTTCGTCGGCCGGGTCGATGACGAGCGCGCCGTCGGTGACCATGGACAGTAGCAGCGCGGAGATGTTCCGCGAGTAGGCGTTGGACGCGGCGGTCGGCACGCTCGACGGCAGGTTCTGCGCGCCGATGATCGTGACGCCGTTCTCCGTCACCACGGTCTCGCCGGGCACCGATCCGGCGACGTTGCCGCCGAGTGCGCTGGCGCCCATGTCCACGATCACCGAGCCGGCGGCCATCGCCTTCACCGCGTCCTCGGTGACGAGCAGCGGCGGCCTGCGGCCGGGTACCTGCGCTGTGGTGATCACCACGTCCTGCCGCGCGATGTGCGCGGTCAGCTCGGCCTGCTGGGCCTGGCGTTCCTCGGCGGTCAGCTCGCGGGCGTAGCCGCCCTGGCCGGCGCCGTCGCCGACGGCCGTGAGCTCGATGAACGTGGCGCCGAGCGACTCGACCTCGCCTTTGGACGCGGGTCGCACGTCGTAGCCGCTGACCTGGGCGCCGAGCCGCCGCGCGGTGCCGATCGCCTGCAGGCCGGCGATCCCGGTGCCGAGCACGAGGAGCTTGGCGGGCCGCGCCGTGCCCGCGGCGGTGATCAGCAGCGGGAAGAACCTGCCGTACGCCGCGGCCGCGAGCAGCGTGGCCTTGTAGCCGGCCACGTTGGCCTGTGACGACAGCGCGTCCATCGTCTGGGTGCGGGTCAGCGTGCGCGGCAGCCCGTCCAGCGAGATCGCCGTCACGCCCTTGCCCGCGAGGGTCGCCGCCAGCGCGGGCTCGATGAGCGGCGACAGCATGCCGATCACCGTCTGGCCGGCCCGGAGCCTGCCGACCTGCGTCTCGTCCGGCCTGGTCACCGTCAGGATGACGTCCGCCGTTGCGTACAGGTCATCGGTCTTGACGATGCTCGCCCCGGCCTTGCTGTAGGCGCTGTCCGGGAACCAGGCGCCGTCCCCGGCACCCTGCTCGACCAGCACCTCGAGACCTGCCTGCGTCAGCCGCGGTACGGTCTCAGGGACCAGGGCGACGCGCCGTTCGCCAGGCGCGCTCTCCTTAACGACAGCCACCTTCATCGGTGTGACCTTCTCATATGGGCACCCTATGCTCCGCTGCTCTGTGTGGTTTAATCGCGTTTTCGACCCTAAACCGCCGCGGCCCGCGAGCGGTAGGACCAAAGGCCGTACGCTTCGCTAACGAGATGCCCGTCACAAGCTGCCTTATGTCTTGTTGGTGCCCGGCGCGAAAAGGGGCCCGGCGCTGGCCTCCGTCCTGAGCAGGTCACTTACCTTCTCCCCGGCCGCGACGACTGCCGCGGCGTGCAGCCGCCCTGGCGAGCGGGTGAGCCGTTCGATCGGGCCTGATACCGAGATGGCGGCGAGCACCTTGCCGCCCGCGCCGCGAACGGGGGCGGACACCGAGGCGACGCCGGGCTCGCGTTCCGCGGCGCTGGCGGCCCAGCCGCGCCTGCGCACGCCGGCTAGCGTGGCCGCGGTGAACTTGGCGCCGCGCAGCCCGCGGTGCATCCGCTCGCCCTCTTCCCAGGCGAGCAGCACCTGCGCGGCCGAGCCCGCGGTCATCGGCAGCGCCGCGCCGACCGGCACCGTGTCGCGCAGGCCGCTGGCCCGCTCGGCGGCGGCGACGCACACCCGGACGTCGCCCTGCCTGCGGTACAGCTGCGCGCTCTCCCCGGTCAGGTCACGCAGCTGGACGAGCACTGGCTGGGCGAACGCCAGCAGCCTGTCCTCGCCCGCGGCCGAGGCCAGCTCGGCGATCCGCGGTCCGAGCACGAACCTGCCCTGCACGTCCCTGGCGAGCAGCCGGTGGTGCTCGAGCGCGACGGCGATGCGGTGGGTCGTCGGCCGCGCCAGGCCGGTGGCGCTGACGAGTTGCGCGAGGGTGGCCGGACCGCTCTCCACGGCGGCGAGAACCCAAACGGCTTTGTCCAGCACGCCGACGCCACTAGTATTGTTCATGTACTGATATTGCCGTCTCAAATCTTGAGACGCAACTTCAAGAGAGCCTAGCCAGAGGAGATGGACCGCATGAGCAGCGCGCCTCGCACGCTCGCGGAGAAAATCTGGGACGCCCATGTGGTGCGCAGCCAGCAGGGCGAGCCAGACCTGCTCTTCATCGACCTGCACCTCGTCCACGAGGTCACCAGCGCCCAGGCCTTCGACGGCTTGCGTGCCGCCGGCCGCAAGGTCAGGCGGCCCGACCTCACGATTGCGACCGAGGACCACAACGTCCCCACGACTCCCGGCATCGGCCCTGGGACGCCGATCGAGGGTCCGGGCAGCCCGGTGTCCGACCCGGTCTCCCGCACGCAGCTCGAGACGCTGCGCAGGAACGCCGACGAGTTCGGCGTCCGGCTGCACCCGATGGGGGACGCCGGCCAGGGCATCGTGCACGTCATCGGCCCGCAGCTCGGGCTGACCCAGCCGGGCCTGACGATCGTCTGCGGTGATTCGCACACGTCCACGCACGGCGCCTTCGGCGCGCTGGCGTTCGGCATCGGCACCAGCGAGGTCGAGCACGTGCTCGCGACCCAGACGCTGCCGCAGATCAAGCCGAAGACGATGGCGATCAACGTCGAGGGTGCGCTGCCCGAGGGCGTCACCGCCAAGGACCTGATTCTCGCGATCATCGCGCAGATCGGCACCGGCGGCGGCCAGGGATATATCGTCGAGTACCGCGGCGAGGCGATCCGCTCGCTCTCGATGGAAGGCCGCCTGACCGTCTGCAACATGTCCATCGAGGCGGGAGCGCGGGCCGGCCTCATCGCCCCCGACGAGACCACGATCGCCTACCTCAAGGGGCGCCCACACGCTCCGCAGGGCGCCGACTGGGACGCGGCGGTCGAGTACTGGCGGAGCCTGCCGACCGACGAGGGCGCGGTCTTCGACCGCGAGGTCACCATCGATGCCACCACGCTGGGCCCGTACGTCACCTGGGGCACCAACCCCGGCCAGGCGCTCCCGCTGGGCGCGTCCGTGCCCGCGCCGGGGGACACCAAGGACCCGAACGGCACCGAGCGGGCCCTCACCTACATGGGCCTGACGGCGGGCACGCCGCTGCGCGAGATCAAGGTCGACACGGTCTTCGTCGGTTCCTGCACCAACGGCAGAATCGAGGACCTGCGGGCGGCCGCCGACGTCATCAAGGGCCGCAAGGTAGCCGACGGCGTCCGCATGCTGGTCGTTCCCGGCTCGATGCAGGTCCGCGCGCAAGCCGAGTCCGAGGGGCTCAACGAGGTCTTCATCGCGGCCGGCGCCGAGTGGCGCAGCGCCGGCTGCTCGATGTGCCTGGGCATGAACCCCGACACCCTCAAGCCGGGGGAGCGCTCCGCCTCCACCTCCAACAGGAACTTCGAGGGCCGTCAGGGCAAGGGCGGCCGCACCCACCTGGTATCACCGGCCGTCGCCGCTGCGACCGCTGTCACCGGCCGCCTGACGGCCCCCGCAGACCTCTAAGGAGACCAGGACCATCATGGAACCGTTCGTCACGCACACCGGCAGGGCCGTGCCGCTGCGCCGCACCAACGTGGACACCGACCAGATCATCCCCGCCGTCTACCTCAAGCGGGTCACCCGTGAGGGATTCGGCGACGGCCTGTTCGCCGCCTGGCGGGAAGACCCGTCGTTCGTGCTCAACCAGCCCCGCTACGCGGGAGCGACGATCCTGGTGGCGGGGATTGACTTCGGCACCGGGTCGTCGCGGGAGCACGCTGTCTGGGCGCTGCTCGACTACGGCTTCCGCGCGGTGATCGCGCCGCGCTTCGGCGACATCTTCCGCACCAACGCCACGAAGGCAGGGCTGCTCCCCGTTGTCCTGCCGGAGAAGGTCGTCGCGCTCATCCAGGACGCGGCCGAGGCTGAGCCGCCGGCCCAGGTCACCGTCGACCTCGATAAGCGCGAGGTCCGGGTGACCGGCGACGCCCTCGCCGAGGACCTCGTCGAGCCGTTCCAGATCGACGACTACACGCGCTGGCGGCTCATGGAGGGGCTTGACGACATCGGCCTGACGCTGCGGCACGAGGACGCGATCGGCGCGTTCGAGGCGTCCCGCCCCGGCTGGCTGCCCGTCACGCTGTAGCCTGATTCGCTCACAATGCGGGTGATTTACGCCCTCGCCGGACCCCTGATTAGGCCCGACACGCAAGGCAATGTTTGCCAAGTTATTGTGTAGCAGAGCTGGATCGCCTAATTTCAGGCTGGTCAGGGGTTCGCGAAGCAGGTGCAGCCCGCCCGCAGCCTCCCCGTGGGGGAACGCAGGAGTGAATATGAACAAGCGTGATCTGATCGACGCCATCTCTGGTCGCCTGGGGGACAAGAAGACGGCGACCGAAGCGCTGAACGCGGTCCTCGAGACCATCCAGTCCGCCGTGGCGAGCGGCGACAAGGTCGCGATCACCGGGTTCGGCGTCTTCGAGAAGAGCGAACGCCCGGCCCGCACGGCGCGCAACCCGGCCACCGGCGCCCCGATCGACGTCCCCGCGTCCTCGGTGCCGAAGTTCCGGCCAGGCGCGGACTTCAAGGCCCTCGTCAACAACGGCACTAAGGCGGCCCCCGCGAAGCCGGCGGCGAAGGCGAGCTCCGCCAGGTCCGGCAAGAAGAAGTAGCGGCGGACTTAGCTCGGCGTAGCTCATCACGGGCGGCGGTACGGGCGGGGAGGTCTCCCGTTGCCGCCGTCCGCCGTTCATGGCGCTATGCCCGCTCGCCGCTGCGCGCTCGCCGTACGCCCGGCCAGCGCGGCTAGCGCGGCTAGCGTGGGCCCCGGCTAGCGTGCGTCCGCGGACTTGCGCAGCGCCGTCTGGATGATGCGGTCGATCAGCGCGGGCATCGGCAGGCCGCTCGCCGCCCACATCAGCGGGAAACCCGACGCCGGGGTCATGCCCGGCATGGTGTTGATCTCGTTGATGAGAACCTCACCGGCCGTGGTGTAGAAGAAGTCGACGCGCGCGAGCCCCTCGCAGGAGATCGCGTCGAACGCCGCGCACGCGAGCTGGCGGATCCGTTCCGCCGCCGCGGCGGGGATCGGCGCGGGAATGTCCATCCTCGACTCCGCGCCCAGGTACTTGGCCTCGAAGTCGTAGAACGCCGAATGCGGATCGACCACGATCTGCCCGGGGACGCTGGCTTCCGGCGCCCCGCCGTCGATCCCTTCGAGCACGGCGCATTCCACCTCGGCGCCGTCGATGGCGGCCTCCACGAGTACCTTGCGGTCGTACCGCCTGGCGTCCTCGATCGCCGTCTCCAGGTCGTCCAGTCTGGTCACCCGGGAGGTCCCGATGCTGGATCCGCCGCGGGCAGGCTTCACGAACACCGGCCAGCCGAGTTCCGCGATCTCGTCGAGCACGCGCTTGCGCTCGGCCGCGGGGGCGTCAGGGCCCCAGTCCCGCTCGCGGACCACGACGTACCGCCCGATGGGCAGGCCGCGGGCGGTGAACAGCAGCTTCATGTACTCCTTGTCCATGCCCGCCGCGCTGGCGAGCACCCCCGCCCCCGCGTACCTGATGCCGGTCATCTCGAGCAGTCCCTGGATGGTGCCGTCTTCGCCGTAGGTGCCGTGCAGCAGCGGCAGCACGACGTCGACGTCGCCGAGCCCGGCGGGGATCTCGGCCGGTCCGGTGATGACAAGCGCGCCGCTCCCTGACCCGGTCTGGGGTGTCACGGACACGCCAGGCGTGGCGACGGCATCGACCGACGGCAGCTCCCCTGACCCGAGCGCGAGCCGCGCGGGGTCGCCGGACGTCAGCACCCACCGCCCGTCGCGCGCGATGCCGACCGGCACGACCTCGTAACGGTCCCTGTCGATGGCCCCGAGGACCAGGCCGGCGCTGGCGCACGACACCGCGTGTTCCGCGCTGCGCCCGCCGAACACCACGGCGACCCTGATCTTGCGCTGCTCGCTCATGCGCTCACCTCCGCTGCCCAGTCAACCCCCAGATGGTAGTGCCTGACCGCCGTCCCGCGGGGTGCCACGCCGTTTCGCCCGACGCCAGCCCCGCACGGCCATCCGCGACTCCGCTGTTCAGCAGACGCGGACTCGTTTTCGGTCGCGTCCTGCAACTCCCCATCAGTTTCGGCCCTTTTCAGGGCAGCTAAAACGTTTCAGAAGGACCGAAAGTGATGGGAGGCTGGCCAACCAATCACGCCCGGCTCCGCGCGGCGCTAGCGGCCGAGGCCCTCCAGGGCCACGAAGGCGTCGCTGATCAGGTCCTCGGCGTCTTCAAGGCCGATGGAGAAGCGGACCGCGCCCGGGTCGATCCCGGCCGCGCTCAGCGCCCGGTCGTCGAGCTGCCGGTGCGTGGTGGAGGCGACGTGGGAGGCCTTGGTGTGCGTACCGCCGAGCGACGTGGCCGGGGCCGCCAGCCGCAGCCTGGTCACGAAGGCGAGCCCTAGGTCGCGGCCGCCGTACGGCGTGATCGTCACGATCGCGCCGAACCTGACACCCTCAGGGCCCGCGTCGAACTGCCGCCTGGCCAGTTCGTGCCCCGGGTGGGTGGCCAGCCCCGGGTAGTCCACGTACGCGACGGCCGGGTGCCTGGCCAGCGTCGCGGCGAACACCGACGCTGTAGCGCACTGGCGGCGCACCCGGACGGGGAGCGTCTCCAGGCCGCGGCGGAGCAGGAACGCGTCGTCGGGGGAGAGCGACCCGCCGGTGTCGATCCTGGTCGCGCGCAGCTGGCTGACGAGCTCGATCGGGCCGGTGACCACGCCGCCGGTGACGTCGGAGTGCCCTCCGATGTACTTGGTCGCCGAGTGCAGCACGAGGTCGGCGCCGTGCTCGAGCGGCCGGCAGATCACCGGCGGGGCCAGCGTGGAGTCAACGACGAGCAGCGCCCCCGTCTCGTGCGCGATGTCCGCCAGCCGCCGCAGGTCTGCGACCGCCGTCGTCGGGTTGGCGATCGCCTCGGTGTAGAGGATGCGGGTGGCGGGCCGCATCGCCGCCCGGACCGCGTCGAGGTCGGAGATGTCCACAAAGGTCGTCTCGACCCCGAACCGCGACAGCACGTTGCGCAGCAGGCTGTAGGTCCCGCCGTACAGCGCGGCGGACGCCACGACGTGCGCTCCTGCCCGCGCGAACGTCCAGAACACCCCGGAGATCGCCGCCATCCCCGACGCGAACGCCTGGGCGGCGGGCCAGCGCGACAGGTTCGCGCCCTCGAGGGCCGCGACCGCGCGCGCGAACGCATCCACGGTCGGGTTGTCGATCCGGCTGTAGCTGTACCCGGGCACCTGGTCGTTCAGCACCGCCGCGTACTCTTCGGCGCCGGAAAAGGCGAACGCCGCCGTCCGGTACACGGGCGTGCCGAGCGGCCGCTGGGCGGTTTCCGGCGGCGGCGGCAGGTGGACCGCCCTGGTGTTCTCGCCGAGCTGCCTTCTGGCTATCTCCACGCGTTTAAGCTCCGTACCACTCCGGTTTGGCTGACCGTGACGCTAGCACCGCGGCGGCTTCTATGACCGGCAGGTGGCCGGCGATCGGCGCCGCGACCACCTCGGTGATCGGCATTTCCACGCCGTGCTTGCGGGCGAGTTCGAGCACCGGCTCGCAGGAGGTGATGCCCTCCACCGTCTGGCTGGTGACCGTCCGCGCCTGCGCCGCGGTCAGGCCCTGCCCGAGGTGCTGGCCGAACGTCCTGTTCCGCGACAGCGGCGAGCTGCAGGTCGCCACCAGGTCGCCCATCCCGGCTAGTCCGGCGAACGTCCGCGTGTCCGCGCCCATGACCTCGCCGAGCCTGGCCATCTCGGCCAGCCCACGGGTGATCAGCGTGGCTTTCGTGTTGTCGCCAAGGCCGAGCCCCACCGCGATCCCGACCGCGATCGCGATGATGTTCTTCACTGTGCCGCCGAGCTCGCAGCCGGTCACGTCGGTGTTCCAGTACGCCCGGAAGTACCCGGTGTGGCAGGCGCGCTGCAGGAGCCGGGCGCCTGACTCGTCGGAGCAGGCGACCACGCTCGCCGCGATCTGACGCTCGGCGATCTTCCTGGCCAGGTTGGGCCCGGAGACCACGGCAACCCGGGACTGCGGGACGGCGGTCACCTCCATGATCACTTCGCTCATCCGCTTGGAGCTGCCGAGCTCGATCCCCTTCAGCAGGCTGACCTGGAGCGCGCCGGGCGGGATCAGCGGCGCCCACGACGCCAGGGACGCCCGCAGCGTCTGCGCGGGGACCGCGAAGACCACCAGGTCCGCGCCGTCGAGAGCCGCCGCGGGGTCGGTCGTCGCGGTCAGCGCGGGAGGCAGCGAGATCCCCGGCAGGTACCGGGGGTTCTCGTGGCCGGCGTTGATCGAGCCGGCGATGTCGGCATCGCGCGCCCACAGCACCGCCGGCGTGCCGGCGTCCCAGAGGACCTGCGCGAACGTGGTGCCCCACGATCCGGCGCCGAGCACCGTAGCTTTCACGTGCTGTCAGCCCCGGCTGCGGTCGCCGGCGCCGCGGCAGAGCCGGTGTCGGTCCCGGAGTCGGCCGGGATCGTTCGGGACACAGTGCTTTCCAGGGGGGACGGCCCCCCACGACCCCCCGCCGGGGACGGATCGTAGAGGACAGCCGGCGGCTCTTCGTCGCGCAGCTTCGCGACCAGCGCCGTCACATCGGCCATGATCGCGGCGGTGGCCGCGCGCAGCGCCTTCGCCGATGTCTGCTGGCCGGCCCACTGCGACAGGTCGACCG
>Ga0070698_100002807_pt1 | contig 19167 bp, 13 predicted proteins | sample KBSK1502metaG_FD_65477 | JGI IMG/M metagenome (GOLD analysis project Ga0070698, IMG submission 65477) | Corn, switchgrass and miscanthus rhizosphere microbial communities from Kellogg Biological Station, Michigan, USA - KBS K1-50-2 metaG | ecosystem: Host-associated > Plants > Roots >...
CGTGACCAGCCCGGGCGAGTTCCTGCACGTGGCAGCCGGCCCGGATGCGGCGTGGGTCACCACCGGGAACGCCATGCTGCGGGTGGACCGGCATACCGACCAGGTCCGCACGGTGCTGACTGATCCGGCCGCTGCTCTGACGACTGTCACCTCCGGCGCGGGGAGCGTGTGGGCCGGCGACGGTGACGCCGGGCTGCTCAAGATCGATCCAGTGACCGGGCGGGTCGAGGCGCGCCTGCGGGGCGTCGGCTACCTGGAGTCCTTCGGGTATGGCGCGCTGTGGAACGCCGGCTACGGCCGCCCCGGCCTGGCCCTGTGGCGGACCGACCCGGTCACCGGCAGGACCCGCGCCTATCCGCTGCCTTGCCTGAAGCAGTTCGCGCTCGCGGCCAGCGCGGGCGGGGTGTGGGTCAGCGGGGTGTGCTCGGCACGCGGTGCCATGCCCGGGCGGCCGCCGTATTTCTCGCTGATCCGCGCCGACCCGGCAACCGGCCAGGTGACCGCGCGGTACCCGGTGACGCCGACACCGCTTGACATCGTCGCGGGCAGCAGCGCGGTCTGGGCATCGGGCTACGGCACGGTGATCCGGATCGATCCGCGGACGGGCCAGACGACGGCGTCGGTCGCCGTGCCCGCGCAGCCGGCGTCGGCGGCGGTCCCCGGCGGCGGAGCCGGCCTGCTCGCGCTCACACCCGGCTCGCTGTGGGTCACCGCTGGCGGCCCGGCCGGGTACCGCGTGCTGCGGATCAGCACCCGGACCGCCCGGCTGGCCGGGCACGGCATCGCGGTGCCCGGCACGCCGCGGGACCTGGCCGCCTCCGGCTCGACGCTATGGGTCGTGACGACCTCCGGGCTGACCCGGATCGACCTGGTCCGCTGCGCCGGCGGCCGGTGCCGGCCGCCGGCGCCGCCCCTCCCGCCCGCGGGCCAGGCGCCTCCGGTCTGGCTCTCCTCGCTGCGGATGGTCTCAGCCACCGACGGCTGGGCGCTGGCGTACACGCAGAACCCGAACTCGCCGAACACGGTCGCCCAGGCACTGCTGCAGACCGGCGACGGCGGCCGGACCTGGAGCCCGGCGACACCACCGGCCGCACGGCCGCTGCTGGCGGGCGGCGCTCACCCAGTGCTGGCCGCCCGCTCGGCCGCGCAGGCCTGGCTGGCCGTGACCGAGCTTGCCCCGAACGGCAGCTACGGAACGACGCCGAGCCGCACCGTCGTGTTCGCGACCGCAGACGGCGGCCGGGCCTGGATCGCGTCGGCGCCGATCCGCTCTCCTGGCCAGGCCCGCTGGATGAGCTTTGACGGCTCGCGAAACGGCTGGCTGGTGATGGATCTCGGTGCCGCCATGGGCCAGAATCCGGTCCGGATCTACCGCACCACCGACGGCGGCGCCCGGTGGACGCTGGCGGCCGCGAGCCCGCCGCCCCCGGCGAACCAGCAGGCCCCCGGCCCGCCGGCCACCGGACCCAGCGGGATCAGCACCGCGTGCGACAAGACCGGCATCGTTTTCGCGAACCCGCGCCACGGCTGGCTGACCACCGACTGCAACGACCTGGCAGGCGCGCTGCTGGTCAGCCACGATGGCGGGGTCACCTGGCAGCCCCAGGCGCTGCCGATCCCGCCTGGCGCGTGCACGCCCGCGGGCTGCCAGGCATTCCCGCCCCAGTTCTCCGGCCGCACCGGGCTGCTCGTCATCGCCCCCGGCAACCGGCCGCCCTACCTGCTGCGCAGCGACGACGGCGGGGCGACCTGGCACCTGCTCACGGTGCCGCCCGCCGCCCGGTGGTTCCAGGCGGCGGACCTGACCGACTCCTCCCACGCCGTGCTCGTTCCCGGCGGGCCGCCCGGTCAGGTACGCGGCCCCATCGCCGAACTGTGGTTCACCGCCGACAGCGGGCAGACCTGGACCGCGGTCCGCCAGGGCGCGGCATTGCCACCCGACGCGACCATCAGCTTCGCCAGCCCGGTCGCCGGCTTCGCGTGGAACCCCAACGTCACCGGCGTGCCGCCGCTCTACGCCACAACCGACGGCGGCCGGAACTGGACCTGGTCCGTGCCGCGCCTGGCACGCTGATCCGCAAGTCACACAGCGTCACGGATCTTCATTTCGGTGAATCGCCAAGCGGCGCACTTCCGGCGCCCGAGCCGCCGTTATGGACCGATCTCGAACGGTGGTTCCAGGCAACGATGCGAGCGCATAACCGGCATTCTGGTGCGTCAAAGAAGTCGATATAGAGTAAAGCAAGAACTGTGTCTTCCCCCTGCTCAGGAGAGGCCGGAAACCAGCTGTTACCGACATCGCTATCTGGGGATCTTCGGCACGGCTCCGTGAGCACGGATCGGCAACGTTCGATGACGATCGCGGCGTAGGTCTCCTGGCAGTCTGGGGAAGCGGCACGGTGGTTACTGGGGCAACCCCGGGTTATCCTGCGCCGCGTGCTGCGGCCGGGTCGGCGTTGGTGTTTACGTCGGCCGTATAGCTGATCGGCGGCTGGTGGTGGCTGCAAGCCAGGTCCATCCCGTGGGTAGCGCACCACAGCTCGTCGCCGGGCCGGAACTGGCCGATCCAGCGGTAGCGGGTGTTGAGGCCGCGTGCCCCGCCGGGCGGCGGGCTGAGCGGGCTGAGCGGCCGCACGGTGACGGCGAGGAGCTTCGCGGTCGGCTGCGCGAGCGGGAACGAGAACGTCCCGGGCGCGGTGCCCTGCTCGACCCATTTCAAGAGGGCGTTCAGCAGCTCGCCTTCCGCCTGCCGGTCGTCCACGGCCGGGGAACCATCGCTGAGGCAGTGGTACTGGCCGGGGATCATGTAGAGCCGGGTGAAGGCCTGGCTGGCGGCGAAGCCGCCCGCGTCCTGAACGGCGGCCTTGTAGTAGTCGACGGTGCCGAACGGGGAGATCTTCTGGTCGTCCCATCCCTGGTAGGTGATGAGCTTCCCGCCCGCCTGCCGGAAGGCGGACAGATCCGGGTCGGTGGCGTCGTAGACGCCGGCCAGGGGCAGCAGCTTGTCGTAGGCCGCCCGGGTGAAGCGGAAGCCGGAGAGCTGGAACGAGGCCGGGGGGTTCTGCCAGTAGCCCATGTACTTGAGGTAGGTGGTCCCGATCTGGTAGGCGAACGTGTCACGCGGCCACTGGGTGTCGCCGGACCGATCGGTCGCCGTTCCGGCCCAGGCCAGTTCGGAGCCGTAGGGCTCGCCGCCAGGGTACAGGGAGTGCCCGTGACCGTCGTTTGGCCCGAGATAGAACTCGCGCACGACGGTAACTTGCGCCGGGGTCAGGCAGGAGGAGTTGTCCGTCCCGGCCGGGCACTGGATGGAGGCCGGGTCGAAGGCGCAGCTCCTCGGGTCTTCGATCAGGCCGCTAGCGTCGCCGCAGGCCTTCACGACGGCGGCGTGCAGGGCGGGGAGCTTATCGCTGGTGAGGATCTGCCGGCCGGAGGTGCCGGTGTTGACCGCGATCACCCACGCGGGGACGACGCCGAGCAACTGCGCCTCGATGTTGCCGGGCGCGCCGGCCAGGATGCCGTCGAAGTCGCGGGGGTAGCGCTGCGCCTCGCCCAGCGCCTCATGGCCGCCGTCAGAGCAGCCGTCGTAATAGGAGTAGGCGGGGGGCTTTCCGTAGTAAGCGGCGATGATCGCCTTGGCCGCCTGAGCCAGGGCGTGCTCGGAGGCATAGCCAAAGCTCACCCGCAGCGCAGGGTCCTGCTTGGCCCACACACCGTCGGTCTCGCCGCCGATGTGCCCCTGGTTGTCGGTGCCGATCGCCATCCCGCCGTCGGCCGCCGCCGGGGCACTGACCGTGGCGCAGGTCGCGGCCGATGCCGCGGACGCAGAACCCGCCGGTTTCGCAGAACCGCCGGGGCCTGCCGAGCCGAGGTAGTCCTGTCCGCACAACCCCCCGCAGCCCTGCTGCAGGTACCGGCCGGTGTACCCGCTGACCGGCAGGGTGAGCAAGAACTGCTCCTGCGGCGCGATGTACCCGGCCACCTGGCAGACCACAGGGCCCTTCGGCGGAGCCGCCTGACCGGCCGAAAGGATGACCGTTGGCGCATCAGGAACGTTGCTGAAGTCGTCACTGGCAAGCTGACCGCAGCTGATGACCGGTGCCTCGGTCACCGCTGCGCCCGTCCGCCCCGTGCCGCCGGCCGCCAGGTGGGCTGTCACGCCGGACGCCCTCGGTGCACAGGCCCCCGCCATCGCGACGGCGGTGAGCACAGCCAGCACGAGCCTGAGAACATGCTTCATTGAACGCAGTCACCTCATTTGCGCTTGGAGGGATGTCACTTGCGGACCGCAGGCCCGCGGGGGTTAGGGTTCAGGAGTCCAGGTAGGCAAGAACGGCCAGGACGCGGCGGTTGTCGTCGTCGGAGGGCGGCAGGTCAAGCTTGGCGAAGATGCTGGTGCAGTGCTTGCTGACAGCCTTCTCAGTGATGACCAGCCGCTGGGCGATCGCGGCGTTGGACCGGCCCTCGGCCATCAGCGCGAGTACCTGGCGTTCCCGGTCGGTAAGCCGGGTGACCGGTGGCAGGCTGGAGCGCCTGGCCAGCAGCTTGGCGACGACCTCGGGATCCATGACCGTGCCGCCGTGGGCCACGGTGCGCAGCGCGTCGGTGAACTGCTCGTCGGTGAACACCCGGTCCTTGAGCAGGTAGCCGACCCCACCCATGCGGTCGGCGAGCAGTTCCCGGGCATACAGCCGCTCGACATGCGCCGACAAGATCAGCACGGGCAGCCCCGGCACCTGGCGCCGGGCCTCCAGCGCCGCCCGCAGGCCCTCATCGGTATAGGCCGGGGGGAGCCGGACGTCGACGATCGCCACGTCCGGGCGCTGGATGGTCAGCGCGCGCAGCAGCGACGGCCCGTCCCCGACGGCTTCGGCGACGTCGAAGCCGTGCTCTTTGAGCAGGCTGGCCATGCCTTCCCGGAGCAGGAAGAGGTCTTCGGCGATCACGACGCGCACGGCACCTCGATCACGATGATGGTCGGGCCGCCTGGCGGGCTGCTGACCGCCAGCACGCCGTCGAAGGTGCCCAGCCTGCGCTCGATGCCGCGCAGCCCGGTGCCCCGCGACGGGTCAGCGCCGCCGGCGCCATCGTCGGTGACCTCGATCCGCAGCACCCCGGCCGCATGGGCTGCCCTGATGTGCACGCTGCGCGCCCCCGCGTGCTTGACCGCGTTGGCGAGCGCCTCGGCGACCGCGAAGTAGGCGGCCGCCTCCACCGGCGGCGGCAGGCGCCGGGGCAGGTCGACCTCTGCCGCGGCGGGCACCGGGCAATCCAGCGCGAGCGCGCGGATAGCATCGCCCAGGCCGCGCTCGGCCAGGACCGGAGGGTTGATCCCGCGCACCAGGGCGCGCAGTTCGGCCAGCGCCCGGGCCGAGTTCTCCCGCGACTCGGCGACCAGCGCGACGGCGGCGTCCGGGTTGGTCTTGATCAGCCGTTCGGTGGCGCGCAGTGAGATCCCCAGCGCCACCAGGCGCGCCTGCGCGCCGTCATGCAGGTCGCGTTCGATCCTCCGCAGCTCGGCGGTGGCGGTGTCCAGGGCGTCAACCCGGGTGATGGTCAGCCGCCGGACCCGGCTCAGCAGCTCGCTGTTGCGCCGGGCGAGCCGGGAGTGGACACCGATGGTGCGCGGCACCAGCCATGCCCCGACGACCAGCATCAGCAGTCCCGCCGAAAGGTCAACGACATGCGGCAGACCGTTACCGAAGACAACAGAATGGAATGGGTAGCCAGTCGTCGTGCCCGACCCGGGCGGGAAGGTGACGCTGCGCCGCAACAGCACGACCGCGTAGCCGCCGAACCCGATCAGGGCCACCGGCAGCAGGTCCGCGGCAACCGCCGGAGCCAGCAGCGTGACGGCCGCCGCCGCGAGAACCACCGCCCACGTCCACGGGCGCGCGCCCCAGCACACCAAGAACAGGCACATCACGACCGGGAACAGACCAGCCCAGCCCAGAGCACGCAACCACCGCTGCAGGGCCTTCGGGACGCTCTCCACACAGCCCATGGTGGCCCGCGCGCACCAACACCGCCATGGGCCGGACTCCACTCATCAGGGGTAGGTAAATATCTACCACCCACGGGACACCCCGATGCGCGGTGATCACCGCAGCCAGCCCCGACCTGCCGGATACGCGTCGCTGCTTCGCTACCGGGCAGCTCAATGGTCCCCGGTTCCGTCACGAAACGCTGCCAGGGACGGGACCGGCGCCCCCGTCGAGATCATCGAGATAACCGCCGACACCAGCGCCTTGCGGGCTATCGTGCGGGATCTGTTACAGACATTCCGCATGCAGGTTCCCGGCCGCGGCGCTGATCCCGTCCACATCTTGCAGCGTGACGGAGTTCGCGGCCAGCACACCTGGTCACCTTCCGTGATGGACCTCGGAAGCGACGAGTGGCCACCCCGGCCAGACACTGGCGGCCAGCACGTAAACGGCCTCGGAGGTATTCGTGGTCTGAGCGCCAGCCGTCACCAATAAGCGCAGCAGTTGATCATCGATCTGTGGCCAGATAAACATGCCGGTAACACGCGTACTCCGACCGCTGCAGCAGGCCCCGCCGCATCCGGAAGGGCTGGCCGCGCAGCCGGGCACGGGCGCTATCTTCGATCGCCTGTGCCAGGACCTGGGTCTGCCTCAGGAGGGTTCGTGCCTGCTCATGCAGTTGCTGGGCACGACTTTGGGCTGCTGTCGCCCGGTACCAGATGACGGCCCAGTCCTGGGCATCCGGCCAGCAGCGTCCGCGGGTCCTCGAGGGGGCTGAGGCAGCCTCCGGCGCGTAGGCCGTGGCCAGATCCTCACCGGCCCCGCAGGCGTTGCCAAGGCCCCCCGCCACCCGCTCGACGGAAATTACGGTGCGCCGGGCGTATATGAGCGGCGGATAACACCAGCCCGGCGGCGGTCAGAATTCCAGGTACTTGAGGGCGGCGATGACCCGGCGGTTGTCGTTGTCGGAGGGGGCGAGGCCGAGCTTGGCGAAGATGCTGGCGACGTGTTTCTCCACGACCCGGGGAGAGATCACGAGCATGTCGGCGATGGCGGTGTTCGAACGGCCCTGCGCCATGAGCGAGAGCACTTCCCGCTCGCGCGGCGTGAGGCTGGCTAGAGAGTCGCCGCGGCGGCTGGCGCGCAGCAACTGACGGACGACCTCAGGGTCGAGGACGGTGCCACCGTGCGCGACCCGGGAGATGGCCTCGATGAACTCGCTGACGTCGGCGACGCGGTCTTTCAGCAGGTAGCCAACGCCTGCCGGGGCCCCGGCGAAGAGTTCCGCCGCGGACTGGGTCTCGATGTACTGGGAGAAGACGAGCACGCCGACCTTCGGGTGGTCGTTGTGGATGGCCTGCGCGGCGCGCAGCCCTTCGTCGGTGTGGGTGGGTGGCATGCGCACGTCGATAATGGCCACGTCGGGCAGGTGCGTGTCCACGGCCTGCCGCAGCGCCTCGGCGTCGGCCACGGCGGCGACCACGTGGTGGCCTCGGCGGGTGAGGGTCTGGGTGAGCCCGTCCCGCATGATCGCGGCGTCCTCGGCAATCACGATGCGGAGTGGTGATGGCCTCATGCGTGACTCGGCAGTTCGATCGTGACGATGGTCGGGCCGCCCGGTGGGCTGTCGACCTCCAGGTGCCCGTCGATGGTCTGCACTCGCTCGAGCAGCCCCGCGAGCCCGCCTCCCGGGGCCAGGCGGGCCCCGCCGGCTCCGTCGTCGGTCACGGTTATCAGGATCCTCCCGCCCTGGTCACTGACGCTGATCGTGGCGCGGCGGGCCCCGCTGTGCTTGGTCACGTTGGCCAGGAGCTCGGCCGCACAGAAGTAGGCGATGGACTCGATGGCCAGCGAGGGGCGCTGGGCGATGCTGACGCTGAGCGCGACCGGGATCGCGCTGGCCTCGGCGAGCGTGGAGAGCGCCGCGCCGAGGCCGCGGTCGAGCACCGGCGGGTGGATGCCCCGGGCGAGGTCGCGCAGCTCGGCGAGCGTCTGCTTGGCGTTCTCGTGTGCCGCGCCGACCAGCAGGGTGATGCGGCCGTCATCGTCGGCCCTGCCCGCGGCCGCCGCGAGGTTCTCCTTGATCTCCCCCAGGGCTAGGGCGAGCGCGGCGAGGCGGACCTGGGCTCCGTCGTGCAGGTCGCGCTCGATCCGGCGCAGCCGGGCCGCCGACTCATCGACCGCGCGGGCGCGCCGCTCCTGCAGTTCACGGGCGCGCTCGGCCGCGGCGGCGACGCGCGCCTGCGCGTCGCGCTCGGCCTCGGCCTGTTCGGCACGGTCCTCCAGCGAGGCGTAGTAGGCACGCCGGTAGGCTATGTGGTCGCCCAGCACCCAGGCGATCAGTGCCGAGCCGCCGAGCCCGACGACCGCGCCGAGCAGCGGGGCGCCGGGATGCGGCGCGTACGCGGGGGCCCAGCGGCCGATGGCCGCAGCGACGGCGAGAAGCGTGACCGCCAGGCCAGTGACGGAAATCCGCCGCGGGCGGTAGGCGGCCAGCGTGTACACCAGCACCAGGATCGCCGCATCGGCGGCGCTGGGCTCCAGAGCGCGAACCGGCGGGGTCGTGTTGTTGGGCTGCATGCCGATGGCGACCTGCGCGGCCACGAGAGCGATCGCCACCGCGAACGCCGCTTCGGGGTAGCGCCGCCGCGGCACCACCGTGACTGCCAGCCCTGCGCTGAAAACTGCGGTGCCGACCACCACGCCGGGGGGCCAATTCGGCCCCCCGGCGATGCCCGCCAAGAACAGCTCGGAGATGCTCGCCAAAAACAGCGCCACCGCCAGCATGCCGTCCACCAGCGTCGGATGACCGCGCAGCCAGGGGTACACCTTGGGCACAGGCCAAGGGTATGCACCGCCTGGCGTTGCGGTCGTCCGCCTCGGGACTGACCTGGTCAGCATCGTCTGGTCCCTAGCCGACCGAGACGGTCCCCGGGCCGGACGTGATGATGGCCTGCCAGAGGAACGCATTGGCGTGCTGGCACGGCGTCGCCTCGACCTCGTGCAGCGTGGCGGTCACGGTGAAGCTGCCGCTGATGCCACGGTACGCGCCGGTGCCCGAGCCCGCCACGATCGGGACGGCCGCGGTGACGCTAAGGAGGTCCGAGCACGTGGCCAGGTAGATCGGCTCGTGGCTGGCCGCCGCGGCGAACTTTTCGTCCAAGCCGGCGATGCTGAGCCGGAACGATCCGCGGGTCAGGTTCAGCTTCATCTCGCTCTCGTGCTCCACGTCGACCTTGCCATCCGGGTCGACGGTCATGGCCGGACCGTAATCGCCGAGCGCTCCGGCGATGATCGCCCGGAAGCCGGGCCCATCGCTGTTGATGCTGTACAACATGGTGTTGGCCCGGCCATTCGCCACGGCGGACCCCGTCGCGCTCGCGGTCGTTGCGCGCGTGTGGGTCGCGGCCGTCGTCACCGCGGCCGACCCGCATGCCGCCAGCGCGAGCGAGCTGGCTAGCACGGTGGTCATAACGACGCTGGCGCTGAACGCGCGGATCAGGCGATTCCTGGGCATGACCATCCTCATTTGGTGGGGGATCAGGGGCTCGGTCAGGTCGGGGGCTAGGCGTCGCGCTTGCGGAACAAGACGGCGCCGAGGACGAGCAGGATCGCGGTGTAGGCGCCGAACACCGCGAACTCGCCCCACGCGGAGAACAGGTGCGGGCTGGTGTTGACGGTCTGGGTGTTCGTGATCGCGTTGACGACGTCTCCGCCGGGCAGCCACCGGTCCACGTCCGCGTACCAGGAGCTCGGCAGCGCCTTGGCGAGCTGCGGCACGAGGAACAAGAACCCGTACGCTGCGGTCATCGCCCCGGCCGTGCTCTGCAGAATCGCGCCGAGGCCGAACGCGAACAGGCCGCACAGCACGACATACAGGGCGCTGCCGATCACGGCGCGCAGGACGTTCGGCTGCGACAGCGTCGCGCCGACGTGCGTGCTCGACAGCAGCGCTTGGCCGATGAAGAACGACGCGAAGCTGGCCAGGAACGCGACGACCAGGGCGACCGCCACGAACACGGTGGCCTTGGCGGCGTACAGCACCCCGCGCCGGGGCATCACGGTCAGCGACGTGCGGATCATACCGGTCGAATACTCCGACGTGAGAGCGAGCGTGCCAAGGACCACGATCACGAGCTGGCCGAGCAGGGCCAGCCCGACGACGCTCGACTGCGTCGGGTCGAAGCCGAACTTGTCCTGCGCCGAAATATGCGGCCACTTGGACGCCTCGCCCACGCAGTACGCGATGCTCCAGGCCACGCCCGCCGCTACCAGCAGGAACAGGGTCCAGTAGGTGGAGCGGACCGAACGGATCTTGGTGAACTCGGAGCGCAGCGTGCCCGCCACACTCGCCTGGTACCCCTCGGAGGGCACGGACCGGGGACGGGCCGCACTTGCTGTTACTGCAGCCATGTCAGTTCTCCATTCCGGTGTAGGCCGGCTGCCTGGTCTCAGGCAGCCCCGCGTGGTACTCGACGCTGTCCGCGGTCAGTTCCATGAACGCCTGCTCGAGCGAGGCCCGGGACGGGGCCAGGTGGTGCAGCCGGACGCCGTGGGCGAACGCGATGTCGCCGATCCGCTCCTCGGTAAGGCCGCTCACGTCCACCTCTCCCGGCTCGCCGCCGGCGACGCCCGCCGACGCGCCGCCCGCCGACGCGACGGCCCGCGCGAGCGCCTCCGGCTGCGGCGTCCGTACCCGGATGGCCTGGACTGAGCTGCGGGCGATGAACTCGGCCATGCTGCAGTCCGCAATCAGCCGGCCGCGCCCTATCACGATCACGTGGTCGGCGGTGTGCTCCATCTCCGACATCAGGTGGCTGGACACAAACACCGTCCGGCCCTCGGCGGCGAGCGACCTCATCAGGTTGCGGATCCACAGGATGCCCTCGGGGTCCAGCCCGTTCACCGGCTCGTCGAACATCAGGATCTCCGGGTCACCGAGCAGCGTCGCGGCGATGCCGAGCCGCTGGCTCATGCCCAGCGAGAACCCCTTAGATCGCTTCCCGGCCACGTCGGACAGCCCGACGATGCCGAGCACCTCGTCCACCCGCCGCCGCGGAATGCCGTTGGTTTGGGCCAGGCTCAGCAGGTGGCTGCGGGCGCTACGGCCGCCGTGCACGGCCTTGGCGTCCAGCAGCGCGCCCACCTCGTGCATCGGGCTGGCCAGCTGCGGGTACGGCTTGCCGTTGACGGTGACCGTCCCCGCGGTCGGGTAGTCCAAGCCCAGGATCAGCCGCATGGTGGTGGTCTTGCCGGCCCCGTTCGGGCCGAGAAAACCGGTCACCAGGCCGGGGCGGATCGTGAAGCTGAGACCGTCGACCGCGAGGGTGGGACCGTACCGCTTGGTGAGACCACGGGCCTCGATCATCGGGCATCCTCCCTGGGTAGCGCCGTTGTCACGGCAATGACGCTACGGACGGGAGCCGTCCGGCGGCAGCCGGCCACCACCCATCTTCAAGGTGGGTGGTAACACCCAGGCCGGGTCAGGCCTGCAGCGGCAGGGCCTCGCCGGTTTCGAGCAGGGCCTTGAGACTGGACAGGATCACCGGCCAGCCACTGCTGATGCTGAGCCAGCCGAGCAGGTCGAATGACCTTGGAACGAATCCAAGATGATCTCAAGCACGCAGAAGTGCGCCATCTGTGCGAGTCGCGGCCCGGAGGCCACCAACGATCGAGCCGCTCGTACTCGGCGATCGGCGTGCTCTGGCTACGAAGATGGTTGCCAAGTCACCGACCGTCGCGGCTCAGAGGATATACGGAACAGCGCATGACTACGCAGTTCTGCAATGCCCGCTCATCGGCATCATGCATGTGCGGGCGCCCGGGCGCAGGGGTCCGCCCTGATCATGGCGCACCAGATCGGCCAGCTCTGCGTGCCGCAGCTGGCGGACTGGGAGGCGGCTACGCGCGCGGGTTGCTGACGGCAACTCGATTACACTCTGCGATCGGTTGAAACGCCGAGCCTGACTGTCAGAGTGAGATGTTTTCATCCTGCTCTGCTTCGCAACACGATCCCGATCAGGCCACGTAGTGCAGCTTGAGTTCGTCGGTGTGGCCGGACCAGCTCAGGTGGACTGTCCAGCAGCCGGGCGCTGGCAGGTCGATGATCGACGGTCCTGGCCCGCCCGGCACGGACACTGTCACCGTGCGCGTGCTGCCTGCGAGCGTGGCCTTGAGGACCAGCGGACCGGGTGCGGGGAGCGGAATCCTGGACACCCAGAGGATCTTGTTGCTCCTGTCTTGCAGTGGAGGGGAGTGCAGTGCGTCGTGGCTGACCCACAAGATTGCCACGATGTTGCCTGCCTCGCCCATCACATGCGGCATGGCCTGATCGGCAGGGGAGAACCCGGATCGCGCCCAGACGGGCAGCGGGCTGACCGGTGGCTGCCCGGCACACCCGTTCGAGGCGGCCGTACCTGCCTGAGCCGTGCTCGCCTGGGCTGCGCTAGCCCGCGCCGCCGACGGCTGAGGGCGCGCCGAAGGGTGACTGTTGCTGGAACATGCCGCCACGAGCAAGGCTGCCACTGCCAGCGGCACGAAACCCACGCCGTGCCTCATATCCCGACCGTACGCCTGCGGGCGCGCTTGGCATTACCCGGCAGCTCGACCCCGTGCCGACGATGATTTACACGACAGGGTGAGCCGTTTCATCCTCCGATCGCCGAACGCCGCGGCGGCGCTGCAGCTCGCCGCCGGGCGGGATGGCCCCTGGCGCGACGGGTGGATCGATCCCGAGAATGCAGCCCGAGCCCGGCGAACCACCGGCCAGCTCGCCGCGATCTTCCTCCGCGAGCAGCACTCGCAGGATCAGGAACCGCCGTTGGAGTTCTGAACATGAAAGCGCCTGCGGGGCCGGGGCACATAGGGGGCACATCACCCCGCGATCTGCCGGAAAACGATGAGAACCAGTGAGATCGCAGCCGCAGGTCAGCCCGCATCGGGCCTGTATCAGTAGTCAAGGTCAGAAACCTCCGGGCACTAGACCCGGCCCACAGGGCCGGCTCACCCGCTTCGCCGCCCTGGATGAACGGGGCCGTGTGCGCTGGTCAAGCTCAGGAACTCGTCGGCGCTGCTGCCACCTCGGACGACTCGCTCCACACGGTCAGGCCACCGACGACAGTCCCGACGAAGCCAGGCACGGTCTGGGGGGTAGCGGCGGAAGCGCCCGCTGTCTGACAGGGCTCAACCGCCGCCTGACCGACGCGGTCGTATTCGCGCGGGCCGTTGCTCCCCTGGTACCCCACGTGCGTCTTGTAGAAGATCGCCGACTGGCACCAGCCCGCAGCCCCAGAGGGCCCCGAGGAGCCGGGGGGGACGGGCCTGTGAGCTCCTGTTGCCAGGTTCAAGGCGACCGTTCCGCCGCCGGGCGCAGGCAGGACGACCACGTAGGCGCCGAGAAGCGGTGGCGTCTGGTAGAGCAGGCGGCCATCGGACCCGGCGTTGTAGGACCACAGTGTCTTGCCGGTGGCCAGATCGAAGCCCTCCACCACGACGTCGGCATCTGGGGAAAACTTCGGCCCGATGGGGGGCCGGCTGATGCTGGCCGTGCCCGTAGCCCGGAACCTCAGCCCTGTGGTGGGGGATTGGTAGGCAAGCCCTCCTCCGCCGGGCGCAGGCTGCCGGGGGCAGGGCAGCGGCTGACCGCAGGCGAATATGGTGCCGGCGTCCCGCCAGACCGCCGTTCCGTCGGAGATACGGAACCCGGCGGTCATGGGCCGCGAAAGGTCGATGGTCGCTGAGGAGCCGGTGGAGCGGACCGGTGCCCCCCCGACCGATCCCACGAACAGCCCTGCCGCCGGGACCCGGGCGAAGTCCCAGCCGTAGTCGCTGGACAGCCCTCGGGCCGGGAACACGCTGGCCAGGGCCCGGGTCCATGCCACTGAGGCGCCGCTGACCGCCAGCAGCATCTCGGGGTTGCGGGTACCCGGATCGAACAGGTCCGGGCCCAGAGCGCGCCCGCCAGGGGATCGCGAGACCAGTGCGGCTCCCGCCGGGGCGCCGTCGCTGGCCCGGAAGCGCAGGGCCAGGGTCTGCAGGGCCTGCCCGGGGGAGCCAGTCGTGCAGATGTCGAGGGGGTCATCGGCGCAGGGCGCGGGCCAGTCCTCGAACAGCCCGGCCGGGGTGTGCCACAGCTGCCGGCCGGTGGCGGCGGCGACGCCCACCAGCTGGGAGGACCCCGTGCTGTTGCCGACCGGGCTCAGGAACGCAACGGTCGAGCCAGCCACGCCCAGGGCGGGAGCAACCCCGGGGGTGATATCCCCCGGTGATGCCCTGTCATGCCAGACGGTCCTCCCCGTCTTCGGGTCGAGTGCGACCACCTGGAGACCGCCGCCAGCTTCGACGTAGAGAACCACGAGGCCGCCAGCCGACTCCGGCTGGGTCACCGGCTTAAGGTCAGATCGGACCCATCCGACCGTCGGCCTCTGCGCATGAACGGACGTTGTGCCGGTCGGCGCGGCAGGGGCGTGCGAGGTTCCGCCGGTGCAACCAGCTACGAGCACGGCAATCGCGGACAGCCACAGCCATCGCCTGACCACAGTCAGCACCCTACGCCGCCCGGCGCCAGCTCCCCTCGGCGTGCAGCCAAGCGATGACATCCACGCTGTCGGCCTCACGCGGGTCTTGTGGCGTGAAGAATCCCCGTTATCCCAAGGACGCAGCGCGTCGGCGGGCACGCCGTCCAGGGGTAGCCCGCCGAGCAGCCCGTCTAGCCGGATCGGCACCAGGCCCGTCTGGGGATACAGCTCGGACAAGGCAGCCCAGATGCGGCCCGACTCCGGCGCGGGATCTCACGCGGGTGTCGCTGACACATGCCGCGGCGAGGAATGTCTGCGTCCTCCCGCATGCCGACAGCAGCAAACGGCGGCAACCGCATCGCCCTCAGGTGCCTGCGATCGCCCGATAACGACGCTCTGACCTGGGCGCGGCGCCAGGTCTCACCTGAGCTGGCGCAAGCCGTGCCAGGCAGGCTGCTGGCCGAAATCGAAGTACCGTGTTCGCTGGATGACCAGGTGGCCCCGGCCGAGGAGCGCGCCGTGGATGATGCCCCGGTGAAGGCGCACGGCGCTGTAGTGGCGTGGCGCGATCGCGACCGCCGCGGCGTGCACGCGGTCACCGTGCCACTCCGGCGGCACCTCGCGCGTTCGGAAGAGCACCAGGTTGCCATGCAGAGCCGGGGCGATCTCAGCGTCGTAATAGCCCAGCAGCCCGACGGGAGCGTAGCGCCCTAGGCGGGCTACCACGTCAGCCTCGAGTTGATAGACGGCCGAATGGTTCATGCCGGGGCGCAGATCGCCGAAGAATCCGACCGCCGTGACGTCTTGCGCGTCACCGAGGGCGGGAGTATCGGGCACCACCAGCCAGTGACGGCAGCCAGCGGGCGTGCACTTGAGCATCTCGGCCGACGTCCGCCAGCTCTGCCAGGACTGAGCCTCACGCCGCAGACGCCTGAGCATCCGGTCCATGACCTTGGCGTCGGCCACCGTGTGCTCGGGATCGGTGAACGGTCGCGCTGGCAGCCGGTCCTGAGCCGTGAGCAACTCATAACGCTGCACGGGACCGACCGTACGACGCGGACACTAGTCAGGCAACGCCGTGCGCGGCGCGGGTCACGCGCTGCGCTCACCGTGGCTCGTCCTCATCCGCGCCATAAAAGAGAGCCTGCGATTGAGGGGAGTGCGCCGGTGGCCGGTCGATCCGGCGGGACCAGGGGGGAGGGGGTTTCTCCTTGCGCGGCGAGGTGTCGGGTAGAACTACCCACGAGTGATCCGGCTGGAGTCGGCGGCTGCTGGCCAGGTCTGGGCTAGACGAGTTCTGCGCTGAGGGCAAGGCGGGTCAGGCCGCGCGGCGGCGGCTGCCGGTCTTGTCGCGGATCCGGTCCAGGAGGGAGCGGACGGTGCGGATGCTGATGTGAAGCTGGGCGGCGATCAGGGCGTCGGTGCGACCCTGGGCGACGACGGTGACCAGTTCCCGTCCCCGACCACGGCCTGCTTTAGAGTCTTCCATTGGCGGCTTCGTATTGCCCCACCACGCTGGCGGGGATGCGCCCACGCTCGTTCACGGCGATGCCCTGGTCTTGGCCCACGATCGGATGCTGCTGCTGCGCTGACGGCTTGATGCGGTACGACCCGACGGTCGGGGCTGTCCCCTTCCGGCCTTGCGGGCTGGGATACTGGCGTCGGGGTGATTTTCGTCCACGCCCGATACGGGACCAGGCGTAGGTTCGGCGTAGATCCTGCGGCAGAAGTCCTGCCCTCTCCTGACCCTGAACGTGAGGACCACGATCATCACCAGGCCCGCCACGCTGATGAGCACGGTCTCTCCGGTGAGCGGCGGGCTTAGGAGCAATACCAGCGCTGCTGCATTGAAGAGCACGGCCCACGCGGCGGTGAAGACTATTCGTATCGCTTGTCGGCCGACATATGCCACAGTGGCCGAGGGCTGCGTCCTGAGGTGCTCGATGAACGCGGTGTCCTTGCGGATCTTTGGACCGGCCACTTGCTGGCGGTGACCACCGGCATCCGCGATGCCCCTGTCTCGCCCCGCCCTAGAACGGGCCGCCTTCCGCACCGGCTCAGTCAGCAGGTTGGCCACAAGCCCTGTGACAATTGCAGTCGGTATCCCGAGCAGGTACCAGACCATAGGCTGGATTTATCCGCCGAGATCCACGCGGTGAACACCCCCCGCTGGCGCATCCTGCCAGGTCAACATGGTAAGCAGGACTAGTAACGGAACGTGGCGCCGCTCCATGGATTGCTGCCTGGCGGTCCGGAGCGGTCGCTATTGCGGAGCCCGGGTTTGGCCTCTGGTTCGCGGCTTCGCTGACAGCAGCCCGGGAGGGAAAGCAATGGCGCAGAACGTAACCGTGATGCTGATCGATGATCTGGACCAGTCGTCACCGGCTACCGAGACGGTCCGCTTCGGCGTCGATCGCACCGCCTACGAGATCGACTTGTCCGCCGAGCACGCTGACCAGCTCCGCAGGCTGGTCGGCCGGTACGTCGCGGCGGCCCGCAGGGCACGGCCAGCTCCCCGGCGAGAACGGCGGCCTCAGCCTCGGGTGCGTACTCAGCTGGACCAAGAGCAGTCCCGGCGGATCCGCTCGTGGGCCTTGGAGCGAGGACTGCTGGCCTCACCCCGGGGCCGGATTCCCCAGCAGGTGGCTGAGGCGTACGAGGCGGCGATGCGGGCCGGGTCGGTCCCGTTCCGGTCACCTGGCTCGGCCCGGCCAAAGTCCGCCTCCGATGGGCAGGCCCGGCGGAAGGTGTCCAGCCGCCGTGGTACGGCTCGCGGGGATCGTGACCATCCAGGCCCACCGAGCCGCACCAGCCCCCAGCCGGCCGTCAGCGGGCTGACACCGCGCGAGCTGGCCGAGCTGAAGACCATTGCGGACACCGGCAAGCCCAGGCAGAACCTGGTGGCGGGCCGACTCCGCAGCCGCGGCCTGGTCGACCGGGATACGTCAGGACACTGGCGGCTCAGCAAGGCTGGCAAGCATGCGCTGCCAGCGCATGCCTGACCTGACGATACAGGCCACGGGCGGTGCCCGCAGCGCCGGACATCCGACGATCAACTGCCCCGCCGTCGGCCGGCCCAAGGTGACCCGGTCGGGGGACGCAAAGCCGATCACAGAATGTCACTGCTCGAAGCGACTACGGCCGCGCCTGATCCGCCTAATTGAACCCGAGGGCGCTGCGGTCTGCCGTAGCGTTCGGGAGGCCCGGTGGGCTGGCTCCCGATCCGCCTGCCGGTCACGGTGGTGACCTGGCTTTATATCGAGGTGCCAGCCTGCCGGGCCGTGCCGCGGTGTGGCTCGAAAGAGGCGCGAGCGCCAGCACTGTAATTAGGCATGCCCGCCGCAGCCTTCGGTCCGGTGCGAATGGTCAAGGAGTGTGCTGGATGGCGGATGTGATGATCGGGATCGACCCGCACAAGAACTCGCACACCGCGGTGGCGATCGGCCTGGTGGAGGAGCGGCTGGGCGAGCTGCGCGTGTGCGCCTGCCCGTCTCAGGCCGGCCAGCTGCTGGCGTGGGCGCAGGAGTGGCCGGAGCGGGCCTGGGCGATCGAGGGTGCGGCGGGGCTGGGGTGCCTGCTGGCCCAGCAGCTGGTCGCCGCCGGGGAGCGGGTGCTGGATGTGCCGCCGAAGCTGGCCGCCCGGGTGCGGCTGTTGCAGTCCGGGAACACCAGCAAGAACGACCCGAATGACGCCTACTCGGTGGCGGTTGCCGCGCTGCGGTCGAAGGCCTGGCGTCCGGTGGTCGCCGAGGACCACGCCGTGGTGCTGAAGATCTGGGCGAAACGGCACCGGGACCTGGCCCGGACCCGTAACCAGGCCTGCTGCCGGCTGCACGCGGTGCTGTGCGATCTGGTTCCCGGTGGCATCCGCCGGGAGATCAGCGCCGGGAAGGCCGCGGCGATCCTCGAGCAGGTCACCCCCTCGAGCCCGGCTGCCAGGGCGCGCTGCGAGCTGGCCGCCGAGTTCCTGGCCGACCTGCGCCGCCTGGACGCCCAGCTGCGTGAGTGCAACAAGAAGCTGGCCGCCGCGGTCCGGGCCTCGGGCACCTGCCTGACCGGCCTGTTCGGTGTCGGCCCGGTCATCGCCGGCACCGTGATCGGCGACGTGCGCCAGGTATTCCGGTTCCCGGACCGGGACCACTTCGCCGCCTGGAACGGCACCGCCCCGGTCGAGGTGTCCTCCGGGGACCGCAAGAAGATCTACCGGCTATCGCTGCGCGGCAACCGCCGGGTCAACCACGCCATCCACATGGCCGCGATCAGCCAGATCCGGCACAAGCACAGCGACGGCCGCGCCTTCTATGACAAGAAGGTGGCCGAGGGCAAGACGCACAAAGAGGCACTGCGGGCACTCAAGCGCCGGATCAGCGACGCCATCTACGCAGCGCTGGTAGCCGACGCCCGGCAGGCCACCTCCTGCCCCAAGGGCCCGGGAGGGCAACCGGGGAACCACTCTGCATCCAGGGCGGCCGGCTCACGCCCCGCACACCGGCACTTCGGGCAAGCCACTCCCGGGCCTGCCACCACGATACGGCCCGACCTCACGGCAGGTACCGCGCGGATGCAGCCGAACGAAGTACTGCACGGCCGAGCTGGGCGCTCCCCGGCCACTTCGAAGAAGTCCCCGACAACCACTTGACACCAACAGCAAAGAGGACTCGATATGG
>Ga0070698_100002809_pt1 | contig 19158 bp, 21 predicted proteins | sample KBSK1502metaG_FD_65477 | JGI IMG/M metagenome (GOLD analysis project Ga0070698, IMG submission 65477) | Corn, switchgrass and miscanthus rhizosphere microbial communities from Kellogg Biological Station, Michigan, USA - KBS K1-50-2 metaG | ecosystem: Host-associated > Plants > Roots >...
TCGCGAGCGGCCACACGACGCGCTCGATCAGCACGGCGCCCGGCAAGATCGCGAAGCCATCGAAGTGACCGCGAAAGAAGATCAGCTCGCGCGGGATGCGCGCGGAGTAATGACCGGGACCGATGCGCTGCACCGGAATCTGATCGGTGGATCCGAACAGCTGCGTGAGCGCGCCGGTGTCGCGCTTGCCGCGATCGGTGCGTGGAATCTCCGGCACGAGCTTGATGATCCTCGGCACGAAGACCGGATCGAACTGCGCGCGAACGGCATCGGTGATCGCCTCGCGCGTGGCGGTGCCGACGACCGCGAGTGCGACGCGCGGCTCGCGGCCCGACGCCGCATGCATGTGAAGCGCGACATCCGTGACGCCGGGGATGGCGAGGACCGCAGCTTCGATCGCGCGAGCATCGGCGCGCTTGCCGCCGATCTTGATCAGCTCGTGGCTGCGGCCGAGATGCTCGAACGTATTTTGCGAGAGCAGCTTCACGCGATCATCGAGCACGACGCGCTCGCACCACGGCGCTTCGACGACGAGCTGTTCGTTCGGTGCTGAAACACCGACGCTCGGCAGCGCGGTCCATGGCTGCCCCGGTGCGGTCCGCGTCGCGATGCCGCCTGTCTCCGTCGAGCCGAACACTTCGGTGATATGCCAGCCGTGACGTCGCACGAGCTCGACGTGGAGCTCGGCGGGCAGCGGCGCGCCACTCGAGATCACGCGCAGCCCACGCGGCATCGGCGCATCGACCATCGCGCGCATATGAGCGGGCGTGCTGATCATCAGCTCGACGTTTTCGCGCTCGATCACCGCAGCGACATCCGCCGGCAGCAGCGCGTTGTGACTGACGATGCGCGCACCAAAGCGCAGCGGCAACAGCGCGCCGAACAGTAGACCGTAGAGATGCGAGAGCGGCACCGTCGACATCACGCACTGCGCGGGCTCGATCACGCGCGCGAGCACGTCAAGCTCGCCGAGCAGCTGGTCGAGCGTCTTCGTGATGTACTTCGGCCGCTCGGTCGTGCCCGACGTCGACATCCGCACCGCGATCTCCGGAAGTGGTCGCGACGGCGCCGCGCCCAGCTGTGCCAACAGCTCCGGCACGTAGAGCGCCTTCGCCGATCGGCCGGCAAGCTCGGCGGAATCGTGGAGCACCCACAGAACGTCGGCATCGGCGTCGACGCGATCGAGCGTCGCCGGCTGAACGTTTGGCAACAGATCGACGGTCGCGCCGGCGAGCCAGCTGCCGAACAGGCTCGGCATGAACGCATCGGCGAGCTTGCACGAGACGACGACGCGCCCGGGCGTTAACCGCGCGGCAATTCGCTGCGCTCGCTCGGCAAGCGAGGGGTCCGATTGCAACAGGGCATCGAGCATCACGCGCTAGATCGGGCAGGGAACAACTTGCTCAAGAGCCAGTCAAGTGGATTTCGACTGTAGTCCCGAAATTGGATTTTGCGGATCACGTGCTCGACGGCAAACAGGACACCGACGAGAACGTAGCTCACCACGCCGACGTAGAGCGTCCACGCGCCGAGCGAAGCCCATTTCGCGAAACCGAGCCCGATTCCGGCGAGCACGAACAGATAAACACCCCAGATCTTGGTCCACGTTCGGCAATGCTCGAGCTCGCCATCGCTGAGCACGGGCTTGACCATGCGCGCGAAGTGCTCGATCAGCGGCGTCGAGGACAGCGAACGAAAGAACGCGAGCCCGAACGTGGCCTGCGTCGCCGACGGCATCACGAGGAGCCACGTGCCGTTGTGCGAGATGAGGCCGGTGAGCGTGAACGCGAGCGCGATCGCCGGCAGCTGCAGCGCCGCCCGCCGCTGGGCGGGGCTTGCCGCGACGACGACCGGAATCGTGCGCAGGATCACCCAACCGAGCACCGTGTATGCCGCGACCTCGACGCTGTGGCGGGTCAGGCACCAGTAGAGCACCCACGGCGACGCGAACAGAAACAGCGCCGAGATGATGCCCATCACCGTCTTCATCAAAGGCTCTCGTAGCCGTTGTTCTCGATCGCGAGCGTGTAATCGAACCATTCGTTGCGAATCGTCGCGGTCTCGGGCTCGCACTGGCTCGTCGTGCAGCCCGCCCCGAACGCGATGCGCACCGCGCCTTTGAACGTGCTGCCGGGCCGCGTGAACACGCGCTCGCGGATTTGGCCGGCTTGCCACGTCTCCTCGACGTGCTCGCCGTCGAGCTCGCCGCGTAGCACGCCCGAGTAGTTGGCATCGGTCGGCCGCGGCAGGCCCTTGAAGAACACGCGGTGCACATCGAGCACGATGTTGCGCGGCGAGAACGGCATCTTCGGTCCGCGGAATTGCTTGAACTCGATCCGGTTGCCGAGCTGCGTGATGGTGAACACTTTCATGTTCATCGGGCCGAGGCCGAGGACGAGCAGCTTATCACCCTGCTTTTGGACGACGGCGTCGAATTCCGCTTCGAGCCGCTTGCCGTTGTGCTTGGTGTCGAGCTTGAGGCTCTGTCGCACCATGAAGTCACGCGGCAGTGTGTGCGGATCGTGAAGTACGCCCGGGTACTCGGCAGGGTCGCTCGTCGAGAGCACGACCAGGGGTCGCGGGCCTCCGCCGCAGGCGAGTACGACCGCGAGCAAAGCACGATTCATGGAGAAGCTCTATGCCCGGTCCACGAGGCGATGACCAGGCAAAAAATAGAACCAAATGTCACGCCTAGGGTGACCGTCAGCCCCAGCGCGGCTAACCCCGGGCTCGAGCTCAGCGACAGCAGGCCAAACGACAGGATCGTCGTGATCGAGGCGGTAAGGATGCTAACCATCGTGCGCGCCGATTGCTCTTGGGTCTCGACGGTATCGATGAAGAAGATGCCGAAGTCGACGCCCATCGATACGACGAGCAGCAGTGCCATCACGTGCAAGATCGTGAGCGGGACACCGGCAATTACGAGCGTCGCGACGGTCGCCGCACACGCGAGCACGCCCGGAATCAGCGCGACCACGCTCTTGCGCGCGCTGCGATAGCGCACGAACAGGATCATGAAGATCGCGAGGAGGCCAAGGCCCGACGCGACGATGGTCTGCACGCGCACGCCGCGGAACAGCTCGACGATCGTGTCCTGCGGCACGACGATCGTCGCGCTCTTGACCCGCGCACGAAGCGCGGCGGCATCGCGTACGCCATAGAGCGGAATGATCGCGATCGGCTTGGCCGCCGTCGGCAGCCACGCTGCGACGACGGGCGCGAGCGGTGATTTACGCAGATCGCGAAGCGTGATCGGTTTTGGCGGTTGCGCGAGCGCATCCCAGAACGGCTGGAACTGCTCCGGGACAAAATCGAGCTCGGCCATCGCGCTGCGGATGCGCGGCGCGGCCTCGCGTGCCGCCGCATGGCGCGCGAGCTGCTCGTCGCGACTCGGCACCAGGCGCCCGACCGGGACGTACGACGTGATGACGTTCGCGGTGCGCGCTCGCTCGAGCTCGCCCGTTGCCGCGTCGAGCGCGGCGAGGAGGGCGTCGTCGGATTCCGCGGTGACGACGGCATACGTGTTCGCTTCCGGACCCAGGCGCGAGCGCACCGCGCGGTCGGCGGCGACGTGCGCGCCGGTTTGCTCGACGAGCATATTCACGTTGTCGCTGAAGCGCGCGTGGTAGAGGCCCGCGAGCGCGCCGATCGCCAACACGGCCGCGACGGCGATGCGGCGATTGCGCGTCCATCGCACCTGGGTGATTCGCACGAGCAGTGCGAGCACGCTGCCGTTGACGCGCTCGAGCGTGCGCGGCGGCCGATAGCGGAGCGGCATCCACGGTGGCACGATGAAGTACGTCGCTGTCATCGACGCGATGATCGCGATCACCGAGAACGCGGCCATCTGGCGCAGCCCGGGAAGCCCCGATGCGCCGATGCCGATGAATCCGATGATCGTCGTCAGCGCGCCGAACACGATCGATGGGCCGACCTCCTTCATCGTTGTCGTCGGCGTCACGTTCGGCGTCAGCACGAAGTGCGCGTAGTAGTGCTCGACATAGTCGAGACCGACGCCGAGCAGCGACGTGCCGAACGCGATCGTGATGCCGTGAACCTCGCCAAAGATCGCCTGCGTCGCGAGCATCGCAACGGCGCTGCCGAACAGCATCGGCACGAAGCCGACGCCGATCAGCCGCAGCGATCCGAACAGCAGCAAGAAGATCGCGAGAATGCCGAGCGTCGAGATCGTCGCGATGCGACTGACGTCGTGCTTGATCTGCGCCTCGCTCGCGATCGCGAACTGCGCGGCACCCGCGGTTGTCATCCGCGTGCTCGGCGAGGTCTTCAGCCAGTCATCGAGCCGCGCGCGAAATCGCCGCTGCGCGCCTGTATCGAACGGCGACGCTCGCGTCTCGACGAACACGAACGCGTGCGTGCGATCCGCCGACATGAGCACGCCGTCGTCGTCGCTCAACTCCGCACTCCCTGCGGGAGTGCTGCGCGCCGCGGCGAAGCCGCGGCTTGCGATCACGGCCGTGCCGCGTGCCGCGCGCATCGCTTCGAACGGCTCCCACATACCGCCGAGCGGATCGCGCGGTGCGTACTGCCGCGCGATCACGCCGACTGGGCTGCCGAGCTGATCGCGCAATTCGCCGAGGCGAGCGCGCAAGGCCTCATCGGTGTACGCCGCTCGCGGCACGAAGGTCGTCGGCGGCCACGCGCTCAGAAACTCCATCGTCGCGGTGACGTCTGCTTCGGTGACACCGCTGCGCGCCGAGGCGACCTCGGGGCGGGTGCGCAGATCGTCGACGAGCGACAGCGCGCGAGCTCGCGCGTCGGGCCCCTCGAGATCGACGATCATGATCCGCGCGACATCGCTTTGCGCGAGCAGCGCCGCGATCTGCGCACGGCGATTCGCGTTGTCGGGCAAAAAATCGGTGATGTTTGTCGTGATCTTCAGCCGCGGCACGCTGAGCGCAAACACGACGGCGACGGCGAGCACGACGGCGAGGCTCGCCGCTCGACGCCAACCAACTGGGCTCATTGCAGGCCGAACGCGGCCTTGAGCTCGGCGTCTGGCACGTCGGCGTTCTTCGTGATCTCGAGCAGCCGCGTATTCGTGGTGTCGCCGCTTTGCTCGGTGACCTGCAGCGAGAACAGATCGGTCTTCTTGCCAAACACGACGACCTTCGTGACCAGCTTGGCGAGCGACGCGGACTTCGGCACGAACGTCAGCGCCCACCAATCCTTGTCGCTACCGCGCAGCGTGATCGTAAATGCCTGCTGGAGGCCGGCGCGATCGCCGCGCAAGAGCGTCGGGAAGATCAGCGCGAATGCTTTGAGGTCCTTGCTCTTGTCGAGCGGGATTTCCTCGGTGCGCGTGCCCTTGCGGATTCGCACCACCGTCGGGGTCACGACGAGTTGCTCTTTCTTCGGCGTCTCGCTCAGGCGTGCGACGCCGATATCGCGCGAGAAGTACATCGTCCCAGTCGCGCGCAGCGGCTTTGCGAGAAGCGCGATCCGTTTCTCTTCGCTGAACTTGCAGCGCAAGCGCTCGAGCTTGAACTGGGCGAAGATCGCATCGAGCGCGGCAGCTTTCGCGGGCGGGGCGGAGAGGAGGTTCGCGGGCGGCTCGTCGGCGGGCGGGGCTGCGTGCGCGAACGCTACCCCGAGGGCGAGCGCCAACGCGACAAGCCCCCGCGTCATCATCTCGCGAGCCGGTCCTCGCTCGCGGCGCCGGCGGGTCCGACAAGCGGACCCGCCAGTTCCCCTGTCGGGCGCCGCTGCGCTCCTCCGGTCCGGCTCGCTCTTCACGACTCCGCTTTCGCGAAGTGAAACTCGCCGCCTTTTGTCTTCGCTAGCTCCTCGATCGTGGCGATCACATCGTCGACGGTGCGCAGCGAGCGAAGCTTATCCTCGTCGAAGTGCAGGCCGCTGCTCTCCTCGAGGCGGACTGCGAGATCGATCGCATCGAGGCTATCGAGATCGAGATCCTCGATCAGCCGGGCTTCTGGCTGCACCTGGGCCGCATCGAGCTCGAACAGCTCTTTGAAGACGCTCTGGATCTCGGCGAGGATTTGGGCCTTTGATGGTGTTGCCATCCCACGGGATACTGTAGTTACCGTCGGGGTGAATTCAAGTAGAGTCCGCCATGGCCGTTCGACGTAGGCACTTCGCCCCCAAATCGTTCCGACAAGCCAATACGCTTGCATTTTCGCCGCTGTTCTTTCAGGCGGCCCTTGCCGCTCGCAATTTGGGCGTGCTTGCGGCCGTGCACGAGGCAAACGCGGAGGGCATTTCGCCCCATGATGTTGCGAGCCGTGCAGGTGTGTCGCTCTATGCCGCACGGGTCTTGCTCGAAGGCTGCGCGGCGGTCGAGCTCGTCACGCTCGAAGCGGGCCGCTATCGCATCACCGATGCGGGCCGGATCTGGCTCGTCGACGAGATGACAAACGTCAACGCGAACTTCATCCAGGACGTTTGTTACCGCGGCGCCTTTCACTTCGAAGCCGCCGTCAAGACCGGCACACCCGCCGGCCTCCAGGTGTTCGGCGGCTGGCCGACGATCTATGCGGGCCTTACCGAATTGCCCGCGCACGTGCAGACGAGCTGGTACGCCTTCGATCACTTCTACTCCGATGGCGCGTTTCCGCATGCGCTGCCGCTCGTGCTCGGGCCACGCCCAAAGAAGCTGCTCGATGTCGGCGGCAATACCGGCAAATGGGCGTTGCTCTGTCTCACGCAGGATCCCGAGATCGAGGTCACGATCCTCGACCACGCAGGTCAGCTCGCCCGGGCGCGCGAAGCGGCGGCCGTCGCGGGGGTCGCGTCGCGATTGCACACGCACGAGATCGATTTACTCGACCATAGCCGCCCGTTTCCGACGGGTTTCGACGTGATCTGGATGAGTCAGTTCCTCGATTGCTTCGCGGAAGCGGATATCACGCGCTTGCTCCAGCGCGCGAAGGCCGCGCTCGCGCCGGGCGGCCGCCTATGCGTGCTCGAATCGTTCTGGGACCGTCAGGCGACGGACATCGGCGAAGTGATCGTGCAGGGCCTCAGCCTCTACTTCACGTGCATGGCGAACGGCACGAGTCGCATGTACCACTCGCAAGATTTCGTGGATCTGATCGCGTCGGCCGGGCTCGAGATCGTCACCGACGAATCGGCCGGCGGCAACCACACGCTGCTCACTCTGCGGTGAACGGCCGACCGGCCTCGGCGCGTTTTTGCGCGACGAAATCGGCGAGGTGACTGACCGAGCGGAACGCGTCTCGCGTCTGCTGATCCTGGCTGATCTGGATATCGAATTTTTGCGCGAGCGCCGATGCGAGCTCGAGCGCATCGATCGAATCGAGGTTGAGCCCGGCGCCAAACAGCGCATCGCTATCGGAGATCGACGAGGGGTCGACGTCTTCGAGCTGCAGCGAGTCGACGATGAGGTGTTTGATTTGGCTACGCAGTTCGGCTGGACTCACTGACTTGCTCCGGGACGGGAGAATAGCCTAGAAGCTCGCGATAGCGCTGCTCGACGACGCGACACAGCTCGCGGCTTGGCATTGACGTCGGATCGATCACGTCGAATGGCTCGATGCTCAGCACGGCGGTTGTGTCAGGGATCTTCCAGATCGGAAGCCGTTTGGACAGCGCGGACGGCACGCAGGTGAGCTTTACTAGCACGATTGGAACCTGGGCGCGGGCGGCGACCTCGAACGCGCCTCGATGAAACGGATGCAGGCCACCGACGGGGGATCGCGTGCCTTCGGGAAAGATGAGCACGTCAAACCCCATCGCGAGCCGGTCCTGGCAGTCCTTCATCATGTGAAGGCCGATCGGTACGAAGCCACACGAACGCACGAGCCGGCGCACCATGCGGTGGTTCGCGTACGCCGGGCTCGCGACGGCCACGATGTTCGGGAACAGGGAACAAATCGAGGTCGTGTCACAGAGCGTCGGGTGATTCGCGACGAGCACGACCGGCGTATCGGTTGGTAGGCCGCCGGGCCGCAGTAGCCGGAACGGGCTTCTGCGGTGGTAGAGGCGGAGGACGCGCATCGTGCCGTGGAACAGCTTGAACGCACGCCGGACGGTGCGCAGCACGCGCCGGATTTTCGTCTCGCGCGAGCCGGGCCACAGCGCCAACAGCGGCAGCCACAGCCAGCCGATCAGCACGGCGCCGCCCCAGAACGCCGCGAAGCAAAACGCGACGCCGAGCGTGCGGATCGCGCGATACGGCCAGTAGATGACCGCGGGCAGCCGTTCCTTGTAGGGATACAGCGGCACCGCGGCCATCAACAGACTCCGCTGTCGCCGAGCGCGACGCAACGCAGACCGCGCGCCTTGCACTCGCTGAGGATCGCATCGAGCGCCGCGATCGTCGGCTCGCGATCGATGCCGCCGAAAAGGCCGGTGCCGTCGTGTAACGCGACGATCGCACCGGGCGCGAGGCGCTTGATGACGCGCGTGGCGATCGCGTCGGCCGTCGTCGGCAGCGAGTCGAAGCCGCGGATCGTCCACGTCACGCAGGAGAGCCCGGTCATGCGTCGCCATGCCGAGGAAAAGAACGGCGTCCGCAGGCCCTGTGGTGGGCGAAACAGCGTCGGCCGCTCGCGCAAGATGTCGGTGACGACATCGATCGCCTCTTCGATCTCGCGGCGCACATAGCTCGGGCTCGAGAAGTGGAAGCGCAGGTGATGGTGCTGCGTGTGCGTGCCGACGGTGTGGCCGCGATCGCGCATGCGGCGAATCAGCTCGGGGTGGCGATCGGCCCGGACGCCGAGCACGAAGAACGTCGCGCGTGCTCCGTGCGCATCGAGCAAATCGAGGATGCGCGGCGTGAACACGGGGTCGGGGCCGTCGTCGAACGTCAGCGCGATGATCGGTTGATCGCCGCGGAGGCGATCGATCGTGCGTGAGAAGAACTGGCTGTGCGGGCTCCAGATCGCATACGTGATGAACGCAGCCGTGATCGCGACGATGACCGCGACCGCGAGCACCTCCCATTTTGCGGGGAGGAGCCACACCGCGGCGATGGCGACGGCGAGCGCCATGCCTTTGACCGCGAAGACCCTCAGCATCGGTTCACACCGCCTGCAACACGAGACTCGTGTTGATGCCCCCGAACGCGAACTTGTTGCACATCACGCGCGAGAGCTTCGCGGCGCGTGATTCCCCCATGACGTAGTCGAGCTGCGCGCACCGTTCGTCGATGACTTCGAGGTTGCGCGTCGGCGCGATCCAGCCCTCGCGCAGCATCGCGATCGAGAATGCGATCTCGAGACCGCCGCACGCGCCGAGCGTGTGCGCGAGCTGGCCTTTGAGCGAGCTCACCGGCACGCGGTCGCCGAAGATATCGTACGTCGCCTGGCTCTCGGCGACGTCGCCGACCGTCGTGCCCGTCGCGTGCGCGTTGACGTAGTGGATCGCATCGGGCCCGACGTTCGCCGACTTGAGCGCGCGCTCCATCGCGCCGCGCATGCCATCGCGTTGCGGATTCGTGACGTGCGTGCCGTCGCAGTTCGTGCCGTAGCCGATGATCTCGGCGTAGATGCGCTTGTCGAGCTTGCGCGCGCGCTCGTACTCCTCGAGCACGAGCGTGCCGGCGCCTTCGCCGATCACGAGCCCATCGCGGCGTTTGTCGAACGGGCGCGGCGTGAGCTCGGGTGTGGCGTTGAACGCTTTGCTCGCCGCGAACAGCATGTCGAACACCGCGGCGTGGCTGAAGTGCAGCTCCTCGGCGCCGCCGCACACCATGACATCGGTAAAGCCCATCCCGATCGATTCGAAGCCATAACCGATCGCCGACGACGCGCTCACGCACGCAGCCGACGTGCACATCACGCGACCACGGATCCCGAAATGCGTGGCGACGTTTGCGGCCGTCGTGTTGCTCATGAACTTGAGATACGTCGTCGCGGTCATGCCGAGCAGGCTCTTGTTCGCGACGAGCTTGCGGACCCAATCTTCGTTCGCCTGCGACGAGCCGTGCGTGCTGCCGTAGGCGAGCCCGACGTTGCCGCTCGTGATTTCCTCGTCGGAAAGCCCGGCGTCGCGCATCGCGAGGCCGGCCGAGATCGTCGCGAGCTGCGCGACGCGACCCATCGTGCGCGCCGCCTTGTGCGGAATCTCGAGCTGCTTGGGAATCACGACCGGGGCCGCGACGCGCGGAGAGAAGTGGTCGATCTCGCCCCATTGCGGCATCGCGACGATGCCGTGCTCGTTCGCGCGCAGCCGCGCCGAGGCTTCCCGCCAATCAAACCCGAGCGGGCTCGCAAGGCCGATTCCAGTAACGACGACGCGGCGCACGATCAGAGGCCTCCTGAAATCGACAGCACCTGGCCTGTGATGTACGCCGCCTTGTCGCTGGCCAAGAACGCGACGACGTCGGCGACTTCCTGCGCGGTTCCCACGCGCCTCATCGGGATGAACTTGAGGATCTCGGCAACCGGTGCCGATGCGATCATTTCGGTATCGATGAGACCGGGCGCGACGGCGTTGACCGTGATGGTGCGGCTCGCGAGCTCGAGCGCGAGCGCCTTCGTCGCGCCGACGAGACCGGCTTTCGCGGCCGCGTAGTTCACCTGGCCGCGGTTGCCGGTGATCCCCGAGATGCTCGAGACGTTGATGATGCGGCCCCACTTGCGCCGCACCATCGGCATCACGAGCGGCTGCGTGACGTTGAAAAACCCGTCGAGCGACGTGTCGACGACGTTGTGCCACGCCTCGCGAGACAGTCCCGGGAACGGAGCGTCGGCGGCGACGCCGGCGTTATTGACGACGACGTGGATCTCGGTTTGCGCGAGTAGCTCGTCGAGCGCGCGCTTGACCTGGTCGGCATTCTTGACGTCGAACTGCGCGACCCACACTTTTGCGCCGAGCTCGCGAAGCTCGACGGCGAGTGCGTCGGCGCGCTCGCGCTGGTGGACGCACGTCGCGATGACGTCGTGGCCTTCCTTCGCGAGCGTGCGTGCGATGGCGGCGCCGATGCCGCGGCTGGCGCCGGTGACGAGGGCCACTCGCCTCACGGCTGGCCGCCTACGACAGAAAGCTGCATCGTCACGCACGATGCGCCATCGCGCACGACCGTGCCGGCGAACGCTGTCATCGGTGGTTGATCGACAAGCTTCTCGACGACGATCGTCAGCTCGTCGCCGACTGCGAAGCTGTCGACCGCGAACGACGCCTCCTTGCAGGCGACGAGCATTCCGGCGCGCGGCGCGTTGCCACCACGTGTCTGCGTGCCAGCGCAGATCGCGCAGGCTTGCGCGACGATCTCGATCATCGCGGTGGGATGGACGATGCCATCGGTCGCGAACACGCAGTCGGGGCGAATCGTCGTCCTGCAGACAACGCCGGTGACGGTGGTGTCGACGATCTCGTCGATCAGCAGCATCGGCGGGCGATGCGGCAGGTAGTCCTCGACCGCTCCACGCGGTGCGGTCACGAGCGCTCCGCGAACCGCAGCGACAGCCGCTTGCCCGGTTGAATCGGGCCGAGATCGATCGCGTCGTGCGAGGTGCCGGTCCAGCTATCGATCGCGCGCGCGAGCACGGGGGCCGGCTCGATGTCGGCATCGGCGCCGGGCGCGATCGCGAGCTCGGCAGCGCGGCCGCCGGCATTGCGCGGTCCGAGTAGAAACGCGGCGGCAACGCCAAACTTCGCGGCGTCGGCCTGGAACAGATCGGGAACCGGCTCGTCGGCGATGCTGAGCAGCACCGTGCGCTCGTTCGCGAGCGCGGTGAGCGCTGCTTCAAGCCAGCCGGCGGCGACCGCGTTCTTGCCGGTGACGGTCGTCGTCGGCGCGTGGTTGCCGGTTGCGACCGAGTGAAGGCCCGATGCGGTGTTGTGAACGCTGAGCGCGAAGCGCGCGCCGCTCACGGTGCGCTGGCGGATGCCTTTGATCATCGCCTCGGCGGTCTGGATCTCGCCGTGCGAGGTCGCGAACACGGCGAGCTGATCCTCTTTGCCCTCGGGCGCGAGCGCGCCGCAGACCTCGATGTGCAGCTGCGTGAGCAAGCTCGTAAACCTGCGCGCGCGACCGACGAGCAGCGCATACGCCGGTTGCGTGGGCTCGCGCTCGTTACCGGCGAGCAGATCCGCGGCCGACGCGTAGTGCGTCGAGAAGAAGCTCACATCGAGCACCGAGAACCGGATCATGACGCCACCACGACGCTCGCATTGCTCCCACCAAACCCGAACGCGTTGACGAGCACGTGCTCGATGCGCGCCTTGCGTGCCTCGCCGACGACGGTGACGTCGAGGCTCTCGTCGAGCGGCGACGCGCGCAGGCTCGGCGTGATCTGCTGGCGCTTGAGTGATTCGATCGCGAGAATCAGCGCGGTCAAGCCGGCCGATCCGAGCGTGTGCCCGGTCAGGCTCTTCGTCGCTGTGATGGGGACGCGTCGCTCGAACATGCGTCGGACCGCGGCGGCCTCGACGGAATCGTTCGCGGGCGTCGCCGTGCCGTGCGCACTGACGTAGTCGATGCGGTCGGGCCCGATCGCGGCTTGTTCGAGCGCTTGCCGCATGCAGCGGATCGGGCCGATGCCATCGGGATGCGGGCTCGTGTGATGGTGCGCATCCGATGCCGCGCCCATACCGAGGATCCACGCGAGCGCGCTCTGCTTCGCATCGCGCTCGACGAGCGCATATGCAGAGCCTTCGCCGAGCGTGATGCCGCAGCGCTCGCGCGAAAACGGCCGGGTCGGCGTTGGCGCGAGCAGACCAAGACTATGGAACCCAAAGATCGTGGTGCGGCACAGCGTGTCGGCGCTTCCGACGACGGCCGCATCGGCGAGCCCTTGATCGATGAGCCGGATCGCCGACGCGAGGGCCTTGAAGCTCGACGAGCATGCCGTCGATAGCGCCATGCGGATGCCGGTGACGCCCAGATACCTCGCGATCGCGATGCTCGACGCATCGATCCAATGGTTCGCGTACTGGTACGGCAGCTTCGGGTCTTCCGGAAACGGTGTGAGCGCGCGCTCGCTATTATCGAGGCCGCCCGTCGAGCTCGCGAACACGTACGCGATGCGATCGGCGCCCCAGCGCTCGATCGCGGCGCGCACGCCGGGCACGAGCTGGCGGATCGATGCGGACGCGACCGTTGCGATGCGCGTCGGCACGAGACCGGGCTCGGCTTTCGTCGCCGGCATGATGCCGAGCGAGGTAGGGAAGGGCAGCTCGCAGTACGTGCTGCCCGGCACGAACGCTTCGTGCCCGGCAAACGCGTTGTCGAACACCGCCTTGTTGTCCGTGCCGAGGCAGTTCGCGAGCGCCGTCGCCGTGATCGCGTGCCGGGTCACGACACACTCGTCGGGTCAGCGCGGTGCGCCGAGCCGCTGCGGCACATCGCAGCCAGCGCGCGAAGCCGGCGAGCGGAGACCGCTCCGGTGTAGAGGTTCTCAGCGTCCCACGCGTAGCCGGCGAGCACCGAGCAAATCATACGATGAATTGTGGGCTGCTTCTCGGGATAGAAGATGACGTCTTGCAAACTGCCGTCGTACCAGCCGGTCACGAATGTGCGGAATGTCTCGACGCCATACATCAGCGGGTCCGCAAACTCGCGCTGCCAATCGACGGTCTCGCCGCGAAACTGACGATCGAGCAGGCTTGCTGCGAGCTTTGCCGAATGCAGCGCGATCGTGACGCCTGACGAGAACACGGGATCCAAAAACTCGGCGGCGTTGCCGAGCAGCGCGAAGTGCGGCCCCCACAGCGTCTTGACGCTCGCGGCGTAGCCGATGATCTCGCCGACGGGACGCACGGTACGCGCCTCTTTGAGCAGCGCGTGCAGCCTCGGCTCGTCGCCGATCTGCGCCCAGTAGCGATCTTCCTCGCTGCCGGTGTAACTCGCGTGCTGCTCGCGCGTCGCGACGACGCCGAGCGAGCTGCGGCCGTTGGAAAATGGGATCAGCCACGACCACACGTCGCGATGCGCGGGGTTGATGCCGATGCGGATCTTCTGCCGATCGAACGCGCCGGCGACGATGCGATCCTCGACGTGGCAGAACCGCGCGGCGCGGATCGGAAACGATGACGGCTTCTCGAGATCGAGGAGTCGCGCGAGCGTGCGACCAAAGCCACTCGCGTCGAGCACGAAGCGCGGCCGATGCACCTCGACATCACCGCCTTCGGTGGTCGCGGTGACGACCGGGCGCTCGCCGGTGACATCGACGGCGGTGATCGTGACGCCGAAGCGAATCGTGACGCCGAACCGCTGTGCTTCGCGCGCGAGCAGATGATCGAAATCGGCGCGCGGCACCTGGAACGTGAACGCGCAGCCCGCGCTCGTCTTGTCGGCGAAGTTGAACTCCGAGTACAGCTCGTCGCAGACGAACGTCGCGCCGTTCTTGTACTGAAAGCCCGCCTTGATGACGGCGTCGAGCATGCCCGCTTCGAGCAAGAGCTGCGTCGTGTACGCGAGCAGGCTCTCGCCGATCGAAAATCGTGGGAAGTGCTGTTTCTCGAGGACGAGCACTTGATAGCCGCGCTGGGCGAGCAACGCCGAGACGGTCGAACCCGCGGGTCCGGCGCCGACCACCAGAACGTCTGGCTCGCCTGCAGCCACGCTCAGCCTCCAGACAGCGCGCGCGCGAATTCAACGTCGCTCACGAGCTTCTCGGTTGCATCCGCGAGCGCGTTCGACAGTGCTTCGTTCATGTTGTCTGGATTGTGCGTGCGCCCCCAGCGCACACTTTTGCCCGAGTACACCTTCGACCACGGCGCGGCGCCGCCGCGAAGCGTCGCGCGAAACTGCACGCTGCCGCTAAACGCTCCGCCTTCGACGACGGTGTAGTCGATGAGCTCTGCTTCGAGGACAACGCCGGCCGACGGCTCGTTCAAGCGCGCTCCCGCAGCGGTGAGCATCGCGCCCATCTTGAGCGTGCAGTACTCGGCGACGCTGTTGCGCGTTCGAATGCGCGCGTCATTGTCGTCATAGCCGCCGACAATCGTCGGATCGGGTCGCGCATCCACGAGCTTCAACATGAATGGGCGATTGGAAAACGTGGCTGCAACTTCAGGGCTTGGGCGCGGCGAATTGCTAACACCACGCCAAGCCAGCGGGAGCTCGGTGACGACACCATGGTTGCAGGCCGTAAACACGAGGAATGTTAGGAGCAAGGAGCGCACGGCCACGTCACATACCACAGTTGCTGCCCGCTGCTTAGGATCTCTTGGGGCGTGCAAAGTCTGCCACGAATGTCAGTACCCACCCGATTTCGGTGGAGACGGACCACCGATTAATGCAGGGTTAGCTCTGGCATAACAATGGCTATGTGCGAACCGTCATGAGCCCGTCCGTTGGTCTTCGTCATGTGTTGGTGTTGTTGGTCGCGTTTTCGTCGTCCGCCTGGGCCGATGACGAGGAGATGCCCCCGCCGCCGCCGGCACCGCCAGGGGCGAGGCCGGCGTACCCGGCGCCGCTAACCCAGACGACGCAGTCGACCTACGTCCCGCAGAGCGTCGCGCTCTCGGGCCCCGAAGAGATCACCGAGTTCGATGAGTACCGGCCCGTGCCCGATGGCTACACGCTGGTTCATCGTCGTCGGAAGGGCCTCGTCATCGGTGGCGCCGTCACGCTCGGCGTGACCTGGGGCGTCTCGTCGCTCGTCTGGGCGATTGGCGAGGACACGAGCGATGGGCCGAGCGACGTCAGGTACATGTGGATCCCGGTCGCCGGGCCGTTTCTCACGCTCGCGCATACCGACAGCGCCACCGCGAAGGTGTTCCTGGTCGGCCTCGGTGGTGCGCAGCTCGCCGGTGCGATCATGCTGTACTACGGCATGACGTCGCGGAAGAAGGTGCTCGTCCGCAACGATCTCGTAGGCAGCCTGCAGGTCGCGCCGATGGCCGGCGAAGCGCAGGGCCTCGTAGTGTCGGGCCGCTTCTAGGTCGGTAAACTTGCGGGGTGGCCGAGGACGCCGCCCAAGCCCCGAGCGACCCCGCGAAACGCGACGCGGCCGGTGGCGATGTCGAGCCGGCTGCTGGCGAGCCCGCGAAACGCGACGCGGCTGGTGGCGATGTCGAGCCCGCGAAACGCGACGCGGCTGGTGGCGATGTCGAGGCGGCTGCTGGCGATGTCGAGCCCGCGAAACGCGACGCGGCCGGTGGCGATGTCGAGCCGGCGAAACACGACGCGGCTGGTGAACCCGCGAAACGCGACGTGCTCCTTCCCGCGACCGACACGGTTGCCGATGTCGATGTGCGCGTGCCGTCGCCTTTCGAGACGTTCTTTGCGTGGCTCGGCCCGCCGCGCGGTTATCAGCTGACGCGCTGGCTGATCTTCAGGCTGCTCGGGTTTGTCTACGTCTTCGCGTTCCTCGGCCTCATCTATCAGGGCCCCGCGCTACTCGGCTCGCAGGGCTGACGCCGGTCCAAACGTTCGTCGATCTGCTGCATGGTGACGGCAAGACGTTTTGGGATCTGCCGAGCCTGTTCATGGGCGGCGCGTCGGATCAAACGCTGCAGCTGTGGGCCTGGATCGGCCTCGTGCTCTCGCTTCTCGTGCTCGCGGGGTACGCGAACACGCCGATGCTGCTCGCGCTGTGGTTCATCTACGGCAGCTTCGAGCGCGTCGGTCAGCTGTGGTTCGCGTTTGGTTGGGAGATCCAGCTGCTCGAGACGACACTCATCGCGGCGTTCCTCGCACACCCGTGGGATCCGAGGCCACTGGCCGCGCGGCCACCGCCGGCGACACCGATCGTGCTGATGCGCTGGCTGACGTTTCGCATCATGCTCGGCGCCGGCCTCATCAAGCTGCGCGGCGACAGCTGCTGGCGCGATCTCACGTGCCTCGACTTTCACTTCGAGACGCAGCCGATTCCCAATCCGCTCTCGCCGTTCTTTCATCATATGCCGCACGGCGTGCTCGCCGGTGGCGTCGCGTTCAACCACGTCGTCGAGGTCATCGCGCCGCTGTTCGTGTTCGGCCCGCGTCCTCTGCGCTTGATCGCCGGCATCCTGATGGCCGCGTTTCAGGTCGTGCTCATCCTCAGCGGCAACCTCGCGTTCCTCAATTGGCTGACGCTGATCCCGATCCTCGCGTGCCTCGATGACGATGCGATCCTGCGCGTCACACCGCGCCGGTTGCGCGAGTGGCTGCGCGCGCGCATGGCACCGGTGCAGCGTCGCGATGGCCGACAGCTCGCGATCACGCTCGCGTTCGCGCTGATCGTGATTGCGATCTTCTCGCCGCTCGGCGCGCTGATCGTGTTCGTGCTGTACACGATCGCGTACACAGTCCTGACGAAGCATCGGCGCGTGCGCGACATCTTCCGCTTCGACCTGCAGCAGCTGCTCGTCGCGTGGCTCGCGGCACTCGTCGCGATCAAGAGCGTGCCCGTCGTGAAAAATCTCGTCTCGAAGAATCAGGCGATGAATCGCGACTTCGATCCGCTCTCGATCGTCAACACGTATGGCGCGTTTGGCTCCGTCGGCGACAAGCGCTACGAGATCGTCATCGAGGGCACGCTCGACAACGATCCGAACAACGCGACATGGCGCGAATACGAGCTGCCGTGCAAACCCGGCGACATCAAGCGCCGGCCCTGCTGGCTTGGCCCGTATCACCGCCGCCTCGACTGGCTGATCTGGTTCTCGGCGATGGACGAAAAGATTCAGGACCCGTGGATCGTGCACCTCGTGTGGAAGCTGCTCGACGGCGATCGCACCGTGCGTCAGCTCATCGCGGTCGATCCGTTCGATGGCAAGCCACCGAAGTGGGTGCGCATCCGCCGCTATCTCTATCGCTTCGCGCGCTACCGCGATGACGCGTGGTGGACGCGCGAGCTCGTCGACGATAACTGGCTCGAGCCGGTATCGAAATCGACGCAGGGCTTCGCGGAAACGCTCGCGCGTTATCGCTGGCCATCGCCGAGCACGCACTAACGCTTGCGCAGCTGGTCGACCGTGTCCTTGCCAAACCCGTACGCCCAACCAACGGTGCCGCCGAGTGCGCCGCCGCCCATCGAGCCGTAGATCACGCCGGGCAGCGCGCCGATGCCGAGTGCGGGTGACGTGGCGAGGCCGCCGATCAGTCCGCCGACAGGCGCACCGAGCGCAGAGCCGGCGGCCGCACCGACAGGCATGTACTGCGCGCCTGCGACGAGCGCGCGCTCTACGCTATAGCCACCGGTGACGCGAGCGAGGTCGTTTTCGTCGAGCGTCAGCATGGCTCACCGGATCGGGCGCGGCGAACCAATGCGCAGCTCGGGATGAAGCTTCCAGAACTCGAGCACGGTCTTCGGTTGCGGAGCAGCGGGGTTGATCACCTGCGTGCCACCCCAGTTCGTGTTGATCTGTTGGTTGACGTTGCCGCCGAGCGGCATGTTGCCGCCGCCGGTGACGAGCGCGAGCTCTGCGATGTTGATGGTTGTCATGTGCGCTCGCTTCTGCAGCGGCGATGCCAGCGCTAACGCGTGAATGTTTCGCGCATCGCCGGTGGCTACTCGCGTCGCGCGCCGTCTGGGGGAGTGTCCGTCAACCGCGGTCGTCGATACTATGTCGCGATGGGTATTGACGACGATCCAACGATCGCCGACGACGCGACGCAGCCTGCGGGACCAGACATGGAAGCGTTGCCGGAGCTGGACGAGTACGAGCTCGGGAACGTGATCGGGCGTGGCGGGATGGGCGAGGTCGTCGTGGCATTCGATCGCCAGATGGAGCGCGAGGTCGCCCTAAAGCGCATGCGCGCGCGGCCGACCGCAGAAATGGTCGAACGATTCGTACGCGAGGCGAAGGTGCAAGCGCGTCTCGATCACCCTGCGATCGTGCCGGTGCACACACTCGGTCGCGATCGCGACGGCAACCCGTACTTCACGATGAAGCGGCTGGTCGGCGCGACGCTGGCTGATGCGCTTGCCAAGGATGATCCGATCCACCCATTGCTGCGCGCATTCGTCGACGTGTGTTTCGCGATCCAGCTCGCACACGAGCGTGGCGTCGTTCACCGCGATCTCAAGCCGACGAACATCATGCTTGGCAACTACGGCGATGTCTACGTCATCGATTGGGGCGTGGCGCGCATCCTCGGCGACGCGCCGCAACATCCGACGACCACGGACGAGGTCACGGCGATGGGCGTGATGCTGGGAACACCCGGCTACATGGCGCCGGAGCAAATGGTGGGAGGCAATGTCGGCCCGCCGGCCGACGTGTTTTCGCTCGGCGCGATCTTGTTCGAGATCCTCGCTGGCGAGCCGCTGCATCCGC
>Ga0070698_100002810_pt1 | contig 19152 bp, 18 predicted proteins | sample KBSK1502metaG_FD_65477 | JGI IMG/M metagenome (GOLD analysis project Ga0070698, IMG submission 65477) | Corn, switchgrass and miscanthus rhizosphere microbial communities from Kellogg Biological Station, Michigan, USA - KBS K1-50-2 metaG | ecosystem: Host-associated > Plants > Roots >...
CCCGACCGCATGGCCCGCAGCAGCGGCCCGTCGGTGAAGCTGGCCGGCACGTAGCCGTCGGCGAGCACCAGGGCGGGGTCGTACTGGCCGATCAGCCGGGCCGGGGTCAGCTCCGCGTTGCCCTCGGCGAACACGACGGCCCGGCCCGCCTGGCGGGCGATGTCGCGCAGCAGCGTCGACTTGCCGGTGCCTGGCGGCCCCTCGATCACCACGTGGCGGCCGGTCTCCAGCGCGACGGTGAGCACTTCCCGCTCCCGGCGCAGCCCCACGACGGGCGGGCTCCGGCCGGGGGATCCCCGGGCCGGGTCCGGCTCAGGCGCTGTCATGCAGTATCACGCCGCGGATGTTCTTGCCGTCCAGCAGGTCCTGGTATCCCTGGTTGATCTGGTCCAGCGTGTACGTGGTGGTGACCAGCTCGTCCAGCTTCAGGTCGCCGGACTGGTACAGCTCGACCATCCGCGGGATGTCGTGGAACGGATCGCCGGACCCGAACAGGCTGCCCTGGATGCGCTTCTCGAACAGGGTCAGGATCGCGCCCGGCAGCTCGATCGTGGTCTTCGTGGGGTCGGCCAGCCCGGTCACCACCACGGTGCCGCCCTTGCGGATCGCGTTGAACGCGTTCGTGACGACGTCTGAGGTCACGACGCCGACCGTGACGATCGCCTTGTCGGCGCCCACGCCCCGGGTCAGCTCGGTGATCAGCTGCTGGGCCTCTTCGGCCGACTCGCAGCTGTGCGTGGCCCCCATCTGCTCCGCCGCCTCCCGCTTGTTGGCGAGCGGGTCGATCGCCACGACGTTACGGGCGCCGGCCAGCGCCGCTCCCTGCACGGCGTTGATGCCGATGCCCCCCACGCCGTAGATGGCGATGGTGTCGCCCGGCTCGGTCGCCGCGGCGTGCACCGCGGAGCCGAAGCCCGTGGGCACCCCGCAGCCGATGAGCACGACTTTGTCCAGCGGCAGATCCGGGTCCACCTTGACGGCGGAGTTCTCGGAGATGGTCGAGTACTGGGAGAACGTGCCGAGCATGCACATGCCGCCGAGGTCCTCGCCGCCGCCGTGGAACCGGTAGGTGCCGTCTGGCAGGCACCCGTCCAGGATCGTGGCGCCCATGTCGCACAGGTTCGACTTGCCCGTCGAGCACCACCGGCAGTGCCCGCAGACCGGCAGGAACGAGCAGATGACGTGGTCGCCCGGGCGCAGCCGGGTGACGCCCTCGCCGACTTCCTCGATGATCCCGGCGCCCTCGTGCCCGCCGACGATCGGGAAGCGCGGAACGATGTCACCGTGCCGCAGGTGCTCGTCGGAGTGGCAGAGGCCCGCCGCGACGTAACGGATGAGCACCTCGCCGGCCTTCGGGGGATCGAGCTCGAGCTCCGTGATCTCAAAGTCCTGGCCAACCCCGCGCAGGATCGCAGCCTTGGTCTTCATGGATCCCTCCTGATCGGTACCCATCCGATGGTGACCTCGGTTGCCACCCTAAAGGCGGCGCGCCCACCGGACTACCCCAGACCCGCGTCACCCGCGCGCCGGGTCAGGCGTCGCCGCCCTCGCGGCTGGCCAGGATGCGGCGGAGCGAGTCGAGCCTGGCCGCGCCGCCGTGCTCGGCCACCCAGTCGTCGAGCGCGCAGTCTTCCGCCAGGTGCGTGCAGCCGGGCGGGCAGCCGGCCGCGGCCTCGGCCAGATCCGGGAACGCCTGCACCACGCGGTCGGCCGAGACGTGCCCGAGCCCGAAGCTGCGCAGCCCCGGCGTGTCGATCACCCAGCCCTGGCCGGCCGGGCCGCCGAGCCGCAGCGCAACCGCCGACGACGACGTGTGCCGGCCGCGGCCGGTGACCGGGTTCACCCCGCCGACCGCCCGCCCTGCCTCCGGTATCAGGGCGTTGACCAGCGTGGACTTACCCACGCCCGAGTGCCCGATGAGCACGCTCTCGTGCCCGCCCAGCCGGGCGTCGAGATCGCCGAGTACCTCCTCGCGCAGCGGCCGGCTGGTCACCACGGTGTCGAGCCCGATCGGCTCGTAGACGGCCAGCACGTCGTCCGGCGGCGCGAGATCCGCCTTGGTCAGGACCAGCAGCGGGTGCAGGCCGGCGTCGTATGCCGCGACCAGGCAGCGGTCGATGAACCGGAGCCCCGGCGCCGGGTTCGCCAGCGCCGAGACGATCACCATCTGGTCGGCGTTCGCCACGATCACGCGCTCGACCGGGTCCGTGTCGTCGGCCGACCGGCGCAGCGCCGACGTCCGCGCCCGCACCCGGACGATCCGGGCCAGCGCGTCCGGCGCGCCGGAGGTGTCCCCGGTCAGCGCCACCCGGTCGCCGACGACCACGCCGCGGTGGCCCAGCTCCCGCGCCTTTATCGCGGTGACCGGCTGGTCGCCGATCAGGCAGCCGTACCGGCCGCGGTCGACGCTGGCCACGAACGCCTCGGCGGCGTCGGAGTGCGCGGGCCGCCGGCGCGTCCGCGGCCGCGACCCCCGGCCCGGCCGGACCCTGATATCGTCCTCGTCCAGGCCGGCGTGACCGGGCCGCCGGGTCAGGACGGACGCTCCGGCGCCACGTCAGCGCCTTGCGGGGCGGGTCCGGCGGCGTAGCCGTTCGGGAAAATCCCGGTCTCGCGGCCCAGCATCTGCGCCCATAGCGCGGTGAAATCGGGGAAGGTCTTGGCCACCGTGCCGGCGTTGCGCACCCGGATGCCGGGGACGGCCAGGCCGAGCACCGCCGCGGTCATCACCATCCGGTGATCGTCGTGGCTGTCGAACACGCCGGAGCCAGCGGCGAGCGGGCGGGGGCGGATCTCCAGCCCGTCGGCCAGCTCGGTCACCTGCCCGCCGAGCGCATTGACCTGCGCGGCCAGCGCGGCCAGCCGGTCGGTCTCGTGGGCGCGCATGTGCCCGATGCCGGTGAACACCGAGGGGGAGGAGGCCAGCGCGGCGACGGCGGTGAGCACGGGCGCCAGCTCATTGCAATCCCGCAGGTCGGCGGTGACGCCGGTGACGGTCCCGGTCCCGGTCACGGTCAGCCCGCCGGCGCCGGCCGTGCAGGCCGCGCCCATCCGGGTCAGCAGGTCCGTGATGTGCCCGGCCGGCTGCCGGGTCCGGGCCGGCCACCCGGCGATCGTCACCGTGCCGCCGGTGACCAGCGCGGCCGCGAGGAACGGGGCGGAGTTGACCAGGTCTGGCTCGATCATGATGCGCCCCGGGCGCAGCGGCCCGGGATGGACCAGCCAGGCGTCCGGCCGCGAGCCGGCCGGCCCGGCGCCGCCATGCTCCTCGACCTCGGCGCCCGCGTCCCGCAGCATGCCCACGGTCATCGCGATGTGCGGCGCGGACGGCACGGGCGGGCCCTGGTGCCGCACCTCCACGCCCTTGTCGTAGCGGCAGCCGGCCAGCAGTAGCCCCGACACCAGCTGGGACGACGCCGAGGCGTTCAGCGTGACCGGGCCGCCGCCCAGCCGGCCGGTCCCGCGAACGGTGAAGGGCACGGCGCCGCGGCCGCCGTCCTCGACGTCGGCGCCCAGCGCCCGCAAGGCGCCGATGAGCGGGCCGACCGGCCGCTGCGAGGCCCGCGGGTCGCCACTGAACGCGACGTCCCCGGCGGCGAGCGGGGCCACCGGCGGCACGAACCGCATCACCGTGCCCGCGTTGCCCACGTCGATCCGCGCGCCGTGGTCCATCGCGGCCGGCCGGAACAGCCACGCATCCCGCCCGGTTTGCAGGCTTCCGCACAGCGCCCGAACGGCTGCCGCCATCAGCATCGTGTCGCGAGCCTGCAGCGGGTCCGTGATCAGCGTGGGTGCGTCGGCGAGCGCGGCGAGGATGAGCGCGCGGTTGGTCATCGACTTCGAGCCCGGCACCCGCAGCACCGCGCGGACCGGCCCGTCCGCGGCCGGGGCAGGCCACGGCGCGCCGCCGGGGGGAAGCTGCGGTGCGTGCTGCATGGTGCGAGAGTACTGGCCGCGGCGGCCGGGGAAAGAAGCTCTTTAGTAGCGGGGGTTGGCCACAGAGGGGAGATAGGGTAAACAATCATATTCCGGGCAGATGTGCTGACGATGGCTGTGCGGACAGGAGAGCGGGATCAGGGGGACACGGTATGTGCGGTCGATTCGCGTCTGCGCGCAAGCGCATCGAGCTCCTCGAGGAGTTCGGTGTGCAGCGCGACCGCGTCGACGCTGACCTGGAACCCGACTACAACGTCGCGCCGACCAAGAAGGTCTACGCCGTGCTCACCCGCCACGCGTCGCACGGCGACGACGCCCCGGCCGAGCCGGCCGCCCCGGCCGAGCCGGCCGCCCCGGCCGAGCGCCAGCTTCGCGTCGTGCGCTGGGGCCTGGTCCCGTACTGGGCGAAGGACCCCGCCATCGGCAGCCGCATGATCAACGCCCGGGCCGAGACCATAGCGGAGAAGCCGGCGTTCCGGCGCGCCTTCACGCGCCGCAGGTGCCTGCTCCCGGCGGACGGCTTCTACGAGTGGCAGCAGGTCACCGACGGCGACAAGAAGCGCAAGCAGCCGTACTACATCTACCGCGCCGACGGCGGCGTGCTGGCCTTCGCCGGCCTGTACGAGCTGTGGCGCGATCCCTCGGTCCCCGAGGACCACGAGAGCGGCTGGCTCTGGACGACGACGATCATCACTACCGACGCGCAGGACGAGGTCGGCCGGATCCACGACCGGATGCCGATGGTGATCGAGTCCGCCGCCTGGCCGGACTGGCTCGACCCGGACAACTCCGACGCCGCCGACGTGCGCAGGCTCCTGGTGCCCGCGATGTCGGGCGGCCTCACTTCGCGTCCGGTCTCGACCGCCGTGAACAACGTGCGCAACAACGGGCCGCAGCTGACCGACCTGCTGGTGCAGGACGGTCCCGCCTCAGCCTCGCCCAGCTCGCTGCCCAGGTCGGGGCCGTCCGGCGCGCATCCGCCGGATGGCGCGCCCGCCGGGTCCGGCGAGACATTGTTCTGAAACCCGTACCGGCCGGGCAGTCCACCACCCTAGATCCACTCTGCCGGGCCCTGCGGACAGGAGGTAAGGATCCGTGAATACCGTCACAGCGCGCCGGCGCCTCGAGGAGATCCGCGACGACCTCGACAGGTCCATCGCGGTGCTGCGGGGGGAGAACCACGCGGAGAACGGAGCCGGCGGGTACCCGCAGGATGCCGCGGACGCCGGCGCCAACCTGTCCGAGGCCGACCGCAGCGCGGCGGTCCTCGAGGCAGCGCAGCAGCAGCGCCGCCGGGTGCTGGAGGCGCTCGGCCGGCTGGAGGACGGCGCGTACGGCACCTGCATTGACTGTGGCGATCACGTTCCGGACGGGCGGCTCGAGGCGCGCCCGGAGGCGGCCCGCTGCGTCCGCTGCCAGGCCAAGCGCGACCGGGCCCGGCACTGACCCCTGTCCGGCGCGGCGCGCGGCCGCGGCAGTGGCGGTCCGGCGGCTCGCCAGTGCCCGGTGTCCGCCGTAGCCTTCCATGATCGTTGGCATGAAATCGCCCACCGGTGGGCGGAAATCCGCCAGATGCCTCGGTCGACGGGCGGGCGACAGCCCGGTCAGGCTGGCTTGCGGGCCGTGACGACCAGCTGGATGCCGACGGACTCGTCGGCCTCGGCCGTGAGCTCGGCCTGCACCAGCCGCGACATCGCCTTGCGGTCCTTGTGCAGCACGCGCGTGACCATGGACGGTGACAGGACGGTCCGCGGCTTGATCGTGCCGGGCCGCAGGCCGGCCTCGGTGCAGAGATCCCGGAGGTGCGCGGCGCCGTAGCAGCGGGTGAACGTGCCGTCCGGCCACGGGATGAGCAGCACCTCTGCGCTCGGCACGTCGGTCAGCTCCGCCCAGTGCCGCTGCTCGGCGAGGATCGCCATGCCCAGGACCAGCGAGTCCACGCTGGCCAGCAGGCGCCCGCCGGGCTTGAGCACCCGGGCGATCTCGGCGGCGAGGTACTCCGCCGCGATGTAGCGGGACAGGGTGCGGTCGTCGGCGATCACCCCGTCCGCACAGGCGTCGGCGAGGAAGCGCAGGCTGCCCGGGTCGGCGCTGACCGTCACCACGCCCTGACCGGTCCCGCGCGGCGGCCGGTTCGCGGGCGGCGGCCCGTGCTCCACCCGGAGCACCTTGTGCCCTGCCCTTGCCGCCTGGGCGGCGTACCGTCCGTGCGGGCCGGAAATGTCCACCAGCAGCTGCGGGTCCAGCGGCAGCCACGAGGCGAGCTGCGCGGTCGCGACGGCCCGGTGGAAACGCCAGTAGTCCGCCAGCGAAGCGTCCCCGGCTACGGCGAGCGGGCTGGCCGGAGCTGCCACCGTCACCCCTGTCCGTTGCGCGTGTTCCCCATGACAGCTTTCCCCGCTCCCCGGCCTTCACTCGCCCACGGCCAGGAATGAAGCCGCCGACCGGTGCGTTCCACCGACATGCTTGCAGTCGGCTCCAGGCCGAACCAGACCCCTCCGGCAGCGCCTCGCTTCAGGCCGGCGCGCCCCGAGGATGTATCCTCCCGCCCATATGGTCTCGACAAGAGTCGTGTCGGCGTGTGGCGATCCGAGGCAGCGATGGGCGAGGGGGTGAGTCCGGTCCCGGAGACCCTCACCGAGCGCAGCGAGCGCTTCGAGCAGGATGTCCTGCCTTACCTCGATCAGCTGTACTCCGCCGCGATGCGGATGACCCGCAACCCCTCGGACGCCCAGGATTTGGTGCAGGAGACGTTCGCCAAGGCGTACGCGTCGTTCCACCAGTTCCAGCCGGGGACCAACCTGAAGGCGTGGCTGTTCAGGATCCTGACCAACACGTTCATCAACACCTACCGCAAGCGGCAGCGCGAGCCGCAGCGCGCCGGCACCGAGGACATCGAGGACTGGCAGCTGGCCAGGGCGGCCGAGCACACCTCCTCGGGGCTGAAGTCGGCGGAGGCCGAGGCGCTGGAGCGGCTGCCCGACTCCGACGTCAAGAACGCGCTGCAGTCCCTGCCCGAGGACTTCAGGATCGCCGTCTACTTGGCCGATGTGGAGGGTTTCGCCTACCGCGAGATCGCCGACATCATGGGGACGCCGATCGGAACGGTCATGTCGCGGCTGCACCGGGGCCGTCGGCAGCTGCGCGAGCTCCTGCAGGACTACGCGGAGGAGCGCGGCTTGGTGAGGTCTGCGTCCGAGGCGTCTTCCTCCTCGGCGGATGAGCCACAGGAGGACGACGCATGAGCTGCGGGAACCCGCACGAGACCCCGTGCAGCGAGGTGCTCGCGCGCGTGTACAACTACCTCGACGGCGAGATAGGCAACAAGGACCTGTCGAAGATCCGCCAGCACCTCGACGAGTGCGGGCCGTGCCTGCGCGAGTACGGCCTGGAAGAGGTCGTGAAGAAGCTCGTCCACAAGCACTGCGGCAGAGAGGTGGTGCCGGGCGACCTGCGCGCCCGGGTGCTCACCCGCATCCAGCAGGTGCGCGTGGAGCTCGAGGTCACCGAGTTCCGGGTGGACTGAACTCGCCCAGAAGCGACCTGTGATCACTATCTGTACGTCGTGAGTCACGATTTGCGTACGATGGTGATTGGGCCTGCGCTGGCGGCGTCGTCCGGGTTACCCTATGTCGCAGGCCGCAACCATGGAGGACTGACGCCTGCGCAAGTGGGTTCAGGAGGTGGCCGCATGCAGGCGCGCGATCCGGCACGGAGCATCGTCGTGCCGCGCAGGGGCATCACCTGGGGGTGATCGCCGGGCGCGCGCATGCGGCGTGAACCAGATCTTGAGGGGGGTCGTTGCGGAGGCTCTCGCGTACCGCATGGGCTTACATAGCTGCGGTCGTCATCGCGGCCTGCGTGCTCCTCGCCCGCGGCCCCTTCGCCAAGGTCGACCTGTTCGAGCTCGGCGTGCTGGCCCTGCTGTTCCTGGTGTGCGACTCCACGCCGACCCCGCTGATGACCCGGTCGTCGGCCTGGTCGCCGAGCTCGTCGGCCACGCTCGCGTCCGTCGTGCTGCTGGGCCCGGTCGGCGCGGCGATCGTCGGGGCCGTGTCGGCGCTGAGCGTGCGGCGCGGCCTGCACGTCACGCAGCGGCTGTTCAACGGCGGCATGTACGCGCTGAGCGCCTACGCGGCCGGCTGGACGTTCGTCTCGCTGCACGGCCACGTCGGTGTGCCGGGCCGGTCCTCGTTCCCGGCCGTCATCGGCCCGTTCGCCGGTGCCGCCGCCGTGCACGTGATCGTGAATCACGGGCTCGTCGCCGGGGTGCTGCGGCTGACCAGCAGCGGTACCGGGGCCGGGCGGAAGGCGCGGCCGGGGCTCGACCTGGCGCTGATGCTCTCTGACCTCGGCTACGCCGCGTTCGGGCTGCTGATCGCGGCGCTGTGGAGCGTGGTGGGGGCTTTCGCGGCCATCCTGGTGCTGATCCCGCTGTTCGTGGCCAGGTGGGCGATCGGCCAGTACGCGGCGCAGCGGCAGGCCTACGAGGCGACGATGGCAGCGCTGTGCAAGGCGGTCGAGACCAAGGACTTCTACACCCGGGGGCACAGCGAGCGCGTCTCCCGCGGGTCGTCCATGCTGGCCCGCGAGATCGGCATGCGCGCAGACCGGATCGAGGCGATCACGTACGCCGGCATGCTGCACGACGTCGGCAAGCTCGGCGTCCCCACCAAGGTGCTGCAGAAGACCGGGTCGCTGTCGGAGGAGGAGTACGCGGCGATCCAGCTGCACCCCATGCGCGGGCTGGAGATCGTCCGGGAGATCGGCTTCCTGGACGAGGCGCTCGCCGGGATCATGCACCACCACGAGCGGATCGACGGCCGCGGCTACCCGCTCGGGCTCGCGGGCGACGAGATTCCCGAGTTCGCCAGGGTCATCGCGGTGGCCGACGCGTTCGACTCGATGACCTCCACCCGGTCGTACCGGGGGGCACGGCGGATCGACGAGGCCGTGGCGGAGCTGCGCAAGTGGTCCGGCACCCAGTTCGACCCGGCGCTGGTGGACGCGTTCGTGACCGCGCTGCAGCGGGACGGCTGGGAGCGGCCGGCGCCCGTCACCCCGCCGTCGAGCCCCGCGGACGGGGTCACCGCCCAGGATCACGACGACCCGACCGCGCCGCTGCGGATCGTCGAAAGCCGCTGAGCCGCCCGTGGCCGCCCAGCAACCCTGGCCTCGCGGTGCCTCGTGGCAGGCCATGGACTCGGGCCAGATGCTGCTCATCGCGGCGGCGGGGATGCTCGCCGTCGCCGCGATCGCCCAGACCGCGGCGGCCGGCCTCGTGCAGGTCGGGGACGCGGTGGCGTTCGGGTCCCTGGTCGCCCTCGGCGAGCTGCTGAGGATCACGCTGCCCGGCAACCGCGAGTCGGCGCCGATCGCGGCCGGCGGGGCGCTCGGCTACGCGCTGCTGCTGGGGATCGGCAACAAGCCCGCCGTCCAGTCGGCCTTGCAGGTGATCGTGATCACGGCCGGCGGCATGATCGTCGGCGCGCTGCCGCACCTGGCCGCCGGCCGCCCGGCCAAGCTCGCCGGGATGGCCTCGCGGCTCATCGCGGTCGCCTGCGTCGCCTTCGTGTTCCGGCCGCTCGCGCCCACCCCGCTGATCCGGCAGCACTGGTGGCTGGCGCTGGCCGTGATGGCCCTGCTGGTCGTGCTCGCCTGGTTCGTGGACGCGGTTTTCGGCGCGCTGATCAGGGCCGAGGAACTCCGGGCGCGCTTCAGCGTGGCGCTGTGGGACGAGCTGCGCGTGCAGCTCCCGCTGGGCACAGCGGTCGGCGCGTCGGCGCTGCTGATCGCGTTCTCGTCGGAGGTCATGGGCCTGGCCGCAGTGTGGGTGTTCACCGGGCCGCTGCTGGTCTCGCAGGTCGCGTTCCGCCGGTACGTGGGCATCCGCACCACCTACCTGGAGACGGTGCGGGCGCTGTCGAGGATGACCGAGGTGGGCGGCTACGTGGAGGCCGGGCACTCGCGCCGGGTGAGCAGGCTCGCCGCGGCGATCGGGCGCGAGCTCGGGATGAGCGAGACCGACCTCGACGAGCTCGAGTACGCGGCGCTCATGCACGACATCGGCCAGCTCGCGCTGCGCGACCCGATCCCCGGCGGCGCGACCGTGCTGGTGTCGCCGGCCGACCAGCGGCGTATCGCCGAGCTCGGCGCCGACGTGATACGCCAGGCCGGTGTTCTCGATCAGGTCGCGGATATCGTGAAACGGCAGAGCGAGCCCGCGCGCGGCCCGGAGCCCAGCCCGCCGGTGGCCAGCCGGATCATCAAGGCGGCCAACGCCTTCGACGACCTGGTCGGCAACTCCGCCGACCGGGACCGGGCCTCCGCCGCCCTGGAGCGGCTGCGGCTCGACATCGCGTCCGAGTACGATCCGGGAGTCGTCGAGGCGCTCAGCAAGGTCGTCGGCAGGCGTGCCCTCAGCCGGGCGTAGGGAGAGGAGACGCGATGGCCGAAGTCCGCGCGGAGATGGTCGCGAACGTGTGGCAGGTCGTCACCAGCGAGGGCGCCGAGGTTGAGGACGGCGACACGCTGGTCATCCTCGAGTCGATGAAGATGGAGATCCCGGTACTCGCGGAGACGAGCGGGACGGTGACGAAGCTGGCGGTGGCCCAGGGCGACGTCGTGCAAGAGGGCGACCTGATCGCCGTCATCGCCTGACGTCCGGGCCGCCGGGGTGACGTCATGCCTGGTCGCCGGCGTGACGTCATGCTTGGCCGGCGGGTCGGCCGCTCGCTGCAGCCGGTGTCCGCCGTAACCCTCCATGATCGTTGGCATGAAACCGCCCACCGGTGGGCGGAAATCCGCCAGATGCGGCGCTAGCTGGCTCCTTCCGGCGGCGGGCTCGCGTCCGGCGCCGGCCCGTGCCGGGAGCACGTGGCCGTCCAGCGGTCCGGTATGACCTTGACGATCATGCGGCGGCCGCACCGCGGGCAGTACCGCGGCGGATCCAGCATCCCGGCGGCGGCGCACGCCTCGTGGTCATGAGCGTCGGTGCGCTCGCCGCAGTGGCCGCAGTAGGCCGGGTCCACGCTCAGACGCCGCTGGTCGACCGCGGGTAGGCGACCCTGGGGTCGGTGACGACGTTGACCAGGTAGGGGACCCCGGCGTCGAACGCGCGGCGCAGCGCGGGCGCGATCTGGTCCGGCTCGGTGACCAGCTCGCCCGCGCCGCCGAGCGCACGCACCACGTCGTCGTATCGGCACATCGGCTGCAGGTCGGCGGCGACGTCGTACCCGTAGAGCGCCTGCATCGGGTACTTCTCCAGCCCCCAGATCCCGTTGTTCCCGCAGATCATGACCACCGGCAGCCGGTGCCGGACCAGCGTGTCCGCGTCCATCAGCGAGAACCCGGCCGCGCCGTCGCCGAGCAACAGCGCCACCTGCGCCGACGGACGGGCGATCCGCGCCGCGATCGCGTAACCCAGCCCGGTGCCCAGGCAGCCGTACGGGCCCGGATCGAGCCATCCGCCCGGGCGGCTCGGCTCGATGTACTTCCCCGCGTACGAGACGAAGTCGCCGCCGTCCCCGATGACCACCGCGTCGTCGCCGAGCAGCCGGTTGAGCTCGCCGTAGACCCGCATGGGATGAATAGGACGGGCGTCGCTGGACAGCAGCTCCCGGTCGGCGGCCGTGGCCGCGGCCACCGCGGCCTGCAGCCTGGCCAGCCAGTCACCGGGCCGCCCCACGCCAGTGCCGCCCCCGGCCTGCCCGGTCTCGGCCGGGCCGGAGGCCCCGAGCCCGGCGAAGAAGGCGGCGAGGTCCCCGGCCGCGGAAGCCTCGAGCGGCCGGTGCGTCGCGATCTGGTCCGGCGCGTCCATTACATGCACGACCTGGGCGGGCGCGCTGCCGTCCTTGCCGCCGAACTCGCCGTACCCCAGCCGGAAGTCCAGCGGGGCGCCCGCCACCATAACCAGGTCGGCCTCCCGCAGCGCGGTGGACCTGGCCCGCGTCACCAGCAGCTCGTGGCCAGCCGGGAGGATTCCCCGGCCCTGGCCGTTCGCGATCACCGGCAGCCGCAGCCGCTCGGCGGCGAGGCGTGCCTCGGTCTCCGCCCCGCCCAGCCAGACGTCTGAGCCGAGGATGAGCACCGGGCGCTCGGCGGCGGCGAGGAGGCCCGCGATCCGGTCCACGGCGCCCGCGTCGATGATCTCGGCGCCCGTCCTGGCCCCTGGCCCTCCGGCGCCCGTCCCGGCCGCTGGCCCCTCCGCGCCGGCTCCGGCCGGCGGCGGCTCGCTGTGGCCGAACAGCGCCTCGAGCGCGAAGTCGAGGAAGACCGGGCCACGGTGCGCCGAGCCGGCCAGGCTGAAGGCGTCGTCCACCGCCGCCGCGATGTTCTTGGTCTCGTGCTCTGTCCAGGCCCGCTTGGTGACGGCGGCGACCAGCGCCGGATGGTCTATCTCCTGCAGGCTGCCGGAGCCCCAACGATAGTCCGGCGCGCGGCCGGCCAGCACGACCACGGGGGAGCCATTGAAGTGCGCGGTGGTGATGGCGCTCACGCCGTTGGTCACCCCGGGACCCGCGGTCAGCACCGCCAGCCCCGGGGCACGGGTCAGCCGTGCGGTGGCCTCGGCGGCGAACACGGCGGTCTGCTCGTGCCGCACGTCCACCAGCCGCAGCGGCGGGTCCGCCTTCACCGCGCCGTCGTAGAGCGGGAACACGTGCCCGCCGGACAGCGTGAACATCGTGGTCACGCCGTGCCGGCGAGCGGCCGCGACGGCCAGCGCGCCGCCGTGCGGCAACTGTGGGGCTTCGGTCATGCCGGCGACGTTACCAGCGAGTCACCTCGGCGGGGAAAGACGGGAACGAACCGCGATGACCTACTTGCGATATGTCGCGTGTGGCGCTACCTTGCGGGTAACGGCAGCGCACCGCCTGCCTGCTTCCGAGCCACCGAGCGGCCCGCGCCATCGGCGGCGACGAGGACAAGGGTCGACGACTCGCGGGCATCTTCTCGTCTGGTCACGCATCCAGTGGCGGGCAGACGCGGGCAGTCCCGCCGGGAAGACATGATCATGACCGAGAACAAAGCGAAGAAGGCCGCCATCCGCGAGCGCATGGCCGAGACCGGCGAGCCGTACAGCGTCGCCAGGCACGCCGTGCAGGACGGCCAGCCGGATGAACCGGAGGACACGACGGCCCAGCCGCGCGACGAACGGGTCCCGGACGAGGCCGGCGACGAGCAGCTCCGCGGCGACCAGGACTGGGTCGAGCAGTACTACGCGGACGGCGCGGCCACCGAGGGCATCACGGTCGAGGAGTTCAAGGCGAGGCACGCGCCCGGCCAGACCAGGCAGCGGGAGGCCGGGGCGCGGCGGTTCGCCGACCCGGACAGCGGGCAGGCGGAGCAGGCGCGGCGGCGGGCCGACCTGGAGCGGGAGCGGGCCGACTGGGCCCGCGAGCAGGCCGATCTTGAGCAGGAGCGGGCCGAGTGGGCGGCGGAGCAGGCCGACCTGGAGGAGGAGCAGGCCGACCTGGAGCGGGAATGGGACCATGCTCCACCGCGAATGCCCCACCCGCCGCGGCTGCCCCGGCCGCCGCTGATACCCCGGCCGCCCCGCTGAGGGGCGCCAAGAACCGCCGGGCCGGACGCGGGCGGCCTCAGAGCGTCTGCGACAGGGCCTTGACCGGCATCCGCAGCCTGGCCAGCATGTCGAGGTCGTCCTGGGCGGCCCGGCCGAGCGTGGTGAGGTAGTTGCCGACGATGATGGCGTTGATGCCGCCGAGCATCCCCGCCTCGGTGCCGAGGTCGCCGAGGGTCAGCTCGCGCCCGCCGGCGTAGCGCAGCACCGTGCCAGGCAGCGCCAGCCGGAACGCTCCGATCGTCCGCAGCGCGTCCGGGCCGGAGACCCGCGGGCGGCCCGCCAAGGGCGTGCCGGGGCGCGGGTTGAGGAAGTTGAGCGGCACCTCGTGCGGGCCGAGCGCGGCGAGCTGCGCCGCCAGCTCGGCCCGTTGCGCGGTGCTCTCGCCCAGGCCGACGATCCCGCCGCAGCACAGCTCCATCCCGGCCGAACGGACGAGCTGGCAGGTCGCGTGGCGCTCCTGCCAGCTGTGCGTGGTCACCACGTGCCCGAAGAACGACCGCGCGGTCTCCAGGTTGTGGTTGTAGCGGTGCACGCCGAGCGCCGCCAGCCGGCCGGCCTGGGCGGGCTCGAGGATGCCGAGCGAGCAGGCGATATTGATCTCCACGGCGTCCCTGATAGCCGCGATCGCGTCCGCAAGCTGCGCCATCAGGCGCTCGTCCGGGCCACGCACCGCCGCGACGATGCAGAATTCGGTCGCGCCGGACGCCGCGGTCGCCCGGGCGGCGGCGACGAGCTCGGCAATGTTCAGCCACACCGCGCGCACCGGCGTGTCGAAGCGCCCCGACTGCGAGCAGAAGTGGCAGTCTTCCGGGCACCCGCCGGTCTTGACCGAGACGATGCCCTCGACCTCGACCTCGGGACCGCACCACCGCATCCGCACCTCGTGCGCCAGCGCCAGCAGCTCGCCGAGCCGGTCGTCCGGCAGCCGCAGGCACGCGAGCACCTGCGCCTCGCCGAGGCCGCGCCCGTGGGCGAGCACCTGCCGCCGGGCGACGTCGAGGATGTCATCGGTCACGCGGGTCCTCCACTGTGTGGGACGGGGGCGGGGGGCGCAGCCTGGTCACGAACTTGTACCTGTCGCCGCGGTACCAGGATTGGGCAAATTCGACCGGTCGGCCGCCGGTGTCGAACGCGTGCCTGGACAGCAGCAGCAGCGGCAGCCCGACGTCCACGCCGAGGAGCCGCGCGTCCTCCGGGCCGGCCAGCACGGTCTCGATCGTCTCCTCGGCCTCGGCCAGCTGCACGCCGTAGGAGCCGGCCAGCGCCTCGTACAGCGACGAATGCCGGCCCAGCTGCCTGCGCAGGCCGGGGAACCGGCGGGCCGGCAGGTGGGAGGTGTCGATGGACATCGGCTCGCCGTCGGCGAGCCGCAGCCGGTGCACCCGCACCGCGCGGCCGCCGACCCTGATGCCGAGCAGGCCGGCCAGGTGGGCGTCGGCGGTGACGAAGCCGATCTCCAGGTACGACGTGCGCGGGTGCAGGCCGTGCGCGCGCATCCCCTCGGTGTAGCTGGCGAGCTCGAGCACCTGGGCGACCTTGGGCTTGGCGACGAACGTCCCTCTGCCCTGGATGCGCAGCAGCCGGCCCTCGATGACCAGCTCGGACAGCGCCTGCCTGACCGTGGTCCGCGAGGTCCGGTACTGCCGGGCCAGCTCGCGCTCGGGCGGGACCGGCGAGCCGGGGCTCATCGTGCCGGTGAGCTCGAGCAGCCGCTGCTTCACCGCGTAGTACTTCGGCAGCGGGCGCCCCGGCTCCTCCGCTGAGCCGGTGGTCACCGCTGAGGCGGTCACGTGCTCCTCCTAACGGCCCGCGCGCGGGTGAGGACAAGCTGCCTGCCGCGGCCGGCCCCCGCGCCTGCACAGCGTAGCCGCGTTCGGCCACGCTGGCACGGCCCACCTCGCGGGAGGAGCCGGGAGGGGCCCGGAAGGAGCTGGAAGGGGCCGGGAGGGAGGCCGGAGGTTGAGGACGCGGCCGGCCGGGCCGGTCCGGGGCGGATGGCATGATGACAGGCGTGCCCTCCCTCTCCGACCTGGCCAGGCGCGACACCGTGCTTACCGCCGGCGACGTGGAGTGGCTGCACGCGCTCGTGTCGGACTGGCAGCTGATCGCCGACCTGTCGTTCGCCGACCTCATCCTGTGGGCGCCGCTGCGGGACGGCAGCGGCTGGCTCGCGATGGCGCAGATGCGGCCGACCACCGGGCCGACGGCGGTCCCGGACGACGTGGTGGGGCTCCGGATCAGGACGGCGCAGCGGCCCCTGCTGGACGAGGCGATGGCCCAGCGCCGGATCTGCCGCGAGGGCGACCCGGACTGGACCAGCGGGGTGCCGGTGCGCTCGGAGACTATCCCGGTGACTCGCGGCGACCTGGTGATCGCGGTGATCGAGCGGAGCACGAACCTCAACTCCGCGCGCACCCCGAGCAGGCTGGAGCTGACCTACCTGCGCGGCGCGGACGATCTGGCCAGGATGGTGGCCGAGGGCACGTTCCCGTTCCCTGGCGAGGAGCCCATCCTGGTCAGGTCGCCGCGCGTCGGCGACGGCCTGCTCCGGCTCGGCCGCGCCGGCCGGGTCGTCTACGCCAGCCCGAACGCGCTGTCCGCGTACCGGCGGCTCGGCCTCTCCGCGGACCTGGTGGGATCCGACCTCGGCCCGGTCACGGCCCGGCTGTGCGCGCCCGGCGAGCCGGTCGACGACTCGCTCATGGTCGTCGCCGGCGGCCGCCGCCCCCGGGAGACCGAGGTGGAGGCCAACGGCTCGACCGTCCAGCTGCGGGCCATACCGCTGGTGGTCAGCGGTTCCCGCACCGGGGCGCTGATCCTGGTGCGGGACGTGACCGAGCTGCGCCGCCGGGAACGCGAGCTGCTGTCCAAGGACGCGACCATCAAGGAGATCCACCATCGGGTGAAGAACAACCTGCAGACGGTGGCCGCGCTGCTCCGGCTTCAGGCGCGCAGGCTTTCCGAGCCGCAGGCGCGGGCGGCGCTCGAGGAGGCGGTGCGCCGGGTGGGCTCGATCGCGGTCGTGCATGAGACGCTCTCGCTCACCCCGGACGAGGTCGTGGACTTCGACGACGTCGCCGCGCGCGTCGCCACGATGGCCGTGGAGGTGTCGGCGCCCGAGCTCGGCGTCACGCCTCAGCTCACCGGCGCGTTCGGCCTGCTGCCCGCCGCGGTCGCCACGCCACTCGCGCTGGTCCTCACCGAGGTGCTGCAGAACGCCCTCCAGCACGGGTTCGGCCCTGGCTGCCCAGGCGCGCCGGACGGCCACCCGGCGGCGATGCTCGACGTGACGGCGCGGCGGCGCCCGGGGAAGCTCACCGTCATGATCGCCGACAACGGCGCGGGGCTGCCGGACGGGTTCGACCTGACCGCGTCGGCCAGCCTAGGCCTGCAGATAGTGCGTACGCTCGTGGCTTCGGAACTCGGCGGGAACCTGGAGATCACCGGGCGGCCGGCCGGCGGCACGCTGGTCGTGATCGACCTACCGGTCGAGACCGATTCACCGCCCGGCTCGCCGTGACCTCGCGACGGCGCCAGGGTCAGGCGCCAGGGTTCAAGCTCCAGCCAGGGTCAACCTCCAGGATCAGGCGCCAGGGTCAGACGTGGGCGCGGGCCCTGAGCCTGCTGGCGCGCCGCTTCAGCGCGCGCCGCTCGTCCTCGCTCATCCCGCCCCAGACGCCGGCGTCCTGGCCACTCTCAATCGCCCACTGCAGGCACGGTTCCACCACCGGGCAGCGCCGGCACACCTGCTTGGCCTCATCTATCTGGAGCAGCGCGGGACCGGTGTTGCCGATGGGGAAGAACAGCTCGGGATCCACGTCTTGGCAGGCGGCGTGGTGGCGCCAGTCCATGTGGTCCACTCCTCTTCATCGCCGGGTGTCGCCGACCCGGCGCATCGTTCCAGTCTTGTGAACGAATTCACGAGCTAATCCATATATCGGGACATGCGAACTTCCCGGGTTGATACACCAGATCGGTGCTAGTGCCCCGCGGCGGCCCGGTCAGGCTGGACCGCCCGCGGTGCCATCCGGGGCGCGATGCTCCGGTCGCGCGGCACGTGCATCCTGTCTTCGCGATGCATCGCTTCTACTGTGTCAAAGCATGAGTAGCAGGCGCAAGAGATCCGGTCAAGGTTCGGGCCGAATTCGGTGTCAGATGCGTCACAGCGTCGCCACGTGCCCGTTACCAGAGCCGTTACCCCGCCCGTTGCCGAGGCCGTTACCGTTCAGCCCCACGACACGCAGCGCGCACGGCACCGCGCGGAATGCTACGCATTCATGCTCGCCCATGTACTCTCCGTCTACCTGGAAGGCTATCGGGCGATCGGAACGCAGCGTGAGTTCCGGCTCATCGTGCAGCGACAGCACATGGCGTCCGTTCGGCGGAATATCTCTCGCGGACAGCATCTGGCGCAGCACGTTCAGCGTGGATACGGTCCGCAGCTGGCGCAGCGCGAATAGGTCTAGCCCGGCGCGGAAGCTGGCCAGCGGGCTCGGGTTGACCGGGCGGCTGCCGACGTACGTCCAGGGCGCGGTGTTGGAGACCACACCCATGAACACGTGCCCCACCGGGGGGTGCCCGTCCCGTTCCACGGTGAGCGCGGGCCGCCGCCGGTCGGTGGCGGCGTAGTACTGCCGCAAAGTCGTCCACACGTAGAGCGCATCAGATGCTTTCCGGCCGGTGGCGCGCAGTCCTTCAATGGCCCGCACCACCTCGGCGTCGAGCCCGAGCCCGGCGCTGCAGGTGAAATACCGGTCGCCCGCCAGGCCGAGCCCGATCTCGGAAGTGTTCTTGCTCGAAATGGCCGCCAGAATGTGACCGGTGGCGTCGATCGGGTCAGCGGGAAGTCCGAGCGCGCGGGTGAACACGTTCGCATTCCCGCCGGGAATGGCCGCGAGCGCGGGAAGTTCGCCGGCCGCTCGCTTTCCGTTGGCCGGCCGGACGAGTCCGTTGACGGCCTCGTTCACCGTGCCGTCCCCGCCGAGCGTGATCACCAGGTCCCGGCCGTCGCCGGCCGCTCCCGCCGCGAGCGCATCCGCGTGGCCCCGGTAACGTGTTTCCACGACCTCCAGGTCGATCTCGGACGCCAGCGCCCGCGCGAGCACGTCGCGGCGCAGCGGGTTCGTGGACGTGGCCCGTGGGTTGACGATCAGCAGTGCGCGCACGGGCTCAGGGTAGCCAGGCCGGAAGGGAGGAGAACATGCAGGATCGTCCCGTCGTCCTGCTCGGCGCGGCCGGGGCGCAGGCGGCGGAGGCCGCCGGGCTGGTCATCGCGTCGGCGCTGTCCGCCCTGGACACGGCGGCGGGCAAGTCCTACCACGTCAGCAGCGGCATCGCGCTGACCGTGATCGGCTTCGCGACCGCCGCCTTTCTCGCCGTGGTCGCCCTCGGGCTGGCCAGGGCGCGGCCGTGGAGCAGGACGCCCGCCCTGCTCAGCCAGCTGTTCACGCTCATCGCGGGCATCATCCTGCTGCAGGGGCACCGGGCCGAGTGGGGCGCGCCCGCCGTGGTGCTCGCCCTGGCCGCGTCCGCGGCGCTGCTGGTGCCGCCGAGCCTGCAGGCGCTCGCCCGCGAGCCGCGCGCCCCGCAGACCCCGCCAGCCCCAGACGCCCCGCGCACCCCGCGCACCCCGC
>Ga0070698_100002811_pt1 | contig 19151 bp, 15 predicted proteins | sample KBSK1502metaG_FD_65477 | JGI IMG/M metagenome (GOLD analysis project Ga0070698, IMG submission 65477) | Corn, switchgrass and miscanthus rhizosphere microbial communities from Kellogg Biological Station, Michigan, USA - KBS K1-50-2 metaG | ecosystem: Host-associated > Plants > Roots >...
GCCGGCGGCAGCCAGGCGGGAAGCCCGGGCGCACGGGCGGTTGGCCCGGCCTCGTTCCGGCCACCTCCGGCTGGCGGGCAGCCCGCCAGCGACCCCGCGCATGCCGAAGGCCGCGCGGAACCGGGAGCTGCCGTGCAGGGGACCACGGGACCAGGAGCGAAGCGGCCGGGCGTCTTGGGACAGGCCGCCGGGCATGCCCTGCCGCGACGATGGGGCGGACTGGCCCGGGCGGCGACGCGGGCGGCGCCCCGGGCCGGAGCGGCCGCCGAGTCCGTCACCGCGGCGAAGCGCGGGCGAAGCGCCCGCGGCGAGGCGCGGCCGCCATGGTATGAGATCGCGCAGCGCAACCGCACGGCGCTCGGCCGCCGGCACTGCGGGCACCTCGAGGAGATAGTTCGCCGGGAGTGGGCCGAGGGCGTGACGCCCCCGCCCGAAGTCGTGCGCGCCATCGACCGCCTGGCCGAGCTTCCGCACCTGATCAAGGTCAAGCTGCGCGCTGGCCTCGATGCGATCCATGTCGGCGCGGGCGGCGTTCCCGACCTCGACGACATGGGACAGCTGCACGGCGTGCAGCTGCCGTCGGGGAGGGCGACCTGGGACGCGTGCGCTGGTGCGTATGGCGAGCGCAAGATCATCGTCGGCTCCCGACCGTCGCCGACGCCCGATGTCATGTGCCACGAGATCGGGCACGCGCTCGATGACCTCGACGGTGCTGACGAGCGGTGGCAATCGGACTCCGCGGAGTTCCAGTCCCTCTACAGCCTGTGCCTGCCCCACATGGCGAGCGCCTTCCACCGGCAGCCCGGATTGCTCGGCCGCAGGGAGTTCTTTGCGGACGCCTTCGCGGCCATCGCGTCCCGGCAGCGCCCGGCCCTGGTGGAGATGCTCAGCGGCGACACGCGGGCCGCGCTGAACGTAATGCTCTACTTCAACGTGCGCTATGGCATCTAAGGTGGACGCTGATGTACGTGATACGGCTACCGAACGGCAACCTCTTGGTCCCCGAGTCTGTGGCCAGCGACGGCGGCAGCCTGATGAGCGATGCATACGTCGAGATCGGGCCCGACGACGTCGATTACGAACGGCTCGCAGCCGATGCGCTGACGCAGGAGGAGTTTGACGAGCGCCGCAGACGCTGGCAGGAGGGTGACGAGTCGCTGCGCAGGCAGTTCCTCGACTTCGTCGCCCGCCACGGCAACGCGGGGTGGGCCCAGGGCAGCGGCGGTAACCGGGGCCAGGCGTAGCCGGCCGGCGACGTCCCGGGGACGTGGGCGGCGGGACCCCGGACCGGAGGCGTAGGCGGCGGCGCTCTCCATGGCCAGGGTTCGTGCCGCGCGCCCAGCATGCCTAGACGGCTGGCTCCGGCGTTACGGCCGCGTCGCCGCCGAGCAGGGCCCGGACCTCTGACTCGCGGAACCGTCGGTGCCCGCCGGGCGTACGGATGCTGCTGATGCGCCCCGATGCAGCCCACCGCGTGACCGTCTTCGGATCGACCCGGAACAGGGCCGCGACTTCACCCGGCGTGAGCAGTCGCTCACTGTTGCCTTCCATTTTCACCCCTCCTGCTCTCCCCTAAAGAGCCTGTCCTAAGTGTTGCGACAAGAACGGTTTTTCTCCCTAGTTTCCGTAAAATCTGGCTTGAGAATCCTGGGCGGAGCGGGCGGCGAGGCGGTTCCGGGCTTGGCGGGGGCCGACGGAGTGGCGGGGCCGGTGGTTCTGCCAGGGGCGACGGGACCGTACCCGGCGGCGCGGCCGCACCCGGCAGCGGGGCCATACCCGGCGGCGCGGCCGACGCTGGCTGGGGCCAGCGGGCCAACCAGGACGGGGACGGCTAGGACCCGGCGGTGCGGCCTGAGCGTCGACTCCCGCCCGCGCACCGCACCTGTGCCGGATCGTGAGCAAATTATGCCTGTAATGTCCGGTTAGCACATGGTCAGGATCCGGTACATGTTCGCGCTGCCGGGAAGCGAACGGGCAGCCGAGCCACACCCCGCCCCGCGTCGGCGGGTCGCTGTCCAACACGACTAAGCTGGCCTTGCTATGCGTGTCACGTTCGCCTACAGCCTCGCGCGGTTCCTGCTGTTCGCGGCCGCGTTCGGGCTGGTGTACCTGGCGGGCGCCCGGGGGCTGCTGCTGTTCGGCCTGGCGCTGGTGATCAGCGGCATCATCAGCTTCGTCGTGCTCTCCAGGCTGCGCGACGCGATGTCCGGCGCGATCACGTCCCGGATCAGCAGCTTCCGCGAGCGACTCGACGAGGGCAGCCGGGCCGAGGACGACGATCCGGCCTCAGTGGGCGAGCCCGCGTCCGCGGGCCCCGATCCTCATCCCTGAGCCGGTGACAGCCATCCCCCCGCGGTAAGCAGGCCGAGCACCGCGTCGGTCGCCTGCTCGCGGGTCATCGTCGACGTGTCGATGGTCAGGTCAGCGTCCGTCGGCTCCTCGTACGGGTCGGAGATCCCGGTGAACTGCTTGATCAGACCCGCCCGGGCCTTCGCGTAGAGGCCCTTCCGGTCGCGGGCCTCGCACACCTCCAGCGGCGTGGCGACGTGGATCAGCAGGAAATCTCCGACCTCCGAGACCATCTCCCGCACCTGGGCCCTGGCCTGCGCGTAGGGCGCTATGGGCGCGCAGATGGCGATGCCGCCGTGCCGGGCGATCTCCGCCGCGACGAAGCCGATCCGCACGATGTTCAGGTCCCGGTCGGCGCGGGAGAACGTCAGGCCGGCCGAGAGCAGCTGCCGGACCAGGTCGCCGTCGAGCAGCGACACCTTGCGGTCACCGCGCTCGACAAGGGCGTCCCTGAGGTTCCTGGCGATGGTGGACTTTCCTGAGCCGGACAGGCCGGTCAGGAACAGGACGAACCCGCGCTCCGCGCGGGGCGGACGCGCCCGCCGCAGTTCCCGTGCCACCGCGGGCGGGGTAAACCACGCGGGCACCTCGGCGCCCGCGTCCAGCAGATCGCCGAGCTCGCCCGGCGACAGGTCACCCCGCTCGGCGCCTGCCTCGATCAGGGCCAGCGGCCGCCACACCTCGGCGCGCGGGTCGTAGGCCCAGTCGCCGGCGCGCACTATCTCAATAGGGCGGCCCGGCAAGACCGCGGCACGGGGATCGTCGCCCGCCGCGCTGTCCTGGCTGGGGCCGCCGTCGGCCAGGCCGTCGTCGGCCATCAGGTGCGTGGCGCCGTAGGCCGCCGCGACCAGGGCCCGAACCGGCAGCTCGCCCGCCGGGGCGGTGCCGGAGGCCGGGCGTCGCGGGGCCAGCGGTACCGGGATGACCATGGTCGCGGGCGGCAGGCTCGCCGCGGCCGCCAGCACGGCACGCACCAGGGCCTCCGGCCTCGTGACCACCTCGGCCGGCCCGGCGACGAGCGGCAGAAGCAGCAGTCGGGCCTTCAGCACACCAGCCATGTGCCGGAGCTGGCCGATCTGTCGGCTGTGCACCGGGCCCCGGGTGGCGTAGGCCAGCACCGGACCGTCACCGAGCGCCTCGCGCGCTTCGGCGGGCCGGCGCATGAGTCGGCGGAACGGGCCGTGCTCCGGCTCCCGAAGGCCGGTCACCGGGCCGCTCAGCCGGGTCAGCACTGGCCCGGGGGGACGTCCACCCCAGGACTCGCCGCTCAAGCGGCCCGGCCCTGTGTGCCGCGCGGGCCGCGCGACCTGCACCTCGCTACGCTCGGCGATGTCGAGCACGGCCAGGGGAGTGCCCTCGGGGTCGGTGAGCAGCACCGACGCCGTGTCCTCAGGTACCGCGTCCGGGCTCACATCGAGCGTCACTGGCGTCGGCCAGGGCGTCCCGTCGGCCAGCGTCCCGCGCTCAAGGACCGCGGTCACATCCGCCGCACCCATGAACCCGGTCAGCGGCGCGAACGCCCCGGAGAGCAAGAGCTCGAGGTCGCCGAGCTGAGCGTCATCCAGCGTCACGGACGGCGCTCCGGTCACGTCCGCGGGCACGTCGGTCCGCGCCTCAGCAGTCACGTCAACCTCCTCCGTCCCGCCCAGGCCGCGCGACAACGATCACGGCTGTCCCCGCTCTCCTGCAGGGCTCCCCTTCGGCTGGTTCGTGCTGCCAGGAGGCTACCCGTAGGGCGGTCGCCGGGTCACGCCGACGGCGCCGCGCCGCGCCTGGCCGACGGCTAGAGCACTCGCGCGAAGCCGCTTTCCGGCTTCCGGATCACATAACGCAGCTCATCGTGCGCGGATGTCAGCCGTCCCGAGGACAGCCGCGCCACGAGCTTGCTCGCAAGCAGCAGCCCGCGCGGCCGCCGCCGGGCCGCCAGCTGGTTCACCGCCTGGCGCGGCCCGATCACCAGGCCGCGGTGCAGCGCGTAGGACTGGATGCCGCGCCCCGACGCCAGGTGCTCGAAGACGGCCGGGTAGGGGCCCGGCTCGCCCGGGTGCTGACGGCGCCAGATCATCGCGCGGACTGAGCGCGGGAGCCTGCGGTCGATGAAGCCGGCCGCGGAGTCCCGGTCCCCCGTGCTGAGCAGCAGCAACCCGCCAGGCTTGAGTGCCTCGACGAAGCGGTCGAGCACGAGCTCGGCGTTGCTGATCCGCTCCAGCAGCAGCGCGCAGTGCACGATGTCGAATGTGCGGGGCGGGAGCGGTGTGGTCCGCAGGTCGCCCAGCGTGCACGACGTGAGCTCGGGGTGCGCGACGACTGCGGCCCGGGCGGTCACGCTGTCGTCGTCGACCAGGCTGACCGCGACGTGGCGGCCGCTCGCGCGCAGCCTGGCCACGTCGGGCTCACCGCCCGCGGTGGTGCATCCGGCCTGCAGCAGCGTCAGCGGCTGTCCGGGTCGGTGCGCGGCATAGTCGAGCACCGCCCGGGTGAACATCGGGGCGTCCAAGCCGTCATCACGGTGGGCGCGGGAGGGTCGCCGCCCCCGGCTGGCGCCTGGCCGCACGTCCGTTGCCGCCGCGGTGCCCCGCCGGACGCTTGCCCGGTGCCGCCCGGACCGTTCGGGGCTGATCTCCATGACGCCGCCGTCGCCCGCTTCGCTCGACCCGTCCATCTCGTTCACAAATCCATAGCGTAGCCCTCCGGACACGTTTAGTTGCTATACCAGGCGTGGCGGCGGGGCGTGGCGCCCTGTCGTCCATGATCCGGGAGACTTTTGTCCTCATAGTGCCCCCAAGTCTCCCCGATCAAGCTGGGGCGCCGGGCTGGGGACGGGAAGACGAAGACGGGCTGAGCTGGGCGCGGGGACGGGCTGGCGGGCCCGGCCGGGCTGGGGCGTCGGGTCGGGCCGGGGTGGCGAGCCGGGTCGGGCTGGCGCGGGGCCGGGAGTGGGGCGTCGGGTCGGGCTGGCGGGCTGGGCGGGCGGGCCGGGCTGGGGGGCCGGGCGCCGGGGCGGGCGGGCCGAAAGGGGTCACAGCGGCAGGTGGGGCCGTCGGGGGGCCGGAGGCGATGCGCGCTGCGGCGGGGTGCGCGGCCGGCCTTGGCCGGTCAGCCGGTAAACTAGGAGAGTCCCGCAGCCCAGCAGGGCCGCTCAGCGCCCAGTCCCGGGTGCCGCGGCTGTGCCGGGAACGGGCTTTTTGTGCTGTCCGCCCACACCCGCGCCGCCCCGACAAATAGGACGCAATGAGTCTCTGGAGACTTCTTCCGGTCATCGCCGATGATCCACAGCTCAGGCGGGCGCTTGAGGAGGCCGACGCGCCGGTCTCGGTCGGCGCCGACCTGACCGCGCCGCCGGCTCTGCGCCCGTTCCTCGCGGCCGCGCTGGCCAGCGGCGGGGGCGAAACGCCCGGGGACGCAGGCGGCGTGGCGGCCGGGGACGCGGGCAGCAAGATTCCTCGGTTCGTCCTCGCCGTGACCGCCACCGCGCGTGAGGCCGAGGAACTCACCGCGGCGCTCGGCTCGATCCTGCCGACGCCCGCCGCGGCGGCGTACTTCCCGCCCTGGGAGACGCTCCCGCACGAGCGCCTCTCGCCGCGATCCGACACCTCCGGCCAGCGGCTGGCCGTGCTCCGCAGGCTGGCCCACCCCGGCCCGGCCGATCCGAGGTCCGGCCCCCTGACGGTCGTGGCCACCCCGGTGCGCTGCCTGCTGCAGCCGATGGTCGGCGGGCTCGGCGAGCTCGAGCCGGTCCGGCTGCGCGAGGGCGAGTCCGCGGATCTGGACGACCTGGTGACCCGGCTGGTGGAGATCGGGTACGCACGCAGCGAGCTGGTCGAGAAGCGCGGTGAGCTGGCCGTGCGAGGCGGCATCCTGGACGTCTTCCCGCCCACAGAAGAGCACCCGCTGCGGATCGAGCTCTTCGGCGACACCGTCGAGGAGATCCGGTTCTTCGGGGTTTCTGACCAGCGAAGCCTGCAGGGCGCTCCCGCGGGGCTGTGGGCGCCGCCGTGCCGGGAGCTGCTGCTGACCCCCGCCGTGCGCAACCGGGCCAGGCAGCTGGCCGACGAGTGGCCAGGATTGTCGGACGTGCTCGGCAAGCTCGCCGATGGCATCGCGGTCGAGGGCATGGAGGCGTTCGCGCCCGTGCTGGCCGACCGGATGGAGCTGCTGCTCGACTATCTGCCGTCGGGGGGCATCGTGCTCGCCTGCGATCCCGAGCGGATCAGGGCCCGCGCGGCCGAGCTGGTCAGCACCAGCCAGGAGTTCCTCGAGGCCTCCTGGGTGAACGCGGCGGCCGGCGGAGAGGTGCCGATCGACCTGGGCGCGGCGGCGTTCCGGCCGATCACCGAGATCAGGAGCGTCGCCGAGTCGGCGGGGCTGCGCTGGTGGACGGTCACGCCGTTCGTGTCCGAAGACGCGGCGGGCGGGGCGGATCAGCCCCCGGGCGAGCCCGGCCTGACCGGCGGCGGTGACTGGCACCCCGCGTTCCGGCTGGACGCGACCCCTGCCGAGGCGTACCGTGGCGACACCACGCGCGTGATCGCTGACGTCAGCCGCTGGCTGGCGGACCGGTGGCGGGTCGTACTCGTGACCGAGGGACACGGCCCGGCGCAGCGCCTGGCCGAGGTGCTGCGCGGCGAGGGGCTGGGCGCGCGGCTCGAGGATCTCAGCGCCCCCGGCGAGCCCCCACCCGCCGGCGTCGCGCACATCGCGACCGGCATGATCGCCCATGGCTTCGTCTGGCCGTCGGTACGGCTCGCGGTGCTGTCCGAAGCCGACCTGGCGGGCCAGCGCGTAGGCGCGGGGCACGAGCGGATGCCGAGCAGGCGTCGCGGCGGGATCGACCCGCTGCAGCTGGTTTCCGGCGACTACATCGTGCACGAGCAGCACGGCGTCGGCCGTTACCTGGAGATGACCAGCCGCACCGTGTCGGGGGCGACCCGCGAGTACCTGGTCATTGAGTACGCGCCGGGCAAGCGGGGCCAGCCGCCTGACCGCCTGTACCTGCCCACCGACCAGCTCGACGAGGTGACCAGGTACTCGGGCGGCGAGGCGCCGAGCCTGCACCGGCTCGGCGGCGCCGACTGGGCCAAGACCAAAGGCCGGGCGCGCAAGGCCGTGCGGGAGATCGCCGCCGAGCTCATCCGGCTGTACTCGGCGCGCGTCGCCGCACCCGGCCACGCCTTCGGGCTGGACACGCCGTGGCAGCGCGAGCTGGAGGACGCGTTCCCGTACGTGGAGACGCCCGACCAGCTCGCCGCGATCGACGAGGTCAAGCGGGACATGGAGAAGCCGGTCCCGATGGACCGGCTGATCTGCGGCGACGTCGGCTACGGCAAGACCGAGATCGCGGTGCGGGCGGCGTTCAAGGCCGTGCAGGACGGCAAGCAGGTGGCCGTGCTGGTGCCTACCACGCTGCTGGCGCAGCAGCACCTGGCCACGTTCGGCGAGCGCTACGCGCCGTTCCCCGTGGTGATCAGGCCGATGTCGCGGTTCCACAGCGACGCCGAGGTCGCCGAGACCCTGGCCGGCCTTGCCGAGGGCAAGGTCGACGTGGTCATCGGCACGCACCGGCTGCTCTCGGCGGAGGTCAGGTTCCGCCGGCTCGGACTGGTGATCATCGACGAGGAGCAGCGGTTCGGGGTCGAGCACAAGGAGTACTTCAAGCGGCTGCGCACCGAGGTGGACGTGCTCGCGATGTCGGCCACGCCGATCCCGCGCACGCTGGAGATGGGCGTGGCGGGGATCAGGGAGATGTCCACGATCCAGACCCCGCCGGAGGAGCGGCACCCGGTGCTGACGTTCGTGGGCCCCTACGACGAGAAGCAGATCGCCGCGGCGATCCGGCGCGAGCTGCTCCGGGACGGCCAGGTGTTCTTCGTGCACAACCGGGTCTCCTCGATCAGCCGCGTGGCCGCCCGGATCGCCGAGCTGGTGCCCGAGGCCAGGGTCGCGGTCGCGCACGGGCAGATGAATGAGCACCTGCTCGAGAACGTGATGAGCGAGTTCCTGGCCCGCAGCCACGATGTGCTGGTGTCGACCACAATCGTCGAGTCAGGGCTCGACATCCCGAACGCCAACACACTGATCGTGGACCGCGCCGACGCCTACGGGCTGCCGCAGCTGCACCAGCTCCGCGGCCGGGTTGGCCGGGGGCGGGAGCGCGGCTACTGCTATTTCCTGTTCCCGCCCGAGAAGCCGCTCACCGAGACCGCGCACGAGCGGCTGGCCACGATCCAGCAGCACTCGGGCACGGGCGCGGGCATGTACATCGCGCTCAAGGACCTGGAGATCCGCGGCGCGGGCAACCTCCTCGGCGGTGAGCAGTCCGGCCACATCGCCGGCGTCGGGTTCGACCTGTACGTGCGGATGATCGGCGAGGCGGTCACCGAGCTGCGCGGCGCCGGGCCCGCCGAGCGGCCGGAGGTCAGGGTCGAGCTGCCGGTCAACGCGCACATCCCGCACGACTACGTGCCCGGCGAGCGGCTGCGCCTGGAGGCCTACACGCGGATCGCCGCGATCGACTCCGCCGACGACATCGCGGCCGTTCGCGACGAGCTGGCCGACCGGTACGGCCAGCCTCCGCAGCCGGTGCTCAACCTGCTCGCGGTGGCGCGGCTGCGGGCCAAGGCCAGGCGGGCCGGGCTCACCGACATCACCCAGCAGGGCAACCACATCCGGTTCTCGCCGGTGGAACTGCCCGAGTCCCGGGAGGTGCGAGTGCAGCGGCTGTACCCGAGGACGCTGCTCAAGCCGGCAGTGCGTACGATGCTCGTACCGGTGCCGAAGGCGGACGGCGCACGGGCAGGGTCCGGCCGGTCTGTGGTGTCGCTGGGCGCCCCGCCGCTGCGCGATCAGGAGCTGCTCGCCTGGTGCGAGGAGCTGATCGAGGCGGCGCTCGGCGGCATCGCCCCCGGTGGACAGGAAGCATAGAAGGAGCGTCGACGTGCCCCGCATCCCGATCAAGCTGGCCGCGGCCGCGCTCGTCGCCGGTATCGCGGTGGCTGCCTGCGGGCCGGTCAAGCTGGGTGCCGCCGCGATCGTCGGCAGCCAGCGGATCACCGCGACCAGCCTGTCCCAGGAGGTCTCCGACCTCAGCAACGGATACCAGGCCTACAAGAGCCAGGTCCAGCTGCAGTACCCGGTGTCCGAGATGCCGCAGCAGGTGCTGGCCTGGCTGGTCCGGTTCCAGGTCCGCGACCGGCTGGCGCAGCGCGAGGGGATCACGGTGACGCCGGCCCAGGCGCAGCAGGCCCTGGCCGCCATCACCGCCCAGATCAGGGCGAGCGGGAGCAGTGCCACGCTGTCTCAGGTCGCCGTGGCCAACGGCCTGCCGCCTGACCTGCTGCCCGAGCTGGGCCGTTACCAGGCCATCCAGACCATGCTGCTGAACCGCCTGGACGGGGGGAAGCTGCCGACCGCGACCGCGGCGCAGCAGGCGCTGGAGGCCCGGTTCAACGGATCGCAGTGCCGGGCTGCCAAGAGCCTGGACATCCAGATCAACCCGCAGTTCGGCGTGCTCGACTACGGCACTTTCGCGATCGTCCCGGCGCAGACCACCCTGTCCCGCGGGCAGGGATCCCCCGCCCCGTCGCCCTCCGCGTCCGCGCCGCAGCTGACCCCGCCCTGCTGACGGGGTGACGCCATGACCACGCCGGGCGGCCCCGAGGACCGGCTGCGGGAGCTTGCCGCGGTCATGAGCCGGCTGCGCAGGGAGTGCCCGTGGGACGCGAAGCAGACCCACGAATCGCTCGCGCCGCACCTGCTCGAGGAGAGCTACGAGGCGCTGGAGGCGCTGGAGAGCGGCGATCCCGACGCGCTGCGCGAGGAACTGGGCGACGTGCTGCTGCAGGTGATGTTCCACGCCGAGATCGCATCCGAGCGGACCGACGGCACCGGCTACACGATCGACGACGTGGCCGGCGGGATCGCGGACAAGCTGACCCGCAGGCACCCCCACGTGTTCGGCGACGTGAGCGTGTCCGGCGCGGACGAGGTCAAGCAGAACTGGGACGCGATCAAGGCCGCGGAGCGCATGGCCAAGGGACGCGGGCCCGGCTCCGTGCTCGACGGCGTGCCGTTCGGCCAGCCGGCGCTCGCGCTGGCCGCACAGCTGCAGCGGCGCGCGGAGCGGGCCGGGGTCCCGGCTGACCTGGCTGACCTGCGCCCGGGAGCGGATAACGCGGCGAGCGAGGGGGGCCTGGCCCGCCCTTCGGAAGCGCGCGCCACAGTGAGCGAGACGGATCAGACGGATGCGGACGGCTCGCCCAGCCAGCTCGGCGCCGAGCTGTTCGCCCTCGTGGCACGTGCGCGTGCGGCCGGCGTCGACCCGGAACTCGAGCTACGGGCCGCCGCCCGCGCCTTCCGCGACCGTGTCCTGGCCTGGGAGCAGGGTCGCCGATCCTGACGGCCGCACACGAGCGGCAGCGCTCGCGGTGGCAGTTCCGTGGGCCCGCTCGGAGTTCGCGCTCCGTTAGGGGCGTTCACCTCGGCTGCGCGCGTCGTGACGCACGTTACGCGCATTACGACACAGTAAAACCTTAGCTCCAGCTACGAGTCGCTATTTACAAGTCAGCGGTTTGCCGTCACATTGCTAGGACAAAGGTTTGTCCTTCAGGCCACCGGTCCACCGGCGGCCCTGCCCCTCGCCGACAGCAGCCCCTCGTCGCGGCACCCAGCCGCCGGGATAATACCGGGAGTTCCCGTGACTCAACGAACCAACCCGCTCAAGGCGCTGATCGCGGTCGGAGCGCTGGGCGTCCTGGCCGCCTGCGGGTCGAGCGGCTCCACCAGCGCCGGCAGCACCAGCGGCAAGGCGGTGTACGGCGGCGATCTGGTCATCGCCCGCACCGCGGACTCCCAGTCGATGAACGCCACGACCGTGTTCGACAACGAGTCGATCTGGATCTTCGAGCAGATCTTCCAGCCGCTCTACACCGTCTCGAACGACGGCAAGGGCGTCATCCCGTGGCTGGCCACCGGCTACACGGTCTCGGCAGACAAGAAGACCTATACGTTCACGCTGCGGCCCGGCGTGAGGTTCTCCACCGGCCAGCCGATGACGTCGGCGGACGTGAAGTTCTCCATCGACCAGAACCGGAAAGCCACCCAGGGCTGGGCGTACCTGGACACCGCGATCGCATCCGTGGACGCGCCTACCGCCTCGACCGTGGTGATCCACCTCAAGTACCCCTGGGCGCCGCTACTCGCCGATATCTCGCTGTTCGCCAACGGGATCGTGCCGAACAATTACGGCGGCCAGACCGAGAGCCAGTTCTACCAGCACCCGGTCGGGACCGGGCCGTTCAAGTGGGACTACTGGCACAAGGGCTCGGCGCTCAAGCTGGTGCGCAACCCCTACTACTGGCAGAAGGGCAAGCCGTACCTCAACAGCGTGACCTGGACCGACGTGCCCAACGACAACACCAGGGAGCTGCAGCTCAAAGGCGGCCAGGCGCAGATCGACGAGTTCCCGGCCTGGTCCACGGTGGGCAGCCTGAAGACCACCCCGGGCGTCACGATGAACCTGTTCAACTCGACCCGGACCGACTACCTGGCGTTCAACGAGCAGCGCAAGCCGTTCCAGGACGTGCACGTGCGCCGGGCGATCTCGCTGGCCGTCAACCGGGCCGCGCTGGTGAAGGCGGTGCTGTTCGGCAACGGCACGCCGGCGAACTCGTTCATGCCGCCGCAGGTGCCTTATTACCAGCAGGCGACCTCGGGCCTGCAGTACGACATGGCCGCGGCGAAGCAGGAGATGGCTGCGTCTAGCGTGCCGCACGGATTCACCACCACGATCCTCGTGTCCTCCGGCTTCTCCGACCAGTTGACTATCGCGACGATCCTCCAGTCCGAGTTCAAGCCCCTCGGTATCAAGCTGAACATCCAGCAGCTCGACCCGAACACGGCGAACACCGATCAGCAGAGCTTGAAGTACGACATGACCCTGACCTACTGGACGATGGACATCCCCGACCCGGACGAGCTGGTGACATTCTCCGTGGACCCGAAGTCGGGCGCGAAGTCGTTCTTCACCGACTACAACAACCCGCAGGTCGTCAAGGACGCGCACCTGGCCGAGGAGACGCTGTCCACCTCGTCGAGGCAGTCGCTGTACAACTACATCCAGGATCACGCGGCCAGCGACGCGTTCATGGCCTTTCTCTACTACTCGCCCTACGCCTATGCGACCACCTCCAACGTCCACGGCTTCTTCGTCACGCCGCTCGGCAACTACCACATGGAGAACGTCTGGATGAGCAAGTAGCCCTAGGCGGGATGGCCGACGGGCAGAGGCCGATGAGCGAGGAGTGTCTGTGGGCCGGATGACCTTCGTGATCCGGCGGCTCCTGATGCTGGTGCCGGTCGCAGTTGGCGTGACGATCATTGTGTTCTTCATGATCCACCTGATTCCCGGTGACCCGGCTGCGACCATCCTCGGCATCCGCGCCACGCCGCGGGCGATTGCCATCCTGCACCAGCAGTGGGGCCTGAATCGGCCGCTGATCAGCCAGTACTGGCTGTTCATGGACCGCCTGCTGCACGGCAACCTCGGGCAGAGCCTGTACTACGGGACCCCGGCGGTCGGCATCATCCTGGGGCGGCTGTCGGCGACGATCTGGCTGCTCGTCTATGCCGCGCTGCTGGCCATCCTGATCAGCGTGCCGCTGGCGATGATCGCGGCCAGCCGCAAGGACGCCGTCCGCGACCAGGTCGTCCGCGCGGTGCCGCTGCTCGGCCTGGGGATGCCCCCGTTCTGGCTCGCGATCCTGCTGATCTACGCGTTCGCCATCAAGTTCCAGCTGTTTCCCGTCAGCGGTTTCGGGTCGGGCTTCGGCGGTCACCTGCGCTCGATGTTCCTGCCGTCCCTGACCGTCGCGCTGGCGCTCGCGCCGGTTGTCATCCGCAGCCTGCGCGCCAGCATGCTGAACGTTCTCGGCGCCGAGTACATCACCACCGCCCGGTCGAAGGGCGTGCCGCCCGGGCGGCTGTTCGTCCGGCACGTGCTTCGCAACGCGGTCATCCCGGCGGTGACCGTGCTCGGCATCAACATCGGCTTCCTGGTCGGCAACACCGTGATTATCGAGAACGTCTTCGCGATCCCCGGCATCGGCCAGCTCATGATCAACTCGATCTTCGCGCGCGATTTCCCCGTGGTACAGGGGGTCACGCTCGTCTTTGGCATCATGGTCGTCCTGGTGAACCTGCTGGCCGACGTGGCCTACGCGGCGCTCGACCCTAGGGTCAGGTTCGAGCGGTGAGCGCGCTCTCTTTCCCTGAGCATCCCGAGTCGGTCCTGATGCCGGCCGATGAAGAGCGCGCGCAGCCACGCCCGGCGCGCCGGTGGTACCGCCAGCCCGCACTGGTCGCGGGTCTCGCGATTATCGGGATCCTCGTTGTGCTGGCGGCCGCCGCCCCGCTGATCACCTCGTACAACCCGATCACGCAGAATCTCAACGCGACGCTGCTCGGGCCGGGTGCGCAGCATCTGCTCGGCACCGACCAGCTCGGCCGCGACGAGTTCAGCCGGCTGCTCTACGGCCTCAGGAACGACATGCGCATCGCGTTCATCGCGGTGCTGTTCCCGTTCTGCATCGGCATCGTCCTCGGCAGCCTGGCCGGCTACTTCGGGGGCTGGGTCGACGTGATCATCATGCGGCTGGTCGACATCGTGTTCGCGTTCCCGTTCTACGTGCTGGTCATCGCGCTGGTGTTCGTGCTGGGCCCGGGCGAGCGAAGCATCTACATCGCGATCACGATCCTGGGCTGGGTCTCCTACGCCCGGATCATCCGCGGCGAGATCCTGGTGGCCAAACGGCAGGACTACGTGCTCGCGGCCCAGTCGGGCGGCCTGTCCAGCGTCAGCATCATGGGCCGGCACCTGCTGCCCAACGTCATCACGCAGGCGATCATCTATGCGATGTCGGATATCGTCCAGGACATCCTGGCCATCGTGACCCTCGGCTACTTCGGCCTGGGCATCCCGCCGCCCACCCCCGACCTGGGATCAATGATCAACGACGGCCAGAACTTCATGACCACCCACTGGCAGCTGACCACCATCCCCGGTCTCGCCGTCGTGGTGGTCGGCCTCGGGCTGTCGCTGATCGGCGACGGGCTGGCGGACCTGATCCGGCCGGGCCAGTCGTGAGGCACGCGGGGGACACCTGATGAGCGATAACGTCCTCGAGCTCCGCGACCTGAACGTGCGGATCGCCACCCGGCGCGGCATCGTCCGGGCGGTTGACGGAGTCTCCCTGGAGGTGCCCAGGGGCGAGGCGGTCGGCCTGGTCGGCGAGTCCGGGTCCGGCAAGAGCATGACCCTGCGCGCGATCCTCGGCGTGCTGCCGGCCGAGGCGCGGGTCACCTCCGGGCAGATCCTCCTCGACGGCAGGGACCTGGTGCCGCTGGGCAACGCCGAGCTCAACCATATTCGCGGCCCCAAGATGTCGATGATCTTCCAGGAACCGATGAGCGCGCTGAATCCCGTCATGCGCGTCGGCCGACAGATCGCCGAGGGCCCCGAGGTGCATCTCGGCTACAGCCGGTCCCGAGCCGCGGAGCGGGCCCTTGAGCTGATGAGCCGGGTGGGGATCCCTGACCCGGAGCGGCGGTTCCATGCCTACCCGCACGAGTTCTCCGGTGGCATGCGGCAGCGGGTGATGATCGCGATCGCGCTCTCCTGTGACCCGGAGATCATTCTCTGCGACGAGCCGACCACCGCGCTGGACGTCACGATCCAGGACCAGATACTGCGGCTGCTGACCCGGCTGTGCCGCGAGTCCGGGGTAAGCCTTGTGTTCGTCACCCATGACCTGCCCGTCGTCGCCCAGGTCTGCCAGCACCTGGCGGTCATGTACGCGGGGCAGCTGGTGGAGCGTGGCGACGTGCGCGAGGTGCTGCTCGATCCGCGCCACCCGTACACGCTCGGGCTGGTCCGGTCGGCACCCGACTTCGACTACGTCCGCGAGTCCCTGATGCCCATCCCCGGGTCGCCGCCCAGCCTGATCGCGCCGCCTCCGGGATGCCGGTTCCATCCGCGTTGCGACTTCGCCGAGGAGGACTGCCGGGTGACCGAGACGCCGCTGCGAATGCTGCCGGGCGGCCGGGCCACCGCGTGCCTGCACTACGAGCGGTGCTCGGAGGCGGCGGCGGCGGATCGAGCGCGGCCATGACCCGGCCGGTCCCACCCGCGGAGCGGAGCGAGCCAGACCTCCCCGGAATCGCCGCGGTGCCGGGTGCCGAGGTGCCGTCGGCACCGGGCGAGCCGCTGCTGGCGGCCCGCGACATCGCGGTCTGGTTCCCGTACGGCAGTCAGCTCGTGGCGCGGCTCCGTCACGAGGAGCGGCTGCTCCGCGCCGTCGACGGGGTAGATCTCGAGATAGCGCGCGGCGAGGCTCTTGCCCTGGTCGGCGAGTCCGGTTCCGGGAAGTCCACGCTGGCGTTGGCGCTGGCCGGCCTGCGCCGTGCCGACCGCGGCGAGGTCCGCTTCGCCGGAAGGGCACTGCCCGCCCGCCGCAGACGCGCCGACCAGCGGCGAATCCAGATGGTCTTCCAGGACCCCTACTCGTCGCTGAATCCCCGGCTGACGGTCGGCGGGATGCTACGCGAGCTGCTTCGAGCGCACAGCGTGGTGCCGAAATCCCGAGTGGCGGAATTCAGCCGCGAGCTGCTCGCGCTCGTCGGGCTGGGCGAAGAGGCGCTTACCGCCTATCCCCGCCAGTTCTCCGGCGGCCAGCGCCAGCGGGTCGCGATCGCCAGGGCACTGGCGCTGCAGCCCGATGTGCTGGTCGCCGACGAGCCGGTGTCGGCGCTCGACGTCAGCGTGCAGGCCACGATCCTCAACCTGCTGCGTGACCTGCGGGCCGAGCTCGGCCTGTCGCTGCTGCTCATCTCGCACAACCTGGCTGTGGTGCGACACCTGTGCGACCGGGTCGCCGTCATGTACCTGGGCCGGATTATCGAGGTCGCGCCCGCCGAGCAGCTGTTCAGCACACCCAGGCACCCGTACACCCGCGGCCTGCTGGCCGCCATACCCAAGCTGAGCCAGGTTGCAGACGATACGCCTGCTGCGGTGCTCGGCGATCCGCCAAGCCCGCTGCGGATCCCCTCCGGATGCCGGTTCCGGACCCGGTGCCCCATAGCCCAGGCGCGCTGCGAGACCGAGGACCCGGTGCTGACCGCGACCCCCGGCGACCCGGGCCACCGTGTGGCGTGCCACTTCGCCTTCACCCCGCTGGCCACTGAGGCGGCCGGCGAGCGAGACCAGCAGGACTGGCCATAACGTCGGTGTTTGAGGCGCACGACGGCCGTATCGTCTTGGTGGCATCCACCGCCGACGCCGGCTGGGATCGCGAGCGCCCGGCGTGCTGCCCGAAGGGCGACGACGCGGTGGCGGCATACCCCAGCGCCTGCCTGACGTCATCCCCGGAACCCGGTCGTGCCAGAGCCTGAGATGCCTCCGCAACGAAGCGCCCCCGATCACGCAACGTCGCCGGGCGCGGCGAAGGCCGCCGCCGCGCAGCGCCGTGCGTCCCGTCTGGTCGACATCGCCGAAGCGGTAGGCGTCCACGTGTCCACCGTGTCCCGGGTGCTCAACGACGACCCCGCGCAGTCGATCCGCGCGGAGGTCTACGAGCGGATCCTGAGCACGGCGCGCGCGCAGGGCTACCGTCCCAATGTGCTGGCCCGGGGGCTCAAGCGCCGTCGCACCGGAGCGTTCGCGTTCGTCGTGCCGCTGCTCCGCAACCCGATCTGGGCCCGGCTGCAGCGCGGTGCGCTGCAGCGAGCCGCCGAGCGCGGCTACGTGGTTCTGATCATGGAAGAGCCCACCGAGGACCCGAAACCGCCCGACGCCTACCGCTACCTGGTCGAGGAGAGCCGCGCAGACGGCCTGCTCCTGGCCACCCCGCTCCGAGTCCCTGAGCACGCCGGGGGAGTTCCCGGGATCCCGCATGTGTACGTCAACCGGCGCGGGCCGGACCGCGGCAACAACGTGGTGATGGACGAGCCCGGCGCGGTCCGGTTGTTCCTCGACCACGTCGCGGGGCTGGGCCATCGCACCGTCGCGCTCATCGACGGGCCGCCGGCGGTGGACACGGTCCAACGCCGGGTCAGCGCGGCGCGCCGGACCTGCGCCGCCCGGGGCCTGCGGCTCACAGTCCGGCACGCCGCGGGAACCGAGGAGGGCGGCTGGGTGGCGATGATGGGGATGCTGCGCCGCGGCCCGCTGCCAACCGCATGCGGTGTCGGCAGCCTGAACCAGCTGTTCGGGGTGCTGGGCGCGCTGCGAGAACGTGGCATGGCCGTCCCAGGCTCGATGTCGGTGGTCAGCTTCGACGAGGACGAGTGCCTGGCCTTCCTGGAAGTCCCGATCACCAGCGTGTGCATGCCCCTGCTCGAGCTCGGCAGCGCAGCAGTGGACGCGCTCATCGCCAGAATCGAGCAGGTGCCCGCGAGGGACGTGATGGTCCGCGCGCCGATGCGCCTGCTGTTGCGCGGCTCGGTAGCCGAGCCTCGCAGGTGACCGCCCTGGCCGTGACCGGGCCGCAACGGCCAGGGCTGCCAGGGGCCCGTATCCGGCGTGGCCTGTGCGTTTGGTCGTCTGGCTCTACTAGGCTCCAATGCGGACATGTCATCGCAGCATCGCCGGGAGTCTCCTTGTCCTCCATCGAAGCAGTTCACGCCAGGCAGATCCTGGACTCGCGCGGCAATCCCACCGTCGAGGTCGAGGTCGTGCTCGACGATGGCACTCTCGGGCGCGCCGCGGTGCCCAGCGGCGCCTCGACCGGCGCGTTCGAGGCGGTTGAGCTTCGGGACGGCGGCGACGAGTACGGCGGCAAGGGAGTCGGCAAGGCGGTCCAGGGGGTGATCGACGAGATCCAGCCCGACCTGCTTGGCTACGACGCCGACGACCAGCGGCTCATCGACCAGGCCCTGATCGATCTCGACGGGACGCCCGACAAGTCGCGGCTCGGCGCCAACGCGATTCTCGGGGTCAGCCTCGCGGTGGCCCGGGCCGCCGCTGAGTCGGCGCGGCTGCCGCTGTTCCGTTACCTGGGCGGGCCGAACGCCCACGTCCTGCCGGTCCCGCTGATGAACATCCTTAACGGCGGCGCGCACGCGGACAACAACCTCGACGTCCAGGAGTTCATGATCCTCCCGATCGGCGCGGGCACGTTCGCCGAAGCGCTGCGCTGGGGCGCGGAGACCTATCACGCGCTCAAGTCGGTCCTCAAGCATCACGGCCTGGCCACCGGCGTCGGCGACGAGGGCGGTTTCGCCCCCGACCTGGAGCACAACCGTGCCGCGCTCGAGCTGATCGTCGAGGCGATCGGCAAGGCTGGCCTCACGCCAGGGGAGGACGTGGCGCTCGGCCTCGACGTGGCCGCGTCCGAGTTCCACTCCGACGGTGCCTACACCTTCGAGCGAGGCCAGAAGACCGCCGCGGAGATGACCGGCATCTATGCCGGGTGGCTGGACGCCTACCCGATCGTGTCGATCGAGGATCCGCTGGCCGAGGAGGACTGGCCGGCCTGGAGCGAGCTCACCGCCAGGCTGGGCGGCCGGGTGCAGGTGGTAGGCGACGACATCTTCGTCACCAACCCGGGGCGGCTGCACCGCGGCATCGCCGAGCGCTCTGCGAACGCACTGCTGGTCAAGGTCAACCAGATCGGAACGGTGACCGAGACCCTGAACGCCGTGGCGCTCGCCCAGCGCAGCCAGTTCAGCTGTGTGATCAGCCACCGGTCCGGCGAGACCGAGGACACGACGATCGCGGACCTGGCTGTGGCCACGAACGCCGGCCAGATCAA
>Ga0070698_100002812_pt1 | contig 19144 bp, 17 predicted proteins | sample KBSK1502metaG_FD_65477 | JGI IMG/M metagenome (GOLD analysis project Ga0070698, IMG submission 65477) | Corn, switchgrass and miscanthus rhizosphere microbial communities from Kellogg Biological Station, Michigan, USA - KBS K1-50-2 metaG | ecosystem: Host-associated > Plants > Roots >...
GTGATGTCGAAGGCGGAGACGTTCTTCGAGAGCAGGAGCGCGGTCTTCACCTTGGAGGTGGTCGCCGCGTCCTGCGACGTGTCCTTGAACGAGCGCAGCGTCTCCCGCAGCGGCGTCGCTCGGGGCGAGAGATAGAGCATCACGCCTCCGACGACGATCACCAAGACAAGGATCGCGAGCACTGCCCCTGGGAATCGTCCGCGTCTCATGCCGTCCCAGGGGACGCATCATTCGTGCCACGCGGGACGACCGAGAAGCCCCGGATTCTTCGGGAGTGGGCCGGCGCGACCGTCCACGAGTCGCGACGGGCCGGCGCGTAGTCGGTAACGTCTACCGAGAAAACTTGACCCGCGTCACGCAGGAGGCCGCGGCGGCGCCCTTCCAAATGCGTTCACGGAGGGCGCGCGGGCTTGGCACGTGAGATGCCTTTCCCTGCACGGCTGCGGTTGGCCCAATCTCGAAACTCGAGCCCGATTCTTGGAGGCCACGTATGCGTGCAGGTCGGAAGAGTGCGATGTGGGCGGCCGGGGTGGCCGTCGCGGCGATAGTCTTCGTCAACGGATGCGCGGAGCAGAGGGCCAGCATGTCGAGCATGGGCAATAAGATGGAGAGCGCGGCGGCCGCCACCGGGACGACCCTCTCCGGATCGCAGGAGGTTCCGCCGGTGAACACCCAGGCGTCCGGGGTCAGCACGATCCAGGTCATCGGCGACAAGACGGTGATCGGCAACGTGCAGACGACCGGCATGACCGGGACCGTCGCCCACATCCACATCGGTGCCAGTGGGCAGAACGGCCCCGTGATCATCCCGCTGGTCAAGTCGGGTGACAACACGTGGGCCGTGCCCGGGAACACGGTCCTGAGCAGCGCGCAGTTCGACGCGTTCCGGGCCGGGAACCTCTACGTCAACGTGCACAGCGCCGCCTACCCGGCGGGGGAGATCCGCGCCCAGCTGAAGCAGTAGCGTGCGACGCAGTCGCGCGCGGTCTCCTCGGGTCGGGCTAGCGAGCGGGCGGTGTGGTGTCGGCGCAGTCGGCGAGCGAGAGCGGCTCGGCGGCGGCGCCGTCCCCCGCCGCCGGCAGGGTGGCGTAGCGGGGGGTCGCGGCCTGGGCCGCGACCGCGGCATAGAGCTGGGGCACCGCCTGGTCGTTGGCCAACCCGACCACCCACTTCGGCAGGGAGCCGGCGGGGTCGGTGAATACGCAGTACCGCACGTCGGTCGCGGCGCTCTGATCCTTCACCGGCCTCAGGTCCCAGTACCCGTTGTTCACCGAGACCCGGACCGCGGCGTCGGGCTTGACGCCGGGCGGCAGCCCCGCCTCGAGCCGCCAGGTGAGCGCATAGGCCACCCGGCCCTCGGAGTCTCGCGCGCGCTGCTCGGTGATGCGGATGAGGTAGTGGCGGTCCTGCACGAACGGGATTCCGAACGAGAGGCGCTGGTAGTTCAGAACGTCGCCGGGCGCGTCCGCCGGGAGCACGCGGCTCTCCTTCACGTACGGCATGAACGCGGGGTATCGCTCGAGGTCCGCGATCACCGCCCGCACCACGTGGGGCGGGGCGGCGATGACGCCCTGAGCGCGGACCTGCTTGACGTCGCGATCGGGGATCGCGCGCGTCTCGACCTTGACGTCGGGCGAGGCCGGCGCGGGCTGGCCCCACGCGGCCTCGCGCCCGGTGGGCAGGGCGAGTGCGAGCACGAGGACCAGCCCGAAGCGGCGGGCGAGGGAACGCACCCGGCCAGCCCCCGTCGGGTTACTTCGCGCCGACGGCGTCGGGCTTCAGCTCGTCGAGGTAGCGCTTGACCAGCTCGGCGAGCTTCGCCTTGTCGGGCACCTTGTAGAACAGGCGGTAGGCCGCGTCCGCCGCGGCGCGCTCGGCGACCTTGCCCAGGACCGTCTTGATGACGACCTGCACCGTCTGGTTGTCGCCGACCGAGATCTTGCCGAACGCCCCGAAGGACGCGCCGAAGCCGCCGAAGCTTCCCCCGGTGATGCCCCCCACCATCGCCGCCTTGAGGCCCGCGGTCTGCCCGAGGTATTCGATGGCCTGCGCCTTGGTCTCGTCGATGCCGCAGCCGCTGGCGACGAGCGCCACCGGCTTGACCAGCGGGGCGCCGTCCCCGTCGCCCTGCCCGCGGCTCTTGATCGTCACGTCGATCACGGTGGGCCGGAGCGGCGTCTTCTTGGGGTCCTTCTCGAGGTCCGGCGCGGCCTGGTTGAAGGCGGCCGGGTAGTAGATCTTGCCCGTCGCGTCCGTCCAGATCGGGCCCCGCACCACGTAGTCGCCCACCGCGTCGATGATCACGGACAGGACGCCCGCGATCTCGGTGTTGCCGACCGTCCGGGAGATCGCGGGGGCGGGCAGGTTGTTGCCGAACCGATCGATGTACTTCCCGTCCACGTAGGCCGAGACGTAGGCGACCAGGACCTGGTTGAACTCCTCCACGCGGGCGAGGTCCGCCTTCACCGTCTCCTTGTCCAGGTCGTTGGCGAAGAAGCGCTCGTGGATCCGCTCGCCGAAGTTCTTGAGCGTGTTCGCGTTGAGATCGTGCAGGGCCTGGAGCTTTTCGGCCCGGCTCTGCGCCGGGGTGACGCCGATCCGGATCGCGTCGACCACGAAGTTCACGACCGCGTGCTCGTGCAGCCGGGCCTTGACCGCCTGGATGCGGTCCTCGACCGGATCGCTCGGCGGATCGGGACAGGCGGTGGTCAGGCTCTCCCGCAGCGGCACCACGTCGGTGATGAGCTGGCGGGTCGGAATTCCGCCACAGCCGGCGCACAGCAGGCCCACCACCACCGCCCAGCGCACCAGCATCGGAGACCGGCTCATGCGGAGTCCTCCTTGTCGTCGACGATCCGTGGAGTGGGCATCGAGCGGATGGTAGGAGTCGTTCGCTCGCCAGTCAAGGCGCTCGCTGCGCCTATTGGGTGCGAACAGGATTGACTCGTCGCGGGCGCGCCCCCACACTCGATCCTGCGGCACGGGAAGGAGGCGACGCATGGCCTGGAAGGACGAGATCCAGCACGTCGTGGTGTTGATGCTCGAGAACCAGTCGTTCGACCGCCTGCTCGGGTTCCTGCGGCTCGACGATCCGTCGCAGCGGATCGACGGGCTCACCGGCGGCGAGACCATCCCCGCTGATCTCGGGGATCCCGCGCGCGTCGTCCGGCTCGAGCGGGGCACGCAGCCGGCCCTCTACGTCACCGATCCCACCCCGGGGCACCAGTTCGAGGACATCGCGGCCCAGGTCTTCGGGCAGGCGCGGGTGCCCGATCCGCCGACTCCCACCATGAACGGGTTCGTCGACAACTACGCCCGGCAGGAGGGCGCCGATCACAAGCCGATCGGCGCCGAGCGGGCGGCGGCCGGCCTCGCGTGCCTCGACCCCTCGCTGGTGCCCGTCATCTCGACGCTCGCGAAGAGCTTCGTGGTCTGCGACCGGTGGTTCTCCTCGGCGCCGGGCCCGACCTGGCCCAACCGGTTCTTCGTCCACGCCGCCACGTCCAACGGCTACATCGACAGCCCGACCGACCTCCAGGCCCTCGCCGGCTTCCTCACGACGCGGTTCCGCCTGCGCACGATCTACGAGAGCCTCGCGGCGGCGGGCCGCACCTGGGCGATCTACTACGGGGACCACGCGCAGGCCTTCGGGATCGGCACGCTGCACCGCTACGCGAGCGACAACTTCCGCCGGCTCGACGCGTTCGCGGCCGAGGTCGCGGCGGGGACCCTGCCGCACTATTCGTTCCTGGAGCCGCCCTACATGGACAATCCCGGGAGCCCCGCCGGCGATCAGCACCCGCCGCATCATCTCCTGGAGGGCGAGCGGCTCATCGCGTGGGTGTACGACACCCTCCGCGGCAACGCGGCCGTATGGAACAAGACGCTCCTCGTGCTGCTCTACGACGAGCACGGCGGCTTCTTCGATCACGTGCCGCCGCCCGCGACGGTGGCGCCGGACGAGGCCTCCGCCCAGGGCGAGAAGTTCAAGTTCGACCGGCTGGGGGTCCGCGTGCCCGCGCTCCTCGTCTCCCCGTGGGTCCGCAAGGGACGGGTGGACCATCGGGTCTACGACCACACGTCGCTCCTGGCCACCGTGAAGGGCCTCTTCGGGCTGCCCGCGTTCCTGACGAAGCGGGACGCCCAGGCCAACCCGCTGGACGACGCGAGCTTCCTCCCGGCGCCGCGAGCCCTCGACGACACGCCGGCCAACCTCGCGGCCTTGGTGCCGAGCCACGCTCCCTCGCCCCGGAGCGGTAAGCTCTCCGACCTCCAGCAATCGCTCGTGGCCCTGAGCGCCGTGCTCGGCGGTGCGGGAGGGACGGGGGCGCCGCAGCCCGCGGTGGGAGGCCGCGGGGAGATCCAGTCTCCCTGAGGGCAGCCGGCACGCTGTAAGCGCAGGTTTCGGTTGCGGAGCGGCGATCGGCGGAAGGATCGTGGGAAGGAGTCCGGGAAGGGGTCCGACATGAGTGTGGCCGCAACGCTCGGGCGTGGTGCCGGATGGGTCGTGGGGCTGTCGCTGGTGCTCGCGCTCACCGGCTGCTTTGCCAAGGTGAAGGAGCTCCCCGCTCTCGACAAGAAGCCGGCGTTCGATCCGATCCCGGAGAGCTCGCCCGACCTGCTCGTGGGGCTGGCGATCTCGGGCGGCGGAAGCCGAGCGGCCACCTTCGCGGCCGGGGTCCTCGAAGCGCTGGCCCGGGTCCGGGTGAAGGACGCGGGCGGCGAGCGCAGCGTCCTGGAGAAGGTCCAGTACATCTCGAGCGTCTCCGGCGGCAGCCTCGCCACCGGGTACTTCGCGGCCCGGAAGCCGGCGAGGTCCGAGCCCGTCCTCGCGCCCCGGGGGTTGTCCCCCGCCTACGAGCGATTCTTCGCGGACTATAAGGCGGCGATGCAGGAGGACTTCGAGCTGCCGTCCGCGTGGCGCCAGCTGCTCTTCTTCCGCGCGTTCAACCCCACGAAGCTCGCCTATTCCCTCGCCGAGGTGTGGGACGGACGATTCTTCCACGGGATGACCTTCAGCCAGCTCTACGCGCGCGAGCGGGCGGGGGACAGCCCGCGCATCATCCTGAACGGGACCTCATACAACACCGGACGGCGGTTCGCCGTGACGACCCTCCCTGCGGCCGACTTCGACTACGACTTCGTGGGCGGGCTGCTCCAGGACCTGATGCGGCGCTCCGACCGGGTGACCGCCGAAGGGAAGGCGATCATCCAGCGCAATCTCGAAGGGGCGCGGGACCAGTTCCTGCCCATGACCTTCGAGCAGATCGGAGCCGACCATCGGGCGCTCCCCCTGTCGCTGGCGGTGGTGTCCTCCGCGTCGTTCCCGCCCGTGGTGGGGCCGGTCACTTACGCGGTCGACGGCCGGCCGCCGTACCAGCACGTGGGCGACGGCGGGCTCTTCGACAACCTCGGCACCGAGTCGCTGACCACCCTCTTCCTCAAGAAGATCCCGAAGGGATCGCCGAAGCGGGGATTGATCATCGTGATCGACTCCGCGTTTCCGTTCGACGCCAACGCGGAGGTCCTGGCCGCGAACCCGAGAGGCTACCAGGTGTTCAAGAGGGACCCGTCGCGGATCGTCGGCATCATGGAGGAGCGGGCCAACGCGTACCAGCTGATGCTGTGGGACGCGCTCCGCACCGAGGGGGTCGCCCTCCCCGACTTCGCGAGCCTGCGCGTCGAGGTGCTCCAGCACACCGAGCCCGACTGGGGCACGTACCGGGATCTGCCCGAAGAGTGCCGGGGCCAGTTCGACCCCACCGTGACCACGCAGGCGATCAAGGAGGCGGTCAGCGAGATCCCGACCCTGTTTCGCATCTCGAAGTGCCACGGAGCGCTCATGATCAAGGCGGCGGAGAAGGTGGTGGAGGCGCACCGCGCCCGGATCGTCGAGTTCCTCGAGCGGCCGCGGTAGGCGGCCACCACGGAAGTGAGGGCGGTCATGAGTCGACTGAGACGACGGGCGGTCCTCGTCCTGGGAGCCATCGCGGTCGTCGGAGTGGCCGCGTTGACGCCCGGGCGTCCCACGCATGGCGAGGAGCCGGCGCCGGTCATCGACGAGGCGCGCCAGGCCGGCCTCCCCGCGAAGCACTTCCTCGACCGCGTCGCCGACGAGGACTACTTCCACGACATGGACGGGGGGATCGCGCTCACCCCCGGTGAGATCAAGGGCCGGAACACGTGGCTCGTGTGGACCGGGGGCAACGACCGGCTGTGGGACGTGCTGTCGACCGCGAGCTTCGGGAACCTGGACTTCCTCAAGACCGTCTCGTCCCATCCGGGCCTGAAGTTCAGCCGCGACAACCGCTGGACCTACCTGGGCCTCGTGAACGAGCCCTGCTTCGAGAAGGCGACCGGGCCGGATCCGGAGCGCTTCGGCCTCTGGCTCGACAAGCGGCGTGCCGGCTGCCCGGCCGATCCCTTCGAGAACGCGACCAAGTATCCGGGGGTGGCGGTGGGGGCGCGGGGGAAGGACCTGGGCGGCGGCCGGACGCTGCCGGTCGGCTCGTTCTACGGCTACGCGAGCGGGATCGTCGGCCTGCGGCTCTTTCCCAATCCCGCCTTCGACGCGGAAGCCGCTCGCAAGTGGGACCCGGTGCGCTACTACGAGGACCCGACCTATTACCTGTCGAAGGACCTGGTGAGGCCCTACCGGGTGGCGATGTCCTGCGCGTTCTGCCACGTGGGCCCGAACCCCCTCAAGCCGCCCGCCGATCCCGAGAAGCCGCAGTGGGCGAACCTCAGCTCGAACGTGGGCGCGCAGTACTTCTGGCTCGACCGCATCTTCGGCTGGGACGCCAACCCGTCGAGCTTCATCGTCCAGATCTTCCGCACCTCCCGGCCGGGCACGCTCGACACCTCGCTCGTCTCCACCGACAACATCAACAACCCGCGCAGCATGAACGCGATCTACCTCCTCGGCCCCCGCCTCGGGCGCGCGCGGCAGGTGGGCAAGGAGACGCTCGGGGGCGGCGGTCTCGACAACAAGCAGTTCAACGACTTCGTCGACGGCGGCCCCCTGACCCAGTTCTTCGAGCGCCCCGCGACGGTGTGGACGCCGCGGGTCCTGAAGGACGGCGCCGACTCGGTCGGGGCCCTGGGCGCGCTCAACCGCGTCTACCTGAACATCGGCCTCTTCAGCGAGGAGTGGCTGCGGCACTTCAACCCGCTGCTGGGCGGGAAGCGCACCACCCCGATCCTGATCAAGCTCGCCCGCGAGAACTCGAGCTACTGGGGGGCCACCGAGGGCCAGACCGTCGACATGGCCCTCTTCTTCCTCAAGAGCACCGGGCCGCACCCGCTCAAGGACGCGCCCGGCGGCGCCGCCTACCTCACCACCGACGCGGCGAAGCTCCGGCGCGGCCGCGAGGTGTTCGCCGAGCGCTGCGCCCGGTGCCACTCGAGCAAGGCGCCGGAGCCGCCCGCCACCCTCGGCCTGCGCGCGTGCGAGGGCCCCGGCTATCTCGAGTGCTTCAAGACCTACTGGCGCTGGACCAAGACCGACGACTACAAGCGCCGGATGCGCGAGCTCGTGCTCCGGGACGACTTCCTGACCGACAACTTCCTGGGCAGCGAGGTCCGGGTCCCGGTGACGCTGCTCGAGACCAACGCCTGCAGCCCGCTCGCCACCAACGCGATCCGGGACAACATCTGGGACAACTTCTCGTCCGAGACGTACAAGAACCTGCCCTCCGTGGGCGAGATCACCGTCCACAATCCGATCACCGGCGAGCCCTACCCGTACCGCATGCCGGCGGGCGGCCGCGGCTACACGCGGCCGGCCTCGCTGGTGAGCGTCTGGTCGACCGCTCCGTTCCTGCTCAACAACAGCGTGGGCCACTTCGAGAGTAGCCCGTCGGTCGAGGCGCGGATGCGCTCGTTCCAGGACTCGATCGAGAAGCTGCTCTGGCCCGAGCTGCGAGAGTACGACAAGCTGCTCGGCACCAAGGTGCCCGGCCTCATCGATCGGACCACTGCGCCCAGCTACCTGCGGGTGCCCGCCGGCTACTTGCCCGACTTCCTGCGGCCCCTGGTCGGACGGCTGCACCGGGTCTTCCCGACGATCTTCGGCGAGGGCGGCCTCGAGATCGGCCCCATTCCCACCGACACGCCGGTGGGGCTGCTGGCCAACCTGAACCTGCTCTCGGAGGATCCGAGCCTGGTCGAGCGGGTGAAGTACCAGGCCCGGGTGCTCGCGCTGCTCGTCAAGGCGAAGCACGACCTGGGCAGGCTCCCGGAACGGGCCAGCGACACCGAGGCACGGGCGGCCTTCGCGAACCTGGTGCCCGACCTGCTGAAGCTCAGCAAGTGTCCCGACTTCGTGGTCAACCGCGGCCACTACTTCGGCACCGGGTTCTTCCGCGATCCCTTCAAGGAGAGCGGCGAGGTCGACGAGCCCGGCCTGAGCGACGCGGACAAGCGCGCGCTGATCGAGTTCGTCAAGACGCTCTAGATGAAGCTCGACCGCCGGACGTTCCTGAAAACGGCCGCGGCCCTGGGAGCGGCGGTGGGGCGATCACCGGGAGCGTCGGTGCCGCGCGCCTCCGCCCAGTCGTCGGCGCCGCGCCGCGCGGCCGCCGCGGACGCGGAGTGCGATTACGTGGTGGTGGGCTCCGGCGCGGGCGGCGGCACGGTGGCGGCGCGCCTCGCCGAGGCGGGCTACCGGGTCGTCCTCCTGGAGGCGGGCGGCGACCCCATGCGGCTCCAGGGCGGCGACGCCGCGTATCCGGACGCGGCCCGCCTGCCGGACGACTACCGGGTGCCGTGCTTCCACGCGCTCTCCACCGAGAACGACGCGATGAAGTGGGACTTCTTCGTCCGGCACTACACGGACGAGGCCCAGCAGCGACGCGACACCAAGTACGTGACCGGGGAGCGCGGCGTGCTCTATCCCCGCGCGGGCACCCTCGGCGGCTGCACCGCTCACAACGCGATGATCATGGTCTATCCGCACAACGAGGACTGGGATGGCATCGCGGAGCTGACCCGGGACGAGTCGTGGCGCGCGGACCGGATGCGCGCCTACTTCGAGCGGCTCGAGGATTGTCGTCACCGGCCGCTCGCGCGCTTCTTCGGCCGGCTCGGGATCAACCCCAGCCGGCACGGGTGGGGCGGCTGGCTCTCCACCGAGAAGGCGATCCCGCTCGCCGCGCTCGCCGGCGACCCGGGCCTGATCCAGGTGATCCAGGAATCGGCCCTGCGGGCCTTCGCGGAGGTCGGCTCGCCCATCGAGGCGCTCCGCGGGCTCACCGACCGCCGCGCCGACCCGAACGACTGGCGGATGGTGAGCGACCGCGCGGTCGGCATTCGCTACACCCCGCTGACCACCGGGCACCACCAGCGGGTCGGCACCCGCGAGCGGCTGCGCGACGTCGAGAGCCGTCACCCGGATCGACTCCAGATACGGCTCGACGCCCTCGCGACGCGGGTGCTGTTCGCGGCCGACGGGAACACCGCGGTGGGCGTCGAGTATCTCGAGGGCGCGCGTCTCTATCGCGCGCACGCCGGGGCCGCCGCGAGCCCGGGTGTCCCGCGGCAGATCCGCGCGTCCCGGGAGGTCATCCTGGCCGGCGGAGCCTTCAATACCCCGCAGCTCCTGATGCTGTCCGGCGTGGGTCCCGCGGACGCCCTGAGCCGCCATCGCATCCCGGTGCGCGTAGACCTGCCGGTGGGCAAGAACCTGCAGGACCGCTACGAGGTCGGCGTGATCAACCGCATGTCGCAGGACTGGAACGTGCTCGCGGGCGCGCGGTTCGACGCGAGCGATGGCCAGTACGCGGACTGGGCGACCCGTCGCGACGGGGTGTACACCACCAACGGCGCGGTGCTCGCGGTGGTGAAGGCATCCGGGTTCGAGCCCTCCGGGCTGCCGGATCTGTTCTGCTTCGGCCTGCTGGGACGCTTCGCGGGCTATCGGCCGGGGTACTCGGTCGAACTGCGCGACCATCACAACTACCTCACGTGGGCGGTGCTCAAGGCGCACACCGTCAACCAGGGCGGCGAGGTGACGCTGACCTCTCCGGATCCGCGCGACCGCCCGGCCGTCAACTTCCGCTATTTCGAGGAGGGGACCGACCGCGGCGGCCGCGACCTCGACGCGGTGGTCGACGGGGTGAAGTTCGTCCGGCGGATGACCGAGGAGCTCCGGCGGAGCGGGCGCATCGTGGAGGAGGAGCTGCCGGGCGACCGCTGCGTGTCCGACGCGGACCTGCGAACCTTCGTGCGCGACAACGCGTGGGGACATCACGCCTCGTGTACGTGCCCGATCGGCTCCGTGGTCGACTCCGACTTCCGCGTGCTCGGCACCAAGCGCCTGCGCGTGGTCGACGCCTCGGTCTTCCCGCGGATCCCCGGCTTCTTCATCGCCAGCGCGGTCTACATGATCGCGGAGAAGGCGGCCGACGTCATCGCGGCGGCCGCGAAGCGCGAGGCGAGCTAGGCGCCCGGGCTGCCCCGACCCCCCTCCCCCGGGGGCCCGGGATGGGCTTGACTCGGCCGCCCACCGCGTCTAAGCTGCCGCCACCGTTCGACCGGCTCGGCCCGGCTGCCCGACTCGCGGGCCCCCGGGCGGGAGGATGACCCCATGGCGATTCTCACGATCTCGCAGGAGATGGGCAGCGGCGGCGCCGAGATCGGTATGACGGTCGCGTCCCGCCTCGGGTACACCTATGTCGACCAGGAGGAGCTGCTCGGCCGGGCCAAGCGGTACGGGCTCGCCGAGGATCGCCTCGCCCGTCTCGCGGAGGACCGGCCGTCCTGGGTCGAGCGCTTCGACGCGGAGACGCGGCGCTGCATCATGGCGCTGCAGGCGGTGCTCTACGAGTTCGCCCAGGAAGACAACGTGGTCCTGATGGGGTGCGGGGGCCAGTGGCTCCTGCGCGGGGTGCCCCACGTGCTCCGCACGAGGATCGTGGCCCCCTTCCCGGTGCGCGTGACTCGGCTGACCGCCACCCTGTCGGCCCAGGGGAAGGAGCGCGTCACCCCGAAGACGGTCGCCCAGTTCATCCGTCGGGACGATATCCAGAAGTCCGCCCGCATGCGGTACCTCTTCGACGCCGAGGTCAAGGATCCGGCGCTCTACGACGTCCTCGTCAACACCGCGGTGCTCTCCCGCGAGGCCACGGTGCAGCTCCTGGCCGAGATGGCGCGTCGCCCCGAGTTCGTGACCACCGACGCGGCCCGGCAGCTCGTGGCCGACCGGGCGCTCGCCTCTCAGGTGGAGGTGGCTCTCGCCGGTCACTCGGACATGCGACGGCACCGGATCGACGTGGAGGCCGCTCGCGGTGTGGTGACGCTCGAGCTACCCGCCGGGGCGGATCCCGACGTGGCGGTCGCGGTGGCGAAGGAGGTGGCGGGGGTCCAGCACGTCACCCTGCGCATCGCCGAGATTCCGATGGTGACCCCGTTCCCGGGGTGAGCACCCGCCGGCCATAGCGCCGGCCGTCCCGTCCGACGTCATGCCGCTCGCGCGGGCCCTCGCGGCCCTTCGAGATCTCGGCCCGAACCTCGTCGGCTTCCTCCTCACATACGCCCTGATGCGCCTGGGTGCCGTGCAGTACGCGGCGATGGCACCGGACGACCTGCTCTTCCAGCTCCCCGACGCCTACGCCTGGCACTTCCTCGACCTCCTCCCCGGTGTCGGCATCACCGGCGTCCTCGGGTGGGAGTGCCCGGTCGATCTGCAGAGCGGCCGCCGCGGGGCGCTCCTCGTGCTGTTCCGGGTCGCGGTGCTCTACCAGATCTTCACCAAGGGGCGGAGCATCCTGAAGAAGGAGCCGGGCGGGACCGAGCCCGCCCAGTGAGCCGACGGCCGCTCGCGCTCCCGCTGGCGATGGCCCTGCTCGCGGGCTGCGCGACGGCCGCTCCGCCCGCATCCCGACCGGTGACGGAGCGCCCCCCGACCGCGTGCGAGCGGAGCGCGCTGATGACCGGCCAGGCCCCCGACGTCACCAGCCCGGAGGCCGCCGCCGAGAATCTGCGGTGGGGCGTGCTCGCGCCCGAGACGTGCCCCGAGCCCGGCCGTCTGGACGACAGCCCGCCCGGCACCCGGCGCTGACCGGGGCGGCTACGTCTCGTAGACCCGCTCGAGCTCGCCCTCCGCCCACCTCACCGCGTCCTCCGCCTTCATGCCCTGGACCGCCTTGGCGAACATGTCGGTGATGACGTACTTGGAGTAGACCTCGCCCGCCCTCGCGTTGGCGGGCCCCGCGTGGCCGATCATCCGGGTGCCGCGGCCGGTGTAGCGGTAGGGCTTCATCGCCTCGTCGATGGTGTTCCAGAGGGGGTGGTTCTCCCAGTAGGTCGTCGCGCCCACGTTGAAGCCGTAGTCGATCTCGAACCACTTGGCGAACTGCTCCTTCGAGTGGATGTGCTTCAGGAACTCCTTGGCCGCCTGCACATTCTTCGAGTACTTCATGACCGCGTGCGAGGAGACCAGGTGATAGGTGGGGGTCTTGCCGTTGGGGCCGTCCGGGTACACGAAGTGGCCCACGTCCTTGTACATCGGCTCGCCGCGCTCGTCCTTGATCTTCTCGGGATTGCGCTTGGCGAAGATGTAGATGGAGGCCCCGTTCAGCGTCGAGCAGAGCTCCCCCGAGTGGAACGCGCGGTTGTTCGAGGTGTCGTCCCAGCCGAGCCCGCCCTCGTCGCACGAGTCCTTCCAGAAGGCGGTCATCCACTTGACCGCCTCCACGGTGCCGGCGGAGTTGAGCACGACCTTCTTCCCGCTCTTGTCGGTCTCCATGCCGCCGAAGGTCCACAGGAGCGGATAGGTGAAGGTCGGGGCGTCGCCGTAGGTGTGGCCGAGGGTCTGCCCGATCGGCTTGCCCTTCTTCTTGAGCGCGGCGCCGATCTTGCGCCACTCCTCCAGCGTCTTGGGCGGCTGCGTCGCCCCCACCGAGGCGAACCACGACTTCCGGTAGGCTATCTGGTTGCCCACGATGCCGTAGGGCAGGGCGAGCCAGCGGCTGCCGTCGCGCGCGGCGGCCTCCGACTGGTCGTAGTAGCCGCCCTGGTCCTTGGCCTTCCACTCGCAGAGGTCGCTCACGTCGGCGAGCGACGACGCGTACAGGTGCGGCCAGTTGTGCAGCATGATGATGATGTCGGGCCCGGCGCCGGTCTGGATCGCCGCGGTGATGCGCGGCTGCAGGTCATTGCCGTTGATGTTCTCCATGAACACGTCGGTCTTCATCTGCTTGTTGTACTCGGCGATCTGTCGCCGCAGCTCCACGTCGCCCTCGGGGATGAAGTCGGGCCAGTGGAGGAGGTGGATGCGCGTCGTTTGCCCGACGGCGGGGGCGCGGCGAGCCGCGAGGATTCCCTCGAGCCCACCCGCGGTCAGCGCCGTGCTGCCGATCTTGAGGAAGGTGCGCCGCTTCATGGGGGCCTCCGTGGGCCAGAGAATCGGCTCAAAGGGCCCGCCCGTCAAGGCCTTCCCCGGCCGGTGGGCTCCGCTGCAGACTTTGCGTGTAAGCGGCCGAAAATCCCGCCCCGTCTGCCTGGTAGGAGCCCGCAGGGGCTCGGACTCATACCTCAATCGAGATGAAAGGAGCAGGACGATGAACAGGCTGACGAGCTGGACGGTGAGCGCCGCGTGCGCGATGGCCGCGGTGGCCGGGCTCTCCGCGCTGCCCGCGAGCGGCCAGGCGGTGCGTGAGGACGTGCAGGACCTTCGGCAGGACCGGGGAGACGTCCGCCAGGACACCGGCGACATCCGCGGCGACCGGCAGGACATCCGGCAGGACACGCGGGACATCAAGAGCGACAAGCAGGACGTCGTCAAGGACACGCAGGACATCCACCAGGACCGCACCGCGCTCCGGGGTGCGCGCCAGCAGCTGCGCGCCGCCTACAAGTCGGGTGACCCCGCCGCGGTCAAGGCGGCGCGGGAGAACCTGCAGAAGACGCGCAGCAGCCTGCGGAGCGATCTCAAGGAGCGCCGGGGGGACCTCCGCGACCTGCACCACGATCGGCAGGACCGCCGCGCGGACGTGAGGGACCTCCACCACGACAAGCAGGACCGCCGCGCGGATGAGCGCGACGTGCGCCAGGACCGGAGCGATCTACACCGGGATCTCGCCGCCCGTCGGGCGAAGGCCCAGTAAGCAAGAGCGCCGGGAGAGGCTCGATTGCCTCTCCCGGCGCGGTAGTTCGAGACGTCCGCGGCGGCGGGTTAGCGCGGCCGCCGCTTCGACGCGTACCAGCTGGCGAGCGTCAGCGAGAACCCCACGAGCCCGATCGTCACCGGCTCGGGCGTCGCCGCCAACGGCGCATTCGGATCCTGACCACCCGGAGAGCCCGGCGTGGTTGGATCGGTCGGTCCGGGCGGTCCGGTCGGCCCCTGCCCGGTCCCGTCGTCCACGACCGTGAGGCTCGAGAACGCGTACTTCGCGTTGAACGCGGCGTCCGCGGCTACATCGTTCCGGATGAAGAACCCGATTCCGGGCTGGCCGTCCGTCCAGGTGTTGTCGGTGGCGGTGTAGATCGGCACGCCGTTCACCGAGGCGGTGAAGGTGTTGCCGGACGCCCGGGCCGAGATCACGTCGCCGTTCTTGAGGCCCCCCACCTCGGGGTTCGCGCCGCCGGTGTGGTTGACGAACGTGTAGTCCCCGAGGTCACCGTTCCACCGGACCAGGGTCACGTTGCCGCCGTTGTCGAAGCTCATCTCGTAGCCGCGCGTGTGGGTCGCGTCGCCGCCCATGCGGAAGAGCAGCTCCACCTCGTGGGTCTGCCCGTCCGCGATGTTGGCGGCCAGATGCACGGTCGCGGTGATCGTCACGTTCGGCGAGAACCCGGAGAGGTTCGCGTTCGAGTCGTTGAACGCGGCCGGGTTCGCGAGATTGCCGACCTGCGTTCCGAACGCGAGGCCCCCGCTGGTCTGCACGTTCGCCCACAGCGGGCTGATGTGACTCCAGGCTCCGCTCTCCGAGATCGGGTTCTCGTTGGCGGAGAAGTTCGTCGTGTAGATCGGCGCGGCCCAGGCCATCGACGCGAAGGTGAGCACCAGCCCGAGCGTGCCGAGCCAAATCATCTTCGGTCTCCGAATCTTGAGTTTCATCGAGGTGAGTTCGCAGAGTGTAGGGGGCGCGTCCCGTCGTGTCAATTCGATTTCGCGTTCTCGAACACTCGAATTCTCTCGGAGCGCGCCGCCGCCCGTCGGCGGAGCGGCGTGTCGCCGGGAGTACGCAAAGCGTGCGCTCTGTGGGAAATGATGTGCCACTCGCCGATGCAACATCTGCGTTCTCTCCGGCCGCTCTGCCCTCCGGGGCTCCGTTTGCGTTGCCGGGGGTGATCTCGTAGGGTACTAGGCGTTCTCGACGAGGAGCGACGACCTGATCCCGACCCCCATCCTGCGCACCGAGAAGCTCACCCGGAGCTTCGGCCGTCTGCTGGCCGTGAATGCGGTGGATTTCGAGGTGCAGGCCGGCGAGCTGCGCTCGGTCATCGGCCCCAACGGGGCGGGCAAGAGCACGTTCTTCAAGCTGATCGCGGGCGAGCTGCCGCCCAGCTCGGGTCGCGTCGTCTTCGACGGACAGGACGTGACCGGGCTTCCTCAGTTCGCCCGCTCGCAGCGCGGCATCGCCAAGTCCTACCAGGTCACCACCCTCTTCCCCCATCTCACGGTGTGGGAGAACGTCCGGGTGGCGGCCCAGTGCCGGCGGAGCGTGATGAACTGCTGGGCGCGCGCCGACCGGCTGCCCGCGCTGGCCGACGAGACCCGCGAGATCCTGCGCGCGGTCGAGCTCGACGGCAAGGCCGACCTCCTCGCCACCCACCTGGGTCACGGCCTGCAGCGGCACCTCGAGGTGGCCATCGCGCTGGCCTGCCGGCCGCGCCTGCTCCTGCTCGACGAGCCCACCGCGGGCATGAGCCCCGAGGAGACGGAGCGCACGATCGCGCTGATCCGGCGCATCGCGACCGGCCGGGCGGTGATCGTGGTCGAGCACAAGATGAAGGTGGTGATGACGATCTCGAATCGCATCACGGTGCTGCACCAGGGCGCGGTGCTCGCCGAGGGCACCCCGGAGCAGATCCGCGCCGACGATCGCGTCCAGGAGGTCTACCTGGGCCGGGCACGGGCGCGATCCGCCGTCGCGCCGGCCTGAGCCGACGCGATGCTGCGCCTCGAGGACGTGCACAGCTACTACGGACCGAGCCACGTCGTGCAGGGCGTGAGCCTGTCGGTCGCGCGCGGCGAGACCGTCGCGCTGGTGGGACGCAACGGGGCGGGGAAGACCACCCTGCTCAAGACCATCATGGGCATCGTCCCCGCCCGGCGCGGCCACGTCCTCCTGGGCGGGATGGACGTGACGCGGCTCCCCACCCACCAGATCGCGCGGCGGGGCATGACCCTCGTCCCCGAGGAGCGGCGCATCTTCCCGCGCCTCACGGTGGCGGAGAACCTGCGGGTGGCCGGCCTCGCGCGCGGCGCGCGCGACGGCACCGCGCTCGACCGCGTGCTCGAGTACTTCCCGCGGCTCCGCGAGCGCCTCGATCAGGCGGGGCAGAACCTCTCCGGCGGCGAGCAACAGATGCTCGCGCTGGCGCGCGGCTTCCTCACGCGGCCGGACCTGATGCTGATCGACGAGCTGTCCGGGGGTCTCATGCCGACGCTGGTCGACGCGCTGATGGACATCCTGCAGCGGATCAACCGGGACGGGGTCACCATCCTGCTCGTGGAGCAGGAGCTCGAGGTGGCCCTCGCGGCGGCGTCGCGCTGCTACGTGCTCGACCAGGGCCGCATCCAGTTCGAGGGGCCGGCCGAGGCCCTGCGGCGTGACCACCAGATCCAGGCGCGGTTCCTCGGCGCCACCTGATCACTCACTCTCTCTCCCGGAGGAGCACACGATGAACCGACGGCGCTTCATCACGACCACGACCGCGGCGGGCCTCGGGGCCGCGCTGCTCCCGTGCGCGGCGCGCGGAGCCGATCCCATCAAGATCGGAGTACTGCTCCCGTTCTCGAAGGCCTTCGCGGTGCTGGGCGAGAACACCTTCGCCGGCTTCATGCTCGGGGCCAAGGAGGCGGGGCCCACCATCGCGGGCCGCTCCTACACCATCATCAAGGAGGACGACACCGCGGACCCCAGCGTGGGAGTGAGCAAGGTGCGCAAGCTCATCGACCGCGACGAGGTGGACGTGATCGTCGGCACCATCCACAGCGGGGTCGCGGCGGCCATCCGCAACCCCATCGTGGACGCCAAGAAGCTCTGGCTGAACCCCATCGCCACCAACGACCTGCTCGCCGAGCAGGGCTGCTCGCGCTACCACTTCCGCTTCTCGAACAGCGCCTGGCAGTCGGCCGCGCCGCTCGGGCCCTGGGCCAAGGCCAAGCTCGGCGACCGCGCCTACATCTGCGTCTTCAACTTCGCCTTCGGCCAGCAGTCGGCGGCCCACTTCAAGAAGGCGTTCACCGAGGCGGGCGGCACCGTGGTCGGCGAGTCGTTTCCCCCGTTCAACAACACCAACTACGCGCCCTACTTCCCGGCCATCAAGGACGCGAAGCCCCAGCTCGTGTTCGCCAACTTCGCGGGCAGCGACGCGGTGGCGTTCATCAAGCAGTACGCCGACTTCGGGCTGAAGGGCCCGATCAAGGTCATCGGGCCGTCGAACCTGGTCTCGGAGGACGTGCTGAGCGCGCAGGGCGACGCGGCGATCGGCGTCTACTCCAACTCCTACTACACCCCGAGCTACGATATCCCCAAGAACCGCGCCTTCGTGAAGCTCTGCAAGGACGCGGGCAAGGAGCCCGACCACTTCCTGTGCGCGGGCTACGACGCGGCCCAGGCCCTCTTCGGGGCCCTGCGCGAGACCAAGGGGGACATGGAGAACAAGGAGCGCCTGATCCAGATCATCACCGACATGCGGATCGACAGCCCCCGCGGGGCGCTCCGCTTCGATCCGAAGAACCACAACCCGATCTCGGACATCCATCTGCGCACGGTGCAGGGCGGCCCGCTGCGGCACGTGGTGATCGACGTCCTCAAGGACGTGCGGCACCCGGACATGGGCTGCGTGCTGTGAGGCCCCGGTAGGCTCCGGCAGGCCCTCCGCATGTCGCTCGAGGCGATCCTGACCCAGCTCCTCATGGGGCTCACCGTCGGGGTGAACCTGGTCCTGGTCGCCACCGGCCTCACCCTGGTGTTCGGCATGATGGGGGTCATCAACTTCGCGCACAGCGCGCTCTTCATGCTGGGCGCCTATGCGGCCCTGATAGTCTCCCGCCACCTGGGCGGTTTCTGGCTGGGCCTGGCCGTCGCGCCGCCGGCGATCGCGCTGCTGGGCGCGGCGGTGGAGCGCTGGCTCCTGCGGCCGCTGCGCGAGCGCTATCCGCTCTCGCACCTGCTGCCGCTCTTGCTCACCTTCGGCCTGTCCCTGTTCTTCGAGGGCTCGGCCAAGGTCCTGTGGGGCGCGGATATCGTCTCGCTCGAACGGCCCACCCGGCTCGCCGGCGCGGTGGCGCTCGGCCGCATCACGTTTCCCACCTACTGGCTCTTCGCCCTCGCCGCCGCCGCGGTGCTCGCGGCCGGGGTGTGGCTCGTGGTCGAGCGCACCTCGCTCGGCCTGTCGATCCGGGCCGCCACCCAGGACCCGGTGATGGCGGCGGTCCTTGGCGTCGACACCCAGCGTCTCAACACCGTGGTGTTCGCGCTGGGCTCGGGGCTGGCCGCTGCGGCCGGCGTGATCCTCGGCGCCATGACGAGCCTCTCGCCCCAGATGGGGGCGGGGATCGTGCTCGACGCCTTCATCGCCATCGTCATCGGCGGGCTCGGCAGCTTCACCGGCGCCATCGTGGGCTCGTTGCTGCTCGGCCAGGTCCAGTCCTTCGGGGTGGCGCTCCTGCCCGCGTTCCACACCCCGCTGGTGTTCCTGGTCATGGTGGTGGTGTTGGTGCTGCGGCCGAGCGGCCTCTTCGGGGCCGCGGAGCGCCGATGATCCGGTGGCCGGCGGTGGTGATCGGGGCGGCCCTGGTGCTGGCGCCGCTCGGCGTCGGGCGCCTCTACTCCGCGTACTACCTGAACCTGCTCACCTGGATCCTGATCTTTGCCCTGTTCGCGGCGGGTCTCGACCTGGCGCTGGGCTTCGGCGGGCTCGTCTCGTTCGGTCACGCCGGGTTCTTCGGCATCGGCGCCTACGCAGCCGC
>Ga0070698_100002813_pt1 | contig 19144 bp, 10 predicted proteins | sample KBSK1502metaG_FD_65477 | JGI IMG/M metagenome (GOLD analysis project Ga0070698, IMG submission 65477) | Corn, switchgrass and miscanthus rhizosphere microbial communities from Kellogg Biological Station, Michigan, USA - KBS K1-50-2 metaG | ecosystem: Host-associated > Plants > Roots >...
ACGAATTCTTCAGTGCGAACTACAACCATCGCCGGTCAGGACGCGTTTGCGATCAACTACGGCACTGGTGGAATCGGCGCAGAGATTTACGCCAACCGCGTCGGCGTCGGGCCGATGGGCAATTGCGCCGACTGCAAGTTTGAAGAGTTTTTCCTGAGTGCGTGGTCGGTTGGCGATCCGGCGATGGTCGTCGATCGCCCTGCAAACGTCAGTATTCTCAACCAGAAACCGCCGTTGGCGACGACACCGGCAGCGCCGGCAGTGCCTCCGCCGCCACCGCTTTGCACCACTGCACAGCTTGGTGACGGAGCGGCTCCGGATCCGAATTGCGCTAACGCGAAAGTTCCGCCACCACCCGCAACACCTTACTCGCTGGCCGAACTCGCGAAAGCAACTCGTGTCTATTACCCCGACGATCCTTCAAACGTCTATCACACGTACATGAACGACCACGTGAAGTTCAGAATCCTTCACGGTGGCCGAGACGTTTCGCACATACATCACCAGCACGCGCACCAGTGGCTGCAATCGCCAAACAGCGATCAGGGTTCGTATCTCGACAGCCAGATGATCAGCCCTGGCGCCAGCTACACACTCGAGATGGTCTACAACGGCAGCGGTAACAGAAACAAGACGGTTGGCGATTCGATTTTCCACTGCCACTTCTATCCGCACTTCGCGGCAGGCATGTGGGCCATGTGGCGCGTGCACGACACGTTTGAACCCGGCTCCGAATTAAGTAACGGAATTCCGATCAAAGGCACACGCGCATTGCCTGACGGTGAGATCGCGGCGGGTTCGCCGATGCCCGCGCTTGTTCCGATGCCAACCATTGCGATGGCCCCAATGCCGTCCAAGGTTTTCATCGACAACGGCCAGATCGTTTTCGGCACTCCCGGTACGCCGGATCCGCAGGGCACCAGCGTTACTGTGAATCCCGGCTATCCGTTCTTCATCCCGGGCGTTGCCGGCGCACGCGCACCGCATCCGCCACTCGATTTTGCACCCGATGGAGCCGGTGGTTTTCTCGACGGTGGTTTGCCGCGTCACGTGGTGACAGGTGGCACAGTCGCTTACGAGAGTCACGACACGAAAGACTGGAGCAAGGATCTCGCGACAATCAACGCCATCAAGTTGCCCGAAACGGGAACTCCGGTTGAACTCGTCGCTATGAAGTTCTTCGGACAGCGTTGTTACCCGTCGTTCTTCCCGAACGGCGCCGCCGGAAGTTGTCCTTCTTCAAACAGCACGCCGCCACAGAGCACGCTGGTGACCCCGCCGACAGGCTACATCGTCAACGGCTTGCCACGTGGACCCGTTTCAGGTGCTCCATTCGCCGACCCTGCGGTTGATGACAATGGCAACCCTGTGGGCACGCTTCGTGTGTACAAAGGCGCGGCCATTCAAGCCAACGTCACTCTCAATAAAAAGAAACTCGGTTGGCACTATCCGCAGCAGCGCATGCTGACGTTGTGGCAGGATGCTTCGCCGACGATTCAGTACACAACCACAAACGGAGCTCAGGGACGCATGCCCGAGCCTTTGTTCTTCCGCGGCAACACGGGAGACATCATCGAGTTCTGGCACACGAACCTTGTTCCCAACTACTACAACGTTGACGATTTCCAGGTGCGCACGCCAACCGACATCCTTGGCCAGCACATACACCTCGTTAAGTTTGACGTCACATCGTCAGACGGCGCCGGAAACGGTTTCAACTACGAGGACGGCACGTTCTCGCCGGGTGAAGTGCAGGAGATTATCAGGGGCATCAATCACAGCCCGACAAACGGTTTCGTCAACTTCCCGAACCAGCCGTTACTCGATCCAGCCAGTGCTCAATACAAGACGAAGTATGCGCCGCCGAAAGACATCTGGGACTGCGCGGCGAATCCGAGTTCGATTCGTTGTCAGCCGTGTGCGGAATGGACTTCGACGACGAGCCGTCCGATCTGCATGAGCTGGCTCGGTGCGCAGACCACGATTCAGCGCTGGTATCTCGATCCACTCGTCGATAACAGCAACGTGGATCGGACGCTGCGAACCGTGTTCACACACGATCACTTTGGACCATCAACACACCAACAGGCAGGTTTGTACGCCGGTCTGCTTGTCGAGCCGCAAGGTTCAACGTGGACGGGAAATGACGGCACACCATTCGGCACGCGCTCGGACGGTGGTCCAACAAGCTGGCAGGCGCGCATCATCACTTCGAATGCGAGCGACAGTTATCGTGAGTTCATGCTCGAGTTTCAGGATCTGCAACTCGCGTATCGCTCAACGTCGAAGGCGAATCCGAGTGACGATCCGAAGGTGGGCTGGATTGACAATGCAAATGCGATCAATCCACCGTGCTATACGAGTCCCTGCGTGTCCACGCCATCACTCATCACGACCGGCGTGAACCTGTTGCCGGCCGGCACACAGTCAGTGAACTATACGAATGAGCCGATCGCGCCTCGTCTCGGTGGTTCGTCGGCATTTCCGGTGCCGCCGGGCCAGCCCGCCGACAAGCGCACGGACCTTTCGTATATGTTCGATAACTCGGTGGTGAAGCAGATCAACTCGATCCTGCCGCCTTCGCAACAGTGGGCGCCCGATCCGATGACGCCTTTGCTGCGAGCGTACCAGGGCGACAATGTTCAGATTCGGATGCTGGTTGGAGCACATGTGTTCCAACATCAGTTCAACCTGCAAGGCCCGACGTGGTTTTCTGAGCCGTCGTGGAAGAACTCGGGTTATCGCAGTTCTCAGCCGGCCGGGTTGTCCGAACACTTCGAGTTGTTGTTCAAAGTGCCGTCGTCTTCGGCGCCGAGCGTCAATCGCAAGTGTCCGGATGGAATGTCGAATGTAAACTGCGTTGACTATCTCTACAGCCCAAGCTTTGATGAAAGTGGAATCAGTAACGGCTTGTGGGGAATCTTCCGCTCATACGATCCTGACGCAGCGTCAAACGATCCGATACTGAAGAAGGTCGTGCCGCTGCCGAGCAATCCAATTGTGGCAGGCAATCCAACTTCGTACGCGCCTTGTCCGGCGGGTCAGCAACCGAAAGTCTTCAACATCACGGCAGTGACAGCCCAGGCTGCGTTGCCGAACGGCACGATTGTTTTCAACGGTCGTGGTGTTGCGTCGCAGATTCTGCAAAACAAGCTGGGCATCATGTACGTGAAGACTGAAGACCTGACGAACGGCAAGCTCAATGCGGGCGTTCCGGTTGAGCCGCTCATTCTGCGTGCGAATGCCGGTGACTGTATTCAGATCAATCTGAAGAACGGCATCGCACAGAACTCGACGGTTCTCAACACGAACTTCTCGTTGCCGCAACCGTTCACAGGCACGGTCAATCCACACCTCGTATCGAGTTACATCGGACTACATCCGCAGTTGCTCGCGTACGACGCGGCGAAGAGTAGTGGACTGAACGTTGGCTGGAATCGCGAAGGTCAGGCGTCAGCGGATCAAACCATTCCATTCAACGGCTCCAAGACTTACACATGGTACGCCGGCAAGATCGATCGCGCTGCCAATGGCACGTTGAGCTACACGCCGGTCGAGTATGGGGCCTTGAATCTGTTCCCGTCCGATCTGTTTTTCCAGAATCCGCAAGGCTTGTTTGGCTCCATGGTAATCGAGCCGGCGAAAGCGACGTGGACAACTGACACAAACAGTCGCAGGTCAGCAACCGTCACTCTTTCGGACAACTCAACGTACCGTGAGTTTGCGTTAATGATCGGCGACTCGGTTGCCATCAACGGTACCAACACCGGCGCCGTGAATTATTCATCGGAGCCGTGGAGTTTCCGTTATCACGACAACAACACGGGTGACTTCTCCTGCATGTTGTCGAATCAGTTGCCGCAGGTGTTACCGAGTCCGACACAGCCGGTTGGCGATCCGAAGACACCAATACTGACTGCGAAGATCGGCGACAAAGTTCGTTTCCGCATGACTCACCCATTCGGAACCGGCACTTCGCAGGTGTTCTCGTTGCACGGGCACGTTTGGCAACGCAATCCGTACATCATGAACGGCACGCAGCTCGGAAACAACATTCTCTCGCAATGGATCGGGTCGCGTGACAATCACGGATCGTCAGATCACTTCGACATGTTGATCGACTCGGCCGGAGGACAAGGTAAGCAGGTTGGCGACTACCTTTTCACCGTCTTCGTTCCAACTCAGGCCCGAGATGGCGCGTGGGGCCTCTTCCGCGTCCTGGATAGTAATGGTCAACCGGCGCCAGCGGGACAGACACTGAATGCAGCCTGTCCGGCGAAGACATCACCCGGGTATTCACCTCCGGTCAAGCTTAAGGATGGCACTGAACGCTTCACCAGACAGCCATTACCAGATATGAAAAAACCTTAACCACGATGGTTCTTTGAGGAGGAAGTTATGGGCGGTAAGAAGAAGAAAAAGGGTAAGGGTAAGGGCAAAGGAAAAGGCAAGGGCAAGGGTGGCGGTGCACAAGATCCGGTTGCACTGATAGTCCGCAGAGCCTGTGCGCAGACGCTCTACAATATTTTGCCCCCTCTCTATGCGTGTACTCCTGACTTATTCCAGGCAGCAGCTCTCGCCCTCGGTCTTAGCGGATCGTTGATGAAGGACAAGAAAGACAAGAAGGGTGGCGGCAAGAAAAAAGGCAAGAAGTACAAGAAGAGCTGGAAGAAACACAAATCAAAGAAGCCAAAGCCAAAGCCCAAACCGAAGCCATATCCGAAGCCAAAACCAAAACCAAAGCCTAAGCCGAAGCCAAAGCCCGAGCCGAAACCTAAGCCCAAGCCAAAGCCAAAGCCCAAGCCGAAGCCAAAACCGAAGCCGGTGGGTGGCGGACGACCCGTGGGTGGTAAGCCTGTGGGAGGCGGCAAGTCCGTAAAAAAGGGCGGCTCTAAAGGCAAGAAGCGTTAAGCTTCTTTAAGTTCTTAGTCTACGCGTCTCTGCGTTAACTCTGGGTCACAGCGGTGATAATCTTACCGCTGCGACCCAGTGGACGCAGAGGTTCGTTTTTATCTTGTCAATCCCGTTAATCTCGTCATGGCATCAGCAACAAGGGCGGCGCGCAAGCCGGATCGAACAAGCCTTTCCAATCTTCTTGCTTCAGAGTTTCACAACCCGTCGCAAATTCTTCCTCTGATTGATGGACTGCTCAGTAACGAGTCTTTTGACCAGAGTTTTTGCAAGAAGTTAATCTCCGTTGCGAAGCAGCGATCGGGCATTCCCTGGAACCTGCGTCGCATCGCCACGCTCGTGCTTGAAAACCAGGTGCTCAAGATCGATCCGGAAGATCTCGACACGTTCGACTCCGTACTCGTTCAACTCAACCTCAAGCAGCGTGGTCTGAAGAATCCTGTAAACAAACTGGTGCTGAGAGAGGGGTACACCTCCAACGAGATTCGTCGCTTCGTGCCCGAGTTTTGTCGCCGGCTCGAACGCCTCGCCTGGCTACACGATCGCATCGAGGGAAAACAAACGTCTCACGCCGTTCTGCGCGACTTCTTCAGCGTCTCACGACAGCACTGTAAGCTCACGCTCGCACGTTATCTCTGCACGCCGCAGGAAGTCGTCGCAGAGATCCTGCGGCAGATCGACGAAAGCGACGGCGTGCGTGATATCGATCTTTCCGAAGTCAAAACCATCAAAGACGAAATCAAACGCTCGATTGAGTTGCTGCCCGATTTCGAAGCTGAAATCTTTCGACGACTGAGCCAGACCGCGCGCATCTACTGGGTTTCAGAACGGACCAGCTCACGGCTTAACTCGCTGATTGAATATCCGCTGACGACAGTGGTCCTGGTCATCAAACCTCCCGGCAGCGATATCGAGTTTGAAATCAAGCGTGCTGGTCTGAGAGGTGAGAACTCACTCAGCATCATCTTTGCGCGAAACGGTTACACCGTGCCGCCGTCGCATCGATTGAACGGCGGCAGCATGCAGTGGCTGTTGCGTTACGAAGCAGACGCGGCGATCAGGCTCAACCGTGCGTATCGTCAGGTTCATGGTATTGACGCGCCGATACCGGCCTACAGTGCGCGTTCGTTTGTTTACTCAGTGCCAACGCACAACGGCCCGGCACGGACAATGGAATACTTCACTGATCGTCGCTGGTTCGGCACTGGGTTCAACCAGATGCGCGCGGCGATGCGCCATTCAGTCGAAGCTTTTGCGAGCGAGGGTCACGGCAAATTGCCGGCTCTTCCCGACGCGCTGAGTCTGGCGGCTCAGTTCATCGCGCAGGTGACGCCGGGCCAGGCAATTCTCAGCGGCACGACGGCGTATCGTCTCGACAAGCTCGATAGTTACCTGTCAAAAAATGGCGCCGAACAGTATTTCAAAACAGGTTTGCGCGTTGGTTACGCGGCTGACGAAGCGAAGCAGTTTGCCGACACGATTTGCGAGGAAATTCTCGGAGTTTATCGGCCGCCCGATGTGCGTTATCGAAGTTACGAACAGTATGTTGCGGCTGCGTTGAGTGCGAACCGTGCCCGTGCAGATGAAGTGTATCTGTCGATCGTGGATCAGATCGCGAAGTTCTGGGGCACGTTATTTGGTCTGAGAATTCACACTCGTGGCGAATCGTTTGTCGCGCGCAACGTTGGGCTGAAGTCACACTGGGATCGAGGCGAGTGGAAAGTGAAGATCACCTTCATGGATCACGATGCCGTAACGCTGCATGGCCACGACGAACACTTTTTCTACGCCGACAGCGCGATACCGACAATCGCCCTCGATGAGAGTTACATCTGGAGCCGCAATCCGCGACACTTTCCGGGCAGCGAGCTGGGTTACCTGCAACGCATCTACCAGATCGACAAAGCGATCGACCAGAAAGGCGACGAGCTCGCGCGGCGAACTCTCAAAGATGCTTACGTGAAGACTCGCAGCGCCTTGCAGACCAACGAGCGACTGCGCCGTCTCTATCACAAACGCTTTCTCGAACGATATCTTGACTGGGATATGTTCGTGAACGGCTACCTCTCGCTGAACGGCGAAAAGTCCGCGAACAAACGCTGGAAACAGAAGATGGAAGAAAAGCTGACAGGCAAAGGTTACAAGTCCGGCGTCGTTTCGAGAATGGGCCAAACAATCGAAAAGAACCGCTCCTTTCTCGAGAAGTATTCATTCCTCTTCGAACCCCCATACTAATCCGTTCCCGATCCGCGTTAATCTGTGTCCAATGGCAACCTTGTCTACACGTCAGATCGAGGATTACCGGCGCGATGGTTTCCTTTTTCCGATCGAGATATTTTCGCCCGCGGAGGTTAACGGATTTCGCACAGCTTTCGAATCACTGATCGAAAGTAGTCGGGACACTTCGATCAAGCGTTTCGATCGGTTGCATATGTTTTTTGCCTGGGCTTATCGGATTGTCACCCACAAAGAGCTGCTCGACGTGGTCGAAAGCATTCTTGGCGATGACATTTTGGTTTATGGGACGCTCGTGTTTGCGAAGCAGCCGCACGATCTGCGCTATGCGTCGTGGCATCAGGACAGTTTTTATTCCGGCTTGCATTTGACGCCGTCGACGACGGCGTGGATTGCCCTCACGCCAAGTCATCAGCAGAACGGTTGCATGCGCGTGATTCCCGGTTCGCACAAGCTCGGCGCTATGGATCATGAGAATGTGGCTGACGATCCGCACATGTTGAACCGGCGTGGTGAACGGATAAAGATGGACGTCGATGAGTCGGAGGCGGTTGATGTCGTACTGAGGCCGGGCGAGATCTCGTTGCACGAGAGCACTCTCGTGCATGGATCGACACCGAACAGTTCCGATGAAGCGCGGATCGGGTTTATCGTGCGCTTTGTGACCAGCCGGATGCAGAATCCGAATGTGAGGTTGATGCGTGTGCGAGGTGAGGGAGATTGCAGTCATCTCGATCTGGCGCAAAAACCGTTGCTCACTTCGGAGGAAGCAGTTAAATCATGGCTGGCGTTTAGCTGCGGATAGGCTTTCTCTGTGCCACAGAGGTTGCACAGAGATACCCGAAACGGGAGGGTTAAGCTTCAATTAACCTTTTTTCACGGTTATCTGGTGTCGCTGAATCATGCGGTCGAGGGTTTTGCGATCCACTTCCAGAAGACGCGCCGCAACCTGTTTGTTGCCTTTAGTGCGTGCGAGAACGCGGGTTACGTAACGACCTTCAAGCGTTGTCAGAGACGGCCATTCGTCGTCGATCGCAGGCCCGGCTTTCGCGGCTGGTTCTTCTTCCGGCAAAAGTGAAATGCGATGATTGCGTACCAGTTCCGGCAAGTCCTGCGGACGAATTAATCCGTCGCACATCGCCACCGCACGAACTACAGCGTTCTCCAGTTCGCGGATATTTCCGGGCCAGGGGTATTCTTCAAGTGCAGTCAGTGCCTCCGCAGAAAACTTCACCGCCGGACTCAATGAATAAACCTGCTCAGCAAAGCGTTTTGCCAGCGGCAGAATGTCTTCTCGGCGTTCGCGCAACGGCGGCAATACTATTGAAACCGTGTTTAGTCGATAAAAAAGATCCTTGCGAAATCTACCGGCGGCAACTTCCTGCTCAACGTCGCGGTTGCTGGCCGCGATAACTCTCACGTCTACGCGCTGAGTTTGATTCGAACCGACGCGCCGGATTTCACCCTCCTGGACCGCGCGTAAAAGCTTTACTTGAAACGCAGGTGTTGTCTCGGTGATCTCGTCGAGAAAGACAGTTCCTTCACTGGCCTCTTCCCACAATCCGCGTCGATCACGCTCGGCGCCGGTGAATGATCCGCGCACGTGCCCGAACAACTCGGATTCAATTAACTCTGCGGGAATAGCGCCGCAATTTACGGCAACGAATGGTTTGTCTGCGCGTAAACTGCGACGGTGAAGCGCGGAGGCAACAACTTCCTTGCCGGTGCCGGACTCTCCCGTCAATAAAACCGGCAGATCGGTTTTAGCGACGCGGCCCACCTGTTTCATCACGTCGACAAAAACAGCGCTGCGTCCAACCAGCTCAATATCTGATTTATACAAACCTCCCCGGCTACTGGCAGGGGAGCGAGCTGCTCGAGTAGTTAGCTGATCGCGCAAGCCCTGCGAAAGAGCGCGAAGTTCTTCGAGACCAAAGGGCTTCAGCAAGTAGTCGTAGGCGCCGAAAGCAGTTGCATCCAGCGCGCCTGCGGCACTGCCGTGGCCGGTCATCAAAATTACCTTGGTGGCGGGCAATTCTTCTTTGAAACGTCGCAACACGCTATAGCCGTCGGCTCCGCCGAGCTGCACATCGCAGAATACTGCCGACCATTCCTGGTCATGTAACAGCTCAAACGCACGTTCAGCCGATTCAGCCTCACTGGTTTCCCAGCCTTCAGTGCGCAACGCAGCAGTAACAAAAGCGCGTAACTGCGCCTCATCGTCAATCACCAGTGCTCGCAGGTCTTCGTTCATGTTGACAACTCCCATTACTCGTCAGATTTGTCCACGAGCACTTCACGTACTTTGCGAAGCAAGGCATCGGGCGTGAACGGCTTTTGAAGAAAAAACATTTTTTTATCGAGGAGCCCGTGCCTAACTATGGCGTCGTCGGTGTAGCCTGAGAGATAGAGAACTTTGATATCGGGTCGCAGTGTTTTGAGATTCTCGGCTAACTCGCGTCCACTCATCCTTGGCATCACCACATCAGTGACGATCAAATCAACTGGTCCAATATGCTCTTTGTACAGTGCAAGCGCTTCCTCACCGCACGTCGCCTCCAGCACCGTATAGCCATTAGTCTCAAGTATCGTTCTTATCAGCGCGCGCACTGGATTTTCGTCTTCGGTGAGAAGCACAGTCTCTCGACCACGTGGCAAATCGCCGCTAGACTCCGGACTCGTATCAGTTTGTGCGGCCTGATCGATTCTTGGCAGGTAGATCTTAAAAGTTGTACCTTTGTCGGGTTCGCTGTAGACCCATATATGACCTTCGGACTGTTTGACGATGCCATAGACTGTCGACAGTCCCAGCCCTGTCCCTTTTCCCTGACCCTTAGTTGTAAAGAACGGCTCGAAGATTCGCGCTTTAGTCTCTGTGTCCATGCCGGTTCCGGTGTCGCTCAACGCAAACAGCACGTAATTGCCAGGCCGGACAGTGGTATGACTGCGCACGTATTCGTTGTCCAGATAAACGTTGGTAGTCTCAAAGATGAGTTTTCCGCCCTGCGGCATTGCGTCGCGTGCATTCACGGCTAGATTAATAATGACCTGTTCGATCTGACCGGGATCGGCGTTGATCTGGCCCAACGAAGGGTCGAGTACTGTCATCAAGTCAATATCTTCACCAATCAGCCTGCGCAGCATTTTATTGATGTCAGATACGATGACGTTGAGATTGACCACCTTTGGTTGCAGCACCTGCCGGCGACTGAAGGCCAGTAGTTGGCGAGTCAAACCAGCGGCCCGATCACCGGCTTTTCTTATCTCCTGGATATTAGATCGCGTGGGTTCATCCTTGGGCAGCTTCATCAGCGTGAGATCGCAATAACCCGTAATCACGGTCAACAGGTTGTTGAAGTCGTGCGCGATGCCTCCAGCGAGTTGCCCGACGGCTTCGAGCTTTTGTGATTGTCTGAGCTGTTCCGCACTGGTACGCAGTGCTTCCTCTGCCTGCTTACGTTCCGTGATGTCTATCGTCACGCCCCGCATTCCAACGGGCTTGCCTTCATCGTCGACTATGATGGCGTAGTTTGATTGAGCCCAGATTACGTTCCCGGTCTTGGTCACCCAACGAAATTCCGCCGTGTTTTGGCTAAGGCCGCCGGCGAAATCAGCCGCCGCCATCTGCGCTGCCTTTTCTCTGTCATCCGGGTGGACAATTGAAAGCCAAAAATTTGGCGTTGAAAGCCACTCCTCAACGCTGTAACCAAGCATCGTCTTGACGTAGTCGCTAACGAAGTCAATGTGTTGCGTGGTGGCATCAGGCTGCCCCCACGCTTCCCAAACTACTCCGGGCACGCTCGCTATAATGTTATTCAACCGCCTGCGCTCGTCATCCAACTGAGTGTTTAGCCGTGCCTGCTCCTCTTCGGCTCGCCTTCGTGCCCGGTGGTTTTCGGCATCCAGCAAGACCCGCTCAATGGTTGGAGCCAGCCGCAGCAGGTTATCTTTCATTAAGTAGTCGTTCGCGCCGGCTCGCATAGCTTCGACCGCGACCGCTTCACCGACTGTGCCGGAAATGATGATCACCGGAATATCAAGTTTCATCTCTTTCACGAGGGCCAGAGCCGAGAGCGCGCTAAACTGGGGCATGGAATAATCGCAGAGAATGACATCCCACACCTGCGTCGTGAGTGCCGACCTCATCGAAGCGGCCGTCTCGACGCGTGTGGAGAGCAACTCGTAGCCCGCGCGCATGAGGGAGCGCGTCAAGAGCTTCACATCCTGTTCTGAGTCCTCGACGTGTAATACACGTAGCTTGATGTTCGACATTGAGGTTTATTCCGCAGGTGCAACCTCATTTAGAATTAACCAGTACAGGCCCAACTGCTTGGTCGCTTCCAAAAACTGATCAAAATCCACTGGCTTTCGAACGTAGCTGTTAGCTCCAAGGTTGTAACTCTTGATCATGTCTTCTTCCTCACTCGACGAAGTGAAGATCACGATTGGAAGGAGCTTCGTGCGCTCATCGGCACGAAGTTTTCGCAGCACTGAGAGACCGTCAAGTTTTGGTAATTTCAGATCCAGCAGCACTAGTTGTGGTAGCGGGTTCTTCTCGGTGCCGAAGAAATAATCAAGTGCTTCCACTCCATCGCGAGCGACGATGACTTCGTTGAGGAGGTTGCTCTTCTTGAAAGCACGGAGAGTTAACATTTCATCTCTCGAGTTATCTTCAACTAGTAAGATCACTTTGTTCTCCATTTCCAGTCTCCTTGAAATTACCGAGCGTGAAGTAGAAAGTCGCCCCCTGATTCACTGAGCCTTCGGCCCAGACACGTCCCCCGTGTCGATTGATAATGCGCTGCACGGTCGCAAGTCCGATCCCCGTGCCTTCGAACTCGGAAGCAGTGTGGAGACGTTGGAAGGCGCCGAACAATCGATCGACGTAGGCCATATCAAATCCCGCCCCATTATCGCGGACGAAATATGAGGTCTCGCCGTTTTCAACTTCATGACCAAAAACGATTCGTGGTTCCTGCAGTTTTGATGTGAACTTCCATGCATTGTCGATGAGGTTCGTGAGCATGATGCGAAAAAGACGTTTATCGCCGTGGGCCTGAAGCCCTTCTTCTATCTGTGCAACTACCGTACGCTCGGGCTCCCTTTTGCGCAGATCGGCGACCACGGTCTGAGCCAACTCACTCAGGCTGACGCGCTCGCGGCGCATCTCGGAACGCGTCACCCGCGCCAGTTGCAGCACATCGTCGATCAATTGCGCCATCTCCTGGCTCGCGTGCCGGACCTCTCGCAGATAGCCGCGTCCAGTCTCATCAAGCTGGTCCATATAGTCTTCCAGGAGCGCCTGGCTAAATCCATTGATGTGACGTAAGGGGGCGCGCAAATCGTGTGAGACTGAATACGAGAAGGCTTCGAGCTCTTTGTTGGCAGCCTGGAGTTCCGCGGTGCGCTCTTCGACGCGTCGTTCGAGCTGCTCATTTAGTCGCCGAATCTCTTGCTCTGCCTGCTTGCGTTCCGTAATGTCATTGTTAACTTCGAGGATCGCTTGCGGCTCGTCATGCTCGTTCTTGTGTAAGACCCAATGACTCGCGACCACGATTTGCTCGCCATTCTTTTTCGTGTGTGTTACTTCGCCTTCCCAATGTCCATAGCCAAAAAGCCGGGCTTTGATCTCCTCCAGGGCACGTGGAAACTCGGTTTGGAGCAATGCGTGAGTAACCTTTCCTACCGCTTCTTCGGAAGTCCAGCCATACATCTGTTGCGCGCCGGTATTCCAGAAAATTATTCGGCCGTGTAGATCGCGAATCAGCACCGGAGCCAGGTCCAGCGTGCGCGCTTGCTCTCTTAGCGACTCTTCTGTGCGCATGCGCTCGCTGATATCGCGGAGGATGACTGTGAAGAACTTCCGCCCGTCTGATTCCAGTTGTGAAATTGAAGCTTCAATCGGAAACTCTTCGCCGTCTGCTCGTAAGCCGAAGAGCGCGCCCAGCCGGCCCATAGTGCGCCTCGTGACATGCGTCCGGCCGAATTCCGCGATGTGCTCACGATGGCTGGGTCGAAAACGCTTTGGAATAAATCTATCGAGCGATTGCCCGATGGCCTCCTCGGACGGATACAGAAACATTCTTTCTGCCGCCGAGTTGAACAGCACGATGCGGTGATCTTCACCGACGGTGATGATTGCGTCCATCGCCGACCCGATTACGCCTGCCAGTTGTGCCTGACTCTGGCGCAATGTCTCCTGGGCAAGCTTGCGTTCGCTAATGTCGACGACAGTTCCCAGCACCATCATTCCGTGTTCAGTCTGAATCGGGTTTAAGCCGATCTCGACAGGGAACTCGGTGTTGTCTTTGCGAACGCCGAAGAGCTCCCGGCCCGAACCCATCGACCTTGTGGTCGGGTGGTTCATGAAGTCGTTGCGGTGGCTGGGATGGATGGTGCGGAAACGCTCAGGCACAAGCATTTCTATGGGTTTTCCAAGCAGCTCTTCACGTGTGTAACCAAACGACTTTTCCATCTGGGCGTTGACCAGTATGATCGTGCCTTCTCGATCGACCAGCACCATTCCGTTGGGCGCAGCTTCGATCGCCTGGCGAAACTTCTCGTCCGCACGCTTGCGTTCGGTGATGTCGATAATGCTCGCGAGGACAAACGAGTCTTCTTTCGTCTGTATCGGATTGAGTCCGATTTCAATGGGAACTTCGCTGCCGTCCTTCCGCAGTCCGAACAGATCGCGGCCGGCGCCCATCGCGCGCGTGGTTGGCTGACGCGCGAACAACTCGCGGTGCTGCGGATGACGTAACCGAAAACGTTCCGGCACCAATATCTCGACATGCTGGCCCAACAGTTCGCCGCGGCCGTAACCAAACAGCTTCTCCGTCTGTTGGTTGACCAACACAATTTGACCGTTCCCGTCGACCATCACCATCGCGCTGGGCGCCGACTCGAAAGCTATCTGAAATATGTCGTCTTTCTTGCGATCGTTCATTTGAAATAAGCAGTGTGTTGAGGTGACTTGAAGAAGGACGCCGCGCTCGCCCTGCGTCGGCGTCCTTCTCGTCCGCGGCTGCCGTTTTTGCGGCATCGCCACGTTTCCCCGGGGGTTCAAGTTTTCGATTCGGCCCATGTGTTTGAGCCCACCCCCGCGCCCAGAGTTCGGCTAAGGGGTCCGCTAATGAGGCTCAAGACATCATTGGCCAGAAATGGTTTGAAGAGGACCTTGAAATCTCGTTCTGCGCAAATGGTCAACTCTACATCTGAGAGAGCGCCGCCGGTCATGATGATGATGTTCGTATCGGGAGACTGATTCTGAAATTCCAAACCCAGTTTCAGACCATCGTCGGCGCCCAGCATGAAGTCGAGCAGTACGACACCGGGCCGGAGCTGATCAAAGAGCCGTCGAGCATGGTCCGCACTCTCAGCAATCACCATTTCACATCCGAGGTCTTTTAATGCAGTTGCCAGATACACGAGCAGATCGGTGTTGTCATCTGCGATCAGGATGGACGGACGGGGAGGCGGGAGCGCAGTTTTACCGAGTTCACGAATGAGCAAATGTTCGTCATCATCACTGACGGCGACCTGCACGATCGCGCCCGGGGTGATTTCAGACCGCGTGACCATCGTCGCCAAAGGCTGTGTTAAGTGACGGTGGACCGTGCGCTTCAACTCTCGAGCGCCATATTCCTCACTAACGCCGCGCTCCAGGAGAAATTTTCGAGCTTCCGGCAACACTTCGATTGTGAAGCACCGTTCTCCAAGCCGCGAATTAACATGCCGCTGTAAACCCTCGACGTCGTGATCGAGGATGGTCTCCATCGATTCAACGTTCAGTGGCTGATAAGTGACGACCGCATCGATACGATTCACGAATTCCGGAGAGAATTTCTTTCGTACCGCTCCCAGGGCGATGCTTTCCAGTTTGGTGTTGAGGTCGGCACGTAGCCTTGGAGACGAGGTTTGAAATCCGATATCGGGGTTCATTTCGCGCAGCATTTCGCGCGCGCCCAGATTGCTGGTGAAAAAAATCAGCGTCTTTTCGAAATCGACGATTGAATTATCGCCCAGCCGCAGCACTCCCTTGTCGAGAATTCCCAGCAACAGCCTGGTTACGGAGGGCGCGGCTTTTTCGATCTCATCGAACAGGACCAACGTCAGGTCGGACCCTTCAGTCGAGGCCTCTGTCAAGCTTTGCTGCGTTAGCACGGGCACCGTTTCGCGATGCCCGAGATAACCCGGAGGAGCGCCAATCAATTTGGCTGTTTCGTGGTCAAGTTGGAATTCACCACAGTCGATCTTGACGATCTTCTTCTCACTTCCGTGTAATAAATCAGCAATCGCTTCGACAGTCTTTGTCTTGCCCGTTCCCGTCGGGCCGAGCAGCAGAAACACGCCCGCGGGTCTGCCTACAGGAGCAAGCCCGGATTGATACATGTAGATGTAAGGCACGATCGCCTTAGTCGCCGCCGACTGTCCGACGAGTTTTTGTGACAGCAAGACAACCAGATCTCGAGCTCCTTGAGGGTTGAGATCCTGACCTTCGCTTGAAACCGGGGGAAGTTTCTCACTCATAATCCTGGACCAAATTTTAGTAACACGCTGCCGCTTGGGATTGACGGGTCCTGGGCAATCAGTTCAAGCGGGGTGACTGACCAGAGAGCCGGAGAATACAAATTTAAGTTGAACGTGAGTATCGTCGCACCAGCGATTTTTTTGTGGTTTAGGACTCGGTTCTTGTCGACATTAGCTCTACAAAGTTGCTTGCTTTCCGGTGACTTTGCACAAAAAGTCACGATAGCGCTCTTCTCTGTGCAACCTCTGTGTTCTCTGTGTCTCTGTGGTGTGCTTTGCGTACGTATTAGTTAACCACAGAGACACAGAGAACACAGAGGTTGCACAGAGAAATCTCAGAACCAGTATCTAGCTCACCAGATTGTTGACGATTGCATAATGCGTGAGTTCCGCGTTGGTCCTCATCCCCATCTTCTCCAGAATACGTGCTCGATATGTGCTGATAGTGCTGTCGCTGAGCGATAGTTGACCGGCAATCTCGCTAACCGTTTTACCCGAAGCGATCAGACGCAGCACCTCATATTCACGTTCAGACAGTGTCTCGTGCGGAGGACGTTCGGAATCGGAGACGAGATCAAAGATAAATTCCTCGGCGACGTTGGCGCTGATATATCTGCCTCCGCTCATGACCTTGTTGACCGCTTTCACCAACTCCGAGCGCGGGCTTGCTTTGGTGATGTAACCGGAAGCACCAGCTTTCAAAATCCGCCGCGCAAACTGCTCCTCCGAGTGCACGCTGAGGACCAGCACGGGAAGTTGGGGACGAATCTGCTTTATCGCTTTTAAGACTTCAACTTCGCTTGTTTCTCCCAGACGAGGATCGACGATGGCGACATTCCAATCCTGCTCGTGGACGAGTTTCAGAGTATCGACGATGTTTCCAGCCTCGCCGAAGGTCGCGGCGCCTGGCTGTTCGTCAAGGATTTTTTTTATGCCGTCTCGGACCACCTCGTGAGCATCGACTATCAGGATCTTCGCGACTTGATTAAGGACCAGCCAATACAATCCCAGCTGCTGAGTGGCGTGCAGGAACGCTTCGGGATCTAATGGTTTTCGAACAAAACTGTTAGCGCCCAGGTTGTAGCTATTAATCAGGTCCTCTTCTTCAGCGGAAGTAGTGAAGACGACAACGGGAAGTAATTCTGTGTGCCGATCTGCTCTTATCTTCCGTAAGACTTCCAGGCCATCAAGCTTGGGCAGTTTTAGATCCAACAAAACAAATTGTGGGGTTGCGTTTGGATCGCGTCCTTCATATTTGCCTGTTCCGAAGAGATAATCCAGAGCCTCAGCTCCATCTCGCGTAACTACAACTTCGTTGACGATATTGCCCTTCTTGAGCGCGCGAAGAACCAAGGCCTCATCTCTGGGGTTATCTTCCACCAGCAAGATCGCCCTGTTATCCATGGCTACCTCTTGATCCCTTTGGGTGCGAAAATGGGAGTAGATCGGGATAACAGCTTGAGTGAGAAGGTCGCTCTGGCTAGCGACGTAGCTGGTCTTTCAGGTAGCTCTGAGAGGGTGACTTCGCCTTCAAGCCGCTTTTACTCTGTGCCTAGCATACAGAAAAGCGTAGTGCTGAAGATATCGGGCGAATTATGATTTTATTGTCGCGCGTGTATCGACGTTACTGTAGCTGCAAGCACTACAGCAAAAGTGGGGCAAATAAGGACATTGGTTTACACATAGCATTTTGCCGGCATAAATCCGTGACTTAAGCGACTAATTTGTTGCGGATTGCGTAATGTATCAGTTCCGCATTCGTTTTCATTCCCATCTTATCGAGAATGCGTCCGCGGTAGGTGCTGATCGTGCTCTCACTGAGCAACAATATGCTTGCGATCTCGTTCACGGTTTTACCCGAAGCGATCAGGCGCAGCACTTCGAACTCACGGTCGGAGAGTGCTTCGTGAAGAAATCCGGACCGTATGTCGAGATCGAAGATGAATCTTTCCGCAACGGCCGCGTTTACATATCGTCCTCCGCTGATAACTTTGTTAACCGCGGTTACAAATTCCGCCCGCGGGCTATCTTTGGTTATGTAACCCCTGGCTCCTGCCTTAAACGCACGGCGGGCAAATTGCTCTCCGGAGTGCATACTCAGAATCAGCACGGGAAGTCGAGGGCGAATCTGTTTCAACTCCTTCAATACGTCCAATCCATTTCTGTCGCCCAGTGAAATATCGAGCACCACGACGTCCCAGTCCTGTTCGCGCACAAGTCTCGCCGCTTCGGGGAGATTGCTTGCTTCTCCGAAGATTGGGGTGTCAGGTTGTTTATCGAAGATGCGTTTTACACCTTCGCGGAGAACTTCATGATCGTCAATAATGAGGATTCTCTTCATTGTTTTGTTTTACGTGGGAGTTTGGGATTCGTACTGTCACCATTGTGCCTCTTCCCTCAGCAGCACAAATGTCGATCGCTCCTCCGATGAGATGCGCTCGTTCTCGCATTCCCAGGAGGCCAAGTGAGTGTTTGCCCGATTTTTCTTCGTCTGTAATGCCGCGACCGTTGTCGCAGATTCTCAAAGTGACTTCTTCGTCTTCATCCTTGAGTCGGATGTCAACCGTGGTCGCCTGCGCATGACGGAGGATGTTGGTCATTGCTTCCTGTAAGATACGGAAGATAGCGGTTGATTGCTCAGGATTCAATCTTGCGCTATCCAGGTTGCTATCGCAGGTGACGATGATGCCCGTTCGATCCTGGAACTGGCGGACATGCAGTTCAATTGCCTCAACCAGTCCAAGGGCATCCAGGCCAGTTGGACGCAACTCTGAAGCGATTCTTCTGACCGAATTGATAGTCGAATCGATCAAGCTCATCATTGCGTTAATCTTTTGGCGGCAGTCGTCAGATTCTGATACTCCCATCTGAGAAATAGCTTCGTCAAGATCTTCCAGGTCCCACCGGAAACTGGAAAGGGCAGCTCCGAGCTCATCATGAATCTCACGCGAAATGCGTATCCCTTCTTCTTCACGGGCGGATTGAAGACGCGCGGAAAGTGCACGCAACTGTTGCTCTACGGTCTTGCGTTCGGCGATCTCACGGACCTTCTGCTTCTGAAGCCGATCTACTGTTGCACTCACGACAGCAACGGCGAGGATCGTCAAGGCAACTGCGCCAATGCCAATCGCATTGAGGGAAGAGATATTCACGGCGTGAGATAAGTCCGGCAGGGCGGCAGTCTCTGTGAAAGTGACCGAAGCCATGGCTGCATAATGCATGAGCCAGATCGCCGTCCCCATCAGCACTACCCAAGAAAGCTTACGCCAGCTCCATCCGTGAGGTCCGTCCTTGAAAAGGAACGTCAGCCAAATCGAAAGAAAAGAAAACACCATTCCCAATAAAACGGAGAGAGCCACCCACGCTGGGGCATAACCGGTCGTGGCCTGCACGCGCATCGAATCCATTGCGGTGTAGATCAGTCCTGCTATGCCTGCGCCCATCAAAATGGCGGCGACGAAAGCTGTCG
>Ga0070698_100002815_pt1 | contig 19143 bp, 11 predicted proteins | sample KBSK1502metaG_FD_65477 | JGI IMG/M metagenome (GOLD analysis project Ga0070698, IMG submission 65477) | Corn, switchgrass and miscanthus rhizosphere microbial communities from Kellogg Biological Station, Michigan, USA - KBS K1-50-2 metaG | ecosystem: Host-associated > Plants > Roots >...
TGGAGTCTCACGCTCGCGGCTGCAAAAACAGAACGGCAGCAATCATGAGATGCCACGGCCTTGCGCCGTGGAGTCTCACGCTCGCGGCTACAAAAACAGAACGGCAGCAATCATGAGATGCCTACGGCGCAAGGTCGTGGCATCTGAATCCTGGTTTTCATGCGGTCTTTGCCGTTCGCGGTTCTGAAAAACTATTGACAACCAATGTTCCAGTGCGCAGACTGTGCAACACTCTAATTGTTGTTGGGTAGAGAACGATATATCCCGCGTATATGCTGGTTGCGGCAATACGCATTTAGCAAGTCACACTCTTCAATTAACGACTGGCCCAGCCCACGTGCCCTCAAGTCTGTTGGGAGGAAAAACCTTGTTTGAGATTCGTTCTAATGATCTTCGCTTGTCAGGAATTCGCCGCACCATCTTTGTTGTATGGGTGATCATATCTATGATTCTTTTGATTTTTCCGCACGCAGGCTCGCGATCCCAAACCGCCCAGCCGGACTACAAGAACCCACGCTTACCTGTCGAGCAACGGGTAGCGGATCTACTCGGTCGCATGACACCGGAAGAAAAGGTGGCCCAACTCATTTGCCTCTGGCAAGCACGGCCTGAGGTGGGCCCACAAGGTGACTTTTCCACCGACCGTGGAGACTTCTCGCCAGAGAAGGCAAGCAACGTGATGAAATATGGGATCGGACAGATTGCGCGACAGAGGGAACGAAAAGGTCCGCGCGAAGGAGCGATCTTCGCAAACGCCCTGCAGAAATGGCTCGTGGAAAACACGCGCCTGGGGATCCCCGCAATCCTTCACGATGAAATATTGCACGGACACATGGCCCAGGGAAGTACGAGTTTCCCTCAACCGATCGCCCTTGCCAGTACTTGGGATCCAGATTTCATTGGCAAAGTATTTACGGCCGGCGCGTTGGAAACAAGAGTCCGCGGCAGTCATCAGGTACTTGGCCCGAACCTTGATGTGGCGCGCGAACCACGCTGGGGCCGGACCGAAGAAACCTACGGTGAGGATCCCTACCTCGTTTCTCGTATGGCTGTTGCAATCGTGAAAGCCTTACAAGGAGCCGGACCGACAATCGACGGCGATCACATCATCGCGACAGCCAAGCACTTTGCGGCTCACGGACAACCTGAAGGAGGCACAAACATCGCGCCTGCCAACTATTCCGAACGAATACTCCGCGAGGTCTTTCTGCCCAGCTTCAAAGCAGCGGTAACTGAAGGCGGCATCTTGAGCGTGATGGCTTCATACAATGAGATCGACGGCATCCCCTCTCATGCCAATAAGTGGTTGGTTGGGAAAGTGCTGCGCGACGAATGGGGATTCAAGGGCAACGTCGTTTCTGATTATTACGGCATTACGCAATTACAGGAGCTCCACCATGTGGCTGGTGACAAGGCAGAAGCCGCAAAACTTGCAATCGAGGCTGGCGTCGATCTCGAGCTTCCCGATCCTGATTGCTATCCGTTACTGCTGCAGCTCGTTAAAGATGGAAAGGTCCCCGAAGCCACGATCGATCGCGCAGTCGCACGTAACCTCAAGCTCAAGTTCCTTCTCGGTCTGTTCGAGAATCCCTATGTTGATCCGGAACGTGCGGTCAAGGTTACAAACTCTCAGGCGCATCGCGAACTCGCAGCTGAGGCCGCTCGCCGCTCCCTTGTCTTGTTAAAGAATGAAAACCAGGTTCTGCCGCTGGATCGGAACAGTCTGAAGTCGATCGCCATCATTGGACCAAACGCGGACCGTGTGCACCTTGGCGGATACAGCGACAACCCTGGGCGCGGCGTCAGCGTGCTTCAGGGAATCACCGAGAAGTTAGGCAGCAAAGTTAAAGTTACTTTTGCCGAAGGCTGCAAGATAACAAAAGAGGGTGGCGACTGGTGGGCAGACACTTCGCACTTGAGCGATCCGGCGGAAGACAGCCAACTGATCGCACAAGCGGTTGCGGTTGCTAGAGGATCAGACGTCGCCGTTCTGGTGTTGGGAGGTAACGAAGACACCAACAAAGAAGGGTGGGGTGACAACCACCTCGGCGATCGCGACAGCCTCGACCTCATTGGCCGTCAGAACGATCTGGTAAGAGCGGTACTCGAAACCGGCAAGCCCACGGTCGTTCTGCTCATTAACAGTGGGCCGCTTGCCACAAACTACGTTGCAGAAAAGGTTCCGGCCATTCTCGAAGGATTCTACCTCGGCCAGGAGACGGGAGTAGGCGTGGCCGATGTGCTATTCGGCGACTACAATCCCGGCGGAAAACTAGCGGTCAGCTTTCCGCGGTCCGTCGGCCAGTTGCCCATCTATTACAACCGCAAGCCCACGACTAAACGCGGTTACCTTTTCACGAGCAAGGAGCCGCTCTTTCCGTTCGGCCATGGTCTTAGTTACACGACTTTCGATTATTCGAATTTGAGCGTGAGCCCAGCTCAAATCGGCCCAATGGGCCAGGCCAAAGTGAGTGTTAAGGTCACGAACACGGGGAAGCGTGCGGGTGATGAGATCGTTCAGCTTTACATCCACGATCTCGTAAGTTCCGTAACTCGCCCAGTGATGGAGCTGAAGGACTTTAAGCGTATTTCGTTAGCTCCCGGTGAAGGCAAAGTAGTCGAGTTTGTAATTACGCCCGACAAGCTTTCGTTTCTCGATATAAATATGAAACGCACAGTTGAGCCCGGTTGGTTTGACATCATGGTTGGCACAAGCTCAGTTAAATTTCAGACCGCAAAGCTTGAAGTGGTAGCTAAGTGATATTGAACGGCGAATTCTATGGTATCTTTGTTCGCCCACTAAACAAAAGAGTCTGGTCCGAAAGCGATTGAGGCGATCTGATGAATGGTCCTGTTCTAAAGATGCAGGGAATCGGGAAACGCTTCGGCGGCGTGCGTGCGCTCGAGAACGTCGATTTTGAGATTAAAGCGGGCGAGGTAGTTGCGCTCGCCGGTGAAAACGGCGCGGGCAAGTCGACACTGATGAAGATTCTCGGAGGAGTCCTTCAACCTGACGCCGGTGAGATCTTAATTGATGGCGAACGTGCTCTCATTCGCACGGTCGCCGATGCGACGCGCCACGGAATCAGTTTCATCCACCAGGAACTCAATGTGCTCGACAACCTTGACGTGGCCGCCAACGTGTTTCTCGGGCGTGAGCCGCGGCGCAGTGGTCTTCGCTGGTTGATTGACAGCAGCCGGATGCATAAAGATGCCGCCGTATATCTCAAACGACTCGGACTCGACATTCCGACCAATACGCCGCTTTCGCGTCTTTCTATAGCCCAGCAGCAGATGGTTGAAATTGCCAAGGCGCTTTCGCTCAATGCCCGCATCCTCATCATGGATGAGCCGACGTCGAGTCTGACATTGACCGAAACGGAACGGCTGCTCGAAGTAGTTAAGGACTTGAAGACGCAAGACGTCGCCATCATCTACATCTCCCATCGCCTTGGGGAGATCGAAGAGATTGCCGATCGCGTTATCGTGCTGCGCGACGGCTCGAACGCAGGCCAGCTCTCCCGCGAAGAGATAACTCACGATCGGATTGTAAAGCTAATGGTAGGCCGCGACCTGGAGAAGTTTTACCAGACGCCGCAGACAGAAAGTGTACCCGGTTACTTTGAAGTCGAACGGTTGCGCACGACGCGCTACCCAAACCGGGAAGTCTCCTTCGATGTGGGGCGCGGCGAAATTGTCGGACTAGCTGGACTCGTGGGCGCTGGGCGTACCGAAGTCGGGCAAGCAATCTTCGGAATTGACGGCGCGGCTGAGGCAATAGTCCGCCTCGATCACCAGGTGCTGCGCATTCGCTCGGCGCAGGATGCGATCAGGCACGGCATTTATCTCATACCGGAGGACCGCCGCCTCGCAGGATTAATCACTGACCTCCCAATACGCGAGAACGTTACCCTGCCTTCGCTCGAGCGATATGCGCAGGTTGGACTTATCGCCGTGGACCGCGAGCGCACTGCGGCGACGAATGTTTGCCACAGGCTGAACGTCAAAATGCCTTCAGTAGAAGAGAAGGTCATCAATTTGAGCGGCGGCAACCAACAAAAGGTAGTTCTTGCTAAGTGGCTGGCTCTCGAGCCCAAGCTTCTGATATTTGACGAACCAACGCGTGGCGTTGATGTCGGTGCAAAGGCCGACATCTACGCGCTGATGCGGCAGTTGGCGGAAAGCGGCGTCGCGATACTAATGATCTCGAGCGACATGGAAGAAGTCCTGCACATAAGCGATCGCGTTATCGTTATGCATGAAGGTGCGGCGACCGGAATTCTGCAACGCTCGGAATGCACCGAGGAAAACATTATGCGGCTTGCGGTCGGTAAACGCGCCGCATGAACTGTTTCGGCAGCCACACGAGTTGAGTTCTGTCCCCAGTTTGAAGATTGAAGCTTTACTAACCCCTCTCGTAACAGGAGTCAGTCCGGAATGGGTAAGCGTGCAACTGGAATCAATTCGAGGTGCCGGGGCTCTGTCTTGGTCGCGTTGTTGTTGTGCCTATCCGTCTCGGCTTTGTCGTTTCCCGGTACGAATCAAAGATCGAAAGCGAAAATCGAAAAAACTGAGTTCGGCAAGTTGGCTGACGGTACCTCAGTTGATCTCTATACACTGACGAACAGGAACGGTCTCGAGGTGCAGATTACCAACTATGGCGGCGCAGTAGTCTCAGTTAAAACACCAGATCGCACCGGAAAGATGACAGACATTGTTCTCGGTTTCGATCAGCCACAAGGATACGTTGCCGGCACCTCATTCTTCGGAGCCCTCGTCGGTCGTTACGCTAATCGTATCGCCAAAGGTAAGTTCTCCCTGAAGGGTGTCGAATATCAGCTTGCACAGAATAATCCCCCCAATCACCTGCACGGAGGTGTGCGAGGTTTCGACAAGGTTATGTGGCGGGCGCGAGAACTGCCTCGTGCCGACGGTGTCGGGGTAGAACTCTCTTATCTAAGCAAGGACGGAGAGGAAGGATATCCGGGCAATCTCGCCGTAAAGGCAACCTACATCTTAACTGACGCTGATGCCTTGCGGATTGAATACTCGGCCACAACCGACAAAGAGACGATCGTCAATCTTACCAATCATTCCTACTTCAATCTTGCGGGCGCCGGCACCGGTAGCATCCTCCAGCATGTGTTGAGAATCAACGCGAGCAGATTTACTCCGATTGATGAGACGTCGATTCCCACCGGCGAGCTGAAGATGGTGCAGGGCACACCATTCGACTTCACGCGGGCAACTGTCATTGGCAGCCGGATCGACCAGTCGGACCAACAGTTGCTCTTCGGAAAAGGATACGACCACAACTTTGTTCTGAACAAAAAGGGAAAAGAATTATCAATGGCGGCCGAAGTCTATGAGCCCAAAAGCGGAAGGGTTCTTGAAATGTGGACGACGGAACCCGGCGTGCAACTCTATACTGGAAACTTCCTGGATAACGTCCATGGTAAGGCGGGCCAGGTATACAACAAGCGTGACGCCTTCTGTCTCGAGGCGCAAGATTTTCCTGATTCGCCGAACAAACCCTCATTTCCTTCACCAGTGCTCGAGCCGAACCAGCGATACACACAGACTACGATCTATAAATTCGCGGTTAGAGGAGCTGGAAAGGTCCGGTGAAAAAAGAACTCGGCACATTCATTTTGCTTGTGGTGTTATGTGCGATCGTCGCGATACTCAATCCGCGCTTTCTGGCACCGGCAAACCTGCAAAACATGGCGAGACTAATCGGCGCCTATGGGATCTTCAGCATTGGTCTCGGTATTGTCATTATCACAGGTGGTATCGATCTCTCGGTTGGGTCAGTCTTTGCATTGCTGGGCGTTCTACTGTCGCTGATGTTGACAACGTGGCGTTGGCCGGCGCCGCTGGCAGTGCTTTGTATTCTCGCGATTGGAATGTCGCTTGGTGCGTTGCACGGTCTGTTGATTACCAAGCTTCGTCTCCAACCTTTCATCGTGACGCTCTGTGGTCTCCTTTTCTACCGGGGCTTAGCGAGGTTCATTGCGAATGATGAGACCAAGGGGTTCGGCGGCGCAGAGGGCTTCGAATGGTTGCGCAACTTTGTGACCGGCGACTTGCTGGGCATTCCCACGCCGTTCGGAATGCTGGTCATAATAAGCGTGGTGATGTGGATTGTGCTGCATCGTTCAGTCTACGGACGTTATCTTTTCGCCGTTGGTCGAAACGAAACGGCAGCGCGTTATTCAGGCATCAACTCGTCGCGCATCATCGCCAGTGCATACGTCATTCTAGGTTTGCTGGCCGCCATCTCCGCGATCATCTTTGCTTTCTATACAAACTCAGTTTCACCATCTTCTCACGGAAATTTCTTCGAGCTATACGGCATCGCCGCGGCAGTGCTGGGTGGCTGCTCTCTACGAGGCGGTGAAGGGTCGATCATTGGTATTTTGATTGGCGCGGCATTACTTCAAGTCTTGCAAAACCTCGTTAACTTGCTGGGCATTCCGTCTTCACTCAACTTCGCAGTCATGGGTGCAGTGATTCTGACGGGAGTCATCGCCGATCAAATTCTGCAAGGCCGTACAAGGCGGGCTTAGTTTCCATGAAACTGTTGGGCATCGACGTTGGCACGGGCGGGACGCGTGCGGTTGCCGTCGATGAAAGGGGAAGCGTTGTAGCCGCCGAGACTGCGGAACACACTCCCTTTTCGTCGCCACAGATCGGTTGGGCCGAACAAGACCCACGCGACTGGTGGCGCGCGACGATCGAAGCAGTGCACAAGGTTTTAGCGCGACCAAATGTCAATGCCGCCGACATCGCCTGCATAGGTTTTTCCGGCCAGATGCACGGCGCGGTCTTACTTGACGCTGCAGGTGAAGTGTTGAGACCTGCGCTCATCTGGTGTGATCAGCGCACCGACGCGCAATGCCGCTCTATTACAGAGAAAGTGGGCGCTGCTCGGCTTATCGAGTTGACTTCGAATCCGGCGTTGACTGGCTTCACACTGCCAAAGCTTTTGTGGGTGCAGGAGCGGGAGCCGGATGTTTGGACCAGTGTTCGTTCTGTTCTATTGCCGAAGGACTACATCCGTTTGTGTCTCACGGGCGAACGCGCAACCGATGTTGCTGACGCTTCCGGCACACTTTTGTTCGACGTTGCCCAGCGCCGTTGGTCCGCTGCGATGCTCGCCGCTGCGGAAATAGACCAAAACTATTTGCCGGCCGTCTACGAATCACCTGAAATTACGGGCGTCGTCTCCGCCGAAGGATCGATTGCAACCGGTTTGCGCGAAGGAACACCGGTTGTCGCGGGCGCAGGCGATCAGGCCGCCGGCGCAGTTGGAATGGGCATTGTGCGACCAGGCGCAGTCAGTGCGACCATCGGTACGTCCGGCGTTGTTTTTGCTGCGACGGATCACCCGGCCCTTGACAAACGCGGCCGTGTTCACACGTTCTGCCATGCAGTGCCTGGACGCTGGCACGTCATGGGGGTTACGCAAGCTGCTGGACTCAGCTTGCGCTGGTTCCGCGATCGCTTTGGCGTGGCCCAGCGTCCAAACTCACCCGCTACTCCGGTTGGTAGTGACCAAGAAAGAGATCCGTACGATCTTCTGTGTGCGGAGGCCGCCGAGGCCCCACCTGGCTCTGACGGTGTGTTGTGGGCGCCTTACCTGATGGGAGAGCGAACGCCGCATCTCGACCCTCATGCGCGCGCCGCCCTGGTTGGACTGACTGCGAGCCATACGCGAAACCACATCGTTCGCGCCATTCTTGAAGGCGTGGCATTTTCACTGCGCGACACTCTCACAATCTTTGCTGAAATGAATGTTCCCGTTGAAACAATCCGGCTCGGCGGTGGTGGTGCGCGGGCTCATCTTTGGCGGCAGATCCAGGCGGACATCTATGGACACGCGGTTGAGATTCTGTCGGCGGAAGAAGGAGCAGCTTATGGTGCGGCGTTGCTGGCCGGTGTTGGTTGTGGCGCCTGGTCTTCCGTTGACGAAGCTTGTAAAGAAACCATCAGCATTGCCTCGCGCGTAGAACCGCAAACTGAAGTCTCGGCCTTCATGGATGCTCGCTATGCGATGTTTCGCGAGTTGTATCCCGCTTTGCGCGGACTATCAAGTGCAGAGGTTTAAACAAGCCAAGATAGATGCACGCCAAAAAACTCATAAATCTGATACTAGCCTCGATCCTGTTCATAACGAGTGGCAGTGGTTGTTTCGCACAGTCTCTACGCGACTCCGCAGACAAGATCGGAATATTGATCGGCACTGCAATCAATCCATCCAAACTGACGGAGGACGCGTACGCTTCAACCCTTGCGCGTGAGTTCAACATGGTCGAGCCCGAGAACGCAATGAAGTGGGCGGCTATCCACCCCGACCAGAAAACATTCAACTTCAAACCCGGCGATCAGGTTGTTGCTTTTGCCGAGGCTCATCGCATGAAAGTGCGTGGACACTGTCTCGTGTGGCAGAAATACAACCCGGCCTGGCTTATGAAAGGACACTTCACCTCCGAACAATTGTCAGATCTCCTGCACGAACACATTAGTACTGTGACAAAGCATTATGCCGGGCAGGTCTTCGCTTGGGACGTGGTCAATGAAGCATTCGACGCGCGCGGGGGCTTCGAACATTCTATTTGGTACGACAGTCCCGGCATCGGCATGGCAGGAAAGGGAACCGGGTACCTTGAACAAGCGTTCCGCTGGGCTCGGGCGGCCGACCCAAAAGCTTTGCTCTTCTATAACGACTACGACGCGGAAGGGTTGAACGCGAAGTCAAATGCAATTTACGCAATGGTGAAGGACTTCAAACATCGTGGCGTTCCGATTGACGGTGTCGGGTTGCAGGCGCACGTCTTCAATTTAAGCACAAAAGAAATCTCGTCAATGAGCGACAACATCGCGCGGCTGACGGCGTTAGGTGTCGAGGTGCATATCACTGAGATGGATGTGGGATTGCCACTTGATAGCAAAGGGAACCTCGTCAACCAGTCGGACCTGACCAGGCAAGCGGATATTTACCGCTTTGTGGCAAAAGCTTGTTTGCGGAATCATGGCTGCACTGCCATCCAGACCTGGGGATTCACTGACAAGTACAGTTGGATTCCCGGCTATACGAAAGGCGCCATGGGGATGGCGTTGCTCTTTGACGAAGTTTACGCCCCGAAGCCCGTCTACAACGCCTTACGAGAAGTTCTTCAACAACGGGTGCAAGAACGTAGGCCAGGCGCTAGTCCATAAGTGTCGATAAAATCTAGAGGTCTTGATCAGGGAAGAGAAGCAAGACATGAAAAGTCATCGAAGGACCGCCCTATGCTTAGTGATTCTGCTGATTGGCTTCGTAGTTGTCTTACCGCCCAATCGTTCCAGCGGACAAGTGTTTACATTTCCTTACAAAGACACTTCGCTTCCTATCGAGAAGCGCGTCGACGATCTTGTCTCGCGGATGACCCTCGAGGAAAAGGTGTCGCAAATGATGAATGGTGCACAATCCATCACGCGGCTCGATATTCCTGAATATGAGTGGTGGAACGAGGCCCTACACGGTGTGGCGCGCGCCGGCTATGCCACTGTCTTCCCGCAAGCCATCGGGTTGGCGGCGACTTGGGACACGAATCTTATGTTCCAGGTTGCTGATGTCATCTCGACCGAAGCGCGCGCCAAACATCACGAGTTCGAGCGTCATAACCAGCGTGCTCGTTACGAAGGGCTGACTTTTTGGAGTCCCAATATTAACATCTTTCGCGATCCGCGGTGGGGTCGTGGACAAGAAACATACGGCGAAGATCCTTATCTGACTTCGCGTTTGGGAGTCGCATTCGTCAGGGGCTTGCAGGGTAACGATCCGCGTTACCTGAAGGTGGTTGCCACGCCTAAACACTACGCTGTGCACAGCGGCCCGGAGCCAGAGCGGCACACCTTCGACGCCAAAGTCGACGAAAGAGACTTAAGAGAGACATACCTGCCGGCGTTTCGCGCCACCATAGTCGAAGGCCACGCTGCCTCAGTGATGTGTGCTTACAATCGCACAGACACCGAGCCTTGCTGCGCAAACAAGAGGCTGATGACGGACATCCTGCGATCCGAGTGGGGCTTTGGTGGGTACGTCGTCTCAGACTGTGGTGCGATCGATGATATTTACTTGCGTCACCACTTCGTCAAGACGGTAGAAGAGGCTTCGGCGCTTGCCGTTAAAGCCGGTACCGATCTGACTTGTGGCCACGAGTACACAGCTCTGGTAAAAGCAGTCAAAGATGGACTCATAAGCGAACGGGAGATCGACGTTTCAGTTAAGAGACTCATGACCGCGCGCTTTCGTCTGGGCATGTTCGATCCACCGGCGATGGTTCCCTACGCGCGTATTCCGTTTGCAGAAAACGATTCACCGGCGCATCGGGCGCTGGCGTTGCAGGCAGCACGTGAGTCGATCGTGTTGCTCAAGAACGAGGGCAATGCGCTACCCTTGAAGAAGGATATTAAGACAATAGCCGTTATCGGACCGAATGCTGACGCGCCCGATCTGTTGCTGGGAAACTACAACGGCCAACCATCGAAATCCGTCACACCGCTCGAGGGGATCAAAACCAAAGTCTCGACGGCAACAAAGGTCCTCTACTCACCGGGCATTTATAAGACAGGCGCTTTCGTCGAACCAGTCTCCTCATCAGCCCTGACAGTGGCTGGCCGTGGTTCGGAGTCTGGTTTGAAAGGGGAGTATTTCAATAACCGAGAGCTAAAAGGCGAGCCGGCGCTGGTCAGGACGGATGCTCAAGTTAACTTCGATTGGGGATCGTTAAGCCCGGCACCACAAGTGAATAGCGATAATTTTTCCGTGCGCTGGACCGGTAAGTTGGTCGCGCCTGATTCTGGAAAGTACGCGCTTGGGGTAACAGGCAATGGTGGAGTGCGCATCGTTGTTGATGGTCAGTTGTTTGTAGAGGACTTTTCCAATCGCAGGACGAGGACGCTCACAAAGGAGATGCAATTCGAAGCGGATCATTCGTATGACGTGCGCATTGAATACTTTGAAAACGCCAACCACTACGCTGCGGCGAAGCTCGTATGGGCGCCTCCGGGCGCGGAGAAGAGGTTGCGCGAAGATGCGCTCACGAACGCTCGGGAGGCCGATGCAGTAGTGCTGGTCCTGGGAATCTCGCCTTCTGTTGAAGGTGAGGAGATGGATGTCAAGCTCGCAGGCTTCCGTGGCGGCGACAGAACTGACATCGCTCTGCCTGCGGACCAGGATGAGCTGATAAAAGAAGTCCACGCGCTTGGCAAGCCTGTTGTAGTAGTGCTTCTCGGAGGCAGCGCGCTAGCAGTCAACTGGGCCAACGAACACGTGCCTGCCATTCTTGATGCCTGGTATCCCGGTGAAGAAGGAGGCACGGCGATCGCGGATGTTCTTTTCGGCGAATACAATCCTGGTGGCCGTTTGCCAGTCACCTTCTACAAATCCGTCGACCAGCTACCACCATTTACTGACTACCGTATGCAAGGCCGCACCTACCGCTACTTCAAAGGAGACCCGTTGTTTCCCTTCGGCTTCGGACTGAGCTACACAAAATTCAACTATGGGAAGCTGAAACTCGGTGCGAACAGCCTGAAGGCGGGAGAAGAATTGAAGATAACCGCGGAGGTACAGAACAGCGGCAATCTCGCTGGTGACGAAGTCGTACAGTTGTATGTGAGCGATGTCGCGGCATCTGTTCCGGTGCCCGTCAGATCCCTGGCCGGGATCAAGCGAGTATTTCTTAAGCCCGGAGAAACCCAGAGCGTCTCCTTCACTCTTTCTCCAGCGCAGATGTCTGTGATAGACGATAGTGGAAAGCGCGTAGTTGAGCCGGGTGAGTTTCTCATCAGCGTCGGCGGCAAAGAGCCGGGCTTTGCTGGTCGAGCTGATGCAAACACTACGGATGTGGTTACTGCCCGCTTTGTTGTCACGGGAAAAGTCACCGCAATTGAGGACTAAAATCATTGGTCATATATCATTTGACATTTCTCATTTGTCGTTGGCTTCAACCTCGAAACAACTTGACCCTGAGGTAGGCCTGAACGGAGAGTTCCATAGAGACCAACTGCTCTTAAATGGACAAATGAAAAATGTCAAATGATATATGACCAATTATGACCAATAATTGCTTTTTCAGTCAGTCTCTATCGCCTGTGGCGCTAACGTGACGGTTCTCCTACTTCTTGCAGCATACCAGCCAACAGAAACACCAGAGGCGCATTCCAGTTGATGGCCACTTCATTTGAGGCATAGCTTTCCTGCTCATCAAGGTACATCTTTGCCGGTGGTAGATTCGGTAGCTTGCTCATCGCGGCATCCTGACGATTTCGATTTGGACCACCCGAGAGTAGTCCAGGCCAGGGCTCAGAGTTTTTGTCGGCCGCGCTTGGCCGGTGATGAGGATGACGAAAGGGGTTCTCGCCAAGTTGCGTGACCCATGAAATCGAAAATGTGTTCCGGCCCAGTAAGTAGTGGAGATTCTCTGCCGCTGTTTCAACATAATGCGCATCCGGCCGAATGGCATTTGCCACCAGAAGCAGCATGCCATAGTTAGCGGCAACACCATTCGATCCCCAACCGAAGTCGTTCGTTGTCATGCTAATGCGATATCCGTTGTGGTTGGTGCGAGCGACAATCTCGTCAGCTGCTTTCTTTGTCGCTTCACGGATAGCAATAGTCGCGTCCTGGTTCTTGCCACCTCCGAGGACATACGTCCACAGCCCCAGAGGCGCTACGCGAGGCCATGAAGGCGGTCCAACGGGCCGAAGCTCCGCCACAAACGGTCCATAGTGAGCAAGAAAATAGTTTTCGTATTGCTCTTTTGCCGTCGTTCGCCACAGTTCAGCAGATGCCCACAAGAGCTCGTCGCTGCAGTTGTTGTCACCGTAGCCTCCTGTTATCACGCCAGGCGAATTGCGGAAGGTAGCGTCGGGAAACTTCTGAAGCCAGACCCACGCCTTCTCGGCTGCCTCCAGACACTTCCGGGCGTAGGCAGCGTCAAACGGCTGGTATGCTCGAGCGGCAATTGACATCACTGCAGCGAAGTCCGCAGTAGCACAGGAACTCTTGTAAGGTTCTTTGTTTGTGCCAATGACGTAGCTGATCGAGCTATCGACTTCGGGCATGACGAACGGAGCGAACTTTTCGCTTGTTTGTTTGTGCCAGACACCGCCGTCCGCATCCTGCATAGTAAGCATCCAATCGAGATTCCAACGAACTTCGTTCAATATATCGGGCGTGCCGTTGCCTGATTCCGGGATGTTTAGATTGATGCTTTTAATTCGCGCGCCGAAGATTTCCCAGGTCCATAGGAGCGTGCCGGTCGAGATGCCGGAGTTCACGACATAGCGTCCGTAATCACCGGCGTCGTGCCAACCACACGCTGACTCGCGTGGGCCGCTTTTTCCCGATGACTGGTGATATGCGCCCACAAGGTGACAGGCCGCATGCTTGTATCCGGGAAATTCCGGACCAAGGTCAACCGCGGTGCCACATCGTTGTCCATAGAATGCTCGCATGGTCAAATAGAAGGCTCGCGCATAAACGTTTGGACCAATCGTGAAGTCCCAACTTCTGCCTACGCCCGGAACCTGGAGATAATAAGTGTCGTTCTTTGCCAGCGATGTGAAGTCCGCCGTCTGTATGCGCTCGCCCGTGTCAGAATCATCATCTGGCGCCGTCAGCTTGCCTTGAAAGACGACCGAATCATCTTGCTTGCGGCGCACCGTGAAGTCATGTGCCGGATTCGCTGAGACCACAAAAGCTATTTTCGGAGCAAAGGAAAGGTAGCCCACCTGGTCCACCTTGATCTGATTCGTAGGACCGGCGGCGATGTTTGAAAAGAATGCCAGCAATAACAGGAGCAGCGATTTCATCACATGTTCGGAGTGCGGGGAATTTCCCAAGCCCCGGATTGCGCTGAGCGAAAGATGGCGTCAATCACAGCCATGTTTGAGATCGCATCCGTCAAAGGAATTGGCTGCTCGCGATCTTCAATAATGGCCCGCGAGAAAAGGTCTCCCTGAATGGTGTATTGATCGCAGATCGGAAACTCTTTAGTCTCAGTCGAGGTGCCGAAAAGATCGGAACCGTCATCGATGAATATTCGGGTGGGCCGATCTCCCGGCGCGTTAAAGGGAACTTCTACTTCGATTCGTCCCTGAGTACCAAAGATCTGCATTCGTTGATAGGGCACCAACTGCGTACTGCAAGTAAAGATTGACTGACCTCGAGGAAACTCAAGAATCACTGACGAAAGCCTGTCAACTCGCATTTTGGGATCGAGTTCGACTACTCCCATCACCCTGTTTGGTTCTTGTTCAAACAGAAAACGCGAGATGGTTACCGGGTAACATCCAATGTCCATCAAAGCGCCGCCTCCCAACTCCGGTTGATTGCGAATGTTTCGCTCGTCAGAATTGAAATAACTGAAAAAACCACTGATGGATCGCAGTTGTCCGATTCGTCCTGTCCTAATCAATTCGCGTGTGCCGAGCCATTGCGGGTGCGTGCGCACCATAAAAGCTTCCTGGATCTTCACGCCTGTTCGATCGCGGACTGCTAATAGCTGTAAAGCTTCTTCGCTGTTCAAAGCAATTGGTTTCTCGCAGAGTACGTCTTTCCCGGCTTCAGCCGCCGCAATTGACAAGGGTACATGCAGGTGGTTGGGAAGTGGATTATATATAACCTCGATACTCTCGTCGTCCAACAACTCCTCGTAGGATCCATATGCTTTCGGAATGCCAAGACGTTGGGCGACCTGGTTCGCTCTCTCTAAGTCTCTCGAAGAGATAGCCACTACTTCGCACCATTCGCCCCGTTGCATTGCTGGGATCACTTTACTAACCGCAATGTGTGCCGTGCTGAGAACTCCCCAGCGCAATTTTTTCATAAGCAGTCCTTCCGTCAGGCTATGGTTAGCACTTGTTGCAGCATCTGCGCGAACAGGCGCAAAGACCATGCCCCAAGTAGTAGTGTCCTAATTTATGTAGGGGGGCGTCCCTCCGTGGGCACCCCTTTTACGCGCCACTCGGGGCGCCCACGGCGGGACGCCCCCACATAAGTTAGGACACGGCCTCCCAAGTTGAAAGATTTTCGCCCCGCATATTTTTAGTGTAAAGTGCTATTCCCAGCAAGACTCGACCCTAGTGCAGTTTCCCAAGACCCCACTATGTAGTGCGTGAATGATAGGATACTCATACAATGTACCTTCGCCGGCTTGAAGTGGAGCGGCCTAATAGCAGATAAATTGTAGAATGAATAAATGTGGTGAAGTAGGAGACCACGACCGCCGATGCGACGAGTTAATTTAAAGAGCGCTCAAATTGCACATTTTGGAATGATACGGGATATCAATCGCCAAATTGTGCTCAATTATGTTCGCGAGCGAGGGCCGATCTCGCGCGCTGAGATTGCTCGTGAGACACTGTTACAACGCTCCACCGTTTCGGTGATTGTCGACGCACTGGTGAGTGAAGGTGTAGTTGAAGAGATTGGCAAGGGTGAATCCACGGGCGGTCGCTGCCCTACGTTGCTCAGGTTGCGCGTTGGGCGTCCGGCGGTGATTGGTGTGGACATCTCTCCCACATACACGACCGTCGCCAGCAGCGACATCGCCGGGAGCGTTCTCGAGAAAAGGCAGTTTCTTACTGATCCTGATTTCGAAAAGACACTCAGCCGCGCGATTGAATTCGTGATCGAACTTGGCGCCAAAGGGTCCGGCAACATCGAAGGGGTTGGAGTTGTTTTACCCGGCCTGGTAGATCCGCTCAGCGGGAAGGCTCTTTATATTCCTTATTTTGATTGGCGCGATTTGGATGTTGAGCAACGTATCGCTTCGGCCACTGGGTTTCGCGTCATGATCGATAACGACGCCAATGCGTCAGCACTGGCGGAACTGTGGTTTGGTTCGCCTGAGGTAAGCGAAACTCGTGACTTTATTTTGGTTTTCGTCTCTGAAGGCCTGGGCACAGGAATTATTCTTGATCGCCAAATCTATCGCGGAGCAGCCGGTGCTGCGGGAGAGTTTGGTCATATGATTATCGGGCAGGAAGCGCCGGTGGCGTGTTCCTGCGGAAGTTATGACTGCTGGGAGGCGTTTGCATCCGGGCGCGCGACAGTGGCGCGCTATAATCGACTTATTTCGCAGACGGATAATGCTCCGCAATTGACGTTCGAAGACTTGATCGAACGCGCGCTGCAGGGCGAAGCCGAGGCACAGACTGCGCTGCTGGAGACGGCGCAGAATCTAAGTATAGGCATCTCAAACTTGATCGTCGGCTTTAGTCCGGAGCTGATCATTATCGGGGGGCCGATTGCCCGGGCTTGGCCGTTGTTCTCGGATGTTCTCAGTCAGATAGTACAGAGAAGCGTCAGGCGGGGGCTGCCTTCCGCTCGCATTATTGCGTCCACGCTGGGAGAACGGACCACATTAATGGGCGCTCTAAGCCTCGTGCTGAGCGTGAAATTTACATGCGATGTGGTTTCCACACACGTTACCAGCTTCGCATGAAGCAATCGGAACGGTAACGATGATAGGCCTTGTGCGCGGAGGTTCACGTTAAGTACTTCGTAACCGATATCTCCTTGACCGAGAGCATCAAATGTGAAACTCCGCGGGGCAAGCCCGAGGCACCTCCTTAGACTATGTAGCTTTCTGATAGCTAAGAGCGTGACTCTTCACGGCACAAAGCCGTGGCATCGTTTTGCTTTTCACACAAGCTCTACTGCCCGCCGTTCTGTAAAGATCGCTCTCGTAGCTCCCGATAGAACTCCTGCATTACGTAAAAGGCTTTCTTCTTTTCTCCTCGACTGGAGAGCAGACCCTTGCGGTTGTAGTAGTCCTGAATCTGCGGCAAGAGCCGGCGCGGAGAGCGAAAGTCCATCAAGATCCAGGGCGCCGTGCCGCGCAGAAACGAAATTCTTTTCAACATCGCGATTTGATGCCGGTACAAATTCTCCTGGTACTCTTCCGTCCACCTTGTCAGATCGTCACCGTGCCTTCCGTACTGGGCTTCGCCCCCGAACTCGCTCATTACCACTGGCTTTTGATAATGCGTCTTCCACTCCATGTTGTCGGCCTTACTGGGTAAACCATCGTACCACCCGATGTACTCGTTGCAGCCCACGACATCGAGATACTCACTCAACGGATCGTCAATAACTTTCGTCGTCTGTCCTTCGTAGTGATTCAACATTGCCGCGGTGACCAGGCGCGTCGGGTCGAGAGTTCGCGTCAGGTCGGCGAGTTTGCTGATGAATGACAGGCGCGCCTCGCCTTGCGGGGTTTCGTTTGCCATGGACCAAAGTATGATCGCGCTCCGGTTTCTGTCGCGCGCGATCATCTCAGTCAACTGGTTCTGCGCGTTTGCCAGGGTAACCGGATTATCCCACTGAATACCCCAGTAAACCGGAATCTCGGACCACACCATCAGTCCCAGGCGATCCGCTTCGCGTATCATGAACTCATTGTGTGGATAGTGGGCGAGGCGAACGAAGTTGCATCCCAACTCTTTAGCCCAACCAAGCAATATCCGCGCATCTTCCTGACTGAAACTTCGTCCTCCGCGTATCGGGGCCTCTTCGTGAATACACACACCTCTCAGAAAGATCGGCCTGCCGTTGAGTAAGATATCCGGTCCCTTAACTTCAATGTTTCGAAAACCGATTTGATCTCGGACTGCGTCGTTTGCCGTCGAAATGATCACTTCATAAAGCTTCGGTTGTTGTGGTGACCACAGTGTGAGGTTGGCGTTAAGGTCGATTGTGGCAGTTCCGTTTGCGTCGGTCTCGAAAGTATTATCAATCTTAGCTTCCGGTATTTGAATTCTGATCTTTTGCGCCGCCTGTTCTCCGTTGAGTTTCACCCATCCCGCAATCCGATTGTTGCCGCTCTTGCGAAGTTGAATGAAATAGTCCTGCACGAAAGTTTGCGGCACCTCGATCAGCATTACCTGCCGCGTTAGGCCGCCGTAGTTCCACCAGTCAGTCATCACTGTCGGTACGGCTTCCCGCGAGCGTTTGTTATCGACTTTGACAATCAGTGAATTGTCTTTTTCATGAAGCAGATTGGTAATCTCAAAATTGAATGGGGTGAACCCACCTTCGTGGCGACCTACCCTGGAGCCGTTCAGATAAACGTCCGCGAGGTAATTGGCTGCACCGAAATAGACAAATACGCGACTGTTGGCCGGTCGTCGATAATCGAAGGATTTCTTATACCAGATGGCTCCCTCGTAAAAGAAGAGTCGCTCCCGTTGGCTATTCCAGTCGCCGGGAACGCTGAGCGATTCCGAAGCGTCGAAGTTGTATTCGACAAATTCGCTTTTGCTTTTTGGCTGTGCGTCTTTGAAGAAACCGTTGTTGGAACTGCCGGTATCGTAAGGATCGACTATGACTTTCCATTGTCCATCCAGACTGACCGCAGTCCGGCCGCCGACATTTTGGATTAAGCCAGTCTGTTGTCCAGTGGCGTCGACCGCAACTGTTAGTAACGCAATCAGAATCAGAAACGTTTTCATTGTTCACTCCAGTCAGCGTGTGCTTGTTGTAATTATCAGGCGTTGTAAGCACCAGCGCGCCGAATTCTGCATCGGCCGCGCGCGCCGGATTGCGTGAGTAATTGCCGTTATTCCACCCGCGATCGTTCATGATCGCGTCCGCCAAAGGATGAGATCATACCGAGCCAGTATTTCGAGTCGTCAACCAGTTTGCCTGGGCGTTTCATTGCGGAGTCTTTTCTCATTTTCTTCGTTAGCCGGAAGGTGACCAAAATGGCCGCCGGGTGGCTACACAAAGTCAGAACCGGGAGCCGTAGCGACCGGGTCGAAACGCATGCGCAATCATTTCGTTTTCTCCAATAAGGCCAGACTCTTGTAATGACCGCCGTAGTCGAGCATCTCGGAAACGACCCGGTCGCTACCGCTCCCGGTGCTGACTTGTGTACCCCCGCAGTAGCTTATCCTAGCCCATCCGCATTTTCACGCAGTCTTCTAAGGGCGCGTTGTGAATGAGAAACTGAACCACTGCCGACACGTGATGCCTAGCTAATGTTTTACAAGAAACGTGCTCGAGGTCCGCAGAGTTATCTATTCGGCGCTTTCGGACATCCGTGATATATAGTTCGCTCGCTCCTCAAAAACACTTTTTACTTC
>Ga0070698_100002816_pt1 | contig 19138 bp, 18 predicted proteins | sample KBSK1502metaG_FD_65477 | JGI IMG/M metagenome (GOLD analysis project Ga0070698, IMG submission 65477) | Corn, switchgrass and miscanthus rhizosphere microbial communities from Kellogg Biological Station, Michigan, USA - KBS K1-50-2 metaG | ecosystem: Host-associated > Plants > Roots >...
GGGTCAGGTGCTGGTCATGTCAGCGCTGGTGATGGCGTTTCTCTTTCTGCCGCTCTCGGTCTTCGTCATTGACACAGCTTTGGTCGATTCGAGCTATGCCCAGCTCGGAGAGACGCTCCAAGCGTCGGCGGAGGACGGCGCGTCATCGATCGATGTTGCGGCCTATCGAAGCAGCAATGGCCAGACCGTGAGACTCGATCCGGTCCAGGCAAAGACGGTCGCCGACAGGTCGATTACGGCGGCTGCCGTACCCGGCCTCCGGTCATGGACCGTGACAGTAAGTGGTTCGCGTGTGACCGTGAGCGGGATCCTGTCCGTTCAGCTGATGGTTCTTGGCACGGCGACGTTGAGCGAGTCGAGGAGCGCGATCTTTGCTTATGGCCAGTAGGGCAATCCGTCTTGCGGCCGCGTTATCGATTGGCGTCGCTCTCGCGGTCGCTGTCGCGATCTCGTCAGACAACATTCGGGTGGTCGATCGTCTGCTGACGTTGTCCTGGGTTCCGGCTGTCATCCTGGCGGTGCTGCTCATCAGCGTGGCGGCAGCAATTGAGTTCACGTTCCCGCATCCAGCGATGCCTTCCGGAAAGCCAGCTCAGCCGGAGCCGGTAGTTCCTCGCCCCACAGTCCCGGAGTGCCGTCGCAAGCCCCCCGTCATATCGGTCCACGGTCTCGAGTCACAGGCCGGCTGCACATCGATCGCCTTCAACGTGGCGGTGGAGGTCGCCGCGGTGGGGATGATCGATGGGCGGCGGCCGCGACCGATCTGCCTTCTTCGGGCCGGCCCACTGACCAGCACTGTCGGGCTCGACCCGAAACCCTTCACCGACTACTGCCGCAGCCACATGGCGACGGTCGGCGATGAGGTGATCGAGCTCGCGGAGCGACATCCATCGGGCTGCGAGGTCCTTTGCGTTGCTGACTGGGTACTGGATGGTCACCGCCTGCGCCTACTTGTATCGGTGCTGCGTCGCTTCTACGACCTTGTGGTCGTCGACTGCCCGCCGGGCGATCGCTGGCTGACAGACTCGGCATTCGACGCAAGTGAGGTCTCCCTGTTGGTTGGGCTGCCGAGTGAGCAGTCGGCGGCTGCGGCGATCCCGTGGTCGGACATGTCGTGGCGATATGGTCTCGACGCGCGATTCGGTCTCCTGGTCAACCGAGTCAGCGGAAAGTCGAAGATTCCTCAGCTGCTCGTTGCGGCGTTTGCCAATCGAGCTTTCATCCCAGAAGACACGGTGACCTCCAACCCTCTGGAGTTGCCTTGGGTGCTGCGGCCAGATTCTCGAGCTGGCCAAGCATTGTCAGAGCTCACCGCAATCGTGGTGCCTGATCTCGCCGCGAAGGAGGAGGTCTATGCCGCATGAGTTGATCGCGGGGCTCGAGGCTGGTGTAGTGGTTCTCCTCGTCCTTCTTTTGGTGCCCAAGCGGAGCGTGGATCACCTGCGTTCAAGACTTTCGGATCTCGGTTCAGGTCGGCGGCGCTGGCTGTTCGAGCCTCCGCCATCGCAAAGTGCAAATCGTGCCCGGAACATAGCGGCGTACGCCGCGGATGTGTTCGATCTGGGGATTCCGCTCTATGTGGTAGGCCGGCTTGCAGAGCAGCGGTCGGGCCATCTGTATACGGAGCGGCAGAGCCGCTGGGTGGACAGCCCGAAGGCGTTGCTCGCAGCACATCTGAGGGGGGCAATTAACGAGGGCGAGCTTCACGGGCAGTTGAAGAGCCGCGGGCTGCCACAGCCCCCGACGAAGGCCGTCGTTCCGAAGGTCGAAGCGAGGCCGCTGATAAGCGTCAAGTGGTGGCTGGAGCGGCAGGCGATGGCGCACGCAATTGCAGAGCCGAATGGCGATGGGTCGACAAAACAGGCCCGAGTCAGACCCCTGGGCGGGGGGGTGGAGGATGAGAACGAAGCTAACGACACCGATGACCCGGAGCCTTCCTCGGCGCCTGTTGTCGACCCGAGCCATCTGACGATCCGCACGTTCGGGCGAATCGAACTGCGTCAGGCCGGCCAGGACTACGCGCCTGAATTGCTGCGTAAGAAAGTCCTCGCTTTCATCTGGATATACCTATTTGTGCGAGGCCTGCTCGAGCCGGGAGGCCGGGTTGATCGCGGGGCGTTCTGTGAGGAGTTCGCCCCTGGGCTGTCGCCGGAGAGGCAGCGCAAGCGGGTTCGGGACCGACTGGACGACATGTTCAGTCGTGACCTGCCCGAGGCGCTGACGTCCCGCTTGAACACCAATCGGACACACCTGAGCCTGGATCTCAGCAGGTGCAGCATCGACATCGTCCGCCTTCAGGAGTTGGCCAAGCAGTGCGTGATCAAGCAAGGGATGCTGACGAGTGACCTGGCGGTTGAGGCCAGTCGCATTCTTGACGAGACCGAGGGGGAGTTCCTCCCTGCTTGGGAAGAGATCGAGAACGAGACCAACGGCGGCCGTGGCGCCGCTGCAGAGTACGTACGTGCTCTGCGTGAGATCGCGGAGACGGCGCGGGTCGAGCTCATGGGCGCTCTGGCAGCCAACCATCTGGCCCGTCAAGAGCCGAGGAAAGCCATCCCATTGCTGGAGCAGGCGTTGGAGCGGCAGCCCGATCGAGAAGAGCTGGCTCGAAAGCTCCGTGCCGCATACCTGGAAACCGGCCAGCACACCCGTGCCGCCGAGCTCCAGAGGCACCACGCCCTAGACATTTGAAAGTTCTGACCGGACCAAGCACTTTTCACAACTGAATCCGCGGCCACCGCTGAATCTGCGGCGGGCCCTTGGTCGTCGGTACACTCCCAAACGCATGTTCGATCGCGACCAGGCGCTCGCTCTTCTCCAGCGGGGAATCTGTGCTTGCGATACCTGCGCGGGGCCCCTCACTGACGCGGCGCGGAGCCCTGGCGGCTGGCGGTTTTGCAAACGGTGTCGTTGCGCTTGGAAGATCTCGGTGATCGATAAGCGGAGCTACGCAACCGCGATTCACAGCTCGACTCACAGGATCAAGCCTGATTGAGCGCCGCCACGGGTTTGATGGCTAGACCAAAATCGGTGCCGTGGTCGCACCCAATTCCTGTCGCTTGTGTGGGCTCGCGTACACTCGGTAGCCCATAGCTGTGTTCGCTCCTGCCCGGCTGGTTGCGGTTAAGCAGATTCCGACCGGCGCGCGCTGGTTTTATGAGCCGAAGTTCGACGGCTACCGGGGTTTACTTGTCAGAAGCGGCACCGCCAGTGGATCCGTTTGGAGCCGCAACGCGAAAGACCTGGGCAGATTCTTTCCCGAGCTCGTCGATCTGGCTGGTCGCCTTCCTCCCAAAACTGCCCTCGACGGCGAGATCGTGAGGCCAATCCAATCGGGAGTCAGTTTCATTGAGTTGCAGCGCCGCCTGATGACTCCTCTGAGCGAACGGGGCAAAGCCGCACTAGAGTTGCCGGTCGCCTTCATCGCTTTTGATCTCCTCCAGCTTCGAGGTCAGGATCTGCGCGGCCTGGGGCTCAGTGAAAGACGACGCCGACTCCAGCGACTGGTTGAGGATCATCATGACCAGCTGCTGCAGCTCGTCCTCCAAACAACTGACCAAGACGCAGCCGCGTTATGGCTTGATTCAGCAGTCTCGTTGGCGGGGATAGAAGGCGTCGTTGCGAAGGCTGACGAGCCCTATCCAAGACCAGAGTCGCGACGCTGGCGCAAGATCAGGCGGGTATCGACCATGGACTTCAAGGTTCACGGATTCATTCCAGAGCGAGATGATTCCGTGCGCTTGGTGCTTGCGGTGATAAGAGAAGAGGGCGTCAAAATCGTCGGCACGACTTGGCCGATCGGGCCTGATGACATTCTGCCCTTGCATCCATTGATCGCCGCGGCGGTCCCCGGCGAGCGACGAATATGGGCTCCCTTCGAGACTGATCGGCATGACTCGTGGTTCAAGCTGCCTGGGGGTCTTGTGGCTGAGGTTACGGTGAGCGGAATCGATTCAAATGTCCTGCGTCAACCAGCCCGGTTCGTGCGATGGCGACACGCGCAACCAGAAGTTTGCTGATGATGAGCCTGCCGACAGCAACTCCCAGCCATCTTCACCTTTACATTCCGCATCCCGAGTCACGGCTGTGCGACCAGCTGGCACGCGGCTCCGCCATCGTCGGCCTCCCGCTTGGGCATGGTCAGATCCGCATCTACTACGAGGGAAACGTGATCGGCGCAGAAAACCTTAGGCGGTATCGGGACAAGGCCATCCAAGCTGCCGGCCGCCTGGTGCACAACTACCCTGCTGGCTATCCAACCCGGGCACGCGAAGACGTCGACGGTCGGGAGGTCATTGACATCGGGACCATTGAAGTCAAGACCGGCATGATTCAGATCAGCACGTCACCTGCTGATGTGGAGTGGTGGATGGAGCCGGCAGACATTTCCGATCTCGGACTGGACGCTCGGCATCGTTCGTAACCCACCATGTCTGACGCCCCCTTCGCGCCCGCGTCCTAAGGTGCTTGGGGGGCACCGAACGACCCCCGACCTGCTGGACGATCCTCATCCCCGACACCGGGAGATCTGCGCGAGGACGTGATGTGTCGGGGTCGCCTGGAGCATGACCACCCTGATCGTCTTCCGGGTTCGAGCGATCGCCATCACCCGCCTTAGCCGCCCGGGACCGGCGGTCTGACCGGCGCGGTTCGGGTCGCCGCCTTCGACACCTCCTTCTCGTAACAGCCTGGACCGCGGCTCGTGGAGGGAGGGTCCTCCTTGCAAAATGAAATACCCCTTGACAATGGCTGAGCAGGGTCCCATACTTCGGGCAGGCAATAAGAAAGGAGGTGCAATTGATCAGCAGAACCCGAGGACCGTGAGTGCAGGAGCGTTCGACGCGGCGCAGAAAAAGAAGAAATCAGGAGGTTCGGCCTATAGCAAGCGAATAAAAGGAGCGACCCCGCCGGGGTGCAACCCGACGAGGCCGTCAAAAGTCTCTGGACAGTCCCGGTCGAAGCCCGAGAGCGACCAAAGATCCCATGTGAGATTACCCGAAAGTCGGGTCTTCCGCAAAGTCGGTCAATCCGGGCTTCGACCTCCACAAAGTTCAAATTCGTTGGAGGACGAAAAGTGATACAGACGATTCCCGGACACACGCAATCAACGGCAATTTCGGTTGACGGTTACGTGATTCACATCAACGCGCCGGTAACTCTGGACACCCCCAAGGCGTCGGAACTACTGCGCAGCATTCCATCCGAAACATGGTTCGCAACGCTCGAGGACATCATTGAGTACGGGGCGCCAGCCTTGACTGCGGTCAGGACGAGTGCCACCGTGCAATTGCTCGAGCGTCAAGTCAGCGACCTAGTCGACCAACTGCGGCAGGCAATGGCAGAAAACCTGGGTAAGACCCTGCAGTCTGACCGCGAGCTCGCCAAAGAGACACTCATGAAGCTGCTTGGTGAGCACTCGACGACCATGACGAGGCTGATGAGCAGGTACGTCGATCCCAACAGTAAGGAGGGGCTGCCGGCCGTCATGGCCCAGCAGCTCGACGTTGTCACCAAATCGGCTGTGCGCCAGGTCGATGCCCTTCTCCAGTCTGGCGACGACAGCGCGCTCGGCAAGTTGACTGCGAAGTTGACCAAACAGATAGAGGAGGTCGAACAGAACATCTGCAATCAGATAGCCGCCCGCAACGCGCTGATGACTCGATCGGCGCACAAAGGTCGTCCGTTTGAGGAAGCGATCACCGCCGAACTCGCCGAACTCGTGCGGCCCTACGGCGGGGAGGTGGAACGCGTAGGCGATACCCTCGGGCTGAAGCGGCAAAAACACGGCGATCACGTCATCACCTTCAGAGGTCCGCTGACTGGAGGGCAGACTTTCCGCGTAGCCGTCGAGGCGAAGACCGCCGGGGCTCAAAGCTATTCGCTGGCCGCGGTGCGCTCAGCCTGCCAGAAGGCGCGCGAGAATCGCGATTCAGTTGCGTGCATCTTTGTGGGCGAGGGGCCAGAGGTTCTTCCCGACTCCAGGTCATTTGGGCCTGTTGGAACTAGCGACTACTTCGTGGCGTGGAGTCCCGACGGGGCGAGTGACCTCCTTGGAATCACGCTCTACGTGGTGCTGGCCACATTCGCTCGCGAGCTGGGTACAGGAAGCGGCAGTGAGATTGACAAGGCGGCGATGCATAAGGAGATCGACTGCCTCAAGAAGATGGTTGAAGAGTTGAGTGAGATTGAAAACAGCCACAGCGGCGCTCAGAAGTTCCTCGAGAAGGCCCGCGTTGCGCTGTCATCAATGCGGGGGAACATCATGGCCGGCTTGAGCAGACTGGACACCTTGGTTGTCTCTTAAGCAAATCAGGGGGTCGTCCTCTCTGGGCGACCCCCACCTGATGCACGATCCAGCCGCAACGTTCCTGGGCGAATCAGGAGGACCCTACATGCAGAATGCAATGTGGGCAACAGCCCGTATGGAGTATCCTTCAGAAGACAGCCTTATGACTGAAAATACACAGGGCCTAGCAGGGGAACTAGCAACCGGAGGCCTACCGGACGTGGCTACTGAGATTCAGCGCCATCGTGCGGACGCACGTCGCCAAGTGAGTTCAGCAGAGCAAGCGCTTGTCGACGCTAGGCGGGCCGAAGGCTTTTGGGAAGCTCTCCTACGCGACCTAAACGCCAACCGGCCAGCCGCCATGTTGCTCACCTTGAGGGAGGCAGGCGACTACCTGCTGCGACTTCAACGGGATGACCGGGCAGCAGCTCAATTGGTTGACGCGCTGAAGTCCGAGGTCGAGGCGAAAGCGAAGGATCAGGCAGCGAAGTTCGGTAGGCAGTTTCCTGAGTTGGTTCGGAAGCAAGACTTCTCAAGGCAGTTTCCGATTGATCCGACTTCGCGGCATCCTCGCTACACGTTCGAACACTCATTCCTTCAGGTCGATGTCGACGAACGGCAATGCATCGCCAAAATCACACCACGTGATGGCGATGAGATAGTCATTGGCCTTGATGTCGAGCAGGTCGTGAAGCGAGTCGGAGAAGAGCTGGTCAGACTCTTCTTGCGGCAGCCGGACCTCGGCGCGCTGTTACGAAGCATCTATACGGCTTACGTGGCGGTTCTGCGAGCCGAGAACCGCCCGGAGGGGGACGCGGTGCCGCTACGGCGCGTGTCTAACAGGCTGGCAAAGAACGTCAATAGGTTCGCTGCCGACGAATTCAATGTCGATCTCGCTCGGCTGTTGCAGGACGGGAAAACCGAAATCGAAGGCAAGCGGCTACATGTCGATCACACCCGCAATGCGCGTCAAGGGATGTTGCTGCACGCGATGGAAGTGGGAGGGTACGTTGGCTTCATCAGCTTCAAGCACGACAGCTAAGGCCAGAATTGATCAGCTGAGCCAGGTCGACGCAGAGTCGATCGTCGAGGACCTGCGCATCGGCAAACCTCCCCGACGCTTCGTCTCCCTCTACGCAGTTGGTAACGAGGAGCTGCTAGATGGCATCCGAAAGCGACATCTCGAAAGCGCCGCCACGCGGGGCAAGATTCGATTTGTAAGCGGCAATTGGGGTCGGGGAAAGACCCATTTCTTGAGACTGTTGAGAGAGGCTGCCTTCGACTCTAGGAGCCTAGTCTCAAACGTCGAAATTTCAGCTGACTCAACTCCATTCAACAAGTTCGAGCAGATCTTTTTCGAGATCATTCGGAACATCACTTCACCGGAAATGTACGCGGAAGGTGACTTGAACAAGGCGGCTGCTTTTGGCGAAGTCCTCAAGCGAGCCCTCTTTGGTGATCGCCCCGCCGGCCAGGACGGGTGGGTGTCCGGCGAGCAATTCCAAGACGCGCGGGATCGGTTGATGGCTGATGAGACCATCGACATCGATTTCCGCCGAATGGTCCTGCACTACTGGCGCACCTTTCTTCCCGAGGGAGCCGACAGCGCCACACTTCAGGACACCCGGGGTCGGGTCATTCAATGGTTCGCCGGCGAGGGGACGCTCGGCGGCTACCGAGCGGATTTCGGTGTTCAAAAGATCGTCAGCCGTGTCAATGCTCGATTCATGTTGGAGTCCCTGTCGCGGTTCGCGAGGCACATCGGCTACCGCGGAGTAGTCGTCCTTTTGGACGAGGCAGAGATGTCCTACTCATCGATGCGGAAATCGAACCTGAAGCAGGCTCACAACAACCTCCTGTATTTGATCAACAGCATCGAGGAGAGTGAAGGGCTTCTGCTGATCTATGCCGCCACTCCAGACTTCTTCGTCGACCCGAATCACGGCATATACCGTTATGGCGCTCTTGCCCAGCGTATCGGCCAGCCGGAGAATCGTCCGCCTCGTGCTCTCGATAGGGTGTGGAACCTGGATGCTATTGAAACATCCGAGGTCGACTATCTAGAGGCCGTTAGCAGGATCAGGGCCATCTACTTAAAGGCCTACCCCGAAGCCGAAGGGACTTTGGGCGAAGCTGAGTTGCTGGATCGCATCCGCAGCGTGATTTCCGTGCATCCGGAATACAGCACTGTGAGCACCTGGCGAGTCGTCGTTCAAAGCGCCACAGCAATGTTGGACGCGCGGCTCGAGGGCCAACCGCTAGACACACCTGAGGCAGTGCACGAAGACATCATGTCCAAGATTCGGAATGAATAGGGATGGGAAGTAACGGACTAGCTCCGGTCGCTGCTGAAGCCATAGTCGAGCAGCTCCGATTCGGGATACCTCCCGCCGATCAGATCCTTGACTTCACTGTAGGTCGCGACGAGCAACTGGCGGAGCTTCGCCGGACTCTGGAGAAATCCGGCGGACGCGGCGCCGCACTGCTGGTCCGCGCCAACTTCGGAGCGGGCAAGAGCCACCTACTCAAAGTGGTACGCGAGATAGCTCTAGAAGAGCGATACGCGGTCAGCTATATCGAGGTGAACTCGCAAGAGGGCGTCCGTTTCAACCGGATGGACACCATTTTGGGTGCGGTTTGTCGGCAGCTTGAGGTACCAGGGGGATCGGGCACTGGAATCGGTCAGCTATTCGACGCATTCACAAACGCCAGACCTGGGGCCCTCTCAGATTCAGCAAAGGAGCTTCGCGCTCGGATCTCTAACGCTCGCAAATGGGACTACTCAGACTTTCTTGGCTCCGCCGCCATCTATGTGGCGTTGAGGGCCTGGGTCTATGGAAATGACGACACTCGCCAGCTCGTTGGGGACTGGCTGGCGAACCCACAGAACTATCGTGGTCAAAGGAAGCTCCTCTATCAGCGCCTGGTCGAGCGCTTGCGAAACCACTTCAAGGACACGCGCGCGGAATGGCAGTTCTATTCGGAGGACGTCTTTCTATTCCACACCGGCGGACACCGCCAGTCGTGGGACGCGCTCGGAGACCTTGACACAATCGCGAAAGCAAGCGGACTCAAGGGTGTAGTTCTGCTTTTTGATGAGTTTGAAGACGTCATCCAGAACCTCAATCGGCGCGATCTTCAAGAAGCAGCCTTCCTGAACCTTTTCCGATTCTTTGCCGGCGATCGCTTTCCGGGCATGGCCTACTTCGCGGTCACTCCTGACTTCGTCAACAAATGCAAGACGGAACTCCTAAACCGTGGTGCTTATGGTTTCGACTACACCCGGTTTGATCAGCTTCCTTTCTTCGAGCTTGACACGATTGACCTCGATAGCTTCATGGAGCTGGCCAAGAAGATTCGACGAGTTCATGGCCGGGCTTACGGCTGGCAAGCTGCCAGGCGGTTCGACGACACGAAACTTCGAAATCTGGCCGAAGGCCTCTGGGTAGTGGCCTCCCCCGAACGGGTTCGCCGCGCGATCAAAGGCTTAGTGGATGCACTCGATGACTCCCTTGATCGCTAGGAACGGGTTATCAATCGAGATTGGTCAAGCTTTCTATGGCGCCTATAGGGAACTGCGGCCAGTTCAGCGCCAGGCCGTCGGTCCGCTACTCAACGGTCGAGACGTCCTGGTCATCTCGAGGACCGGGTCTGGTAAGACTGAGGCCATTCTTGCCCCGCTAGTCCAACGCTACCTAGGCGACTTAAGCAATCGAGGCACCCGGCCGGCGTTGTTGTACATAACGCCCACGCGTGCTTTGGCCAATGATCTCCTCCGGCGATTGAGCCCACCGTTGGAGCGCCTGGGTCTGGTCGCTGGGTTACGACATGGGGAACAGAACGACTTGGGGAGGGTTCAGAAGCCACATCTACTCATAACCACCCCGGAATCCCTGGACGTAATGCTCATGCAGCAGGAAGCTGCACTGCAACATGTACGAGGCGCCGTAGTGGATGAAAGCCACCTCTTCTACAACAGCCAGCGCGGATTCCAGCTATCAGTTCTGTTGAGGCGTCTGGAACTGCGTACTGGCCCTCTCCAAGTGGCGAGCCTATCGGCGACCGTGGCAAATCCCGAAGATATCTGGCGGTTTCTGCGTCCAGGACATCAAGTCGACGTGGTCACCGACGAGAGCGGGCGTGATCTCGATTTTGAGCTTCGCGTGATTTCACAACCCGTGGAGTTCGCGACTCTTGTAGAGCGCATCGCCTCCGCCCCCAAGGCAAAGCTGCTGGTTTTTGTCAACTCGCGTCGGGAGGCAGACTCGCTCGCTGCAGACTTGATGCGCCACACAAGCTTTGGCTCAGATGTCTACATTCACCACTCCTCAATGTCCAAAGCTGCGCGCTTGGAGACCGAAGCGAGTTTCGGATCCGCGCAGAGAGCCATTTGTGTTGCAACAAGCACCCTCGAACTTGGAATCGACATCGGTGATATCGATCTAGTCGTGCTGTATGACCAGCCCAGCGGTTGGCAGTCGTTCCTACAACGCATAGGCCGCGGGAACCGCCGCTCAAACAAGTCAAACGTTCTTGCGCTCGTGCATTCCGACCGAGATGGTGCTTTCTACCAAACTCTCGCATTTCAAGCTCTGATCCAGCAGGTGCGTCGCGGCCGCTTCGACAGCGAAGCACCTTTGACTTTCCTAGGTGCTGCGCTCCAGCAGGTGCTGTCGCAGCTGCTTGAATCCGACGGACGGTATCGACGCCCAGCTGACCTGGCTGAGGTGCTCGGTTTGGAGCCGGAGTATGCCGAGTCGATGGACACAATCATTGACGAACTGGTGACCAAGGATCTAGTGAAACGCCATCCAGTCAAGAACAGAATTGCGCCCGGGGAGGCGCTGTATCGGCTCAAAGACTTGCGGTTGGTGTGGGGCAACTTTCCTGCCCGCAGTCGGGTCGTCACTTTGCGAGCGGGGACACGCGAACTCGGGAACATCCCGGCGGTCAATGCAATTCGATTGAGTCGTGGCTCGGTAATTAGCTTTGGAGGTCGACACTGGCGGGTCGCGAGACTCCTTCCGGAGACGATCGAACTTGAGCAATCGCAAGCGGCGCCGACCGTTCCTCTCATTTACGGCGGCACGCGCCTGGGCCTTGACCCGCATGTGGTCGAGGGCATGTGGGAGTTCATTGTGTACGGAGGGGAATCCGAGGGTCTTGATCCGGCACATGACGCTGAATTCAGAGTCCGCGTGCATGAACTGCGTGAGGTCTTCCAGGTTGGCGTCATTCCGGTCGAATCTAAACGCGATAGGTTCAAGTACTTCACATTTGGGGGTCAGATCATTAATGAAGTCATCGGCCGCTGGTCCAATGCTGGTTGGCACTCGGCCGGAGACGTGATCCTCGAGACTGACCGTCCGGTTGACTTTCATTCGCTCCCACTCGACGTCAGCGACCTGGAGGATCTCGCTTTCGATGTTCTGGGCGTCCCGTCGGACCTCACCCTGTTTCAGTCACTACTTCCCAGACAACTGCTTGCGAGAGAGTTAGGCCAATGGTGGTCACAAAGCGGCGTCATAGAGCGGACAGTCTCTCGCCTGCGACGCTCGGATGTTGTCGACGTGCCTCCTGGAACCGCACTGGAGCTCATGGTCAACTCTCGATAGTGCTCGACGTTGCCCTCCACGCGTCGGGCTTACGTCGGTAGACCGGGTGGGCGCATCACGCGACCGTTCTTAATCGGCTTGCCTTTTCAGGCTCACTCGATCTGCCGCTAGCCATCGGATTGGTTCCGGACGCCCCTCCGCCGGCGCCGCCCCATCCGGTTAGGCTGCTCCGCGACTGTGGCGCAGGGAGGTTATTGCGGCTAGGCTTCAGGCCGCATGCGTCTAATCGTCGGGCCAAACCAGAACCTCCTGGACGAACTCGCCGAAGGCGCCCGAAGGCATGAGCATGGCCGGTTGCGAGTGGCTGTCGCTTGGGCGAGGGAGGACGGCGTCCTCCACTTGCTTGAAGCCATCAAAGGTCGAATATCCGATCTCCGAGTTGTCGTCGGCGTTAACGATCGGGGTACCACAGTCGAAGCGCTTTTGCGTCTTCTCCCGATGTGTCGTGAGCTGTGGGTGTACTTCAAGCATCCCCGTCAGACATTCCATCCCAAGCTTTATGTCTTTCAGGGCGGCGCGGCTGGCGCCTCCGCTTTAACGGTCACTGCAGGGTCCTCGAATCTCACCACTGGTGGGCTGATTAGCAACTTCGAAGCGTCCGTTCAAGTCCACGAGAAAGCGATTGAGTCAATTGAAGCCCGCGCCATGGTAGGAAACCTTGACGCCATTTGGCGCGACTTCACGCATGGCCCTTTCGCCCACCCGATCAAGTCGCCGGCAGATGTTGAAGCTTTGTACCGGGGCGCCTATGTGGTCACTGAGGCGACCATGCGCGGGCTCTTGCGACGCGAAGCGAAGGAGCGTGAATCGCCATTCGCCCTGCCTACTGCGCCGCCTCAACATCAGCGCCGTCCGATGGCTGCGCCTCTTACGATTCCGTTCGATCTAGATCGAGAGCTGCCCGAAGCCGAGGCACCCCCTGAAACCGAGGATCCGAGCGGGTTGCCGCCGCTGCCTTATCGATTCTTCGTGAGAACGCTGACCTTGAACGACATTGAGAAGCTGCACGGCAATCGTCCTGGGACATTCGAGCCCGACCTTGGAAGAAACGCAAGGGACACGTTCCCAAGCTTTTGGGGCTGGCCGCATGAATATCACGAGGTGACGCGTCAGTTGTCTCGAATGGAATGGGAGGCACCAGCTCGACTGGTTAGCAACAGGACCAGCCCTGACGGTGTTGAGATAGCTTTAATGCTCTGGTACAGAGAGCCGAGACCAAATCATCTCGAGGAGCATCGGTGGCGACCCGGACCAATCGGCACGGTTAGATCCGTGGTCCCACCAGATTTTGACGAGGAGTCGCTGGTTGTATTTGAGCGGCTTCCTGCCGAAGAGGGAGACGGCTTCTTAATTCGGCTTCTCACTACTGACGACCCCGGCTATGCCGATTTCAGGACATACCTGACTGAGACGCGCGCTGGACATCGCTTTGGTTATGGCCCTAGTCCGGGGTCTTGAGTATCAGCATCGTCTCCGAACGAATCGAGTTTCTCTGATGCATGTCGAATCTTTGGTAAGTGTCCAATTCAATCGCCTCAACCAAAGACCACCCATGAAGCTCTGCGCTTTCTGCCAGGAGCTGGGGAGTATTGACTAGGAATGGTCGTCCTCCAAGGATCGTTCGATTTCGGCCGACTATGAGCACGAACGAACCGCCCGGTTTCGTAACCTTGGCGACGTTAATCAGAACCTTCCCCATGTCGCGAAAATACTGATAGACGACCGCTGGCGTGTTTATGCGCCGAAATCCGTCGGACGACGAGGAGCGCACCGCCGCCAACATGCTGAGGCACAATTGGCGCACGCCTTCCGGAATGGTTCGGTCGACAGCGATGCTGCCCTCAAGAATCGCTCGCTGCCGCTGACTTACTTCACGGGTTCCAATCAACTGCTCCTCGAGGTTCGCAACTTCTCGCGCAGAGGTCAGCCCGAGCAGCACAAGACTAAGTCTCTGCGTATCGATGTACGGGAGCGCCGTCGCGTAAGGAGGGCTGGTTATGACAGCGTCAAAGCCGGATCTCGGCGCCAGACCGTCGATCTGCGGTTTTATGAGCGTCCGGCAATCCCCCAACATGGCCAATTGCTTGCCTTCAACGGGAACGGCCATCTGGGCGCGAATCACTGTGCCTACCCGGTCGCGCAGAGCGTCGATAAACCAAGGAATGACCGGGTAGTTAACGTCAACGATCTTCCTACGCCGGATCCTCAGGTCACCTGGATCCTGGTAAGAGACTCGCCTGACAACGTCGCTCAGGATTACTCGAAGAACCTGCGCGATCTTTTCGTGTTGGTCAATCGCCTTGAGAATTGCCACGAGTTGGGCCAGTACGGCAGGTGGAAACCATCTGATCAGGTAGGCTTCGTCCGGAAGACTGCTGCGCCAATTTCTCCCTGCGACGCGATCCATCGTTGCTTCGGTCCACTGGTCGTCAAATTTCAATCGGGCGACCCTCTTGTTCAGCACATCGGCAACTTCGGCGCTCCCGCGTTGCAGCATGTGAGATGAGGTGTTAAGGGCTTGTATCTTGGCATTGGAGATCAGGACTGCCAGCGGGTTCATATCGACCCCGATGCAATTCCACTTGTTGTGGGCTGCTTCCGTAAGCGCGGTTCCGCTACCACAGAACGGATCCAGGATCCAATCACCTTCGCGAAGATGGACTAGGTTTCCGATGGCTCGCACGATCTGAGGGTTGAACTTGCCACGGAACTCGTGGAGCCCATGAGCTGAATACCGGGTGCTTTGGCGCAGTGGCCCTCTGAACGAGTCACCATTAGCGCTCGCCCGAGCCGAATCCTCCAGTCGAGCCTGGTCAGTCAGAATCGCGGCTTTGCCCGGCAAGACAGCGCTTCGCACGTAGGTTAGGCGCCGAGCAAGCTCAAATGAATGGCCATTTAGGGACACCGAAAACGTCGAAGCTTCGTTGTCGGGGGGCATACCAAGTACCGCTTCTATCTCCCGGTGTGCGAGGACGTGCTCGTATGGCAGATACCGATATCCATGTGGCTTGAGATGTACAACGGTCATTGCTCTTACTCCACCCGCGCGAAGACGACGATGGTTTCTTGCTTGATGGCGGCATGCGAGAGGTTGAACGACTTTCGGTTGCTGGCTATCGACCGGACCACCGAACCCGCGAACTCAAAGTGATCAGCGGATTGAGCTGCGGCCTTCAGTAGCTCCACGTTGTCGATCTCGCGGCCATGAATAATCGAACGCCCCACTACGAAGCATGCGAACTTACCTACAGGCAAAACCTTGCCGATCATCCTGAAGACCGTCGACATTTGCGAGCGAAAGTCGTCCTCAGTCTGATGATCCTTCTTGAAGTAATGAGGCCTGGCTCCAATCTCTCCTTTTCGGAGCGCGATGGGATCCATGCCGAGCCAGTACATCCTGTATTTGTGATAGAGCCAGTACTCGTAGGCATTGGGATACGGGGGTGATGTGATGACGAGACCGACTCTCCGGTGCAATGCCTCGGGTCGTATCTCGAGTACATCGTCGTGAATTACACTCGCTCGCGGCTCCACCGAGAAGAGGCCTTCGTAGGCTGAAGCTATCGCGACATCGAGATCGGCTGCGGAGCGGCAGAAGAGGCTGTACACATCTTCCTCGTTCACTCTCTTAGACACCGCGGCGTACCGTGTGTCGCTATCCTGATTTGATACTCGGACGATGATCCGGGACAGTGCCACTTTGAGGGCATCTTGAATGTCCCTGTCCGTGATCACTCCAATCCCGTGAACAATCCTCGCGAGGGCCAGTTGGACGTTGGGCTGGAACCAGTGATCTAGACGCGGGATAGCAGGAATAGTCACCGGTTTGCGGCCGGCGGCGGCCACGATTGTTTGCGCGAGCGGCTCGACTGGCTCGCGCAATCGCGTTGTCTTGACTTTCGATATGAGGACCGCTAGAGGGTTGAGATCCACTCCAAGCGCTGGCAGACCCACCGCGACAGCCTCGACGAGGGTTGTTCCACAACCACAGAACGGATCGAACACAGCGGAGTCGTCACCGGGATGGAACAGGCGGATGAGCTCGCGTGGGATCTCTGGGATGAACCGAGCAGGGTAAGGATGTATGTCATGGATTGCTTCGCGGGTTCCGGAATCAGCAAAGTTCCAATCGAGGCTGTTGAGCCGGACAGAGCATGATCCGGCGGCACTTTCAGAGATCACCGTCACCTGCCTACCCGACCCGATGGGAACAGATGAAGTCCAGTTACGCAATGGCCAGGGCACCGCTCATCCAATTCGACTGACCTTGAAGCCGAGCTTCTTGAATATCGAGCGGGCCTGATTCGTGTTGAAGTCTAAGACGTCGAGTCCCGTCGCCGCAGCGAACGCTTCCTTGACGGGATAAGTGATCCCTGCAACCTCGACGGCATGAGACTGAATCGGCCCAGGCTCGAAGCCTCTTAATTTCTTAACGACTTGAGCCGCACTCAGCTGTACCTGACGGCCACCGACGCGAAACTTGAATGCGCCTACTTCTCCCACTACCTTTACTCACTATACTACTTTTACTTATTACGGTGCGGTTTAGGGCGCCGGCCCAGGTGAGCAAATGAGAGGCTCGCTCTCCGACAAGCGGGCGAATCGAATTGTCTGGGGTTCCGTAGTCGCAACCAGCCTGAGCAGCAAGAACTCCGTCCGTCAGTGAGCTTTCAAGCTCTACGCGCCGGTGGTAATTGTCGTTATGGACTCGCGAAATGCACGCTCCGCAGCCGGTCGGTCTGCGGCCTTTGACACCGCTTCCAGCGTTCTTGTCGCTCTCAGCACGGCCTCGGGATCCAGTGCTTCCGCACAGGCCAACTGCCTCGTGAAAGTATGGAAAGTGATGAGCCGGCCACAGGCTCGGCAGGGCATTCTAGAACCCTTGAATGGTGGCATCGCCGGTGGAGTGTACCCTCAGAAGACGCTGAGGGCGTAGGCGTCGTCGACTCAGATCGAAGGTGGCCCCGACAAAGATCGTGTCGTACAGCGGAGCCTGTTGGGTCGCATCCTGCTGTGAAGTCACTAATGTGACTCTCTGCGCGGGACCGGTTGCAAAGTTGGGATCTTATTTAGACTTCCGCTTCGGAGTCGAGGCTCGGCCTCGATGCCACGCAGAGCGGGGCCGCTAGCTCAACTGGCAGAGCGCCGTGCTGATAACGCGGAGGCAGGTGGTTCGAGTCCACCGCGGCCCACTTGCGGTTCGACCTGTAGAGCCGCATCAGCTCGTCCTCGCTTAGAGACAGGTGGTTCCCGCCTATCAGGTGCGCCGCTGCTGCCGCTCATGGGTCCAGATCGCGGCGTCGATAGCCTGAGCCGTGATGGCTGGATAATCCTGCCTCAAAGTTTCGACCGCGCCGCTCACGAGAGCCTGCGCCTGGTCAGCATCGACAGCGCGTCCGAGCACCTGGCTTAGAAACCTGATCACCATCCTGTCCGGTTTGATCAAGTGCTGGGCGCCGGCAAGCATGAAGAAGTAGCGGACCGAGATCCCAGAGGCTTGTCCATGGACGCGCCGAAGCTCGAATTCCAACTCGGTGTCCACCAGGTGCAGCGACATGTCCTGCAGGGATTGGATTCCGCGGTCGCTGAGGACTCGGGCAAATTCCAGCGCAGCCTCAGCCTTGAGGATTCCGCCACGAGTCGATGTCCGAGCGCGGTTGCGCATGACCTCTGACGCGAACCGATCCGGGCCTAGCGATGTGATGTGTTGAATTAGGTCGTCGACTGTTGCCTGTTCCTCACGCGAAGGCAATTCGCCTGGCGGATGCGTGACGGGCAGGCCATAGTGGTCAGCGTAGCGACGGACAGCAGCTCGGACTGCCTCCCAGCGAGCGTTGATCGAGAAGATCGCGTCTAGGATGCAAAGCGGCACACTCGCGTACCGGAACTCCTCGTAATCGATGGGCTCTGCGAGTCCAGGCAGCAACCGCAAGCTTGCGACAACGCGAACTACGTCGGGGCGTAACCCGGGATACGCTTGCAAGATTGATACGGTTTAACCGATACCTATCGGTCTTCCGAACGCAGAAGATCCATCATTGCGGTGAACGCGTCGGTCGCTGTGAGGTGGCTGTACACGGTGCTGATCATCGAGAGGTCGGCGTGGCCCAGGATGCGCTGAAGTTGCAGTGGATTCATGCCCTTGCGCAGAGCCCACGTCGCGTACGAATGGCGGAATAGGTGTGGGTGCACAGCGCGCTCGATGCCGGCCGTCTCGGCCACCCACTTGATGGTGTTCTGGACACTGCGCGGCGCCAGCGGTTCGTACTCGCCGGTCTTGGGGCTGCGTCTGGCTGTCACGAAGATGCGCTCGGCGATGGCGGTCGTCCGGCGGCGGTCTGCGTACTTCCTGAGCCTCGCAAATAACTCAGGCTTCAGCGGCACCAGCCGCTCGCGCGCACCCTTGCCCCTGACCTTGATGTAGCGCTCGCGTCCTTGCTCGACTAGATCGCCGCGTCGCAGACCAAGCAGTTCACCCAACCTGATTCCCGTGTCCGCCAGGACTCGCACGATCAGTTTGTCGCGGTCTGTGCTCGCGGCGTCCTCCATCTTCTGGATCTCCTCGCGTGTCAACGTCTCGAGCAGCTTGTGCTCCGCCACCGGCTGGTGAGCCTTGACCTTGCTGCCGATCGCGTCGTCGGCCTGGCACCAACGGATGAAGGATCCGAGCGTCCTGACGTAAGTGCGCACCGACTCGCGTGCCAAGGGTTTGCCTGCAGGCGTGCGGTGCGATTCGAGCAGGTAGGCCGACCACCGATCAAGAACCTGTTGCGTTAACTGCTCGGGAGCGGTGATCCCCTCCTTCTGACACCAGGGCATGAACCCCTGCTCGAGCACCGCCGCGGTGAGCGCGGCGGTGTGTGCTGATAGACCGCGGCTGCGCTGATGGGCAAGGTAGTCAGTGACGAGGCGCGCAAGGTCACTCGGCCGCTGTTCGATGATCTTCAACTTTGGCCTGGCCATAACACGCTCATCTCCTTGTCACGTACTTTCTGGGTTTACGCCATCCCATGGCGCTTTACCAGTGCAAAGTATAGGCCAAGTTAGGGCCGCGTGCAGAGGAGCTCAAGGTCGAGCAAGCGCAGCAACCGAATACGATCTTGCCCCTTTGGGGCAAGCTGGTGCGCCTGGCAAGAATCGAACTTGCTGCCTCTTGCTCCGCAGGCAAGCGCTCTATCCGGTGAGCTACAGGCGCGTGAGCGGTTCAGTTTAGGCGAGCATCGACCGCTGCCGTGGC